>Ga0256405_10002133_pt1 | contig 47861 bp, 43 predicted proteins | sample RumenRJG_02DNA_FD_189096 | JGI IMG/M metagenome (GOLD analysis project Ga0256405, IMG submission 189096) | Bovine rumen microbial communities from Lethbridge, Alberta, Canada - RJG_02 | ecosystem: Host-associated > Mammals > Digestive system > Stomach > Rumen | place: Canada: Alberta...
TGGATGGTTTTCCACATTTTTGGCCTCTCAGGGCTTGAACAGACCGCCTTTTTCCACAATCTTGGCCAAATGAAAGAGGCGTTGCCTCTCAATAGTCTCTTTAACTATTTTGAGACAACGCCTTTTTATCGTTTCCTGTTCTGCTCCCGGTAGGCGGCGGGCGGGATGCCGGCGATCTCCTTGAAGGTCTCGGCAAAGAAGCTGCGGGAGCCGAAATGTAGCCTCTCGCAAATATCCTGGATGCTCAGATCCGAAGACAAAAGCAGCGTTTTGGCCTTTTCCACCTTGACAATTTTGATATAGTCGTTGATACTGAAGCCAGTCTCCGTTTTGAATTTCCGGGAGAGGTAATAGTCCGCATAGCCGATGTGAGAGGCAAGGTCCGACAGCGAGAGCTTCTCCTCCGCGTGCAGCTCGATATAATCGCAGCAGCTCTGGATCTGGGGCGAGAGATCGGGATTGGCGCGCCCTTTGTGGACAAGATGGATGAAATCGTCGTACATGGTGTGCCCGATGTGCGCGGCGTCAGCCACGGTCTTACAGTCCAGAATGTCCTGAATATAGGCGTCGCCCCGGGAATAGGCCACCTCCGGCGAAAGCCCTCCCTGGATCGCCGCGCGGGTGCACAGCGAGATGAACACGATCTGCGATACCCGCACCTGGTCCAGCGAGCCCATCTGCCCGGCCTGGACGCCGCGGCTGGCGGAGGCGGCATCATGGAGCACGGATTTGTAGTTGAGGTCTCCCTCGCTCACCATACGCATCAGGGCCTGCTCCGTGCGATAGGTGTTCATGCGGTCCTTTCGGATCACAGGCTCCCGTTCACCCTGCTTGAGTGCCGGTTCAAAAAACGCGATATCCGCGTTGGTCAGCTGCTCGCCGGTGATACAGTAGTGCAGCATCAGCGTCTGACGGAAGAAGTCGATGGTGGAGACCACCGGGATCCGCTGCAGGATCTTGATGAGCTTCGGCCGCCAGCGGTTGGGGATCTTGGCGCTCTGCACCGCCTTGCTGATGCCGTCATAGCTCAGCTCCGTGGTGGTCGTCGGGCCAAAGACATGGATGCGCTTGAGCTCGTCCCCCTCAAACTCAAAGGCCGCGCTCCAGCTCAGACCGTAGTGGTTGCTTAGCAGGATCGGCTCCCGGTGCGCCTTAGCGTGATTCTGCACCGCCTCCATGCAGCCGGAGGAGAAGAACACCTGATCCAGAACCTTGTCCGGACAGTTGGTGCCGACCAGCTTGCCTTCGGCGTCATAGCACCAGGCGTACATTTTTCCCGTGCAGGACAGCAGATCCTGCAGCACCTGCAGGCGCTCTCCCAAAGGCAGATCCATTAAGGCCATAGCGGCAACCCCCTTTTTATGATCTGTTTTCAGTGTATCACAGATTCATCAAATTTCAAGACAGTTTGGCAAAAATGAGAATATACCATTTTGCCGCAGATCCGTATAATAGGCTCATCAAATGAGAAAAGGAGCTTTGCATATGAAAATCGGTTTTATCGGAATGGGTATCATGGGCAAGCCCATGGCTTTAAATCTCGTGAAAGCGGGGTATGACGTAACGGTCTCCAACCGCAATATGGCCAAGTGTGAGCCTCTTGTTGCCGCGGGCGCCAAGTCCGGCAGCTATATCGAAGTGGCCGAGAGCTGCGATGTGGTCATCACCATGCTCCCCAACGGCCCCCAGGTCAAGTCCGTCATGCTGGGCGAAAACGGCGTGGCCGCGCACATGAAGGCCGGTGCGACTTTTATCGACATGAGCTCCATCAACCCCGTCGATTCCAAGGCCCTGTGCGAAGGCGTCGCGGCGTATGGCGTCGAAATGCTGGACGCCCCGGTCTCCGGCGGCGAGCCCAAGGCCATCGACGGCACGCTCTCCATCATGGTGGGCGGCAAGCAGGACGTGTTTGACAAATACAAAGAGATGCTCTCCGCCATGGGCTCCTCCGTGGTGCGCTGCGGCGACGTAGGCGCGGGCAACACCACGAAGCTTGCCAACCAGATCATCGTGGCCTGCAACATCCAGGCACTGGCCGAGGCGCTGACTCTGGCCCAGAAAGCGGGCGTGGATCCCAACCTGGTCTTTGACGCCATCCGCGGCGGCCTGGCCGGCTCCACCGTCATGAACGCCAAGGCTCCCATGATGATCGCGGGCAACGACAAGCCCGGCTTCAAGATCGACCTGCACATCAAGGATCTGAACAACGCCCTGGACTGCGCCCACTCTGTCGGCGCGCCCGTTCCCATGACGGCGTCCGTGCAGGAGATCCTCCAGTGGATGCACAATCACGAGAGCGGGAATAAGGATCACAGCGCCATCGCCCAGTATTATGAGTATCTCTCCGGGATCCAGATCGGAAGATAAACAAGAACTATTACAGCCCCGGCTTTTGCCGGGGCTGTTGCGCTAAAAAAGGAGTCAGGGATGAATCATAAACTTCGGATCGACGCGGAAAAAGCCGCCTATACCGCCATCAACGCCGTGATGCCGGAGGGCGCTGTGCGCCGTGCGCTGCTGGGAAAACAGTTCCCGGGCCGCGTGTTTCTGATCGCGGCGGGCAAGGCCGCGCCCCGCATGGCCCAGGCGGCGCTGTCTGTTCTCGGCACACCGGTGACAGACGGGCTTGTCATCAGCAAATACGGCCACTTTGACGAGCCAATCGGGACTTTGCGCTGCTTCGAGGCGGGGCATCCCGTCCCGGATGAAAACAGCGTCCTCGCCGGAGAGGCGGCGCTGAAGCTGACGGAGGATCTGCGGGAGGACGACACGGTGCTGTTCCTGCTCTCCGGCGGGGGCAGTGCGCTCTTTGAAAAGCCTCTGATCCCGCTCCATGAGCTGCAGGACATCACCAATCAGCTCCTGGCCTGCGGGGCGGACATCGTGGAGATCAACACCATCCGCAAACGGCTCTCCGCCCTCAAGGGCGGAAAGTTCGCGGCTCATTGCGCGCCGGCGCGGGTGGAGGCCGTGATCCTCTCGGATATTCTGGGCGATCCGCTGGACAGCATCGCCTCCGGCCCGGTGAGTCCTGACACGGCGAAGAGCACCGACGCCCTGGCCATCGCTGCAAAGTACGGCCTGCACATCAGCCCGGAGGCGGAAGCCTGCCTGCATGTAGAAACGCCCAAGGAGCTGTCCAACGTCCATGCGCAGGTAGTGGGGAGCGTCCGCGAGCTTTGCCATGCTGCGGGTGAGGCCTGCGAGCGTCTGGGCTACGAGACCGTATTTCTCACCGACCGCCTCGACTGCGAGGCGCGGGAGGCGGGACGCTTTCTAAGCGCCGTTCTCCGTTCTCACGCAGCCGAAGGGAAAAAGATTGCTTTCCTTGCCGGCGGCGAGACCGTCGTCCATCTGACCGGAAAGGGCCTGGGCGGCCGGAACCAGGAGCTGGCACTTGCCGCCTCGGAAGGGCTGCGGGGGCTCCGCAACGCATGTGTGATCTGTGTGGGCTCCGACGGGACGGACGGCCCCACCGACGCGGCAGGCGGCTATGTGGACGGCGATACCTTTGACGAGCTCGAAGAAAAAGGGATCTCTCTGCATGAGACGCTTCGGAACAACGATGCTTATCACGCGCTTCGGGCGGTGGACGGTCTGATCGTCACCGGACCCACGGGTACCAATGTAAACGATCTGTACCTCGGCCTGATCGACGTGGAAGGGGAGGGTTAAGAATGGCGCTGCACGTGATGGAGGAGGCCAACCGCTGCCTGGGCTGCAAGAAGCCGCGCTGCCGGGAGGGCTGCCCGATCCATACCAATATCCCCGAGGTTATTCGGCTGTTAAAAGACGGAAAACTCAACGACGCAGGGTGGATGCTCTTTGAAAACAATCCGCTCACCACGGTATGCAGCATCGTCTGTGACCACGAACACCAGTGCGAAGGGCACTGTGTGCGCGGCATCAAGGATACGCCGGTACATTTTTCGGTTATTGAGAATTACATTTCCACGACCTACGCCCACCAGATGGTCAAGGGGCCGGCGCCCTCGAACGGGCGCAGGGTGGCTATCATCGGGGCCGGGCCCTCGGGACTTACCATTGCGGTGATCCTGGCCCGCTACGGCTACCAGGTCACGATCTTTGACAGCAAGGACAAGATCGGTGGCGTCATGCGCTACGGCATCCCGGACTTCCGGCTGCCGGACGCGGTGCTGGACGATTTTGCCTACCGTCATCTGGAGCTCAAAGGGATCCGCTTCCGCCCCAACACCACCATCGGCGGCGCGATCAATCTGGACGACCTGTTCCGCGACGGCTATCAGAGCATTTTTGTCGGTGCCGGACTCTGGCGGCCGAAAACGCTGCACATCAAAGGCGAGACGCTTGGCCACGTGGCCTTTGCCATCAATTATCTGGCCTCTCCCTCGGCCTTCCGCCTGGGGGAACGGGTGATCGTGATCGGCTCGGGCAATTCCGCCATGGACTGCGCCCGCACGGCGATCCGCCAGGGAGCACGCAACGTCACCGTATTCAATCGCCGTGACAAAATCGCGGCCAGTCAGTATGAATCCAGTTATGCCAGGCTCGAGGGCGTAGAGTTTGTGATGATGAAGAGCCCCGTTGAGATCCGCGACGACGGCGTTGTCTTCGCAGACAACGAATTTGATGAGGAGGGTAAACTCCGCGCCGTCCCCGGCTCGGAAAAGCTCTACCCCTGCACAGGCGTCATCGTAGCGGTCAGTCAGGAATTGGGAAGCAACATCATCAACACCGCCAAAGGGCTTGAACGGGGACGCAGCGGCATCATCGCCGTGGATGAGGACGGTCACACCTCCCGCCCCGGCGTTTTCGCGGCAGGCGATATCGCCCATGGCGCCCGCACGGTCGTCGAGGCGGTAGCCACCGGTAAGCGCGTGGCAGAGAGCATGCACGCCTACATGCAAGCCCTGCCCTTGCCGCAGACGAGTGACTATCCCGATGTGCCGACTGCCGAAACCATCAGCGCCTCCGCCCAGGCCGAGCAGCTGCTGTGAGCAGAAAGGAGACCAGATATGCGACAAATCATCAATTTCAACGACAACTGGCAGTTTTGTAAACCCGGCGAAGCTTCCGTGCCTGTAACGCTGCCCCACACCTGGAACGCTCTCGACGGGCAGGACGGGGGCAACGACTACTGGCGCGGCACGGCGAGCTATTCCAAAACCTTTGCCAAACCGGAGCTGAAGAACGGCGAGCGCTGCTTCATCGAGTTTGCCGGCGTCGCCATGACGGCGGACGTGATCCTCAACGGCAAACCGCTTTCCCACCACGAGGGCGGCTATTCCACGTTCCGGGCCGATCTCACCGACGCGCTGGAGGACGAGAATCTGCTGGTGGTTTCGGTGGACAACGGCGCCAATGACCGGGTCTATCCCCAGATGGCGGACTTCACCTTCTACGGCGGCATTTACCGGGACGTGAGGCTGATCGTCGTCCCCGCAGAACACTTTGAGCTGATCAAGGACGGTACTCCCGGCATCAAGGTCACGCCGGAGGTGCGTCTGAAAGAGCGGGAAGCCTATGTCGCCGTGGAGACCTGGCCTGTCGGCGGCAGCGAGGTCTGGCTGGAGATCGCGACAGAGCATGGCAAGGAATTTCGCAAGGTCGAGATCGGAAACGGACACACATACACCAACATCATCCTGAAAAACGTCCATCTCTGGGACGGCTTGGACGATCCCTATCTCTACACCGTCACGGCAAAGCTCCTCAAAAACGGCGAAGTCGTCGACGAGATCTCCGCCCGCTTCGGCTGCCGGGAATTCCATATCGATCCGGAGAAGGGCTTCTTCCTCAACGGACGCAGCTATCCGCTGCGGGGCGTGAGCCGTCATCAGGATTGCAAGGGCAAGGGCAGCGCCCTCACGTATGAAGACCACAAGGCCGATATGGCCGTCATCCGGGAGCTGGGCGCCAACACCCTGCGCCTGGCCCACTACCAGCACGCGCAGGAATTTTACGACCTCTGCGACGAGAACGGCCTCATCGTCTGGGCCGAGATCCCTTATATCTCCAAGCACATGACGAAAGGCAAAGCCAACGCCATGAGCCAGATGAAAGAGCTCATCACCCAGTGCTGCAACCACCCATCCGTCGTCTGCTGGGGGCTGAGCAACGAGATCACAGCCAGCGGCGCGGTGACGGAGGAGCTGCTGGCCGATCACCGTGACTTAAATGAGCTCTGCCACGAGATGGATCCCACCCGGCCAACGGTCATGGCGCACGCCTTTATGCTGGAAAAAGATTCTCCCTTGATTCCGATCGCTGACATGGCCAGCTACAACCTGTACTTCGGCTGGTATCTGGGCGAGCTTACACAGAACGAGCAGTTTTTCGACGAGTATCACGCCATGTACCCCGATCGGGTCATCGGCTTCTCAGAATACGGCGCGGACGCCAACACCGCCTTCCATTCCTCCCAGCCGGAGAAAGGCGATTATACCGAGGAGTATCAGTGCGTCTACCATGAGCACATCCTGAAGCTCATCGAGGAGCGGCCGTATCTCTGGGCAACTCACGTCTGGAACCTCTTTGACTTCGCAGCCGACGGGCGCGACGAGGGCGGCAAGAAGGGCGAAAACCAGAAAGGCCTCGTGGAGTTCGACCACAAGACCAAAAAGGACGCCTTCTATCTCTACAAGGCCGCCTGGAGCAAGGAGCCTTTTGTGCATCTCTGCGGCAAGCGCTACGTCGACCGCGCCGAGGATACGACGGAGATCAAGGTCTACTCCAACTGTGAAGCGGTCACGCTCTTTGTGGACGGCAGGGAGCTGGAAACCAAGTCCGGCAAGACCGTCTTTACCTTCTCCGTCCCCATCTCCGGTGAACACAGGATCGAAGCCGTCAGCGGAGAGAACCGGGACGAGAGCATTGTCCGCCGGGCCGAGACGCCAAACCCGACCTATCTCTTCCGCAAGCAGTCGGTGATCAACTGGTTTGACACGGCAGACTATGACCCGAGCTGCTACTCGATCAAAGACACCATGGGCGCCCTCTCGCAGAATCCGCAGACGGCTGCGATCCTCGGCCGCATGATGGAGCGCATGACGGCCACGCGCGGCGATGTGGCCAAAGCTGCCAACGACAACGCCAATCTCCAGAAAATGATGGCAGGTCTCAGTCTGGAAAGCCTCATCAAGCAGGCGGGCGACAGCGTGCCGGGCGAGATGATCCGCAGCCTGAACGCAGCCCTGCAAAAGATCAAAAAGTGAGGGAATCCCCATGAAAAAACAGGTTTTCAATCCTTTTCTCCCGAGCTGGGAGTATGTCCCGGACGGGGAACCTCACGTGTTCGGGGACCGTCTGTATCTATATGGCAGCCACGACGCCTTCAACGGATCGGATTTTTGCGTGAATGACTATGTCTGTTGGTCGGCACCGCTGGATGATCTCTCCGATTGGCGGTATGAGGGCGTCATCTACCGCAAAGAGCAGGACCCGCGGAACAAGGACGGAAAGATGCACATGTGTGCGCCGGACTGCGTGCAGGGGCCGGACGGCAGATTTTATCTCTATTATCAGCTCCATGCGCTGACCTGCACCTGCGTGGCCGTGGCGGATACGCCCGTCGGGCCCTTCGAGTACTACGGCTGCGTGCATCACCCGGATGGGACTCCCTGGGGCGAGAAGAAGGGCGACAGCTTCGCTTTTGACCCCGGTGTACTGGTGGATGACGACGGCAAGGTCTATCTCTATGTTGGCTTCTCCCCGGAGGGCTTGTTCAAGCATGTTTTCAAGCTCCGCGGCAATAAGGTGGATGGATCTGTCTGTCTGGAGCTGGAGCAGGACATGATCACCGTAAAGGGCGGCGAGCATCCCATTGTTCCCGGCCCGGTATTGGCGAGAGGCACGGACTACGAGGGCCACGGCTTTTTCGAGGCCAGCTCCATCCGCAAGATCGGCGGGAAATACTTCTACGTCTATTCCTCCATTCTCAGCCATGAGCTCTGCTACGCTGTCAGCGACAAACCCACGGAGGGCTTCCGCTATGGCGGAACCCTGGTCAGCATTGCGGACATCGGCTTGCAGGGGAACACAACGCCCCTGAACTACACCGGCAACACCCACGGCGGCATGTGTGAGGTCAACGGTCAGTGGTATATCTTCTACCACCGCCAAACGAACCGGATCAAGTGCAGCCGCCAGGCCTGCGCCGAGAAGTTGACGATCCTGCCGGACGGCTACATCCCCCAGGTCGAGGTCACCTCCTGCGGGCTGAACGACGGCCCGCTTTCCGGAAAAGGCCGGTATGAAGCCCGCATCGCCTGCAACCTGGGCGCTGTGGGCGGCATGGTCAAGAGCGACGAGGCAAAGAAAAAGGACAAGAAAAATCTCCTCCCGTACTTCACCCAGAGCGGGGAAGACCGGGAAGAGAACGGAGATCAGTATATCGCCAATCTGCGGCAGGGCTCCTGGTGCGGCTTCAAGTACTTCGCTTTTGACGGAAGCGAGCGCAAACTGAATATAACAGTGTGCGGCAGCGCGGCGGGCACGCTGAAGGTCTATACCAACCGCAATCTGCCGCCCGTGGCGTCTGTTCCGGTCAAACCGAGCGACGATTGGACTTCGTTCTCCGGCAAACTGACAATCCCCTCGGGGACAGCGCCTCTGTATTTCGTCTACGAGGGCGGCGGAAGTTTGGACTTTGCAGTGTTTGAAATCCAGTAATGAAAAAGCCTCTGAACCATTTGATGATTCAGAGGCTTCTTCATAGTTACTCATTAGGTGCAAAGCTTCTGCGTAAGGTCTGCGTAAGCTCAAACTTTTCGCATCTAAAAGTTTGCGTTTTCATGAAGAATGGATACTAATTTGGCTGCTTTCTCACTCGAAAGTTACATCTTAGTACATACCGCCCTAATGCATCGACATTTCTTAAGACGGTTTTGAGATTCAAATCAATCAGGCTCTATGTCAAGTGTGTCAAAAGTTGAAATAGAGCAAAAAATCCCCCAGGGACGAGCGAAATAGCTCATTCCCTGGGGGATCTCATTTCATACTGAACGCTTTTAGCGGTAAACTGGTGCAGCAAAGGACGGCCTTAAGCCCAAAAGCGCCGTTTTTCGAGGTTATTTCGCCTTGATCCGTACATGTCGTATTTCCGGGCGAGCACTTTTCTGCTTTCCCTCGGACTGTTTGGCGCTTTCAGAGGGAAATCAGTCTCTCTGTCTCCCGGCCAGGACAGTTTCTGCCTTGCGCAGTACCTTGCGCACGGAGGGATAGGTGATTTGGGCCTCGGCCTCTTCATAGGGCAGCCACTCCAGTCGGTCGACCTCTTCCGGTTGGGGACGTGCGTCGCAATTCACGGGCTGGGCCAGAAAGAAGACCACGGTCTTTTCACTTTCGGGCTTGGGAGAATATTTTGCGATTTCCCGGAAGGAAGTGTCCAGAGAGACCACCAGATGGGTTTCCTCCCATATTTCCCGTCGGGCGGTTTCTGCCTCGGTCTCCCCGGCCTCTACATGGCCCTTGGGCAGCACCGTTTTCCCGGAGGGGGTCCGCTCCACCAGATACAGACGGCGGCCGTTCTCAAGCTTATAGACCACGGCGCCGCAGGATTTTTCATAGATCATGGTTCAAAAACCTCCCCGTTTTTCAGCAGGCGGAAGTTGCGGGACCGGAGCAGACGCATCATCTCCATGGAGTCGCTGGGAAGGCGCTCTGTGCCAATGCCCGCCCGGGCAATATCCTCGGTCCGGTGGCAATCGGACCCGGCGGTGCCGATCAGACCGAACTCCTGCGCATAATGGACAGCCAGCGCATCCCGGCTGTCGTGCCGGGGATTGGCGTTGTAAACCTCCACCCCGTCCAGATACCGGGCAATGGCCGGGGTGCAGCCGTGACGATAGGGGTGGGCCTGGATCAGCAGTGCACCCTGACCCCGGGCAATGGGGGAGAAGGCGGCGATGCCCATGCGGAAGATCTCCTCCGGCTCGGCAAGCAGCTCATCCGCCCAGCCATAGAGCAGATAGTCGTTCTCGCACTCGTCAAAGCGCAGCTCCGCGCCCTTGAAGACCCGCAGGCCCTGGCGCTCGCCTTCCTCCCGGACACGGCGATAGCCCTCCAGGAAGGCGCCGACCCGGTCGCCTTTCCCGGCAGGATCCAGACCCAGATAGTCAAAGGTGGTGCGGTTAAAATGGTCGGTTACGATGAGAGCGCTGTAACCCGCGGCCTTGTACCCGGCCACGATCTCCTGTGCCTCCAGCCGCCCGCAGCGGCTGACGTGGGTGGTGTGCAGGTGCGGTTCGATCTTATACATGGGCAGGGTCCTTTCTTTTGCTATTCGGCGATCTCCAGCAAGGTGCCGAAGCTGCGGCAGAGGGCGCGGAGCTCCGGGGAGCAGAGGCTGTCGGTGATCAGGCGGTCCATATCTTTCAGACTGGCGTAGCTCATGAGACCGGCGGCGCCGAACTTTGCCGAGTCGCACAGAAGAATGCGGTGATCGCTCTGCTGCACGGCCAGGTGCTTGATCTCATGATCCAGATAGGAGGACACATTCAGCTTCCCGTCAGCGGAGAGACCGGTGGCCGCCATCAGGGCCTTGCCAAAGTGATAGCGGCCCAAAAATTCCAGCGAGCTCACATCGGAGACGGAGTTTGTGCGGCGGTTCAGCGCGCCGGGCAGCACGATCAGCTCCAGATTGGGGCGGGTGTAGGCCTGGGCGATGATGTGGAGGTTGCCGGTTACGATGGTGGCGTGGATCTCCAGCGGAAGCATATCCAGAAGGTGCATGGTGGTGGTGCCGGCGTCCACGAACAGCGTGTCCCCGTCGTTCACCAGGGAGGCCGCCTGCCGTACGATGGCCAGCTTGGCCTCTGTGTGCAGCTGGGCCCGCTGGGCGAAGAGGGGGATCTCCTGCTGCTGTGCGGCGCGGACACCGCCATAGACCTTCTCCACGGTACCGGTCTGTTCCAGAAAGGACACGTCTGCCCGAATGGTGTTCATGGATACATGAAAGGTCTCACATAGCTCCGGCATGGTGACCGAACCCCGACGGGTGATGTAGGCGGCAATCTCTTTTCTGCGGCTGTCTCGCATGACGGCACTCCTTTCAAACGGAACTGACCCTTGATGAAGCCAGTATAACGCAAAGCACCAAAACTGTCAACTCTATTGTTAAATTTGTGAAGTTAATAAAAAGCAGCACAAAGAAATAACAAGAAAACAACAATAGAAATTGACAAGTTAACAATGAAATGCTAAAATCTGCGTGAAAACAACCGGGACGTTATTTTCGCATCCCCGGAAAACACGAAGAAAGCGAGGAAATGATCATGGCAAAAGTAAAAGTCGGCGTAGCGGGCTACGGCACCATCGGCACAAGACTGGCTGACGGCGTGGCACTGCAGGAGGACATGGAGCTGGTCGGTATCGTGGGGCATTCTCCGTCTCTGGCCATCCGGGCTCTGGCGGAAAACAACATGATCGGCGTAAACGGCGTGGAGTACAAGCTCTATCTGGTGGATATGGAGCTGAAGCCCAAGTTCGATGCCCTCGGCATTCCGGTGGAGGGCAGCTTTGAGGAGCTTTGCGCCAAGGTGGATGTGATGCTGGACGCCTCTCCCGGCGGCACCGGTGCTGCCAACAAGGCAGTATACGAGCGCCTGGGCGTGAAGGCCATTTTCCAGGGCGGCGAGAAAAACAGTGTGGCCGATGTGTTCTTCCACGGCTATGCCAACTATGAGCTTGGCCTGGGCAAACAGTTTTTGAAGCTGACCAGCTGCAACACCACAGGCCTCATCCGTGCGGTGGACTGCCTGGACAGGAAGTTCGGCATCGAAAAGGTGGCCATCACCATCATCCGCCGCGTGGCTGACCCCGGGGATTATCACAGGGGGCTCACCAATGCCCTGCAGATGGAGAAGGCCCCCAGCCACCAGGCCGTGGACCTGATGACCATCATGCCCCATATCGAGGCCACCGGTATCCTGGTGCACACCCCTGTGACCCATGGCCACATCATCACCGTGCTGGCCACCGCCAAGGACGGCAGAAAGATCACCAGGGAGGAGGCCATCCAGGCCTTCCGCAGCCATCCTCGGATCCGCACCGTCACCATCGAAGAGGGTTTCAAGGGCAACGCCAGCTTCTTCAAGTATGCCCGTGACCTAGGCAACCGCAGGGCTGACCTGTATGAGATCGGCCTCTGGGAGGACAGCGTGGTGGAGAGTGGCAACGACATCATGTTCGCCATCCACATCCCCCAGGAGAGCGTCACCATCCCGGAGACCATCGACGGCGTGCGTGCGGTGATGCAGATGCAGCAAACCAGTGCCGAGGCTACCGAGGCCACCAACCGGAACCTGAACATCGGCCGCTTCAAGAGGTAAGGAGGGCGCCATGCGATTTGGGATCCGTACCCTGGACGAGGTTTCCGTGCGGGGGAAAACCGTTCTCTGCCGGGTGGACATCAACCAGCCCGTGGACCGGGCCACCGGAACCCTGAAAAGCATCAACCGCATCCGGGCCTGCGTGCCCACGGTGCGGGAGCTTGCGGACAAGGGAGCAAAGCTGGTGCTGCTGGCCCATCAGGGAAGCGACATCGAATATAAAAACTACTATAGCACCAAGCCCCATGCCGCTGTACTGACTCAGCTGCTGGGCCGGGAAGTGAAGTGGATCGACGATGTGTGCGGTCCCGCTGCCCGGGAAGCCATCCGCGGCCTGAGGGAAGGGGAAATCCTGCTGCTGGACAACGTCCGTTTTGTGGCGGAGGAGCAGACCCTCTTTGAACAGAAGCTGCGCCTGAGCCACGTTGAGCAGGCCAAGACCCAGGTGGTGGAAAAACTCGCTCCTCTGGCAGACCTCTATGTGTGTGACGCCTTTGCTGCCGCCCATCGGGATCAGCCAAGCCTCTGCGGCTTTGAGCAGGTGCTTCCCTCCGCCATGGGCCGGCTCTTTGAGCAGGAATACTGTGCGGTGTCCCAGGTGATGGAGCAGCCGGAGCGGCCCTGCGTGTTCGTGCTGGGCGGCGCCAAGATCGCCGACGCGTTCCAGATGATGGAGACGGTACTCTCCCGGGGCGTAGCGGACACGATCCTCACAGGGGGCCTTGTGGGAAACATCTTCCTGGCCGCCGCCGGCAGCGGCATCGGCCAGGGCAGCCTGGACTTTATCTACAAATCCAATTACGGAGAATTCATCGAGAAGGCGAAGACCCTGTATATGCGCTACGGCGGCAAGATCCAGCTGCCCAAGGACCTGGCCTGGGTGAAGGACGGCAAACGCCAGGAGGCTCTGGTGGGCGAAATCCCGGCGGAAATCGCCGCGGTGGATGTGGGCTATTGGACGGCCAAAACCTACCGGGAGGCCATCCTCTCGGCGGGCACGGTGTTCGTCAACGGACCCATGGGCGTCTTTGAGCAGGTGGCAAGCGAGTACGGTACCAAGGCCGTGTGGCAGGCTATTGCCGATACCAAGGGGTACACCGTTCTGGGTGGGGGCGACAGCATCACCGCCACGGAAAAGTACGAGCTGACGGAAAAGATGGGCTATATCTGCACCGGCGGCGGCGCGCTGATCCGCTTTTTGAGCGGGGAGGAGCTGCCCGTGGTGCGGGCGCTGCGCCATGGCTCCGCCATTCCCGAGAAGGGAGCATGAAATGGACGAGAACAGAAAACTGAAAGCCTTTGCCTGCCAGATTCGCATGGCTGCTATTGAAGCCATCCACGCCATTGGCTCGGGCCATATCGGCGGCGCGCTGAGCATTGCGGATGTGCTGGCCGTGCTTTACGGCAGAGAAATGCGCTATGATCCCCAAGATCCCAAGTGGCCAGAGCGGGACAAGCTGGTTTGCTCCAAGGGCCATGCAGGACCTGCCGTGTACGGCACCCTGGCTCTGAAGGGCTTTTTCCCCTATGAGGAGCTGAAGACCCTGAACCGACCGGGTACCCGCCTGCCCAGCCACTGTGACCGCAATAAGACCCCCGGCGTTGATATGACCACAGGCTCCCTGGGGCAGGGCGCCTCACTTGCTGCCGGTATGGCCCTTGGGGACAAGCTGCGGGACAGGGACAGCCGCGTTTTCCTGATCCTGGGAGACGGGGAGAGCAACGAAGGCCAGGTTTGGGAGGCACTGGCTTTTGCCTGTGCCAAAAAGCTTGGAAACCTGGTCGTTCTGCTGGACTGGAACAAGCGGCAGTTGGACGGCTGGACCCAGGACGTCTACCCCATGGGGGACTTTGTTCAGAAGCTGCAGGCGTTCGGCTTTGACACCGTGAAGGTAAACGGCAACGACATCGATGAGCTGGTCCCGGCTCTGGAACGCACCAGAGCCGGCGGTGAACGGCCCTATGCCATTGTGCTGGACACGGTGAAGGGCGCAGGCGTGCAGGAGGTGGCCGAAATGGTTATGAACCACAGCCTGCCGGTGAGCGATGAGCAGTACGAGCGCTGGACCAAGGCGTTGGAGGCTGAAAAACAGGCCTGGGAGGTGGAAGCATGAAGATCGTATATGACGGCAGCATGGATCCCCGCCTCTGCAAGAGCGTGCTGGGGGAGACCATCCCTGCCTTGGCTGCGGAGGACCCTGGCTTTATCTATCTGGATGCTGACCTGATGAACTGCATCGGCACCGCTAAGTGGGCCGCTGCCAATCCAGACCGCGCGATCAACTGCGGCATTGCTGAGGCCAACATGATCGGCGTGGCCTGCGGCCTGGCCGCTGCGGGCTTCAAGCCTATGGTGCATACCTTCGGACCCTTTGCCTCCCGCCGCTGCTACGACCAACTTTTCCTCTCGGCTGGCTACGCGAAAAACGACATCACCATAATCGGAACCGACCCAGGAGTCACCGCCGCCATGAACGGTGGAACACACATGCCCTTTGAGGACATGGCGCTTTACCGGGCCATTCCCGGCGCCACTGTGATCGATGTTACCGACCCCACCATGCTCATAAGCGTCCTGCGCCAGTGCAAGGATCGCCCGGGGGTGAAGTACATCCGCGTGGGACGTAAGAGCTATGCCAAGGTCTATGCGGAGGGAAGCGAGCTGCCCATTGGCAAGGCCGTGACGCTGCGGGAGGGCACGGATGTTGTGATCTTCGCCTGCGGCATTCTGGTCCATGAGGCCATGCAGGCCGCCAAAACCCTGGAGGAAGAGGGCATCAGCGCCGCAGTGGTGGACTGCTTTACCGTGAAACCCCTGGACGAGGAGGCTGTGCTGGCCTGGGCCGAAAAGACCGGTGCCGTGGTCACAGCGGAAAATCACAACCGGATCGGCGGCCTTACTTCTGCTGTGAGCGAGCTGCTGGCCCGCTGCTGCCCCACACCGCTGGAGGCGGTGGCTGTGGAGGATTGCTTCGGCGAGGTGGGTCCCCAGGGCTATCTGCAGCAGCGCTTCGGCCTGACAGCGGAGTATGTGACCCGTGCTGCGCGGGAGGCCGTGAAGAGGAAACAGACGAAATGAAGCTGGAATTCGGAATGGGCAGCGGTGTGCAGACTGTGGAGCTGCCTGAGAAGAACCTGATGGGGGTGCTGCGGGCAAACGCGGCCCCCGCCATCGCCTCGGAGGAGGAAGAAGTGCGCCGGGCCTTGCGGGAGCCTGTGGGATCGCCGCGTCTGAGGGAGATCCTTCATCCCGGCCAGACTGTTGCCATCATCACCAGCGATCTGACCCGGCCCATGCCCACGGCCAAGGTGATGCCCCCGCTGCTGGATGAGCTCTATGCCGCGGGGATCCGGCCGGAGGATATCACGCTGGTCTTTGCCCTGGGCAGCCACCGACATCAGAGCGATGAGGAGAAGCGCCGCCTGGCGGGGGAGCGGGCCTGGCGGGAGATCCGCTGTGTGGACAGCGATCCGACCGATTGCGTGCACCTGGGCGTCACCAAGGCGGGAACCCCGGTGGATATTACACGGGTTGTGGCCGAGGCGGATCGGAGGATCTGCCTGGGGAATGTGGAGTACCATTATTTCGCCGGCTATTCCGGCGGGGCCAAGGCGATCATGCCGGGCTGCTCCACAAGGGCGGCCATTCAGTCGAATCATTCCATGATGGTGCGCCCGGAGGCCTGCGCCGGAAACCTGGAAGGAAATCCCCTGCGTATGGACATCGAGGAGGCCGGGGCCATCTGCGGGATCGACTTTATCCTGAATGTGGTGCTGGGCGAGCACAAGGAGATCCTGTGCGCGGCTGCAGGAGACGTGACAGCAGCTCATCGGAAGCTCTGCGCTTTTCTGGATACCATCTATCTTAAGCTCCTTGACAGGCCGGCGGACATCGTGATCGTGAGCCAGGGTGGAGCGCCAAAGGACCTGAACCTGTACCAAACCCAGAAAGCCCTGGACAATGCCCGCCACGCGGTGCGCCAGGGCGGCATCATCATCCTGATCGGCTCCTGCCGGGAGGGTCTGGGCGAGCGGGTATTTGAGGAGTGGATGACTACATCCCCCTCACCGGAGGCCATGATCGAACGCATCGGCAGGGATTTCCAGCTGGGCGGGCATAAGGCCGCAGCCATTGCCATGACCCTGCGGAAGGCCAGGGTCTGCCTGGTATCGGACCTGGAGGAGGAGTTTGTGCGCTCCATTTTCCTCAACCCCATGCCCTCGGCCCAGGAGGCGCTGGACGCCGCCTTCCGGGAGCTTGGCGCAGACGCCAGCGTTCTGGCCATGCCCTTTGGAGGCTCTACGCTGCCCAGGATCCGTAACTGAATCGAAAGAAGGAAATGCTATGAATATCGGCTATGAAGAAGAGGTGCGCCTGGTTCGCGGCATTCTCACCGCCTCGGACTTTCCGGAGGGGGACGCGGAGATCATTGCCAAGGTCATCGCCCACTCGGACTTTACCGGCGTGTATTCCCATGGCCTGTCCCGCCTGACCCGCTATCTGCGTCAGATCAAGGCAGGCTCCCTGAACAACAAACCCAGATTTGAAAAAATACTTGACAGCGGCGCCGTTTTGGTGTTCGACTGTGATAACGGCTCCGGAATCGTTTCCGTAAACAAGGCATATGACCTGGCGAAGGAAAAGGCCAGAGAATTCGGCATTGCCATGGCAGTAGGACGCCACAATGCCAACATCGGCTGCGGCTCCTATTACGGGTGGCGCGCCGCTGCGGACGATATGGTGGCGCTGGTCTGCTGCAACACCTATGCCTTCACCTCGCCTTTCGGCGGGGCTGACCGGCTCATCGGCACGAACCCCATCATCCTGGGCGTTCCGGCGGGGAAGGAGTATCCCATCGTGATGGACATCTCCACCACCTGCGTGGCCATGGGCAAGATCCAGGCGGCCGAGCGGGAGGGCCAACCCATTCCCGCGGAGTGGGCCAAGGACTATGACGGCGCTCCCACCACGGACCCCGGAAAGGCCTTCTCCCTGTCTCCCATCGCGGGGCATAAGGGCTATGGTCTGGCTGTAATGGTGGACGTGCTCAGCACCATGTTCTCCGCCGCCTGCTTCGGCACGGATCTGGGCCTGTTCTCCAAGCTGGAAAAGGAAAACACCGGCTTTTGCGTGATCGTGATCGATCCCGGCAGATTCATGCCCATCGAGCAGTTCAAGGACGAGGTGGATCGCTATGTGCGCATGATGAAGGACGGACGCAAGGCTCCCGGCGTGCAGGAGATCTTCCTGCCGGGCGAGATCGAGTATCGGAAATTTGATGAGATGAAAAAGACGGGCTTTGCGGTGAGCGAGGCTCTGGCTCGGGAACTGACGGAGCTTTCCATCAGCCTGGGCGCGGTGGAGGAGGGGATCGACTTCGCCGGATTGGTTGCACATTTTAACGCTTGAAAAGGGAGGAAGAAAGGGATGTTTGACCCCAAAACTGTTTTTCTCGGCATTGCGCCCATCGGCTGGTGCAATGATGATATGCCTGAGCTGGGCGCGGAGAACACCTTCAAGCAGACGGTCAGCGAGATGGCCCTGGCGGGCTTCACCGGCTGTGAGATCGGCAACAAATACCCCAGCGATCCTGTGGAGCTGAAAAGGCAGCTGGACCTGCGCGGCATGCGCATCGCCAGCCGCTGGTTCTCCTCCTTCCTGCTCACAAAGCCCTATGAGGAGGTGGAGGCAGACTTCATCCGGGAGCTGGACTTCCTCACGGCTGTAGGCGCCAACCGCATCAATGTCAGCGAGCAGAGCTACTCGATCCAGGGGAAGACGGAGGTTCCCATTCTCACCGGCGGTCACAAATATGTGATGAGCGATGCCGAGTGGGACCGCTTCTGCGACGGCCTGAACAAGCTGGGAAGGGTAGCCCGGGAGCGGGGCTTCAAGCTCTGCTTCCACCACCATATGGGCACTGTGGTGCAGACCTCGGAGGAGACAGACCGCATGATGGCCAATACCGACCCCGAGGCCGTCTTTCTCTGCTATGACACGGGCCACTTCACCTTCGCCGGCGAGGATCCCCTGACCATGCTGAAAAAATATGTGGACCGGGTGGGCCATGTGCATTTGAAGGACATGCGTCTCAGCGTAGTGGAGGAGGCCAGAAAGAACAACTGGAGCTTTCTCACCGCCGTGCGCAACGGCGCCTTCACCGTTCCGGGAGACGGCAACGTGGATTTCGATCCTGTATTTCAGGTGCTGAGCGAGGCCGGCTATCAGGGCTGGCTGCTGGTAGAGGCTGAGCAGGACCCGGCCAAGGCCGATCCGCTGGAGTATGCCATCAAGGGGCGGCGCTATATCCGCGAGCATACCGGACTGTGAGGCAAGCATGACTTACCTGAATAAGAACACCGAGCTGCAGCGGGGCTACAATACCTATATCGACACCGCTGAGGACGACTATGGTACCATGATGGACGTAGGCCTGCTGCTCATGGAGGAAGGGGACAGCTTCACCATCTGGGAGGAGGAGAAGGAATGCGCGGTGCTGCTCTTCCAGGGCGCGGCAGAGATTGCCTGGAATGACAAGCGCGTTGAAGCCCAGCGCCCGGACTGCTTCTATCACGAGGCATACTGTCTGCTGGCTCCCAGACGCACCGAGATCCGCCTTACCGCCCGCTGCCATAGTGAGATCTACATACAGAAGACCCTGAACGAGCGGGACTATGAAGCTGTCCTGTACACCCCGGAGACCGTGCAGACCCAGCACGCCGGCGCCAAGGGCGAGCTGATGGGCGCAATGAAGAGGGAAATCAAGACCTTCTTCGATTATGAAAACGCTCCCTTCTCCAACATGGTGCTGGGGGAGGTGCTCAGCTACCCGGGCAAGTGGTCCAGCTACCCGCCCCACCACCATCCTCAGCCGGAGGTGTACTTTTACCGCTTTGACCATCCCCAGGGCTTCGGGGCGGGCTTTGCCAACGGGGAGATCTACAAAACCGGTCACAACGGCATGAGCATTATCACCTCGGGCTTCCACTCCCAGGTCACCGCTCCCGGGTATGCCCTCTGCTACTCCTGGGGGATCCGGCATCTGGACGGCGATCCCTGGCTGAAGACCCGCATCGACGACCCAGAACACGCCTGGCTCTGGAAACCGGATGCCAACGACCACATCTTCAAGGGATAAGGAGGAAGACGATGAAAACCGTACGTTTGACTATGGCACAGGCCATGGTCCGCTTCCTGGAAAACCAGTATATCGCCTATGACGGCATCGAGCATCCTTTCGTGGAGGGTGTGATCATGCTGCCCGGCCACGGCAACGTGGTGGGCCTTGGGCAGGCTTTGGGCCAGGAGGCCCACCGAATGAAGGTCTGGCAAGGGAAGAATGAGCAGGGCATGGCCCATACCGCCGTGGCCTTTGCCCGGCAGTGCAAGCGAAAGAAGATCATCGCGGTCACCAGTTCCGTTGGTCCCGGTGCTGCCAACATGGTCACCGCCGCCGCCACCGCTACGGCCAACAACATCCCCGTGTTGATCCTGCCCGGCGATGTCTATGCCTGCCGCCAGCCGGATCCGGTGCTGCAGCAGGTGGAGCAGATCCATGATCTGTCTCTCTCCACCAACGACGCCTTCCGCGCTGTCTGCCGGTATTGGGACCGCATCGTCCGCCCCGAGCAGCTGATGAGCGCCATGATCTCCGCCATGCGCGTGCTGACCGACCCCGCCAATACCGGCGCCGTCTGCATCGCCATGCCTCAGGATGTGGAAGGCGAGGCCTATGATTATCCCGAAAGCTTCTTCCGCAAACGGGTCCATCGTCTGGCTCGCCGCCTGCCCGAGGAAGAGGCCCTCAAGGAGGCTGCCGCCCTCATTCGCGCCGCCAAGCGCCCCCTGATGATCTGCGGCGGCGGCGTTCGCTACAGCGAAGCCCACGAGCAGTTCCGCACCTTCGCGGAAGTCACCGGCATCCCCTTCGGCGAGACCCAGGCGGGCAAGAGCGCCGTGGTGTGGGATCACCCCCTGAACCTGGGCGGCATCGGCGTCACCGGCTGCTCAGCCGCCAATGAGATCGCCAGGGAAGCGGACGTCATCATCGGGGTGGGCACCCGCTACACCGACTTTACCACCTCCTCCAAATGGCTCTTCCGGGACGACGCCAGGTTCGTGAACATCAACGTATCCGAGTTCCAGGCCTTGAAGATGGACGCAGCCGTTCCCCTGGTGGCGGACGCCAAGATGGCCCTGCCTGCCCTGCTCAAGGAGCTGGAGGGCTATAAGGCCCCCTACACCACCGAGGTGGACGAAGCCATCGCCCGCTGGAAACAGGAGCTGAAGCGTCTTGATGGCATCACCTTCGGCCCGGATTACGTGCCCGAGGTCAAGGATGCCAATGCAAAATCCGCCTTCCGCTTTGCCAAGGATCTGGATGCTGAACTGACGCAGACCGCGGTCCTGGGCGTGATCAACGAGTGCATCGACCCCGAGGACGTGGTCATCGGCGCTTCCGGCTCGCTGCCGGGCGATATGCAGCGTATGTGGCGCCCCAAGGCTCTTGATACCTATCATATGGAGTATGGTTACTCCTGCATGGGCTATGAGATCTCCGGCGCCCTGGGCGTGAAGTACGCCATCGGCGAGAAGGACGTCTACGCCATGGCCGGCGACGGCAGCTTCATCATGCTCCATTCCGAGATGCTCACCGCTCTCCAGGAGCATAAGAAGATCAACATTTGCCTGTTCAACAATGCCAGCTTCGGCTGTATCAACAATCTGCAGGTGGGTCACGGCAACGACACCCTCTGTACCGAGCTGCGCTTCCGGGGCGAGGATGGAAAGCACTCCGGCCCCTTCATGCCGGTGGATTTTGCCAAGATCGCCGAGGGCTACGGATGCAAGGGCTACACCATCCGCAGCCTGGAGCAGCTGCGCGCCGCCATCGCGGAGGCCAAATTCATCAAGGATGTGCCGGTGCTCTTCGATATCCGCGTACTGCCCAAGTCCATGACCGAGGGCTACGGTTCCTGGTGGCGTGTTGGAGACACAGAGGTCAGCGAGAATCCCCGGAACGTGGAAGCTTACCGGGATACGGCAGCCCATGTGGAGACTGCCAGAAAGTTTTAAGGAGGAGATAGCATTGGATAAGGTTTTGAAAGTTGGCTTGATCGGCTGCGGTGCTATCGGCAAGGATCACTGCCGCCGCATCATCGAGAAGGTCCCCGGCGCCACTGTGGTGGCCGTGGCCTCCAATACCGCCAGGAGTGCGGACGATTTGGCCGCCAAGTACGGCATCCGCTCCTTCGGCAGCGACTGCAATGGCCTGATCGCGGATCCCGAGGTGGAAGCAGTGGTCATCACCTCCATCGACTCCACCCATCATGACTATGTGATGGAGGTGCTCAAACACGAGAAGTGGTGCTTCTGTGAAAAGCCGCTGAGCCAGAACGCGGCGGACTGCGAGGAGATCATCGCCCGCGAGCTGGAGATCGGCAAGCGTCTGGTACAGGTGGGCTTCATGCGCCGCTATGACCGGGGCTATGCCGAGATGAAGCGCATCATTGACTCCGGCGAGCTGGGCGCGCCCCTGCTCATCAAGGCATGCCACCGCAACGTCTCCCAGGGGCCGGGTTTCAAGACCGAAAACGGCATCACCAATGTGGCCATCCACGAGCTGGACATCTGCCGCTGGCTGCTGGGGGATGAGTATGAGGATGCCCAGTGCGTGCGCGTGCGCCAGAGCGCAAACTCCAACAGGGGCTATGACAATCCCCAGGTGGTTCTGCTGCGCACCAAGAAGGGCTGCTTCATCGACGTGGAGGTCCAGGTGGCCGACGGCTATGGCTACGACATCCAGTGTGAGGTGGTTTGCGAGAACGGGACCGTGAAGCTCCCAGACCCCTACGCAGTGGTGCGGCGCGCCCGTCCTGCCGGCTGGGACAGCCTGAAACCGGCCGAGTGTATGCCCATCATGACCGACTGGAAGGAGCGCTTCATCGAAGCCTATGACATCGAACTGAGCGCCTGGGCAGACTCTGTGAACAAGGGCAAACTCACCGGACCTTCCGCCTGGGATGGCTATGTGGCCTGTGTTGCCGGCGACGCCCTGAATGCCTCCCGCGGAACCTCCCGGTTCCTGAAGGTGGATACCATCGAGAAACCGGAGCTCTACTGCTGAAACTACATAGACGATGATCGGATTCGGGACAGGAGTGGGAAGTGAAACCTCTTCTGTCCCGAATTATTTCGATCCCGGTCATTTTTTTCACAAATTATCGGAAATAGCACAAAGGCGTGTTTTTGACGGAAATGATGCGCTTCAAGCACGGAAATTTACGGAAAATACATTTGCTGATTTATGAATTCGGTGTAGTGATGTGATGAATATAGACAAGAGAAGTATGACAAAAGTAGCAAAAAGACCAAAAATTACGAATTATCTCAAGAATTTATTGACGAAAACCGTGATTTTGCTATAATCAATTATATAAGATGAGACGGAAACGTATCCGTTAAATCAAGGAGCGATCTCCCGAAAATAGCGAAAGCGAAAGCTTGCTTCTGCCGAAACGCCGGACCTGCCGGCAAGAAAGGGGCAACGGATGTGAAAACAAAAGCTGCGCGACGACCATTCAATAAGATCAGATTAAAAAATCAGATCCTGAATGTGATCAAGAATCCCTTCAACCTTGTTGTCATGATCAGCCTGGTGATCCTCTTCTGCCTGATCGTGATTCCCTTGCTGCAGATGATTGCCTCCACCTTTACGGTAGCAAAGGGCGAGCTGCGGCGTCTGCCGGGGGCTGAGGTTGGCGACTTCACGCTGTACTATTGGAAATATCTGCTCAGCGGGCAGATGGCCAAGGCGACCCTGTGGGGGCCGCTGAAAAACTCACTGGTTTGCGGCTTCTTCACGGTACTGGTCAGCGTCCCTCTGGGAAGCATTCTCGGCTGGCTCATCGCCAGAACGGACATCCCCGGCAAGAAGCTGCTGGGCATGCTGGTTGTCATCCCCTACATGATCCCGTCCTGGTGCAAGTCCCTGTCCTGGCTGGCGGTGTTCCGCAACAAGACCTCCGGCTCTCTAGGCTTTCTGGAAGGCCTGGGCATCTCGATCCCGGACTGGCTGGCCTACGGCCCGGTGGCCATCGTGCTTTGCATGTCGCTGCACTATTACGCCTTTTCTTACATCCATGTGCAGTCGGCCCTACGCTCCATCAACTCCGAGCTGGAGGAGATGGGCGAGATCTGCGGCGCGTCCAAGCCCCAGATCCTCAAGTCCATCACCATCCCCCTGGTGCTGCCCAGTGTGCTGTCCGCCGTGGTCATGACCCTGTCCAAGTCCATCGGCACCTACGGCGTGGCGGCCAACCTCGGCAACCGCATCGGCTACTTCACGCTGGCCACCAAGATGAAGAACTTCATCAACGGCAGCCCCCAGAACGTGGGCTTCGCGATGAGCATCGTTCTGATCGCCCTGGCCGCCCTCATCATCTTTGCCAACCAGCGCATCATCGGCGTTCGCAAAAGCTACGCCACCATCGGCGGCAAGGGCGGGCGCAGTACCGAAATGCGTCTCGGCAAGGCCAAGATTCCTCTGATGATCTTCCTGCTGCTGTTTCTGTTCTTCGCTATGGTTATGCCGATGTTCGTGCTGATCATGGAGACCTTCCAGATCAACACCGGCGCGGGCTACGGCCTGAGCAACCTGACCATGTACAACTGGATCGGCGCCGACGAGGAGCTGGCGCCCTACTACACCAGCTACAGGGGCATCTTCTACAACCCGGAATTCGGCAAGGCCGTCTGGAACACCGTGCGGCTGACGGTCATCGCCTCTATCATCACCGCCTTCTGCGGCCAGTTTCTGGGCTACATCACCACCCGCGGCCGCGGCAAGTGGTATGGCAATCTGACCGAACAGCTGGTGTTCGTCCCTTATCTGATGAGCGGCATCGCCTTCTCGTCCATGTATGTGGCAATGTTCTCCAGGCCCCATCTGGGCGGCCTGCTCCCCTCGCTCTACGGTACCTTCACATTGATCGTGCTAACCAGTGTGGTCAAGCATTTCCCCTTTGCCAGCCGCTCCGGCACGGCCAACATGATGCAGATTGCCGTGGAACTGGAGGAGGCGGCGGAGATCAACGGCGCGGGCTTCGGCAAGAAGCTGTCCCGCATCGTTCTGCCCCTTGCCAAGAACGGCTTTATCTCAGGCTTCATGCTGACCTTTATCAGCATTGCCAAGGAGCTTGACCTGATTATCATCATGATGGACAAGCGTACCACCACGATGTCCTACCTGGCCTTCACCTATTCACAGGACGGCATGAACCAGATGGCCGACGCCATCTCGGTGTGTGTGCTGATGTTTATCCTGATCTGCTATATCATCGCTAATCGTTTCGGCGCCGATATTGGCAAATCGTGGTAAGGAGGAAGAATCATGAGCAGAATCGAACTGAAGCATATCGACAAGTTTTACGGGGACAACCACGTTTTGCGCGACATCAACCTGGTCGTTGAGGACGGCGACTTCATGACCCTGCTGGGCCCTTCCGGCTGCGGCAAGACCACCACGCTGCGCGTCGTCTCCGGTCTGGAAAAACCCCAGGGCGGCGTCATGACCATCGACGGCGTGGAGATGATCAACGCAGATCTGGCCTATTACGCAGAACCCAGCAAACGCGGCCTGAACCTGGTGTTCCAGTCCTACGCCCTCTGGCCCCACATGACTGTGCGGGAAAACATCGCCTTTGGCTTGAAGATCCAGAAGCTGCCGAAGGAGGAGATCGAGCGCCGCATCCAGGATGCCCTCCGAATGATGCGCATTGAGGAGTATGTGGACCGCTATCCCAACGAACTGTCCGGCGGCCAGCAGCAGCGCGTGGCCATTGCCCGCGCCGTGGCCTCCAACCCCAAACTCCTGCTTCTGGACGAGCCCCTGTCCAACCTGGACGCCAGGCTTCGCGTGGATATGCGCTCGGAGCTGCAGCGCATCCACAAGGAATTGGGCACCACGATCATCTACGTCACCCACGATCAGGTGGAAGCCCTCACCATGTCCACCAAGATCGCTCTCTTCAAAAAAGGCGAGCTGAGCCAGGTGGCGCCGCCGATGGAGTTGTACATGAACCCCATCGACCTCGAGGCCGCCGATTTCATAGGAAATCCCCGCATCAACTTCCTGGCCGGAAAGGCAAAGTGGGACGAGGAAGGCCTGCATGTCACCTGCGAGCTGGATACCTATGTCTTCCCGGCAGAGGATCTGACCGAGGAAACCATTCCCGAAGGTGAGTTTGACTGTGTGGTGGCCATCCGGCCCGAGCAGATCCAGATCTTTGAGGAAGCGGGAGAGGGCAGGATTCCGGTGCAGGTCTACGCCAACCAGCCTGCCGGCTCCGAAACGCTGGTTTCTCTTAAGGCCGGTGAAAGCGAGTTCCTCTCCAAGCAGATCGGCTTGGCCCACTATGATCTTGACCAGGAGGTCTTTGTGAGCATCGCCCCGGAAAAGATCAACGTCTACAACGCAGAGACCACGCGCCTGATCAAACGCGCTCGCTGAGCGTATCCAACGCGGCGAGTCCGCGAAAAACATAGACCGCAAACCCACCGACACTCACAAGAATAGGACGAAAGGAGAAAAAAGAATGAAACTGAGCAAGATCTGCGCTCTGCTGCTGGCTCTCTGCATGCTCCTGGGTCTTGTCGCCTGCGGCGGCACCCAGACTGAGACCCCCAAGCAGGATGCCTCTCCCGCCAAGACAGAGGACAATACTCCCGCGGAGCAGCAACCCGACACCCCTGCGCAGCCCGACACGCCCTCGGTAGAGGATTCTGCCTTTTACGGCCCCATCTATGACGACTGGAGCAAGATGAGCGACGAAGAGCTCTATGCCCAGGCCCTGGAAGAGGTCAAGGACGGCAGCGCCATCAACATCTACGCCACCTCCTCCAAAATGCTCAAGGTGAAGGACACCTTTGAGGAAGCTTTCCCCGGCCTGACCGTGGACATCATGGATCTGGACAACGATGAGGTCCTGCAGAAGTGCCGTCTTGAGGCCAATGCCAATAATGTCCAGGGCGACGTACTCCAGGTGAAGGACGTTAACGGCGATGTGTTCTTCGGCGACTATGAGGACGGTATCATCACATCTTTCTATCCCGAAGACATCTGCGCGCATATCGACGATGGCCTGCTGCGTTACGGCTATCCGCTCTACGCCTCCCAGTCCTTCTGGTACTACAACACCGAAGCCTTCCCCGATGGGCAGCCCATTGACAGCTGGTGGCAGATCGTCGAAAAGAACGAGGACGGCAGCCAGAAGTACCGCATCTTTACCAAGGAGATCGGCTCCGAGACAGCGTACCTTTCCATTTTCGCCAGCTTTATCGTGAACGCCGACCAGTTGGCCGCCAATTACAAGGAAGTCTACGGCGAGGAACTGGAGTACACATACGATGCCAGCGGCTTCCCCAATGTACCTGCGAACAACGCCGGCGTGGAGTATCTGTGGCGATTCAGCCAGATGAAGATCACCTTCATCGGTGACGGCGACGAACTGGTGGAGGCGGTCCACAATTCCACGGCTGACGATCCCGCCCTTGCCCTGGCCTCGGCCGGCAAGATCACCAATCGCGACGATTCCGGCTATAACATCGCATGGGTCGTGCTGAACCCCTATAACGGCCTTCAGAACCTGGAGTACATGTATGTTGTCAACAACTGCAAGCACCCCGCCGGCGCCCGCCTGTTCATCCGTTTTGTGACCGGCGGCGCTGACGGCGAGAGCGGCGGCTTCAAGCCCTTCGCCAAGGAAGGCAACTGGCCGGTCCGCGACGACGTGAAGGACAAGAAGAACGAGATGACCCTCAAGGAACTCAACGCGGCTGAACCGGATCTGGCCTCCATCTACAATGTGTTCCTGGATGCGCAGGACCTCTGGATCTTCTGGTTGGATCAGAACCCCAACATTCACTGAGAACAAGGCATGCCGGTGACGCTGGCTGAACCCGGCTGCGGAGCGATCCTCCCGCTCCGCAGCCCCCTTTAAACGCTATGAGCTTTAACAAGGATCTGAACGGGCATACCGGAGGCCTGGAGCGGGAAGACCGGCGCCGGGCACGACAGAAGAAGTGGGAGGAACGGAGCAAGCATTTCTGGCAGAGCTTCCTGTTCACCGAGAACGGAAAGCCCAAGAGCGGTTTTCTGATCTACACCTTCTGTCTGAGCGCGGTTTTCATCGCCCTGCATCTGATTGCCTTTACCTATATCGTGGACTGGCTCGCCCCGCTGACGGAGAGCTGGCCGGTTGCTTTGGGGAACCTCATCAGTTCCCTCAGCGTCAGCGCGGCCGTTCTGCTGGCCGGATTCGCGCTGCATCGCCTTCTGAAGGATAAGCGCCTGATGCTGGGCACTTATCTCTGGCTGCTGCTGTACACGGCGGCGGCCCTGATCACCATGGCTCTGCTCCTGCAGGACGCGGAGGCCATGAAGCTCTTTCTGCGCTTTGCCCTGTGGTTCGTTCTGATCCCTGTGGGTCTGGGCCTGGCGCTGTTCTATCTGCTGTATCGCCGGGATTACCGGCCTGAGACTCCCGCGCAGACGGACGAACCTGCGTGGAAAAAATACGTCCGCCGCTCTTGAGAAGCGGGGGACTGTAGGGGAGGAAAGAATATGATCACTTCGGTGATGTTTGATATGGGCGGTACGCTGGAGGACATCTATGTGGATGAACGCTCGGAGTGGGCCGCCATCGAAAAGCTGGACCGGATGCTGCGCGAGGGCGGGCTGGATCCGCAGGTCGATCTGACGGAGCTCAAGCGCCGTGTGGACGCGGGCTGGAAGCGCTACGGCGCCTTCCGTGACAGCTGTGACGTGGAGCTCAAGCCGATCCCCATCTGGTGCGACTATGCCCTGGCCGATTTCGGCTTCCCGCGGGATGTGCTGGAGCCTCTCTGCGAGCCGATCGCCTATATGTGGGAGCTGACCCACTACCACCGCAGCCTCCGTCCCCGGGTGCGGGAGATGCTGGGGGGCCTGCGGCAGCTCGGCCTGAAGCTCGGCATCATCAGCAACACCGCCGCCATGTACCAGGTCTTTGACAGCCTTGAGGAATACGGCATCCGCGACCTGTTCGAGGACGTGACCCTGTCCTCGGTGACGGGACTGCGCAAGCCGCGGCCGGATATTTTCTTGGTGTCCACGCATCAGCTCCGCGTAAAACCGGAGGACTGTGTTTATGTGGGAGACACCGTCTCCCGGGATATCATCGGCTCGAAGCGGGCGGGTTTTGCCTGCGCCATCCAGATCGGCTCCAAGCTGACCGGGGAAAAGGACGCCGGCGTGCGCCGGGAGTTCGAGCCGGACTATGTGATCGAGGATATTTATCAGGTTTTTCCCATCCTGCGAGAGCTGATGGACAAGGAGAACCAGATGTTCAGCCTGGGCGCCGCAGGCTCGGCTTGAGAGCGCCCTGATGGAGGGAGGAGCTTATGCAGTCCGCTTTTTTTTCGTCTTTTGAGATTACGACCAGCCCCTTGCTGGATTGCTGCTGCAGGCTGGCCGTGTCCTGTATCCTCGGCATGCTCATCGGCATTGAGAGGAGCAAACGCTTCAAGGAGGCGGGCGTACGCACGCACATCGTGGTCTGCTGCGGAGCGGCCCTGTGCATGATCGTGTCCAAATACGGCTTCGCGGATCTGGGAGGGATCCTGGACGGTTCCCGAACCTCCGATCCGGCGCGTCTGGCCGCCCAGGTCGTCAGCGGGATCGGCTTTCTCGGCGCGGGCGTCATCTTCAAAAACGGCAACACGGTCCGCGGGCTCACTACCGCCGCGGTGCTTTGGTTTTCGGCGGTCGTCGGCCTGACCGTCGGTGCGGGGATGTATGTGATGGGCATTCTGGCGGCTCTGGTGAACCTGCTGCTGCTGGTCGTGCTGCATCGCCACGCCATCGGGGGCGACGCGTATGCCGCCAATCACCTGCACTTTATCGTCAAAAACGGCTATGACTTCAACGGCGCGCTGATGAATCAGATGGAGCTCTGGCAGGCCCAGGTCACGGAGAGCAAGGTCGACCGCCGCCGCGACGGCACCACCGAGTATGATCTGACTGTACGTCGCCGCAAAGAGATCGAGTACGCGGAGATGAAGGCTTTCATGGAATCCCGCGACGATATTCTAAGCGCCAGCAACAGCCCTATACGATAACAACAAGGCCGAAAGCAGCGGCTTGCCGCTGCTTTCGGCCCGTGTGTTTTATTCGGTTTTTCTTTCCGGCTTATTTTTTTGCTGCCGGGGTGTAGGGAGCGCAGGAGGAACGCTCAATCAATGCGGGTGAGAGGATCCGGTGGGAATAGCCGGCCTGATCGTTCTGGATCTTGTCAAGCAGAGTGTCTACCGCCACGGAGGCCAGCATCTTCATCGGCTGCTCGATGGTGGTCAGCTCGATCCTGGGCAGGCTGCTGTCCCGGATGTTATCAAAGCCGAGGAGGGACAGATCCTGCGGGATGCGCAGGCCGATCTCCTCCGCCGCCTGCATGATGCCGAGGGCGTTGGTGTCCGTAGCGGCGAAGATGGCGGAGAAATGCCGCTCCCGGGAAAAAAGCTGCTTGGCCAACTGGTAGCCGTATTTCACAGAGGAAAATGAAAAGGTGTTGTTGCAATAGCGCGGGGTGAGGCCGAAATGCTCACAGGCGGCGGCATAGCCCTCTGCACGCAGCTGGTGAGTTGTGCTGCCCCGGCGCCGCCCGAAATACAGAATATCGCGGTGGCCAAGCTTATACAGATATTCCACACCGATCTGGGCACCCCGGTAGTTGTCTACAGATACATAGCTCTCCGGCACCTCACGCAGGTTCTCCCCGATGAACACGGTGGGGATGCGACTGAGATAGGGATGGAGCCTGTTGTAGCTCTCGGTCCCGGAGGGGAGAAGGAGGATGCCGTCGACCTGGCGGCCCATCATCAGTTCGAAGAGCTCCCGCTCCTGCTCAGAATCCCGGGAAGAGTTGCAAAGGATAATGTTGTAGCCTCTGGCGCGGGCCTGCCGGTCGATATGATAAGCAAGCTCCGACATGAAGGGGTTATTCACACTGGTGAGGATCAGACCAAGGAGCTTGGTGGTCTTCATCACCATGGCCCGGGCCACGGTGTTGGCCGTGTAGTTCATATCTTTGCACAGCTGCAGGATCCGGCTTCGGGTTTCTTCGCTGATCTCGGGGCTGCCTGTCAGCGCGCGGGAGACGGTGGAGTAGGAGACGCCGGCGGCTTTGGCCACGTCCTTGATGGTGACGTTTTTCATACGCTCCTCCTTTGTAACGAAAATTTCCGTACAATTCACGAAAACATTGTAACTCACCCTCACAAAAAAAGCAAGCAAATTTTTGTGTAAAATAACGAAAACGATGGATTTTTTAAAGTGAAATACAGTTAGTTCAACCTAAATAACCGGTTGAGATGCTCGGTAGAGGAAATGATTTACACAAATTCTGAAAATATCCGGGAAATACCTGAAAATAATCCGGAAATGCTCCGAAAAGTTTTAGAAAATGAGGAATATCGTTAAAACAATCAACTATCATAGACAATAGATACTTGACGGGCGAAAGAAAAAGCGGTATCTTTTGGTTGAGATCTTTCGGAAACGTTTGAGATTGCCGGAAAGGAGCTATAGCATGATCAAGGCGGTACTGTTCGACCTGGGCGGCACACTGCACAAATCCTCCTCACCCCCAGGACGGGATCTCTGGTTCGCGCAGCGGCTGATCGAGAGATTTTCCGATTATGGGATCAAGCTGGAAGGCGGCGCTGAGCTTTTGGCTGGGCGTCTGGCCATTAACAGCGAGGTCTATAAGCATGAATCCGAAATAACGCTGCGGGAACTTCCCTCCGCGCAAATCTGGAGCGACTATTACCTCCGGGAATACGGACTTGAACGGGAACGGATCGAGCCCTTTGCCGAAGAACTCAGCTTCCTTTACGATTATGAGCGTCCCTGCGTGATGCGCCGCGAGCATCTGAAGGAGACGATGATGGAGCTGAAAGCCATGGGATTGCACCTGGGCGTTATCAGCAACATCATCTCACGCTCTGTCGTGCGGCACTTCCTGGCCGAGTACGGCATCGAGGCGCTGATGGATTGTGTCATTACCTCTGCCGAGACTGGGATCCGCAAGCCCTCGCCGGAAATCTTCCGCATTGCGGAAAAAGCCATGGGTCTGAAGCCGGAAGAGCTTTGCTATGTGGGCGACACCATTTCCCGGGATGTGATCGGCACACGCAATGCCGGCTGGGCCATGATGATCCAGATCCGAAACCCCAGTATCACTCATCGGGACGCGGGGCTGGAGCATTCGGGCTATATGCCGGATGCCCTGATCGAGGACCTGGCAGAAATCCCGTCTGTATTGAAACGATAAGAATGTTTGACCATAAACGCAGAAAGGGAGGACGGAAAAATGCAGAACCTGGAAGCCATTTTCTTTGACGTTGGCGCGACGCTGCGCTATGTGGTGGAGGATAAGGAGTTTGCCGCCGCTGCAGAGAGAGAACTGATGGAGCTTGTCGGCTCCACGGAAGAGCATGACGCTTTTTTTGCCAAGCTCGAGAAGAATTGGAAGGCATATCGCAAATGGGCCAAGACGGAGCTTTTGGATGTCTCCGAAATGGAGCTCTGGCTGCAGTATCTGCTGCCGGACTACCCTGCTGAGCGTGTGGCACCCCACGCCGCCAGGCTGACCCGCCTTTGGCGTGACCATGACGGCCGCCGCGTTGTGCACGATGGCACCCTGGAGACCCTGCGGGAGCTGAAGCGCAGGGGCTACAAGCTCGGCATCATCGCAAACACCATCACCGAGACCGAGATCCCCGACTGGATGTGCCGCGACGGTGTGGCCGACTGCTTCCAGACCGTGATCCTCTCGTCCAAGGTGCGCCTGCGCAAGCCAGACCCGGCGATCTACCTGCTGGCTGCTCGCTGTATCGGCAGTGCCCCGGAAAACTGCGCCTATGTTGGGGATAACCCGGTTCGGGACGTGGAGGGAGCCAAGGCCGCAAACTTCGGTGCTATGGTGCTGTTTGAAGACGCCGGCACCGCCGACCGGGAAGGCAAGGCGCCCACAGTACTGCCGGACTACACCATCAAGTCCATTCCTGAGCTGCTGGATCTGTTCCCGCACAGAGCATGAGGAGACGACCGTGAAGAAGATCAAAGGTGTATTTTTTGACCTGGGCGGCACCCTCCGCATTGCGGAAAACGTGCCCGAGCACCAGGAAAAGGCCAAACGGCGCATGGCGGAATTGGCGGGCTACGAGGACGCAGACGCTTTCATCGACATGGTGGAGCAGCGCTATCTGCCCTATCGGGATTGGGCCCTGAGCGAGATGAAGGAGAGCAGCGATTTCGAGCTCTGGCACAAGTGGCTCCTGCCGGAGATGGACGAGGAGAAGGTGCGGGAGATATGCCACGAGATCACCTTCCAGTACCGCCAGGTCAAGGGCCTGCGACATGTGGTGGAGGGTGGACGGGAAGTCATCGAGACCCTCCACGCCAGGGGCTACAAGCTTGGCATCATCTCCAACCTCATCGGCGAGTACGAGATTCCTGAGTGGCTGAAGGCCGACGGGCTGGACGAGTATTTCGACGCGGTGATCCTTTCTCCGGTGACGGGTCTGCGCAAGCCTGATCCGCGGATGTACCTGCTGGGCTGTGAGCAGCTCGGCCTGGAACCCGGCGAATGCGCCTCTGTGGCTGACAATCTGGATCGGGACATCACCGGCGCCATAGCGGCGGGCATCGGGGCCAACATCCTCTTCATCAGCCCGGAAAAGCTGAAGAAAAAGATCATCACCGACGCCAATCGTCCCGATTATATTGTACATCGCTTCCTGGATATTCTGGAGCTGCCGATTTTGCAGGGAGGTACCTGATGGAACAGAACATCAATACGATATTTGTGGATCTTGGGGACACCTTCCGGGTCATCCGCAAGGATCCGGCCTATGAGCTGGAGGCCAAGGCCTGCATTACCCGGTGCCTGGGCACCGATGAAGACCCGATCAAGTTTTATAAAAATGTGATCGAGCCCCGCTATGACAAGTATCGGGAATGGGCCCTGCATTTCTACTGCGAGGCGCCCGTGAAGGAACTCTGGACCCGCTGGCTGGCCTATGACTTCCCGCGGGAGCGGGTGGAGGCCGCGGCGGACGAGATGACCTATGCCTATCGCCGCACCAAGGGCGAGCGAGTGGTCACCGACGGCGGCATCGAAACCGTGAAGGAGCTATTCGCCCGCGGCTATACGCTTGCCATTGTCAGTGATCTGGTGGGCACGCATGAGGTCGATGAGTGGCTGGATCGTGACGGTTTGCGCCCCTATTTCAAGAGTGTGCAGCAGTCCTCTGTGTGTCTGATCCGAAAGCCTCACCCCGCTATCTATTACTACGCTTTGGAGGAATGCGGCTCAGACCCCAAGCGCACCTGTTACGTGGGGGACAATCTGAACCGGGATATTGTCGGTGCCAAGGCCGCAGGCCTGGGCATGACGGTGGCGGTGCAGTACCCCGGCAAGAAACCGCAGACCGTCACCGACGAGAACCGGCCGGACCGGTTTATTACACATTTTTCACAGCTGCTGGAAATTTTCCCGCCGCTGCGTTGAAGGAGGAAGACAGTATGTTTGACAAAAGCTTTCACGGAGGCGAGGCACTGGCCAGGGCGGTGGAGAAAGCCTATACCCAGGGGCAGACCGATTACTCCCTGGAGCCTATGGTCCTCGTGGATGAGAAGGGCGAGCCTGTGGGCAAGATCCAAAACGGCGACCACGTGGTGTTCTGCTGCCGCCGGGGCGAGCGGGAGATCGAGCTGACCGAAGCCTTTACCGAAGCGGATTTCCCCCATTTTGAGCGTGAGTATCTGGATAAGCTGGATTTCGCGATCATGACTATGTATCACGAAAAGTTCAAGAGTCTTCCCATCGCCTTTGCTCCTGAGCGGGTAGAGAAGCCTCTGGCTCAGGTTCTCAGTGAGGCGGGGCTGCGGCAGTTCCACTGCTCGGAATCGGAGAAGTTTGCCCACGTGACCTTCTTCTTCAACGGCGGCTATAATCAGCCCTTCCCGGGAGAGACGGATCTGTGCATTCCCTCACCCAAGGGGATTCCCTTCGACCAGAAACCGGAGTTGAGTCTGCCCACCGTAGCCGAGAAAGTGGAGCAGGCCGTGGACGAAGGCTATGACTTTATCGTCACAAACTTTGCAAACGGCGACGTCATTGGCCATACCGCCAATAAGGACGCCAAGCTGGAAGCCGCTGCGGCCATCAGCCGCTATGTAAGTCAGGTTGCCCACTATGCCAGGGACAAGGGCTATGTGGTGGCGGTGACGGCGGACCACGGCAATATCGAAGCCCTCTACACCAAGGAGGGCAAGCCCCATGTGGCCCACACCACCAATCTGGTGCCCTTCCTGATCCTGGACCCCAAGGGCAGGGAAGTACGGCTGCGGGATGGCCGCCTGGGCGATGTGGCCCCCACCATCCTCTCGGTGCTGGGGCTGGAGCAGCCGGCGGAGATGACGGGACGGAGCCTCATGGAGACGCCGGACTTCAAAAACGACAGGATGATGCTCATCATCCTGGATGGCTGGGGCTTCGGAACCGGGGATGAGGGCGACGCCATCTATTTGGCTCATACCCCCGAGTGGGATGAGATGCTGGCTAAATACCCCCGCAGCAAGCTGCGCGCTTCCGGCGAGGACGTAGGCCTGAAAGCGGGCAAGGCCGGCAACTCCGAGGCCGGACACAACAACCTTGGTGCCGGCCGGATCGTAGCACAGGATGACGTGCGCATGGATCAGGCCATTCAGGACGGCTCTTTCAAACGCAATCCCGTCTTCCTTCATGCCATAGACGCAGCCAGGGAAGAGGGGACCGCTCTGCACCTGCTGGCCTACTTGACGGAGAAATCCAGCCATGGCTGCATCGACTACCCCCTGATGCTGACGGAGATGGCCGAGGGGGTGGAGCAGGTCTATCTGCACATCATCTTCGACGGGCGCAGCACCGAGCCGGGATCAGCCCCGGCCATGCTCCGGACACTTGACAAGAAGCTGGCCAAAATCGGCAGAGGCGTGATCGTGGACGGCGTTGGACGGGGGGTTGCCTTGGACCGGGACAAGAACTATGCCAAGGTCAGGCGGGCCTATGATGCCATGACCATTGGCACAGGGACCGAATACCAGGCCTGACACTTCGGCGCAAAGCCGCCGCCCGCTCCGACAGGAGCGGGCGGGAAGCTTTTTTGAGGGGATACAATATGAAACCATATGATTTGATGATCCTGGGCCCTGCCACGAGAGACGTGAACATCGACTATACCGGCGCAGAGGATCGGAGTGCCGGGGGCGCCGTGACCTTCTGCACGCCGGCAGCACGGGCCATGGGAGCCAGCGTCTTCGCGGCGGTGAAGATCGCCCCGGAGGACCGGGACATTCTGGACGTATTCCAGATGCCTGAGGAGGACAAAGCCCTTCTTCCATCGGCAAAGACAACGCTAATGCGCAATGAGTATTTCACACCGGACCGGGAGCGCCGCAGATCCGGCTGCGCCGCCCAGTCTGACCCCATTTTGCCGGCAGAGCTGCCGGCGATCTCCTGGAAGCTCTGCCATCTGGCGGGACTGCTGTACGGCGATTTCCCTGAGGAACTGTTGGAGGAGCTGCACAGGCGAGGGCTGCTTTCAGCGGATGCCCAGGGCTTTTTGCGGCACAACGAGGGCGGCCCCATGGCGCTGCATGATTGGCAGGAGAAGCTGCGCTTCCTGCCCTGGATGAACTTTTTCAAAACCGACGCCGCCGAGGCGGAGATACTCACGGGCCTGCGTGACCGGGAAGCCGCTGCCAGACAGCTGGTGGCCTGGGGCGCCGGAGAGGTCATGGTCTCCCATAATGCGGAAATGCTGGTATGCAACGGGGAGAGGGTGTTCCGCTGTCCGGTGAAGGCGCGCAATCTCTCCGGGCGAACTGGCCGGGGGGATACTACCTTCGGTGCGTATTTGGCCATGCGGATGACTGGGCACGATATGGAGGAGGCGCTGCTTTACGCAACAGCCTGCGTCTCCCTGAAAATGGAGACTCCCGGTGTGTTTCGGGGCAGCCTTGCCGACGTGAAGGCATATATCCGGGAATTTTATTGAGAGAAAGGAAGAAGCGGAATGGAACGATATTTCTTGCTTGGTTTTTTGGGCTCTGCTCTGGCTTTGGGCTTTGCTGCTCTGCAGAGACGGAGGGTGCTTTCGGTCTCCGAAGGCAATGAGCGCATGCAGAAGATCGCAGCGGCCATCCGGGCTGGCGCGAATGCCTATCTGAAGCATCAGTATACCACGGTGTTTAAGGTTTTTGCCATCGTATTCCTGCTGCTTCTGGTGCTGGCCTTCGCCTCCGGCGGGCAAATGCTCTCCCGGGTGACGCCCTTCGCGTTCCTCACCGGCGGGATCTTCTCCATGCTGGCGGGCTTTATCGGCATGCGTATCGCAACCTCTGCGAACGCACGCACCGCCAACGCTGCCAGTGAAAGCCTGAACAAAGGGCTGAAGGTAGCCTTCTCCTCCGGCAGCGTGATGGGGTTTTCCGTGGTGGGCCTGGGCATGCTGGATGTGACCTTGTGGTTTTTCCTGCTGCGCTACGGCCTGGGCTATACCGAGCCGGAGAAGATCGGATCCGTCATGGTCATGAACGGCATGGGCGCCAGCTTCATGGCGCTGTTTGCCCGCGTAGGCGGCGGCATCTATACCAAGGCTGCCGACGTTGGCGCTGATCTGGTCGGCAAGGTGGAGGCGGGGATCCCAGAGGATGACCCGCGCAACCCTGCCACCATTGCGGACAATGTGGGCGACAATGTGGGCGACGTGGCAGGCATGGGCGCTGACCTTTACGAAAGCTACGTGGGCTCGATCCTGGCTACCTTTGCCCTGGGCGGAATCGCTGGCTATGGCTTTCGGGGAATGCTGCTGCCGCTGCTGCTTGCGGTGTGCGGCATACTGTGCTCGATCCTGGGGTCCTTTCTGATCCGAACCAAGGAAAATGCCAGCCAGGAGGCGCTTCTGCGCAGCCTGCGCATCGGCACCTATTCCGCGGCCATTCTGGCGGCCGTACTGGCAGCGCCGCTGACCAAGCTCCTGATCGGCAGCTGGGGCGTGTATATCGCCATCCTCAGCGGCCTGGTGGGGGGCTGCGTGATCGGCTATTTTACCGAGTACTACACCTCGGATACCTACAGGCCCACCCGGGAGCTGGCCCAGGAGAGCGAGACCGGCAGCGCGACCATCATCATCGGGGGCCTGTCCCTGGGCATGCGCTCCACTATGGTATCGATCCTGGTGGTGGCGGCAGCGGTTCTGCTGAGCTTTTTCGCGGCCGGCGGGGCAGAATCCTTTGACCAGGGGCTCTATGGCATCGGCATCGCAGGCGTGGGTATGCTCTCTACCCTGGGCATTACGCTGGCAACCGACGCCTATGGCCCTGTTGCCGACAACGCCGGGGGCATCGCCCAGATGGCGGAGCTGCCTGAAGAAGTGCGGGAGCGCACCGACGCGCTGGATTCCCTGGGGAACACCACTGCCGCCACCGGCAAGGGCTTTGCCATCGGCTCCGCCTCTCTTACCGCGCTGGCGCTGCTGGTGAGCTATGTGGACATAGTGCAGGCCAAGACCGAGGAGGTGCTGGACCTGTCCCTTACCAATCCCCTGATGCTGGTGGGGCTGTTTATTGGTACGCTGCTGACCTTCCTCTTCTCCTCCCTCACCATGGACGGCGTGGAACGTGCGGCCCAGTCCATTGTTCTGGAGGTCCGCCGCCAATTCAAGGAGATCCAGGGAATCATGGACTATCAGGCGGATCCCGAATACGCCAAGTGTGTTGCGCTGTGCACCAAGGGGGCACTGCATGAGATGATCGCTCCCGCTCTGGTGGCAGTGATCGTGCCCATCGTGACAGGCCTGCTGCTGGGCCCGGTCGGCGTGGTGGGGATGCTGGGCGGCGTCTCCGTATCCGGCTTTGCCATGGCGGTGTTTATGTCCAACGCCGGCGGCGCCTGGGATAACGCCAAAAAGTATATCGAAGCGGGGCACCACGGAGGCAAGGGCAGCGAGCAGCACAGGGCTGCTGTTGTGGGCGACACGGTGGGCGATCCGCTGAAGGACACCGCTGGCCCAAGCCTGAACATTCTGATCAAGCTCTGCTCCACGGTCTCGATCGTGTTTTCCGGCCTGATCCTGGCTTTCAACCTGGTAGGTTTGCTTTGATGCTGGAAACGCTGACTATGGATCGGGAGAAGGGAAGAAGCTGCTGCTCTTGAGCAATACGCTTTGATCGAAAATCCCCCAGGGGACGAGCGAAAGCTCATTCCCTGGGGGATCTATATTTCGTCTACGAGGGCGGCGGAAGCCTGGACTTTGCAGTGTTTGAAATCCAGTAATGAAAAAGCCTCTGAACCATTTGATGATTCAGAGGCTTCTTCATAGTTACTCATTAGGCGCAAAGCTTTCTGCGTAAGGTCTGCGTAAGCTCGAACTTTTCACATTTAAAAGTTTGCGTTTTCATGAAGAATGGATACTAATTTGCTTGCTTTCTCACTCGAAAGTTACATCTTAGTACATGCCGCCCTTCCGGGCACGCCTTTTTTCGGCTTCACGGATTTTGCAAGGCAATTCACAAAACCGTGGAATTATCAACAAAATCCGCATGGATGTTTGCGGGCTGCTCTTTGCAAATCTACGTATCTCTACATAGATTTTTCAAAATTGGTGTAAAAACTGGTGTAGATTTCAGCAGCTCATTACCTCACGAAAAGCCTGCTCTGCGAAATCGGAATCCGTGTGCGTGTACACATCCAGCGTGACGCTGACATTGGAATGCCCCATCAGGTATTGCAAACTTTTGACGTCAATGCCGGCCTGCTGCAGATTGGTGCAGAAGGTATGGCGGAGCACGTGGGGCGTCACATGGGGGATACAAGAACCATAAAGCTTCTCGAATTTCTTCTGCATACACCGCATGTAATTCTGCAGGTGCATGGCCACCTTCGGCTTTTCATCCTTATCCAGAAAGATAAAGCCGCTACAGCCGTCTATGATCATTTCGATTTGCGGATGCGGCCTTGCCTGGATCGCGTGAAGGAACGCCTGATACACAGGCTCTGACATGGGAACACGGCGAACACCGCTGTTCGTTTTCGGTGTTGTGACAAAATAGGGGCGCTCCGCTGTGCGGCAAAGCTGCCTGCGTACATAGAGACAGCGGTTTTTCAGATCCACGTCGGTTTTGGTGAGACCATAGAGCTCGCTGACGCGAAGCCCTGTTCCGAGAAGAATCACAATATCGTCGTAGTAATTGTCATTCCCATAGTCCTTGATAAATGTGAGATACTTTTCCTGCTGTTCTTTCGTCAGGGGGATGCGCTCCTGGCTGTCATCGGGGATCAGATCTGAAAGCTTGAATTTGAACGGGTTCTTCCTCAAAATATCATCTTCGACAGCCATTTCAAAAGCGGGTCTGAGGACGCTGTGCAGAATCGTAATCGTGTTCTGCTTCAGACCATCGTCGTGCAATTCAACAAACCATGCTTTCGCATCCGAGGTTTTTACGCTGCGGATCTGCTTTTGACCAAACTTGCTTGCCTTTATGCGTGAAACGGCGGAGCTATAGGCGCGAGAAGAATTCGTCTTTATCTTCCGTTTCATGTTCATATAGCGGTCAACCAGTTCGGAAACCGTTACTTCTCCTGCAGAGTAGTCGATCCCGTCATCCAAATCCCGGCGTACATCCTCTTCCTTGCGCCGCAGAGCATCCAGCGTTTTTGCATAGACATATCTGCGTTTGTGGTGGATGTCGTAGTATCGGAACTGATAGCTGCCGTCAGATCGCTGGCTTTCCCCATCTTTTAGGACTCTACCTTTTTTATCTTTGCGCTTTTCTGCCATGATGCCTCCTTTTCATAGAAAAGCGCTCAGTATGATGGGGAAATAGTACCATACTGAGCGCCGCATTTCAAGTTAAATGGAATATGCCTGTTCAAGATATTGCTCCAACGGACGGCGTTTCAGCAGCCGTTTGCTGCCGACCCACAGGACGAACTTGCAGTCGTCAGAATCGGACAACTCCCGGAGCTTGTTGATGCCAATGCCGGAGTACGCTGCCGCCTCTTCCAGGGTAAGGTTTGCTTTTTCCCATACCGGGACCTCACATCTCATTTGCAAGCCCCCTCTCTCTGTGTGCAGATTTGCCGGTATACATCGCCACGATCTCCGGCGGGATCTTGTCCATCTGGCGCTGCAGGTTGTAGAGGTCAGCCTTGAGCTGCGCCTCGTCCAGCTTTCTGGATTTGACCTTGTCGTTGGCTTCCTTCAGATCGCCTTGCAGCTCTTCCTTTTCGCCCTCCAGCCTGCTCTTATCTTCCTGCAGATCCTTGATGGTCTGCTCATACAGCCGGGCCTTGGTAGAGAAACGGCCGTAGTCCGGAATGAAGCTGCGGAGGAGCTTGTCCAGCTCCGCCGCGTTTTTCCTGGCATTGAAGGGGTTGGCGTCGGCCAGCAGCTCGTGAATGCGCTTTGCCTGCTTGTTCAGACTGGCAGCCTGCTTAAAGATGCGGGGTGGAATGTGCTCCCGTCCGGTCTTACTGGCGCTCTCGCCGCGCTCCAGCTCGGGATACTTGCTGACCATGTGCTTCCAGTAGCGATCCTGCCAGGCCGTCAGCGTCTTCCGATTGCCCAGGATAAGCTTGGCGGAGAGATGCCCGTCCTGCGTGATCGGGACAAAAGAAACGTGCATATGGGGCGTTTTCTCGTCCATATGCACGACGGCGGAAATCAGACGATCCTCGCCCAACTCCTGCTTGAGGAAATCCACGGCGTGTTCAAAGAAGCCGCGGATCTCGCTTTTCTTTTTTCCCTTGAAAAACTCGGGGCTGGCGGTGATCAGCGTTTCCACGATCCGAACGCTGTCACTGCGGACACGCGGACAGTCATACTGCTTGATCAGCGCCTCGGACATGGCGCGGTATTTGTCCGTGGGCTGGATGATATGAAAGTTATTCTTGCTGCGGTTCGTGTCCACATCGGGATTGCTGGCGTATTTCTCCTTCGTGCGCTCGTTGTGCGCCTCGATGTTGCTGATCTCCGGCCCCTTGTATTTGGCAAAGCGCAGGATGGCGAACTGTCCTTTATCCATCAGCGTTCCCTCCGTTTCTGCCATACGATGTCATAGCCCAGCACATCGGCCAGCTCGATGACCTCGCGGTAGCGGATACTTTCCCGCTGGAGCTTGGCCGAGAGGTTGGAAATGCTGTCACTCCAACCGTAATCATCATGCAGGCGCTCCAACACCTCCTGCATGGTAAAGCCTGCGCGCACGATGTGCGCCTTGATCTCGTTTCTTGTATTATTCATGTTTGTCCTCCATTCATTTCATTTTTATAGATGTATCGTGATGTCCAGGCCATAAGCGGCCTGATTGATTTTGCGGATATGAGGGATTTTTCGCGAGTCTGGAAAGAAGCCCGCGAAACCGTAATATCTGTTCGCTCCTCCGTGAAGCGTGTTTCGGGAAAGCTTTTCGATCCTTCCGGTAACTATTTTCCGAAAAAGAAAACAGCCCTCTCCGGGCTGCCAAAACACGCTCCTTGTGGAATTGAAAAAAAGCAGCAACTGAAATCATCCGTCCATCCGTACCACCGTACTGCTTCATGGCAATAGGGAGTAGATCCCGACATAGCCCCGAACCTGACGTCCATGGGCGTGGACTTTGTTGGTGGGCTCCAGGTTGTACTCTGCGGCCAGCGCCGTCATCTGCAGGCAGAAGCTGCGCGTGGTCAGTGGCTTCTCGGCGTTTTCCTCACACCAGAGCACGTACAGTTCATATAGCCGCAGGGAGCTGATATCCAGGTCCGCCTTGAAGCCGATGTAGCCCTCGGATTTGAGAAACTCGATCACGTTGTTGCTTTCGGTCATGCTCTCCTGCATGTTCTCCCGGCTGCGTGCAATGATCGTGAACTTGTAGTCGTTGGCCTGCAGCCGATGCAATCCCTCCAGTGCCCATAGCAGGATCCCCTCGATTTCGCCGATCAGCTTTTCCGAAAGGAACGGATCATCTACTCTGTACTTGGGACGATCCTTCACTGTCAGGATGATCTGCCTGCGGAAGAAGCCGACGCTGCGGTCGTAGAGGGATTTCAGCGTTCCGTTGCCGAAGCCGAGTAGCCGGACATACATGGTACCCTGGTAGCTCTGCTTGCCCTTCTTCTCCAGATCCATCGGCATTTCCGCCGTGACCAGGGATTTGATGATGTTCGTCTGGGGCAGGGCTTCCATTTTCATATCGTCGTCCACCAGGAGCAGGCCGTATTCCAGATCCGCGCGAGCGAAGGGGCTTGTCTCCACCTTGGCGATGCTGCCGTTATACATGTTTGTTCCCAGCAGTGCCGAGAGCACGATTCCCACGCGGGACTTGCCCTCGCCGCCCTTGCCGACCAGCATCAGCATCTTCTGTGCCTTGGTGCTGGGGATCAGACAATAGCCCGTGAACTCCTGCAGGGTCAGAATATCCTCCGGGATCAGCAGATCGTTGAGAAAGGCGAGCCACTTTTTCGGGAAAGCCGCTTCCGGATCATAGCGTACCGGCAGCCGGTTCAGGCAGAAATCTTTACTCGTCTCAAAGCGACCGTCCAAAAACAGCGTGCCGTTAGCCACATGGATGCGGTCATGGTAGATCGGGAGGGGCGACGAATAGCAGCAGGCACGCAGCGTATCCAGCAGGGATGCGATCTTACGGGAGAGTCCGCGGCGGACGTAGGGCTTAAGCTTTTCAAAGATGGCGTTTTTGATCCAACCCTCGTCCGTCACCTTGCCGTCCACGGTGAAGAAGACCTCATGGATGCAGAGCATCGGATGCTCCGCGCGGAGTTCCTCGCAGAACAGCACTTCGTCGATCTTATCGCCGTCCAGCCAGGCCGGGCTCTCAGAAGATGTCGGCATACTCGATCACCTCCTCCTGAAGCAGCGCTTCATAGCGGTCCAGAACGCCCCCGGTCAGATAGGCGATCTCGTCCTCTTTCTGCTGTGTTGTGCCCCCGGAAAGCAAATCTGCCAAACCTACGATAAAATCGTACATCTGGCAGTTCTGCGCATATTCCGTTGTGATGGGATCGTCCATAGTCTTCGGTGCGGTGTCCCACTTCTGACGATGAAGCCGGACCTCCAGCGCCAGCAGCACATCGTGGCAGCGTTTGGCCGGATCGGGCGACTTGGGCGGGGAAGGCTCGTTGGGATTGAACTCCCCATTACCGAAGTCTCTGATCAGCTTCTGTGCCGCTTCTCTCAGCGTCAGGTTGAAGTACTTCGCCGTGAAGTCGATCACGTCTCCATCCTCCCCGCAGCCGAAGCAGTGGAAGCGCTCGTCCAGCTTCATGCTGGGGTTGTGATCGTCGTGGAACGGACACAGCGCCATCCCACGACTGCTTACGCTCAGCCCATAGTGTTCTGCCGCCTCGCGGGCTGTGACGAGGCCTTTGATTGCTTTGAAGTCAATCATTTCTTTTTACCTCCTTTTTACTGCACTTAGAAAAGTGAAAGCAGTTATTTAATTACGAGATTTCTCGCTTTTCCGGTTTGGAGGCAGGAAAAGAAAAAGACCTGAACTCTTCCGCCCAGGTACGGTAGTACGGATGGACGGATGATTTCAGGTCGCTGCATTTTTCTATTCAATTGTGCGTGTGATCCCTCCTTTCGCGCAGATGGAAGTTTCTTTTTCTTTTCGCTGCTTCCACCCAATTATACGAAAAATCTCTTTACGAAAGGCTGAAATCGACACAATTGCAATTTGGCAGGGCGTTTACGGGGGAAAATTGCAGATTTGCAATATTAGAGCTTGAACAGGCTTTCTATTCCCCAAAATCAAGAATTATTTGATTTTGGGGAATAGAAAGAGTATAATGAAGCCACAATAAGCTCGGAGGGATCATGATGAAGCTTATCGAACGCACCACATATCTGGAAGAAATGAAGGATCTTCTTCAGACACCGGATATCAAGGTGATCACCGGTGTTCGCCGGTCGGGCAAGTCCAAGCTGCTGGATGCGCTGGCGGCATGGCTGCAGGCCAACGATCAGAATGCGAATATCATCCACATTAATTTTAACCTTACGGAGTATGAAGGACTGATGGAATACCATGCTCTGGAGGGCTATGTTGAGGAGCATTATCAGTACGGGAAAAACAATTATCTTATGGTGGACGAGGTGCAGATGTGCCCGTCCTTTGAGAAAGCGATCAACAGCCTGCACGCGAAAGAGAAATACGATATCTATGTGACAGGCTCAAATGCCTTCCTGCAGAGCAGTGATCTGGCGACGCTGTTTGTCGGCCGCACCTATGAGATCCATGCGTTCCCGTTCTCTTTCAAGGAATACCTCGCCTATTTTCCCTCGGATAATCTAAACGGCAGCTTGACGAAATACATCACCGAGGGCGGCATGGCTGGTTCCTATCTATATAAAAACCAGGAGCAGAAATACCGGTATATCAACAGCGAAGTGTTAAATGCTTTGATCGTCCGTGATATTATGAAGAAATACCGGCTGAGGAATGAGCCTCTGCTGCATGAACTGATCGATTTTCTGATGGACAACATTGGAAACGTCACATCCGTTCGGACGATAACAGATACCCTCTCCTCCAACAAGACGAAGGTCGACCATAAGACCGTTGGAAAATACATGGACGCCCTATGCAAGGCTTTTGCGTTCTATCGGATACGGAGATATGACGTGCGTGGGAAGCGATATCTCCGTTCAGAGGATAAGTATTATCTGGCAGATCAGAGCTTCCGGTTTGCCAGGCTCGGAACAAAGAATATGGACTACGGCCGCGTGCTGGAGGACATCGTTGCCATCGAATTGCTCCGCCGCGGGTATGAGGTATATGTAGGCGTCCTTTATAACAAGGAGATCGACTTTGTTGCCATGAAGCAGGGCGAGAAGCTGTATATTCAGGTCGCAAATGATATTTCCGAGCCGAAGACCTTTGAAAGGGAAGTCACACCGTTGCTGAGTATCAAAGACGCTTATCCGAAGCTGGTGATTGCACGAACTTATCAACCGGAATACCAGCATGAAGGCATCCGGGTCATCGATGCCGCTGACTGGTTGAATGAGCCTGTTCCCCAAAAATGAATTTTTCTTGATTTTGGGGAATAAAGCAGAATAAAAAAGAAAAGCCGCGGGCTTGAATCTTCTGTGTGAAGAAACAAGCCCGCGGCTTTTCTAAATAACTGTCTGCTTGACAGGGGGCGGCACAAAACAAAGTCCGTTTTTTTGGACACCTTTTATGAGATAATGACAGCATCCCAGCATCCCAGCATCCCAGAGTATGACAAGGAGGTGCTGCACATGGCGGAAAAGGAGTATTTGCCCGGTGGGCTCAAGGAGCGCTTGGAGGATCTGCGGAACCGACGAAAGCTCACGTTGAAGGAGGTCGCGGAGAAAACCGGCGTCGACTATTCCACCCTCAGCCGCATCGAAAACGGAAATGTGAAAAAGGTCGGGGACGATGTTCTGTTGAAGCTTGCCCGCTTCTTCGGCGTGTCCGCAGACTTTTTGCTCGGCATCACCAATGTGCCCGATAAGAAAAACTACACGATTGAAGAACTTGGCCTGACGCCGGAGGCCGCGCTGAATCTTTATATCGGCGCGGTGGACAACCGCGTGGTCAATCTGTTGTTGGCGCACCCGGATTTCGGATCGTTGACAAATCGCATTGCCGATTATCTGGATGATACGATGGCCGCGGGGATCGCCGCGCAAAACCAGCTTTACGATTCTGTCAGCGACCTGATGACAAGGATCGGCAGGGAAGACAAAACCCGCCGGCAGGCGGCGATCACGCAGGCTAAAGAAGCCAAGTCCCTGCGGCGGAAGCTCTATGCGGACGAGCTCGCGCAGATCGAATCCCTCTTCAAGGGCATCCTCTCGTCTATCAAGAAATCTACTCCGACCGGCAAGACCGAAAAAGCAAAAGCCATGACAAAGGAAGCCTTCGATCATATGGTGTTGGAGCTGACCAAGGGCGGGAGCATTGTCGAGATTTTGAAGGTTGAGCCGGAACAGATCACCCGGCTGATTGCAAAAGGCCTGGCGATCACGAACGACGCTTCTGAGGAAGAACAGGAGCTCGTCGCCAAAACGCTTCTGCCGTTTTTCCCTAGAGGCAAAACAGGATGAGCAGGATATTTGAGAAGAGCAACGAGGCCCTGGCGATCCTCGCTCAGCGCGGCTGCGAAGTCGTAAGAGAGAAAGCTCTTGAGCTTTTGCTCCGGCGCAACGAGGGATTGATCTACGACAAGGCGCTCACCTACTGGAACTACGTTTTGAGCTCCGACATTGACCGTTCGCTCACGCTGGACGATTTGGTGCAGCTCGGCCGCATCAAGTTTTGCGAAGCGCTCCCCGCGTTCGATCCGCTGCGCGGCACAAAGCTGACCACGTTCATGACGGCGGTGCTGAACAATTATCTGATCGACATCGTTCGTCCGGGGCTGAAAGAAAAAGAGAAAATCGGCGGCGAGTTTCATTGGCTGGATCACTATGAGGGCTCCGAGGATCAGCTCACGTTTTTAGAAAAGTACATCGACCCGCGCCAGAAAAAGCCGGAACCGATCCTGCTGGAGAAGGAGCACCGGTGGGAAGTTTTTGATTCGCTGGACGGCTGCACGCCGCGGGAGAAAACGTACCTGGCCTATCGCTTCGGCTATCCGTCCGATGAGGAGCAGACGAAGAAAGACACGCGGGAGCATTTCGGCCTCAGCGAGACAAGAGCCGAAGATTTGGAGCAGCAGGCCTGCGCGCATTTCAAAGAAAACTACTGTGAGCTCCAGCGCAAAATTGAGAAATCGCTTCGGCACGAAGAGACTGTTTATAGGCCTTCCTGCAACGCACCGCGCACCGACTCTGATCGCGGAATGATCATCCGATGGATCTGACGGACGCGTAAAAATGAGGGACCGTGCTTTCAATTTGCTATCACTTTTCGTTCACAGCTTGTGAGCATGCTTTCAATTTGAAAGCATTGTCGCTGCGGCGGGACGGGGGATTTATATACCTTCTGTTCCGCCGGAAGCGCGGGCTTCATTTCATTTCGCCCTTGCTTCCTTGATGAAAACAGCAGCAAACTCTGCTCATGCCTTCGCAGTTTTTGGCTGCCGTTTTCGGCAGGTAAAGGTGTGCTGTCCGGGAAGGTGACACCACCCCTTTGCCCGCCTCGCGGAACAAAAGGTATAACACACTAGACCTTGCGAGCAAGATCGTGTGCCAAAGACGGGCCTCCCAGCCCTCCTTTGGAAACCTCCCGGGTACCGGCAACCGCTTTTTCTCGCGTGAGATCGAAACGCTTTTTTGCCGGTATTCATTTTCCCCCGCGTGCCACAAAAATGCAAAATCGGACAATATGAAGTGACTCCTGGCTTGTAAAGCGTGGATTTACCTGTCATACTAAAGCTGCGAAGCAGTAAGACGGAATTACCACATACAAGGAGGAGTCACCATGACAAGTATAATCTATG
>Ga0256405_10002134_pt1 | contig 47860 bp, 45 predicted proteins | sample RumenRJG_02DNA_FD_189096 | JGI IMG/M metagenome (GOLD analysis project Ga0256405, IMG submission 189096) | Bovine rumen microbial communities from Lethbridge, Alberta, Canada - RJG_02 | ecosystem: Host-associated > Mammals > Digestive system > Stomach > Rumen | place: Canada: Alberta...
CTCACCTTCCTTCACGGCGAAGGCCTGTCCGCAGGCAACCTTTTCAGGGGGAAATTTTCATGGCTCCAACGGACAAGTTTGCAGTATTCTTTTCAGGTGCAAAAGTACTATTTTTTTTTATAATGACAAAATTTATTTTATTTTCCTGCTTTTTACGCCGTAAAAAAAAGATTTACCCTTTCTTTTTATCATTCTCCTTACATCAAATATATTATTAACTTATTAGTCTTTAGCTGTTTGTGCATTTTAATTCTTTTGCACCTGAAAAGAATACTGCAAACTTGTCCGTTGGAGCCATGAAAATTTCCCCCTGAAAAGGTTGCCTGCGGACAGGCCTTCGCCGTGAAGGAAGGTGAGTGGTTGATGATTCTATCTATTTGATTATAAGATTCTATCGAGATGCTTTCTGAACGAAAAAACGATAAGATAGTAGCTGCCGATGAGACCTGTCGGTGGGTGGCTGAGCGGCTTGCCGAAGCCCCCCGGATGGGGGAGAGAGAGTGGGTGGAAGTACATGAAAAAGTGAGAAAAATGAGTCATGACCTGTCCGGGATGCTCTCTGCAGCCACTTGTGAAGAGGAAAAAATAGCCCTTCTCCAGGCCGGGCATGACGCCCTCTACCTTCTTAGTGGCCATGTCACCTATACGGAAGAACAACGTTACCTTAGCGTTGTCTTGCCGGTCGTTGAATCCTACCTTGATAAACATGAGAATGAGGTGGTTGATGAAGGTCAAACGTTGACCCTCCGTTTCCTGAAATACGCCTTGGACCTCCTCTACAGCTCCCGCTTCCTCGCCGCTGCAGACACCCCTGGCCTTGCCGACCGCCTGGCCGACTATACCTCCCGCCGTCTCAATGCACTCCGTGAGTGTACTACCCACCCTTCCCCCGAACTCCAAGAACTGCTCTCCCAGGAAGAATCCCTCTACGCAGAAGCTTAGCTTCTTCAACCTTAACCTTCTGCCCGACCGAAGGGAGCGGCCTTGAGCACCGCTGAATATCGTTAAATTAGCGAAAAACGCTAACCTTAACCTGCGGTCTTGAACCGTGCTATTTCAACCTAAACATTGAATAAGCAGCTGAAGGCTAAAGGATAAGGTGAAGCTGAAGTTAGCGTTGAATATGACGCAATAAATAGTTAAGGTTAACGTTATCGTTAGCGTTGAATATCGTTAGCGTTGAATATGACGCAATAAATAGTTAAGGTTAACGTTATCGTTAGCGTTGAATACAGTTATCAAAGATGGTAGAAGTTAAGAAGGCAAGGAACTTTAGAAACTATAAGGTGTGGCAGGATGCCGTTGATTATGCATCGAAAGTGTATAAGGTGACATCCGGAATGCCTTGGTTTGAAAAGAAGGGACTGTGCGACCAGCTGCAGAGGGCAGTGGTTTCAATCAGTTCAAATATTGCGGAGGGTGCTGCAAAACCGTCTGATATTGAGTTCGCTCATTTTCTTGATACTGCTTTAGGTTCCGCATTTGAGGTGGAAACACAATTGTTGATTACTAAAAATATTGGCTATATTTCTCCTGAGATTTACAACAGTTTGTTAGGTGAATTAAATGAAATAGAACGCCAGATAAGTGGTTTGATCTCGAAACTTCGAGAATCCCATTAACGTCCCGTAGAAAAAGTCAAGTTTAACGTTAGCATTGAAATAAGTTAAGGTTAACGTTAGCGTTAAATATCGTTATCGTTGAATAAAGGTTAGCGTTAAGGTTAACGTTAGCGTTAAAAATTTAAAGCATTAAATTTTTATGAAGATATCCGTAGCAGGTACCGGCTATGTCGGTCTCAGCATCGCCACCTTGTTGGCGCAGCATAACGACGTCACTGCTGTCGACGTCGTTCCTGCACGGGTTGACATGGTGAACAACAGGAAATCCCCCATCCGGGACGAATATATCGAGGACTACCTGGCCCATAAGAACCTGAGCCTCAAGGCTACCCTCGACCAGGATGCGGGCTACCGCGACGCCGAGTTTGTCGTTATCGCGGCTCCCACCAACTACGACAGCCAGAAGAACTTCTTCGACACCTCCGCTGTTGAGTCCGTTATCGACGCCGTGCTGAAAGTGAATCCCGACGCCGTGATGGTCATTAAGAGCACCATCCCCGTGGGGTATACGCGCAGCCTATACGTGAGGTACGCCAAGAAATTCGGACTCCTGGGCACAGGCTCCTCCCCTAAAATAGGGGAGGTGGCCACACAGAGTGCGGACCTAGGCACAAGCTCCTCCCCTAAACTAGGGGAGGTGGCCGCACAGAGTGCGGACCTAGGCACAAGCTCCTCCCCTAAACTAGGGGAGGTGGCCGCACAGAGTGCGGACGGAGGGGTAAACTGCAGCCGGAAACTAACACACTCACGCAATCACGCGTTCCCACATTTTAATCTGTTGTTCAGTCCGGAATTCCTTCGTGAAAGCAAAGCCCTCTATGACAACCTCTACCCCTCCAGAATTATTGTAGGAGTCCCCAACATGATGAAAGGCAAAGAGTACGAGGAAGAGAACCAAGCCATCAAGGCGCTGACAGATATCGACTGGCTCACCGACAAGGCCCACCAGTTCGCCGACCTCCTCGTTGAAGGAGCAATCGGCCCTTCGAAAGATTCACTTACGCATTTACACATTGACGCATTAACGCAATCGCCATTAGGCGACGGTGCCTTTGGTCCCTCGAAAGATTCACTTACGCATTCACACATTGACGCACTCACACAATCGAATTCCAAAGGAATTCCTGTTCTTTTCATAGGCATGAAGGAGGCCGAGGCTGTGAAGTTGTTTGCCAATACCTACCTTGCCTTGCGCGTGAGCTACTTCAATGAGCTGGATACCTATGCTGAGATGAAAGGTCTGGACACCCAAGCCATCATCGACGGCATCGGACTGGACCCGAGAATCGGCACCCACTATAACAACCCCAGCTTCGGCTATGGCGGCTACTGCCTCCCCAAAGACACCAAGCAGTTGTTGGCCAACTACGAAGACGTGCCGCAGAACATGATGACGGCCATCGTCGAGAGCAACAGGACGAGGAAAGACTTCATCGCCGACCAGGTCCTGAAGATGGCCGGCTACTATGCCTACACTACCAATAACGAGTATGATGCGTCTATAACCCATAACCCATCACCTATAACCATTCCAGTCATCGGTGTCTACCGCCTCACGATGAAAAGCAACAGTGACAACTTCCGCCAGTCTGCCATCCAAGGCGTCATGAAGAGGATCAAAGCCAAAGGCGCGCAGGTCATCATCTACGAGCCCACGCTGGATGACGGCACCACCTTCTTCGGCAGTCTTGTTGTTAATGACCTGGAGGAGTTCAAGAAGAGAAGCCAGGCCATTGTCGCAAACAGATACGACTCGGTTCTCGATGATGTCCGCGACAAGGTCTATACAAGAGATATATTCAAACGCGACTAATAAAGTCAATAAAGCCCTGGAAGGGCGACGGCTCACAGGCAGGGAGAAAAAAAAGCTCCGCGCGAAAACGAAAAAAAGGCCAGCCGCAATAACGCGACTGGCCCATCGAAAAACCTACGCCGAATATGACCCCACATACTCAGACCGCATCCACTCATAACGCCCGGCATTGTACGACTTCGCCTCCGACGAGTACGACGATGCCTCCTCTCCCAGCGCAGCCACCTCACTCGTGTAGCTTACGCCACTGAACTGACTGCTGATTTTGATGGGGATGGCGTAGAGGTTCACCACGTGGAACTCATCGTCAGGAATGGGGATTGTCACCTCGCCACTCTCAGAGATTACCGTTGACTGCGCTGCCAGGAACCCACCGCTGCGGCTGTCGGCATAGAGAGCCACGAATACCACACGGTCGATACTGTCTGGGAACGTGGCGGAGGTCTTGATGCTACCGTCGGCTATGGTTACGGCTCCGATGGTGACACCTGCGGAGAAGCCTCCTTCAGAGAGAATGAGATCGCTGGGCGCCAGAACGGCTTGGATGGTTCCGTTAGCCGATGTCGTGGTCATACGCTTCATGATCTCATGCATCCACCGCTGACGACGGCCACGGTTGCCGTTGCCCGTCATACCATAGATGATGTCTGCCGTAATGAGTTTGGATAGTGATCCCGCCAGCGCCATTTTGGCGCGCACGGCCATCTGCTCCTCGCTGTTGGCATTCCTTACATGAGGCTGGTGCTTGCGGATGATGACTTTGCCGTCCTGACCCTTGGCGCCGACGAGGTTACCGGTACGACCGGTGAATTCGATTACTGAACTAAATGTACCCATAATACTTAATAATTTAAAAGGTTAATAATTTTTTTGTTTTTCAAACGGTGGCCAGCCGTTTTCAAAAGCGCTATAATAATAAAATAAGGGTGCCCCAATGGTTAAATTTGTATAAATTAACAGATAGTGTTAAATTTGTCTTAATTTAACTCAAAATTTAACCATTTTTAACCATAATATGGGCCATTTTAACAAAGTTTAAATCAGTAACTAGATATATTCCGAAGGAAAAAGGTTTATAAGATTTATAGATTTCGCGACCCCCGAAGGGGCGATGAGCTCCGTTGAATCAAATTAATTGCAGCGAATAGTGCTACGAGCGGGAGATATGTTGTCGAGCGGAGCGTATTTCGAGCGGAGTTAGACCGGAGTTAGAGCGGACTTAGAGCGTAGGAAGACCGAGCAAAGAAAATTTCATGGCAAAAAGAACAGAAATCATGAATATACTTGTCACCGGCTCTGCCGGATTTATTGGAGCCAATTTAGTGCTGCGTCTTCTGGGAGAAGGCTTCCGAACTTGATAGGAGAAGATAAGATAGATAAAAGCAACAAAACATCATTTCTCAATAAAAATGATTTGACATTCATCTAATTTCAAAAGCAGTCAAGTCGGAATATTGTTTCTGTATAGTTATAACAAGCAAGATAAGCGGCTTCCGCTCTTACGCGCGGAACTTCGAAAGTCGAGAGCAGAGTTGTATATATACATGCTATGCCGAGATGCAGAAGTGTAGACGTAGTCAAGTGGTGCCGCAAAGGGGCTGGAAGGCCTTTCGCTCCGCCAAACTGCACTAATTAAATAACTATACTATCTTGCCAATGAGAATAGAGTAAGACTATTCCATGTGCTGCCCATTGTGATTTGACGAAAATACTATTGTACTGATCCCATGGGGCTGAATGTTAATGGATTTATAAGTGAAACCATATGTTTTAAAATAGTGAATTCTTTAATAATTCCTAAAAGTTCAGTTTATAATAAAATATTATGAAATTCTCTCATATTTGGCCCATACCTTTTATAAGAAAGTTATCACGACCATTGAAAGTAATTCGAATGCACGGGATCGCCTTTTTTATATGGATGGCGTTCACTGTTGTAGGTGGATTGGTGGGCGCTATCGTAAGTATAATTCGCCACATTTGGGTTGAGGGGATGTCATTTGGGCAAGCATTATTCTGTGAAGGTTTAAGCGGTGTATTCTATACTTATTCAATTGCAATGGTCGCAGCATCTCTTAGCTCCGTGTTTATCATTCTTTCTGAGCATAAAGAATTAAGTTTCCGTAAGTATCAGATACCGACAATCACAATGTCGATTTTTACTCTGTTTTTTGGCGGTGTACTGTATGCATTATCGATGGAGCACAATAAATTAAATGCTCCAATAATTGATGAATATGGATTTGATTGGGCACAAGGTTTTGTTGTTATTGTGGCAGTTGCAATATCTATATACGCATTTTGTATAAGTCGTCTAGATGGACACAAGAAGGAGTTTTCTGATATCAAGGATACTTATTTCGAGGATGATAAATATACGCAGAATCAAGATATAAGCGAACTTTCCGACGCAGGGAAATATGAAAATAGTATCATACAGGAGAAGTCGGTAGATTTAAACAGTCAAGAGATAAAAAAATGAAAATACAACGTTCCTTTTTGTCTTTTTTAGACAGTAATGGTATTAAGTATTCAAAAACGGACAATCTGGTTTCATTCCAGCAAGGAGATGTTGTTTTTTTGTTTCTTTGTGATATGAAGGATCCAGATTTCTATAGAATGGTCATTCCTAATATTGATGTTGGTGTTGATGTTATTAGTATTGTTGGGGTATTGAACCGCTTAACTAAAAATTATAAGGTTGGAAAAGCGGAATCTTTTGGGGATAAAGTCTGGCTTGTGTTTGAACAGTTTATATGTGATCCTAATGCAGATAATACCTCGTTGTATGTCAGAAGTATAAAGATTTTGTCTGCTATGTTTAATGATTTACGTGAGTCTGTCGTGAAACAAACACAAGATGGTTTGGAACACGTAAATCCTACGTTGAATGGACAACAGTCCCAATAATAATTAATTAAAATGGAATAACATAAACGAGGTATTCTTTTGTTTTGAGTTATGAAATGAATGCGGTTTTTTGGAAGCGGAGCATATGTGGATAAGAAACACATCGATTACAATATTTGCGGGGGTTGACGGAATGGGGATTTTTAAGGTAAATGATTTGATATTTGGTTGATTTCAAAAACAGAAAAGAATAATAGTCATTTCTATATAAAGCATATCAAACTGTTTTAAATGATTTACGATAAGATAAACAACATAGAAACATACGCTGGTATCTCAGCGGATATATACCTTGGGCTAAAATGGCTTCGGGGTGTGAATCCTAACATTGCCAACGGCGTATATGAAATCAATCCACGCGTCAAGGCCATTGTGTCGGAATACACCACCAAAGAGATTAACGAATTTGGTTATGAGGCACATCGTGAATATGTTGACATCCAGTATCTCATAAGTGGAAAAGAGGTGATTGACTCGCTGCCCTTGGAGTATCTGAAAGAGACCAAACCATATAACAAAGAAATCGATGCGGCTTTCTATGAAGAGGAGGGTGCGAAACCACAAGAACTTCTTTTAGGCAATGGCTATTTTGCCATATTGTTTCCACAAGACGGTCACATGCCGCAGTTGTGTGTAAGCAAGCCTGAGAAAGTTAAGAAAGTGGTCATTAAAGTTAAACTTGAAGAATAATATAGAAAACAATATATGTTCAATTTAGACAAATTCATAGCTGATAGTGTTACCTTCCGTCAGAGTAGCATGTTTGAGCCAGATATTAAGGCGAATGCTGAGACTCTGACGCGCGAGATCAAAGGCAAGAAGGTTTGCGTAATTGGTGGGGCTGGCTCCATTGGCTCTAGTTTCATCAAGGCTGTACTTCGGTTTGAGCCTGCTTCAGTGGTTGTGGTTGACCTCAATGAGAATGGTTTGGCAGAACTGGTACGCGATGTTCGTTCTACTAACGGTCTGTATGTGCCTGATGAGTTCCGCTGCTATACGCTGAACTTTGCCGACCCCATCTTCGAGCGCATCTTCCGTGAGGAGAAGGGATTTGACATTGTGGCCAATTTCTCTGCTCATAAGCACGTGCGCAGTGAGAAAGACCGTTACAGCGTGCAGGCACTCATTGAGAACAATGACATCAAGGCAAAGAAGCTGATGGATTTGCTGACAGTCTATCCTCCCAAGCATTTCTTCTGTGTCTCTACGGACAAGGCTGCTAATCCTGTGAACATTATGGGAGCCTCCAAGCGCATTATGGAAGACCTGGTGATGGCCTACAACAAGTACTTCAAAGTGACTACGGCCCGTTTTGCCAACGTTGCATTCAGCAATGGCTCATTACCTGATGGTTGGATTCACCGTTTGCAGAAGAAGCAGCCGCTGGTGGCACCTTCTGACGTGAAGCGTTACTTTGTGTCACCTGAAGAATCCGGTCAGATTTGTATGTTGGCTTGCATTTTGGGCAATGGTGGTGACGTGTTCTTCCCGAAGTTGGGGGAAGACCAGATGCTGACTTTCTCTGCTATTTGTGATGAGTTCGTGAAAGCTGAAGGTTTTGAAAAGAAGCAATGCGCTAATGATGCAGAAGCTGTCTCGTATGCTTCTCAAATGAAGTACGACAGTGAAAAATATCCTGTGGTTTACTTTGATTCTGACACTACAGGCGAGAAGGCTTACGAGGAGTTTTATGTGCCTGGAGAAAAAATAGATATGCAACGATTCCAGGCGCTAGGTGTAGTAGAGCAGGCTACCCGACACGAAATGGATGAGGTAAATGACTTCTTTGAAAAACTTGAAGGTATTTTTGCGAAGGAAGGCTTCACTAAAGCTCAGGTGGTTGAAGCCATCAAGGGGTTCATCCCCAATTTTGAACACGAGGAGAAGGGCAAGAATCTCGACCAAAAGATGTAAAATGAATAAGGAATGAATTAAAGAAAATACATTGCATGATGAAGATAATGTTAGTGTTTGGAACACGTCCAGAGGCCATTAAGATGTGCCCTCTGGTGAAGGAGTTCCAGAAATATCCCCAAGATTTTGAAACCATAGTGTGTGTGACCGGACAGCATCGTGAGATGCTGGACCAAGTGCTCTCCATCTTTGACGTGAAGCCCGACTACGACCTGAACATCATGAAGCAAGGCCAGGATCTCTACGACGTTACTGCCCGTGTGCTCACCGGCATGCGTGATGTGCTGAATGAGGTGAAGCCAGATGTAGTGTTGGTGCATGGTGATACCACCACCTCTACTGCCGCTGCATTGGCCGCTTTCTATCAGCAGATTCCTGTGGGACACGTGGAAGCCGGCCTCCGCACTCGTAATATCTACAGCCCTTGGCCTGAAGAGATGAACCGCCAGATTACAGGACGTATCGCCACCTACAACTTTGCCCCCACACCGCTCAGCGAGAAGAACCTCCTTGATGAAAAAGCCCAAGGCCAGATCTTTGTTACGGGTAATACAGTCATCGATGCCCTCCATATGGTTGTGGATAAGCTCAAAAACGACAAAGTGCTGGCCAATGAGCAAATCAATGTGCTCAAGAATGCCGGTTACGACGTCACCCGCCTTGATGGAGGCAAGAAACTTGTTCTCATCACAGGCCATCGCCGTGAAAATTTCGGCGATGGTTTCATCAGTATGGTGACAGCAATGAAGGATCTCAGCGAGAAATATCCTGATGTGGACTTTGTCTATCCCATGCACCTGAATCCTAACGTCCGCAAGCCCATCCACGAGGTATTTGGTGAGAATTTGACGCGTCCCAACTTCTTCTTCATCGAACCCTTGCAGTATCTGGAGTTCGTCTATCTCATGGAAAAGAGCACCGTTGTGCTCACCGACTCTGGTGGCATTCAGGAGGAGGCCCCTGGCTTAGGCAAGCCTGTGCTTGTGATGCGCAACACCACCGAGCGCCCCGAAGCGCTGGAGAGTGGCACCGTACACTTGGTTGGAACTAATCATGACCTGATTGTTTCTGAAGTCAGCACCTTGCTTGATGATGCCGTTGCATACGAAAAGATGAGCAAAGCCGTGAACCCTTATGGTGACGGCAAGGCTTGCAACCGTATTGTCCGCGCTCTTAACGGCGAATCTGTTGACCGCTATGAAGTCAAATGAGCTTATACAATTTAATCATTAAACATTAAACCGTAAACTTTAAACATTATATACAATGATCAACGTAATTGGCTTAGGCTACATTGGCCTTCCGACGGCCTTGATGATGGCCTCTCACGGAGTTGAAGTAATTGGTACCGACTACAACAAGGAACTTGTTGCAACTCTCAATGCTGGCAAGACCACCTTCAAAGAAGATGGTTTGGACGAGCTGTTCCAAGCAGCCTTGAAAGGTGGCATCAAGTTCACCACCGAGTATCAGAAGACGGACATGTATATCGTCTCCGTGCCGACTCCTTATGACAAATTTTCCAAGAAAGTTGATGCCTGCTATGTCGTCGCTGCCGTCAAGGAAGTGATGAAGGTATGCCCCAAGGGAGCCACCGTCGTCATCGAATCCACCGTCAGCCCCGGCACCATCGACAAATTCGTGCGTCCCGTCATCGAAGCCAACGGTTTCAAGATTGGTGATGATATCAACCTCGTCCATGCCCCCGAGCGTATCATCCCCGGCAATATGGTGTATGAGCTTCTTCACAACAACCGCACCATCGGTGCCGATAGCCGCGAGATTGGCGAGAAAGTCAAGAGCTACTACGCCTCCTTCTGCCAGGGCGAGATTGTGGTGACCGACATCCGCACGGCCGAGATGACCAAGGTCGTTGAGAACACCTACCGTGCCGTCAACATTGCCTTTGCCAATGAACTCAGTCGTATCTGCCGTCACGACAACATGGATGTGTATGAGATTATCAAGATCTGCAACATGCATCCCCGCGTAAACATCCTTCAGCCCGGTCCTGGCGTAGGTGGTCACTGCATCTCTGTTGACCCTTGGTTCCTTGTTGGTGACTATCCCCAGCTCGCCAAGGTCATCGACGAGTCGATGAAGACCAACGACTACCAGCCCGTCTTCGTCCTCGAGCGCATCCACGAGATTATGGAGAAGCACGGCATCACCGACAACCGCCGCATCGGCCTTTACGGCCTCACCTACAAGGAGAACGTCGATGACATCCGCGAGAGCCCGACCCTCCAGATGCTCGACATCCAGGAGCGCCACCTCGCCCGTCCCCTCAAGACCTTCGACCCCTTCTTCACCGAGAAGGAGATTGTCAAGAACCAGATCCTCGACTTCGACCAGTTCCTCTCCGAGGTGGATATGGTGGTCATTATGGTCAAGCACGACCACATCAAGCAGAACTGGGACAAGCTCAAGGGCAAGGTGATACTGGATTGCCACAATATTTGTCCGCTCACTGAGAGCGTGTACCATATCTAATTGAATGGATTTCCGGCAGCACAGGTGGAACGAAAGTTTGCAGTTCGATACTGCCTGCCGGAACAAGAAATTGACTAATTATTATGGCGAAAAAAAACGTATCAACCCCCGTTTACACTGAGGCTCCTCTTGTTATTGCTAGGGAGAAGTTTTGCGAGTTGCTTGCTGAGCAGATAAAGAAGGGATATGAACTTCTTAGAGTTGAAGTGCCCAAGTTGCGTTCTTCAGAGCCTTATTATGGAGGCTTCGCAAGTGTTCGCCGACCGATAGAGAAAGTGGTATATGATGAAACGGCAGAAAATGCGTTCGTAAGTGATTATAAGCGTTGGCGAGATCGAAATAAGGCGATATATAGAACTTCATTTGAGGCTCCGGAAAGCATTTACTATCATGACTATGAATCTCAGATCTGGCAGATTTGGGGCACTGATACGATTAAGGAGTATAAAGATAATATTCAGCGTCAAGTCAATCAAATGCAAGGAGATATTGAACGTGCGGATTTGATAAAATGTGTGTTATCAACAGATGACAACAAGCGCCCGAAAGAAGGTCAAGAAATAGTTAAAACTCCAATGGTCTTCATCAGCCATTCTTCAATGGATAAAGAATTTGTTGAGGCTCTTGTTACCTTGCTTGAAAGTATCGGCTTTGATAATACAAACCTTTTTTGCAGTTCGGTTCCAGACTACTGGATCGGGCTTAGTCAGAATATCTTCGAAAGCCTTCGGGCGCTTTTTAATGAGCATGAATTATACGTGATATTCATTCAGTCACCTCGGTATTACATGAGTGCAGTGTCGTTGAATGAGATGGGGGCTGCCTGGGTGTTGAAGAATGATTGTTGTTCAATCTTGACAAAGGATATGACGAGGGACAAAATGCAAGGTGTAGTGAATTCCAGTACAATCTATATTAAGGTTGATACTCCTGAAGCTGGGGCATATTTAAATGAGCTAAAAAGGACTCTTACAAGTATGTTTAAACTCCCTTCCATGTCAGACACGACTTGGGAGCGCAAGCGGAATACATTCCTTAAGGCCGTAAATGCCATAGAATACAGCGAAAAACAGGCTCAAACACCCTCGCAAATAGATGATGAATATAAGCGTTTGCAGGTTGAGAAATTGAAGCGCGAGGAGGTGGAACGCAAGCAGGCCAAGGTTCGTGGAAATATCATTGAGGGAAGAAGCAAAGGGTCTCGCATCTTGAAAGTATTCAATTCCGGGCAGAGCAAAGCCAGGAACGTATCAGTGGAATGGCTCAATCCCGATGAATCTGTCATAGTCCAGCAGGAGTTTGGCTCTTTGGGTGAGATTTCGCCTCAAAGCAGCCGCTCTTACAATATGGTGCTCTGTGAGGGCCATACCCCAACTATGCGTCTGCGCTATACTTGGTCAGACGATAATGACGAAAATAATATTTACGAAGAGGACGTGCAAATATGAAAAAGAACTACAATTTCAGCCTTACGCTGCGATGCCCTGTTTGCGGCAGTACGGATATTGACCTTTCTGAAGACAAGGCTTACGGGAAGTGCAATATGTGTAACAAAGAGTTTCCCGGGGGCTATGATGAATTGGTCGAGTTGAATCAAACCACTATCGATGCGGCAGTAGAAGAGAAAAAAGTGGAGATAGAGAAAGACTTTGCGAAAGGGTTGAACGATAGGCTTAAGAAGGCTTTCAGGGGGAGTAAGAATATCAAGATTAAATAATACAAACTTCATTAATTTACATAATGACAGCAATCGTAGGTGTGTTAAACCGTAGAGGGTTGGCTTTTGCGGCAGATAGTGCTGCTACACATCGTTCTGATTCGGGATTAAAGATATCCAATAATGCCAATAAGATTTTTTCTTTATCGAAATATCATCCTGTTGGAATAGCAATTTATAATAACCTGGATTTTATGGGTATTCCTTGGGACTCGATTATCAAGCAGTATAGGAATACTCAAAAAGATAAGAAATCTGATAAGTTAGAAGGCTATGTAAAGTCGTTCTTTTCCTTCGTGAAATCTTATTGTTCCGACTTAATCAAGCACGAAGAGTCAGGTGTCCTGAAGCATATAGTACAGTCATACTTCAATGAAGTATACGGAATAGTGAAGAAAGAGTTAGGATTTGATTTGGATGATACGAATGCAAATCAGTTCTTAGTGAAAATGGCAGAAAAGTTTGATGACTTCCTTTCAAAGTTTAAATCGAATAGATCTGAGGATTTTGAGAATTTTAAGCAGACTGATTTTGAGAAACAATCAAAAGTAATAATCGATTCTGTTATAGGACCTGTTCTCTCGATATCCAATTGTCCTGTAGATTTAGGAAAGAAGTTCAGCGACTCCATATTTACATTAATCTGTCATAATAGTCATATTTATCTTGATCATCTATATACTGGTCTTGTATTCTTTGGTTATGGAGATAAAGACTTGTTCCCGTCGCTACTTCAATATCGTGTAACTTGTGCTGTGTGTAATCGAATTAAGTATACGCGTGACTATGAATATAGCATTTGCTCCGCATCTGGTGATGCACTTATAATTCCTTTTGCACAAACAGATGTTTCTAATACTGTAGTGAGAGCAGTAGAGGATAAACTGAGACAAAAGTTCTATGACAATTATAAGTCCACATTGGAAGGGTTTCGAGATGAAGTAATCTCGCAGCTAAGTGCCGCTAATGCGCCAGAAGCCTTTTTAAATGTCTTTAGAAACTTGAACATTGATAAGTACACGGATGACTACAAAAAAGGTATGGACGATTATATTGATAAGAGTTACATTCAGCCATTGATGGAAACAGTCGCGTTTTTAGACAAAGAAGACTTAGCTGATATGGCGGAGAGTCTTGTGCGTATGACCTGTCTTAAGCGTCACATAACGTCTGATGCTGAAACTGTAGGAGGTGCCGTTGATGTGGCTATTGTAACAAAAGGGGATGGCTTCATATGGAAAAAACGCAAACATTACTTTGACCCAGAATTGAATTCACAGTTCTTTGAACGTTATAAAAGATAGAGCTATGATTACCACAATATACGCAAATGAAGAAAGTCCCGTTATTGACTATTCAACAATGTTAGATGAGGCGTTGATTCGTCTAAGACGGGAACTTCGTTCAGATTTACATCTCATTTCAGAGATAGACTGGAGGGAAAAAGAATCTGATGCAATAATAGAAGATTTTGTCTCAATAGAGGATTGATCTTACATAAATCAACATATATTCACACTCGGCTTTTACGTGCAAACGGAGGTGAGGGGGCGGGGAACCACTGTTCACTCATAAAAAACAGGTTGCGCTCGAACTTGATTAGCTTGCTACCAAAAGGATGCAAGAATAACAGTAGGCCCTGCCCCATATTACAGCTAACAATAAAAATTACATATCAATGAAAGGAATCGTTCTCGCCGGAGGCTCCGGCACGCGGCTTTACCCGATTACCAAGGGTGTTAGCAAACAACTGTTGCCCATCTACGACAAGCCGATGGTGTATTACCCCATCAGTGCGCTGATGCTGGCAGGAATCAGAGATATCCTGATTATCTCTACGCCTTACGACCTCCCCGGCTTCAAACGTCTGCTGGGCGATGGCTCTGACTATGGCGTGCACTTCGAGTATGCTGAGCAGCCCAGTCCCGACGGACTGGCACAGGCATTCATCATTGGTGAGAAGTTCATCGGTGATGACAGTGCTTGTCTTGTGCTGGGCGACAATATCTTCTATGGCAGCGGCTTCACCGGTCTGCTTCGCAAGGCCGTGAAGGATGCCGAAGAGAACAAGAAGGCCACCGTCTTTGGTTATTGGGTGTCCGATCCTGAGCGCTATGGTGTAGCCGAGTTTGACAAGCAGGGCAATTGCCTGAGCATCGAAGAAAAGCCGAAAGAGCCGAAGAGCAACTATGCCGTGGTGGGACTATACTTCTACCCGAACAAGGTGGTGGATGTAGCCAAGCACATCAAACCCAGTGCAAGAGGGGAGTTGGAGATTACCACTGTCAACCAGGAGTTCCTGAAGGACGGCGAACTGAAGGTTCAGGTCTTTGGCCGAGGCTTCGCCTGGCTCGATACCGGCACCCACGACAGCCTTGCTGAGGCATCAACCTTCGTTGAGGTCATTGAGAAACGTCAGGGCCTGAAGGTGGCCTGTCTGGAAGGCATCGCTTACCGCAATGGTTGGATTAGCGAAGAGAAGATGCGTGAGCTGGCCAAGCCGATGCTCAAGAACCAGTACGGGCAGTACCTCTTGAAGGTGATTGATGAGATGAAGGAAGAGACCAACTCCAATTTCTTCCGTGACAAGGGGTTGGAGCGCCAGGAAAAGAAATAATAAAACAAACATAGTATGAACGATCGTATAACCGTCACCTCGCCGTTGCTTCCCAACCTCGACGAGTTTAATGAGATGCTCAAGGAGATTTGGGCAAGTAAGTGGATTACGAACAACGGGCAGTTCCACAAGCGGCTGGAACATGCGCTGGCCGAGTACCTGAAAGTGCCGTATATCAGCCTCTTCACCAACGGCACTCTGCCGTTGCTTACAGCTCTGCAGGCACTCCGTATTACGGGCGAAGTCATCACTACGCCTTACAGTTTTGTTGCTACAACACACAGCATCTGGTGGAACGGTTGCCGTCCTGTGTTCGTGGATATCGAGGAGAAGACCTGCGGCATAGACCCAGAGAAGATTGAAGCTGCCATCACCCCCAAGACAACGGCCATAATGCCGGTGCATTGCTACGGCAAGCCGGTGAATATGGATGCCATCCAAGCCATTGCCGATAAGTATGGCCTGAAGGTCATCTACGATGCAGCCCACGCCTTTGGCGTTGAGGTGAACGGAGAGAGCGTGCTGAACCGTGGCGATATGTCCACCCTCAGCTTCCACGCGACCAAGGTCTATAACACCCTCGAAGGCGGAGCCCTCGTGATGCACGACGAGCAGACCAAGAAGCGCATCGACTACCTCAAGAACTTCGGCTTTGCCGGAGAGACCGAGGTTGTGGCTCCTGGCATCAATAGCAAGGTGGACGAGGTACGTGCTGCCTACGGCCTGCTGAACCTCAAGCAGGTGGATGCAGCCATCGAGAAACGCCATCAGGTAGCCATCAAATATCGCGACGCCCTGCGCAACGTCCCCGGCATCCGTTTCTTCGACGATATGCCCGGTGTGCGTCACAACTACAGCTATTTCCCTATCTTCATCAATGCAGAGGAATATGGCAAGACTCGCGACCAGCTCTATTTTGAGATGCGAGAAAAGAATGTGCTTGGCAGAAGATATTTCTACCCGCTTATCAGCACATTCAGCACCTATCGTGGACTGCCCTCGGCAGCTCCGGAGAACCTTCCTGTCGCAACGCGCATCGCCAATGAAGTTATCTGCCTGCCAATGCACCACGAATTGAGTGAGGAAGACCTGAATCGCGTTCTTGAACTAATCGTAAAGTAACGAATGAAGCAAAAGAAAATTATGCTCCTTGGCGGGCTGCGCTACCTCAAGCCGGTGATTGATGCTGCCCATCAACAGGGGTATTATGTGATAACGGCGGACTACCTGCCCAACAATATCGCCCACAAGTGGAGCGATGAGTATTGTAACGTCAGCATCATCGACCAGGAGGCTGTGCTGAAAGAGGCCCAGAGACTCCAGATCGACGGCATTATGTCCTTCGCCTGTGATCCAGGTGTAGTGGCTGCATCGTATGTGCAGAACAAGATGGGACTGCCGTCCTTCGGCCCCTTCGAGAGCGTGGAGATACTCCAGAACAAGGACAAGTTCCGTGCGTTTCTGGCCGAACACGACTTCAACGTTCCCAAGGCAAAGGGCTTCTCGTCCATTGAAGACGCTTTGGCGGATCCGATGTGGTATGAGTATCCCGTCATCGTAAAACCGACCGATGCCGCTGGCAGCAAGGGCGTGACCCGTGTGGACAAGCCCGAAGCACTGAAGCCCGCTTTGGAATATGCGATGGCGCACAGCATCAGTGGCCATATAATTGTGGAGGAGTTTATCGAGAAGCAGGGCTGCTCGTCCGATACCGACAGTATGTCCGTGGACGGCAAGCTGGTGTTTGTCAGTTTCTGTGCCCAGCGTTTCGATGCCGAGGCCACCAACCCCTATACGCCCGCTGCCTACTCCTGGCCCTCCACCTTCACCAAGGAACAGGAGGCATACCTCACCTCCGAGATACAGCGTCTCATCACCCTGCTTGGCCTCAAGACAGTTGTCTATAACATCGAGGTGCGGGTCAATCCCGCTGGCAAGCCCTACATTATGGAGCTGACCCCTCGTGGCGGTGGCAACCGCCTGTGCGAGATGCTTCGCTATGCTACGGGTGTAGATATGATTACGGCCATCACCCGTGCGATGGTGGGCGACCCTATTATGGAGCCCATAGAGCAGAAACCCTACAACGGCCACTGGGCAGAGATTATCCTTCACGCTGACAAAGACGGCACCTACGACCATCTGGAAATCAGCAAGACACTTCCCGCAGAAGTCGTTGAGGAAGACCTCTGGGTGAAGCAAGGCGACCACGTGGACTCCTTCGAAGGAGCCAACAATGCCATCGGTACGCTGGTGCTGAAGTTCCAGACCGCAGAAGAATTGGAATACGCCATTACCCATCAGCGGGAGTGGCTTAAAGTGGTTGTAAAATAGTTAAAAATGAAGAGATTATTAGTTTTAGGAGGCAAGCCTATTGGTTCTGTAGAGATCGTAAAACGGGCAAAAGAATTAGGCCATTATGTCATTGTTGCAGATTATCTGCCAAGAAAGGCTTCACAAGCCAAATTGTTTGCTGATGAGTCTTGGGAGATTAGCACGGCAGACATTGATGAATTGGAAAAGCGATGCAGAGAAAACCATGTAGATGGTGTCATTACAGGTGTCCATGAATTTAATATTAATCGTATGCTTGACCTGTGCGAGCGATTAAATCTTCCGTGTTATTGCAAGCACTCCACTTGGCTTTACTGCGATAGTAAAGTTGCCTTTAAGTCGTTGTGTCAAAAGAATGGTGTACCTGTAGCCAAGAAATACGATCTTTCTGATTTCTCGGACAACAGCCTTTCCAAAGTTGACTATCCTGTTGTAACCAAACCTGTGGATGGAAGCGGAAGCAGAGGCTTTTCTATCTGTCAAAACCCAGATGAACTAAAAAAGGGTTATGCTTATGCAAAAGAGTTTTCCCCAACCGGAAGTGTGCTCGTTGAGGACTATATACCCTATGATGCCGTAATTATTCATTATACAATGGTTGAGGGAAAGTGTGTTTTTTCTGGTATCTCTGATAAATATTCTGTTAAATTTCCTTCTACTGGGGCTTCTGTTATGGGACTCCAGCTTTTTCCCTCAAGAGGAATAGATGGATATCTACGGACTCTTGACAAGCGTGTGCGTGACATGTTTGAGAGAGAAGGTTTCTCTAACGGACCTATATGGATAGAAGCGTTCTTTGACGGCAGAGACAAGTTTATATTTAATGAGATGGGATATCGTTTCGGCGGGTCAATGACGAATTATCCTGTTAATTATTTTTACAATGTCAATCAACTAGATCAACTTATCCATGTGGCTCTTTGTGAACCATACCAAGTTGTTGCGAAGGATGTTTGCCCCTCCAAGAAGTACTGCATACTACCAGTTCATATTCATGCTGGGAAAATAGCAAAGGTAACGGGTATAGATGTAGTTCGTGCGAGAGAGGATGTTTATGCCTATGTGCCTGTGCATTTTGAAGGAGATGTAATTCAAGAATGGGGCTCTGCCCAGCAAGTCTTCTGCTATTTGCACGTCCTTTTTGACAACATCAAGAATTTGCAAGACTCTATTCAGCAAGTTTTAATGACATTGCGTGCAACAGATTCTACAGGTAATAACCTATTATTTACACTATTCAATATAAACGAATTATCAGGTTTGAAATATGTGCCAATGGATGGGTGCTTTTAGAAGGCAATTGGGGCCAGTTTCTTAGTGAATTTGTGGACCAAGAGGGAATTAAGGAGAAATTCGATAAATACATGAATAAAACAATACTATATTATTATGAGCAACATTGTTATCAAAACCATCAGCCAGGAAGATGTGGCTGCTATTTTCAAGGGAAATGCTGATGCCATCTACGGCATCATCGAAGATTCCTTCAAGAAGTATCTGGCCGATGATATCATTATGCCCGACAAAATCTCACAGATTTTCGATGAGGCAAGCCAGAACCGTATCAATTGTATGCCTGCCACACTTATTGATGAGAAGATCTGCGGTATGAAATGGGTGTCGGTATTCCCTTCAAATGCACCTAAAGGTGTTCAGAACGTTACCGGCATTATGCTGCTTTCCGAGTTGGAGACAGGTTTCCCGATTGCAGTCATCGACGGAACGCTCTCAACGAAGATGCGCACGGCAGCTGTCGGGTGCACGGCAGCAAAGTATCTTGCTCCTTCAAAGGTGGAGACTATCGGTATCATTGGTGCTGGCGAGGAAGCACGTATGCACTTCACCCTCTTGAAGCATATGTTCCCTACAATTAAGGAATGTCGTGTGTCATCCCTCAACACCGAGATTGAGCAGGGTTTCATTGATAAGTTCAAGGACATTGTACCTGACGTGAAGTTTGTCACATGCAACAACGATTCACACCTTTGTGCCAGTGGTGCAGACATCATCGTGACGGCAATTAGTGGTCAGAGCCCTGTGCTGAAGGCTGCTGACATCACCAAGGGAGGCTTGTATATTCACGTAGGTGGCTGGGAAGATGAATATGGTGTAGCACAGAAGGCAAACAAGATTGTCTGTGATGAGTGGGAAGTGGTGAAGCACCGTTCACAGACTCTTTGCAGGATGTATAAGGCAGGGTTGTTGAAAGACGAAGATATCCACGCTAACCTATCAGAACTGATTGCCGGAACCAAGGTTGGCCGTGAGAATGATGATGAGTTTATCTACTTCAATTCCGTTGGCCTTTCTTACATTGATATCAATTTTGCCAACTATATTTACGAGGAAGCGAAAAAACGTGGACTTGGACAGAATGTAGTGATGGCAGAGAAGAATGTAGTTGACTATGCTTCTCTGATTCGTTGACATCCAATCGTAGAAAAACATTAGGATAAAAGCAGCAATTCGCATCGAATACATCTTCGGCCGAATCGACGAGGTGATAAAGCACTTCTTGGGGACGGAACAACGGGTCTTGTAGCATAGATACAGTAATTATAGAAAAGCTGATTTACTTTAATGGCAGAACAAAGCTTAAAAGATAAGACGGTAAAAGGAACATTCTGGAGTGTACTATTTAAGAAATCTAATGATATTAATGAAGAATAATAGCTCAATACGTTTAGGTGGAGTGCTTTCTTATATCACAGTGTTTATTAACATCGCTGTGACATTTTTCTATACTCCTTGGATGATACGCCAACTAGGTATGTCCGATTATGGTCTTTATAGTTTGGTGATATCGTTCATTTCATATTTCATATTAGATTTTGGCTTATCAGGTACCGTTACTCGCTTCATCGCCAAGTATCGTGCGGAGGGAAATCAAGAAAAGATTGAAAATGTAATGGGGTTAACCCTTAAGGTATTCTGGGCAATAGATGCGGTTATCTTATTGGTATTAGCTTCAATATATCCTTTTTTATCAAATATCTTTATAGGGCTAACCCCTGAGGAAGTAGATAAACTACAAATCCTTTATTCTATCGCTGGACTATTCTCTGTACTCTCATTCATTTTTAAGCCAATGCACGGCGCCATGATGGCTTATGAAATGTTTGTTGAAACCAAAGTCATTGATATGGCACAGAAAGTGGGGACAGTTCTGTTTATTGTTATCGCACTTTCTTTGGGTTGGGGGGTCTATTCTTTGGTGTTTATTAACGGATTGATAGGGTTTATTTCCTCCTGCGCATGTTATTATGTGTTTAAACGTAAATCTTGTGTGAATATTAACCTGCGTTATTATGAGAAACGTGAGATGAAAAGTCTCTTATCATATTCGATGTGGATTTTTCTTATTAGTATTGCCCAAAGGTTTCGATTAACTTTTATGCCATCTCTGTTAGGTATACTTTCAAATAGTACGCAGATTTCTATTTTCTCATTAGGAATGTCAATAGAGGGGATGGTTTATGTGTTAGCCTCTGCTCTTAATGGCTTATTTTTGCCACGAGTATCTAAGCTGCTTTATGATGGTAATAGAAAAGAAGTAACATTACTCATGGTAAAAGTCGGACGGATTCAGTTATATATTATCTCGTTACTTTTATTCGGTTTTTTAATATTAGGACAATCTTTCCTTAAACTTTGGGTTGGAGATGGATTTGAAAATACTTATTATGTAGTACTAATGCTTACTGCTACGAATATCATATCATTACCACAACATGTCGCTAGTGATGTGGTAGCGGCAGAAAATAAAGTTAGGTATACGGCTTCATATACGTTCATTGCATCAGCTCTTGCTCTGGTACTATCAATTGTTCTCGCCCCTAAGTATGGTGCTTTAGGTTGTGCGTTTTCTTTCTGTATTGCAATGAGTTTGAATCTAATACAAATTAATCTGTTTTATAGAAGGCGTCTAAAGATAGATATTGGTTATTTTTTCCGTGAATGCCATATTAAAGTCTTACCAATTATTATTCTTATATCCCTTCCGTTTTATATACTGTGTCGTTTTATGAGTATTCATTCATGGATTCTTTTCATCATCATAGGAGCGTTATATACAATAGTGTATTGCTCTGTTCTGTATTTTTGCTCTCTTAACACATTTGAAAGGCAGTTAGTTCAACAATTATTCTCAATAATCCATAAAAAATGAATACTAATACACTATATGCTCCAGTGGTGATTCCCACATTGTGCAGGTATGAACATTTCAAGCGTTGTCTGGAATCGTTAGAACGATGTATAGGTGCAGATAAGACTGATGTTTATGTAGGGCTAGACTATCCTCCATCCGAGAAATATAGGGATGGATGGGAAAGAATTAATAGTTATTTGATAGAAAAAGAAAACAACAACGGTTTTAACCACTTATTTGTAAGAAGACGAGACCATAACTGTGGGGTTGGAGGTATAGGGAGCAATGGAGCGTTGCTTCTGGCGGAGGTAAAAAAGGTTAGCGACTGTTATATTTTTTCTGAAGATGACAACGAATTCGGGCCTTGCTTTCTTTCTTATGTAAACTGGGGACTTGACACTTATCGCTATGATGAACGCATTATTGCTATTTGTGGATACAATGAGGTTTGCATAGAAGGAACTGACTATAATGTTTTTGCCTATCCCCTATTTAGTGCTTGGGGATATGGAATGTGGTTTGAAAAGCGGAGCAAGTTTATACGTTATAAAGATTTTACGGCACTAGAAGCACAGACAAAGAAATTTAAGTTTTCTCTGCTTTGGAAAGCAGAGTTTATGCATGCATATCATGTTCTTAGAATGTTACATAGACGTGAGTTTTATGGAGATTCAATCATCGGATGTCTTCCTGAGAATGAACGATATTGCTTATTTCCAGTAAAGAGTTTAGTAAGAAATCATGGATGGGATGGTAGTGGATTGCACGGATCACGGTCTAGAAATGATGTGCAGGAGGCAAGACGAAGACCAATAGATATGAATCTAGAATTTGAGCCAATAATCGGCGATCATTTATGCCGTCCAGAACTTAGATGTATATATAATCAGCATTATGGCAGGGGAGAAAAGATATGGAAAGTGCTTTTTCGCAAGTCAGCTTTTGTCTTATGGAAACTAACCGGTATAAATATTTGTTAAGATACTTAGTTAAAGATGAATAATATATTAGTTTACGACACACAAAAAAAAGGTGTTAGGATATTATCTATTCTCTTTTTGTTAGTTCTGGCCGCAATTATTATTCCTTCAGAGATTGTTTGCCGAGTTTGTTCTCTATCGTTGTTTATTGGCTGTGTTCTTTTAGGACGAAAGGAGCAGAGATTTGTCAACCCATATTATTTATTTTCCTTGACGCCTCTTTCGTTAACTATTTATACAGACATAGGGGGACGGTACATGTTGGAGCTTTCACATGACACATGGGTTTTGGCTCTTATTAACATTTATGCATTCATTTTTGCATTGTTTTCAACCCCTTCTTTTAAGAATATTAAGAATTGTATAGGGGTTTCGAGGACGGCGGGGTTGATAATTGGAGCTTTTCTCATGTATGGAATCTATTTGGCTTCTTTACTGGTCCCGGAACTGAATGCCCTTTTTTGGTTTACATCTATCGCTGCAATGGTTTTCGCGTTGCGTTCAAAAAAGACAGTAGGACTCATATTTTGCGCTTTTCTTTTTCTATCAAGTGTTTTTAGCGGCCATAGTTCGAAAATGGGCATGCTTCTATATGTCCTTACATTTCTTATATGTTATGACAAGTTTTATTCTGTCACTCGGAAACAGCGTTTAAGAGTAATAGCTTTATCTGCAATAGGCGCGGTCTTTATGATATTCGCTTTTTCTTTTGCAAATAAAGAACGTGGAGAGTATAATGCTGTTGATGGTCAGGCCTACTATGAGCAACAAGGGAGTTTCGAATGGAATTACAATTCTTCTCTGCTTATGCCTTACCTTTACTTTTCAACACCCTGGACGAACGTTGAATATGTGGTCCAAACCCAAAATGAAAGGACAAATGGACTTTGGCTTATTAAGCCAGTTTTAGGATATGTGGGACTTGATGAAAAGTTTAGCAAAGAATATGAATTGGTTCCATATTCATCATTTAATACGTTTACATTTATCTGTTGCGGATTTAAGGACTTTGGCTATTGGCTGTCGATTCTCTCGGCATTATTTTTAGGGTTTTTCGTAAAAAAAGTATATTCTCGTTTCGTGATATCGAAATCGCCCTTTGATGTAACAAGCTATATTCTTGTCGCTCTAGCGACAGCAGAAATGTTTTTTAGTAATCATTTTTTTATGCAATCTTATCCGTTTACTGCATTTCTAATGATGGAAGTTTATAAATACATAACCTATTTCTTCGGAAATAATCGAACGCTTGACATAGAGTTGAGTACCAACAGGTAATTATATGATTAATAATATGTTAGAAATTAGGGGGGGGGTAATAGTTATCGTGCCTACAACATTGAACGGTTCGTTGGCCGGTGTCTTGAAAGTTTAGTTGCAATGGAGGTATCTATTCCTTATCGTATTTTGGTTATTGATGATGGTAGTGCTGATAATACATGGGAGGTTATATTGACAATCAGAGGTCGTTATCCTGAGAAAATAGTGGCAGTAAAGAAACCCAATGGAGGGGTATCATCAGCTCGAAACTATGGTTTAAATATGATACAAGACTGTAAATACGTTGGATTTGTTGATGGTGACGATTATGTTGATAAGAATTATTTAGATGAATTGGTTAAAGCATTGGAGGAGCAGGATTCTGATATTTCGATGTGTGCAAGTAACCGATGTTATGGTAACAATGGCGAGGGAAAACGATTCAGTTCGGGGTTTAATGATGATTTTACGACAAACGATATTGAATGGGTATTATGCAAAACATCTTTTGTTCCTTGGAATAAATTATTTAAGTTTAGAATTTGGCAAGAATTACGCTTCCAAGATGGAATAACTTATGAAGACTTTGCAACAATACCACAAGCTATGTGGAAAGCTAATCGCATCAGCTATACTCACAAAATCTTGTACCATTATTATGTGAATTCCACTAGCATTATCATGAGTGCTAGGAAGACGACCGATAGAAATATTATTGCGGCCCAAACCATACTCGAAAACTCAGATTTGGCGTCTAATAAGTATTTGCTTGAAATTTTTTATTTAAGACGAGTCCTATCTGGGATGTGTTGGACTTAAGTTGCCCACCAAGAGGATAATAAATTAGTAAAAGAACCCTTGTTGATCGAGCATTATCAACCTATCCTAATATACGAGATAACAAATTAATAAAAGAGGTTCCTTTCACCAAAAGAGTGTTCTTACAACTTCTGCTTGAAAGGAAGTACCGTTTATGTTCTTTGTATGTTGTATCGTATGACCGTTGCAGATCGGTGGTAGCATTCATATACCACGAGTTTAAAAGAATTTTCACTTAAACAATAAGACATGGTTTTTATTTCCATAATTATCCCCACCTACGGTCCTCCCACCGGACTTAAACCAGCCATAGAGAGCGTCCTGACTCAAACATACAAGGATTGGGAATTAATCGTTGTAGACGACAACAACCCCGATTCAGATGCGAGAAAGGAAACAGAGCAACAGATGTGCTCCTATAATGATCATCGGATTAAGTATCTGCAACATCCGTACAACAAGAACGGAGCAGCAGCTCGCAATACCGGCTTGGCAGAAGCGAAAGGGAAGTATATAGCTTTCTTGGACAGCGATGATGAGTATCTCCCGCAGCGTCTGGAAAAATGCCTTTCCGTGATGGAGTCTGCTCCCAGCAATGTGGCAGGAGTATATACCGGTTGCGAATTTAGACGAGGGGGTGAAGTATATCACATCGAGAAAACCGTAGAACCGGGGAACTTCCTTGTCCAAACCCTGGCATGTACTTTCCGCTTCCAGACGGGCTCTAATATCTTCGTGCGGAAATCCGTGGTCGATGAATTAGGTGGCTTCGATGAGAGTTTCATACGCCATCAGGACTATGAATTCCTTGCACGTATTTTCCAAAAAAACCATGAACTTGCAGCCATCCAGGAAGTTCTCGTTGTAAAGAACAATGAAAACGTCAATCTTCCGAATGTCGAAAAGATGATAGCTGTAAAGGAACAGTATCTGAACAAATTCAAGACTGTGATTGATACTCTCCCTCAGAAGGAGCAGCACTATGTGTATCACACCCAGTATGTACTTGTAGCCGAAGCTGCCTTGCGGACAAAGAACAAAAAGATAGCCAAAGAATACTACCGAAAGGCGAGCAGCATATCGCCATTGACTACAAAAGAACAACTCCGACGTCTGGTATTCACTATTCAGAACATTGTCAAATGAGTCTTTACAACATAGGGACAAAAGCGTATTGCGGACTTCACAAGATAACCAAGCAACTGCTTGGACACAGGCCGACAAGCGTCAAGATGTTCGACGTGCTGCCGGATGACGTAAGTCCTGCAGATTTATCAGAACTGTATCCCATCGAGAATGTATTATATACAAAAGCTGGATCACCACAGCGAGAATCCTATAGCGCTGTTTATCCTTCAGTGCGCTTAGGTGTAGGTGGAGACGCTACAGATGAGGCTTGGAGTGGCTTCATCCGTTCATCTAAGATTCCAGAAGGATATAAAGGTGGCGGCTTGCATTATGCAGGTTTCATTGAGAAAAGAGGATGGTGTCTGCCCAGCTGGATATGGACAAATGCTGCTTTGGTAAGGATGTATTGCAATGTGGGCGATTTGAGGTCGGGACAGGAAATCGCCAACCGTTTACTCTCTTTTCAAGAAGAAAGTGGAGGCTGGATCGTGCGAAATGACTATACTCCAGTGGCTGTGGTTCCAGTGCTTGCGCCTAACGACTCTTCATACATTGCCAATAATGCAATGCTTAGCGTGTATAGGGTCACTGGAGAAAAACGTTATTTAGACTCTGCTTGTCGGTGTGCTGATTGGATTATGGCCTCTGCACGTCCTGACGGTATGGTCCCGGTAGGATTTGACATGAACCGCAATGTCTGGCAGAAGCATAATATCGTGGACACAGGGTTTACAGCCGCCTTGTTTGCGTCGTTGTATGAGATTACCGAAGAACCGAAGTATTATGCCTTCTTGAAGCGTTTTGTGGCCAGCTATATCAAGTTGTTTTATATCCCTGCCAAGAAGGGGTTTGCCACGAGTCTTGACAGTAATGACCAGCAGCTTGGGGGAATGTTCGCTCGTGGGCAGGCATGGGCATTAGAGGGACTGATCCCGGCATACCGCGTGTTGCAGGATGATACTATCCGAATCGTGATAGAAGATACCATATCGACAATACTTCGCCTTCAACGTTTAGATGGAGGGTGGGCTTATAACCTCACACGACCACTGATGGGTGAAGACTGCAAGGGGATAGCAGTTATAGCTAAGGCATTGATGGAATGGAATGAAATCTGCCCCTCTGAAAAATTGAAGGATGCTGCGAGACGCGCTTTGGAATGGTGTAGAAAGCATACCGCGGTAAACGGACAGGCCCGAGGTGGCATCTTTTCCTATTGCATGGAAGGGGCTGTAGTTCACCATTTGTACACATCTACTGCTTTCGTTTATGCTTCGGCTTATGCGATAGAGGTGGAGAACAAGTTGAAGTAATCAGAATAATGAAAGAGATAGTATTAATCCAGAACAGGCAAGATGGGGAATGGCTCCGTCGGGAACTTGCAAAGTTTGACAATTCGTTAGGCAGACTGGAAGTCTTAACCAAAGATGATATCTTAAGGGATCAGTCGATGGTAAAAGAGACGAAACGCATTTACTCAACCTGGTATATGCCTGTATTTACCGAGGATGAGGTAAAGGCATTCTTTCCTATGTTGAAAGAGATATTTTATGGGGCCGGGACTGTAAAGTATTTCGCAGAACCGTTCATGAAGAGTGGAGTACGTGTATTCTCTGCTGCTAAGGCGAACGGAACACCCGTGGCAGAATATGTCGCAGCTCAGATAATCCTTGCGAACAAGGGCTATTATCAGGCGCAGAGAAGCTACAAATCGCTGTTTTGGAAATGGAACTTCGTGCGTTCTCGCCGGTTCGCGGAGTCACATACGGGGAATTATGATGCTAAAGTAGGCCTAATCGGTTTTGGTGCAGTAGGACGTCAAGTCGCAGCATTGTTAAAGCCATATCAATTAAGAGTGTATTCATATGATCCGTATGTGAAAGACGAGATGTTTGCGGAGGCAGGGGTTGAGCGCATGGATCTTGACGTAATCTTCAAAGAATGTGATGTTATTTCAAATCATCTTCCCGACATACCTTCTACGCGAGGGATGCTTAATGCTAGGCTTTTTTCGCTGATGAAAGACAATGTAACCTTCATCAATACAGGAAGGGGAGCTCAGGTCCAGGAAAAAGACTTGTCCAGAGCAATGCGCAAAAGAAGAAATGCGTGTGCTGTACTGGATGTGACAAGACATGAGCCAGTATTTCCATGGTCGCCCTTACTTTGGAATAAAAATGTATTTATAACACCACATATCGCCGGTAGTCTTTCTCAGGAGAAGAGGAGGTTGGTTGAGAAGCTGGTTGAGTCCGCAAAAATGATTGATAATGGACTAGCATGTGAATATGAGGTGAAGTTTGAACAATTAGAAAAGCAATCAAGATGAGAATAAAGAGAATAATGGTTGCGCTTGAGCGTAGATTGAAAAGGAGGTTGCATATCAAGGCGAAGAAAGCGCCTGATGCAATTCGGTGGGGCATTATCGGTTTGGGTAATATGGCGCAGGTGTTTGCGGATGCTCTGAATGGGAATCGAGATAGTATCCTGGCTGCGGTGGCTTCAAGATCTAAAGACAAAGCCAATGCTTTCTCACATAGAAATGGGGTGATGAATGCCTATGGCTCTTATGAAGAGATGCTTACGGACGATAAACTAAAACTTGATGTGGTGTATATTGCGACACCGGTAAAATGCCATTTTAAAAATATCAAGATGTGCCTGTTGGCCGGACAAAATGTGCTATGCGAGAAACCAATGGTATGTACATCATCCGAACTTGAAGAGTTGGTTTCTTTGGCAAGGCAGCAGCATTGCTTTCTGATGGAAGGAATGTGGATGAAATGTCTTCCTGTTTTCCGGCAAGCCAAGCGGATGATTTTCGAAGGAAAGATCGGTAAAGTTGAACTGATTAGAGTTGATTTTTATAAACGTGAGGTCGTTGATCCCAAACGCAGTATCTTCAATAAAAGCGAAGGCGGTGGTGTTCTGATGGATTATGGTATTTACGCTTTAGCTTTCGCACTGGACTTTTTGGGAGGGATGCCAGAGGACCTTCGTTATGAAGTGCGAAAGAATAAATTAGGGATAGACACCGACTGGAGTATTGTGATGAAGCATGGTGAAACTCGCTCCATTGTGAATATCTCGTCGAACTTTAATTCGGCCAGCAAAGCTACAGTCATCGGTACGGAAGGAAGTATAGAGTGGGATTCACAATTCAACCGGACGAATCACATTAAGCGTTTCGACGCACTGAATCAGTTGCAAGAGGAAATGCAAATTGAGTATGATTACGATGGGTATGAATATGAGATTTCACATATAAGGGAGTGCTTTAATAAGGGGTTGACGGAGAGCGATGTCGTCCCTCTTGAAAGTTCCATAGCTGCCCTGAGAATTGTGGATTCATTAACCAAGTAAAATGATATGCCCTTGTTGAGGAAGATCTGTTCGCCACACCTTTTGGTCGTTGCTGCTTTTTATTCCCTAATCTGTTCTTGTGCTTCTGGCCGAACTGTCGCTTTAGAATGCAGTTCCTTTGCCAAGAGCAATACAAGGTTCGTTATTGATAAAATGCATAATTTAGGGGGGAAGACGATACAGTTTGGGGCTAATGACACGCTTGTGTTTAAAGGGGGAGTACTTGTGAATGGTGTTGTTGTCGGCAACAATACTTATGTAGACGCCTCTGAGAAACTTGTTTTTCAGAAGGTTACTCTGGCGGGTTCTTGGAACAAGAATACCATTGCATGCCCCGAATGGTTCGGAGCAATAGGAGATGGAGAAACGGATGATGCAGCCTTTATTCAGCAGGCCTTGGACCATTTCCGTAAAGTCAGGCTGGGAAAGAAAAAATATGCGGTTAGTAAGACCCTACAAGTTCATTCCTATACTGAATTCTATGGATCTGGTGACCGTTCTATTCTTTATAACCTTGTAAACTCGGGATATGATAAGTCCATTGTAAATGTTGGAAATATCAGCTCTGGAAAAATCGCAGGGTCTCCTATCTTACGTGAGAAGATTGAGGTTCTGTATTTGAATGGGAATAAGGTGACGTTAAAGACACGCAATAAGACGTTACAGGCCGGCCATGCGTTATTACTCACTGATGGGGAGGACGATGGGCATTCATTCAAACACCAGGATTTCGCTATTGCTACGGCTGTAGCTGGCAAGGAGGTTACTTTGGATGAGGCTTTTACAAACGAACGCTTGCTTGAAAGCAAAAAGTTGTATCTTATTGATTTGTCATTGAGTCAAAGTAAACAAGGGGGCGTTGAGGAACAGATTGAGCATGATGTTTTTTTGCATGATTTGATGCTATCTCATAAGTATCCTGTTAGTGGGTCTGGTATGTATGCTGTATGTGTTGCCGGTTATAATGTTCATATTGCCAGGGTTAATATGAATACAGTTACCACTCCTTTCGGCTCAAATATGTTCGTGAGGTCTTTAGTTGAGGATTGCAAGTGTGTGTTCTCGGGAGGGATTTCCGATTTTGCTGAACTGCAGATAGGCAGTACATACAAAGGGCTTACATTTACTCGGAACGGTTCTAATGCCAATCATTGCAATGAAGGTTTCGCCTTGAACAATGGTTATAACTTGAAGGTGAGTGATATCAATATTGACAATGGTGACAGAAAGGGCGCTTTTCGAAGTGTGAACATCTATGGAATTCGTTTCGAGAGGTGTTCATATAAGAATTCGGTGAAGAGTATTACAACAAATGACGATCCTGTTTTCCTTGTGAATGCGAGTGCAGGAGAAGAAACAGAAATCATTGATTGTATTAATGAGAGCGAGTTGAGTTTCTTAAATGCAGGCCGGGCTGTCAATCCGATCAGCAAGAGTACGACGATGCCGATGATTAAGGGCTACGCTGCGAAACTGGTTAATCCGACGAATTATAGTCCGGTGTATAGCCTCTATTACAATGACTATAAGAACCAGACGGATGCTGTCATAAAAGGGGATGTGCGTTATGCATCACGTGAGCAGAATATCAGCAAGAAAGGGAATAGCATATTCTCTTATGATATGTATCTAATATATCAACTGGAAGGAGATCAGGGATTTAAGATTGAGACGGAAAAACCGGCGACAATTTCAATTTCGGTTGATGGACGGGAAATCACAAATTATTCCGGTTCTGGTAAGATTGAGGCCCTACTGAATGTAAGTCGTTTCAAGGAAGGTATGATTATAAAGACGACATGGCATAGTGGATCGAAAGAGGCTCAGTCTTCGTATACATATAAGGGATACGACTGGAATAGTTCACATAAAGTTACCGTCACATCTAAAACTGTGGGGAAGACTAAGGTCACAAAGGTGATGGGTTATCTGTTAAAATAGGAAGTGATGAATACAAATAGAGATAGAATAGAGGCTGCAATCGGGCAGGTTCTAGCGAAAGCGTCCTCCTGGATTAAAACCACTGACGGGAGACTTCAGTTTGTTGATCCCGTTGATGACATCGAGATTTCCGCTCATTATGGCGCTACCCATATGGCCGCTTCTATGATTCTATGGGGGAACTGCCATCAAGATGATTCGATGAGAATGAGAGGGCTGGCTTTGTTGGAGAGCATTCTGGACCGATGGGATACGAATGTGAAACTACCCGCGTTTCATTTTGATTTCAACAACTTCGCTCTGTGTCTGGTATATGATACATTGGATAAACGAGACGAGGACTTGAAAAAGCGGATATGCAGAACTATAGTGAGGACTCCAGACAGCAATCATCAAACTGTCAACTGGCTTCCGATGCGTATGGTAGTTAATCAGCATCGTTATGAATGGACGGGCAACGATGCCTTTATGGCAAAGGCGAAAGAATGTGCTACCCAGATTCAGAAGGCAACTTATCAAGATGGTGGGATAGACGATCGTTTGCCCCGAGGTATCAGTTTCAACCTTCAATATGACCTTGCGACCGTTGCGGTACTTCAGTATGCAAATGTGCATGGGAGTAAAGAATCTATCGAAAAGGAGTTAGGCTTTCTTTTGAATGCAGTCGCTCCCGATGGCGATATCAATTATCAAGGTCGAGGAACCAACCAGATATTTGCTTGGGGATTGTGGATTTATCTTTTGGCGGCAAGCGGCCAGGAAGAAATGTTGGTGTCGGCCCTTGACTTCTTGGAGCCAAAGCTGAGCATGATGCTCGACAACAATAACATGATGCTGAACGGGTGGCATGGAGTAGAGAAGTACTTGTGGTGGGACTATCACTATGCCTCTGTTTATACTGCGCATCTGCTTCTATGGCTCGTTCTGGCATATCAAGATTACGGGAAGCAAAAGGTAATACCGAAGATTCCTTTGACGCCGGATGTCGGCCTGCATATTCATCGATCGGACAAGTTCTTTGTCAGCTGGTTTGAGGGGAGAAACGAATATCTTTCTGAAAAAGGTCCGGCCGTGTCGTGTGTTTGGTCCATGAATGCTGGTGTAATTTGCAAAGGTGCTTTTGCTCCATGGCATGGTGCTTTCGGGAATGAACATTCTTTTGATAATGTGTCTCTTGCAAATTATTGTGGTCTCATAGAAGTTCAGAATAACAAAGATATATCAAAGAACCGCATCTTTCATAGATTATTTCCGTCCGCTGGCCCAAAGAAATTCTGGTTACGCGAATTGCCCGTTTTCTGCCCGTTGAATGTTGCTGAGCGTGATGGTGCGTTGACTATTACTTGGTGCTATGAAGGGAAAGAGGAAGTGGTATTGAATGTTCCATCTGTTCCTGAATCTCAGCAATGCGAAGTGTTGGCAGATGGAAAGTTGCAGCCGTTGACGCTAATTGGAAAGATAAGAAATCAGTATGGTTGGGTGAATGTTTTCAGAACAAGGCCTATGATGGCATCTCAAATTTGTATGATAATACAGTGAAAAAACTCCTTCAAATCAACATAACCGCCAACTGGGGCAGCACGGGCAAAATAGCCGAGACCATCGGAGCATCTGCAAAGGCTCACGGTTGGGAAAGCTATATCGCATACGGCCGTTGGAGTAATCCCTCGCAGTCGCACCTAATCAAGATCGGTGGCCGTTGGGATAAGTATCTCCACTTCGCAGAGCAGCGCATACGTGACAATGAAGGCTTATGCTCCAGGGCTGCAACGAAGAAACTGATCCGGCAGATAGAGGAGATAAAGCCAGATGTGGTCCAGTTGCATAACATCCACGACCACTACCTGAACTATCGCTTGTTGTTTGAGTACCTCCATCAAACGGACATCAAGGTGGTGTGGACATTCCACGACTGCTGGGCCTTCACAGGCCATTGCTTCCATTTCGTGACCAAAGACTGCGAAAAGTGGAAAACAGGATGCTTCGAATGCCCGATGCGGAACGTGCTGCCAAAGACGGTACTGGACAGATCGAGGGAGAACTATGAGCTGAAGAAATGGTTGTTCGGTGGTTGCAAGAATCTGACGATTGTCCCTTGTTCGGACTGGATGGCAGGATTTGTCAGGCAGTCGTTCTTGAAAGACAAACGGATTGAGGTAATCAAGAATGGCGTTGACCTCGGTGTGTTCAAGCCTGTTTCGATGACGGATAAGGGCGGTATTTTTAGCGTTCTGGCAGTGTCGAGTGTCTGGCATAAGGAGAAGGGACTTGAGGATATTTATGAGCTAAGGAAATTGCTGCCGGAGAACTATAGGATTTGTATGGTTGGATTGTCGGAGAGTCAGATGAAGGACTTGCCTGCTGGTATTGACGGCATTCAGCGGACGCAGAATGTGCAGGAGCTTGTCCGGCTATATTCCCAGGCGAATGTGCTGATCAATCCGACTTACGCAGATACCTTCCCGACGGTGAACCTTGAGGCCCTGGCCTGCGGCACCCCTGTGATAACGTATCGGACAGGTGGCTCGCCAGAAGCTATCTCACCAGAGACCGGTGTAGTGGTGGAGCAAGCAGATGTGCAAGGAATGGCAGAGGCGATTCGTAGTATCTGCGATAAGGGTAAGGATCACTATACTAAGGTCTGCCGTAAGAGGGCAGAGGTGCTGTTTGATAAAGACAAATGCTTCGAAAAGTATGTGGAGTTGTTTGAGGGGTTGGTGGGGGAATGATAATGATAACCTTAATGAAAAATATAGCGGAGCGCAACTTGAGGAGATTTTGAGAAGTGGGGAAAATAAAATGAATTGTGCAATTAGTTGATTTGGAAGCAATAAAAGAATATAAGAACGTATGTATCTGTCAACATTAAGACTTTGGAACTTCAGGAAGTACAGCGAAGGCCCTGAGGGTAAGCCGGGGTTAGAAGTCTGCTTCCACAAAGGCGTGAATGTGCTTATCGGAGAAAATGATTCTGGTAAGACTGCCATTGTGGATGCCATCCGCTATGTGTTGCGCACGAAGAGTGGTGAAACCATCTACATAGACGAGAAAGATTTCTATATGAATGATGCAGGCATACGTTCGAAATTCCTAAAGATAGAATGCCTGTTTGAAGGAATCTCAGAAATTGAAGCAGCTCCTTTCTTGGAATGGATTGGCCTGAAAAAAGATGAAGACAAAACGAAATATTGCCTTCGAATAACGCTGAATGCCTCAATATTGGATGACGGACGGATATACCCGGTGGTGAAAGCTGGTATGGGCAATGAGGGATCTCCGATGGATGGACAGGCCCGAGAACTGCTAAGGGTTGTTTATCTGAAACCGCTACGGGATGCGCTTCAGGATATGACGCACGGATATAAATCAAGAATCGCCCAGATACTGCAAGCCCATAGTGTTTTCGGGGATGGTAAGAAAGACGAAGAGGGTAAGCATAAACTGGAGCGGCTATATAATCATCTGAAAGCAGAGATTGACCAATACTTTGACCAAAACCAGGAGGAGGAGGGTAAGATTATCACCAAGAACATAAATGACATCTTGGTGAAGAACTTTTTGATAGCAGGCGAAAGGAGAAAGGCCCAATTATCGCTGACTGGAAGCGAACTGATAGATATTCTGCGACAGCTGGACTTGATTCTTGAAAACAACAAGAGCGGGCTTGGCTCGCTTAATCTCCTTTGTGTCGCAGCGGAACTATTACTGTTCCTTGAAGAAAAACGAGACTTGAAACTGACGCTGATAGAAGAATTGGAAGCGCATCTTCATCCGCAGTATCAATTGAGGATGATTGACTATATTCGGAGCAAGGAAGAATTTGGACAGTTTATACTTACAACGCATAGCATCACACTGGCTGCCAATATTCCGCTGGAGAATCTTGTTGTGTTGAAAGCCGACAAGGTGTTTCCTATGGGAGGGGAGTACACCCGATGCACTCCGGGTGATTACAATTTCTTGCGGCGGTTCCTTGATGCCACAAAAGCCAACTTATTTTTTGCGAGAGGCGTGTTGATGGTAGAGGGTGATGCCGAAAATCTGTTGCTGCCTGCAATCGCGAATATACTTGGCAGACCGCTCCATAGGTATGGTGTTTCCATCGTTAATGTCGGGAGTACTGCCTATAAGCGGTATTCCAAGATATTTCAAAGAAGAGATGGACAGCAGATGGGAATACCCGTGGCGATAGTTACTGATCTTGACGTGAGGAGCATAGAGTATTATGATGATTCTGACGAGAAACGGGAAAAGAAACTGCTACATTGTACAGATGAAGTGAAGGCTGGGCTCGCCGATAAATGCGCTTCTGTGGACTTTGCGGAGCTTCCGGAATATGTGAGGACAAAAACTGAGTTGGAGGCTTTCCTTAATGACCATAAGAAGGTAGGACAAAGGGTGAAAGTGCAAGAGCGCAAGGACGTAAAGGCATATTTCGATGCTACTGCGACCCCTATCACATCTGAAGCGATCGAGCAGCAGCGTAAAGAGCGACTACAAACGTTGACTGAAGAGTTCCCAGACGGAGAAATAAAGCTCTTTGTGGCTAAGCACTGGACGCTGGAATATGAGATTGCAATGAGCGGGCTGTACAAAGAGTTGGCTATGGCCGTTAGCTTGGCAAAAGGGGAGCAAACTGGGAAAGAGATAACGCAGGAGGATGCCAGGAAGGAGGTGGAAAAGGAATATAAGGATGGCACGAATGACGCTGTGGCATACGAGATATTCAGGCCTATTAATGACAAGACTGTTTCCAAGGCAATAGTTGCCCAGCATCTTGCAACGCTTATTGAGAGCAATGCTCAGAAGTATAAGGCTATTTTCGAAACTGACGAGAATCTGAAATATCTTGTTGAGGCTATTCAATATGTAACATCTGAGAAGTGATGATGCAGTTTGCTACCGATGAAGAAATAAGGAAGGCACATAGCATCTTGTTGCCTGGAAAGCCAGACTTTGAGGATGACAAGATTGCTGTCATCAAGTCGAACGAGTCGAGGGATGTCAAGGCGTGTCCTGGGAGTGGCAAGACAACAGTACTTCTTGCTAAGCTATCCATCCTGTCGAACCGGATGCCTTTCGCAGACGGCTCCGGCATTTGTGTGCTGACTCATACAAACGTTGCTATTGACGAAATAAAAGCTCGTTTTGGCGGGAAAGCGGATTTACTGTTCAGCTATCCTAACTTTTGTGGAACAATTCAATCCTTTGTTGACAGGTTTCTGGCAATTCCGTTCTTTAACTCTTTCAGCGAGAAACCTCTGGTGACTATAGACGATGATAGGGCCGAGTCTGTCATCAGAAAAGCGTTTAATAATACGTCGTGGGAAGAACAAAAGGCTTTGAATCATCTATTTCGTGAAAATAAAGAATATAACAAAGCGTGTGAAGAAAAAAGATGGGATGATGTCAAGGCTATGAAAGCCGAATATGTTAATAAAACATTTTTGGATGTTTTATCTGGAAAGTATTACAAAGCGTATGGAGAGAAAACATCAATTGCATCAGCTAACCAAAAGCCCCCTTCTCCTACTTACGTTTTTTTGAATAAAGTTCGTGCGAGCGCTTTTAGGGAAGGCATCTTAAAGTTCGATGATGCATATTCATTAGGGAAAGCATATTTCGCATCTATACCTGGATTAAAAGACTCTCTCTCCAAACGTTTTAAATATGTTTTCATTGATGAGGTTCAAGATTCGAGTCAACTGCAATTATACTTGTTAGATGCCGTATTCGATAGAGACAAGACGATTGTACAACGTTTTGGGGATGAGTATCAGGCTATTTATAATATAGATGAAACATGTGCTTGGAAGCCAGATAATCCATTGCAATTAAACGAAAGCAAGCGATTCGGTGAAGCTATTGCCAATGTGCTAAGATCGGTGTGCATCAAAGATAATCGCGATTTGATTGGAAATAAGGATGTTAATTCCGTGAAGCCAATAATGTTGGTTTATTCAAATCCGCTTGAGGTCCTACCTGCTTATGCAAAACTGCTAAGAGAAAAGATTATCGGAGAGAAATCCATTGCGGATATAGCTGTCGATGAGCGAAATAATGATGTTTTGAAGCGTATTAATGTGAAAGCGGTTGGTTTTGTTGGGAAAGCCAAGAAAGTAAATGACGAATGGGTTTCAATCCATCGGTTCTTTCCTCAGTTTGAGAGTCAGAACACGCCTAAGAAGCCTTATGGGGAAATAGTGACACTTAATACTTTCTTGCAGAAGAACTCGTTGGACGATAATCCTCAGGAATACAGAAACCGTATTCTTGATGCTTTAGTGGTAACCCTTGAAAGGGCCGGTGTTACAAGGGACAATGGCCGGCGTTTTACTAAGACATCCATTCTTGACCACATAAAAGATTTAAAAACTGACGCCAGCGATACTTTAAAAACAAAACTATCGGAATGGGTACTAAAGATGTCTAATTCAGAATTCAAGGTTGATTCAGATGTCTTTGACAGTGTTAGATTGTATATCACAACAGATTTTGCAAATGTATTTGGCTTTAATGCCGGCATAGGTGCTTTAAGACAGTTCCTGAAAAAAGAAGCAAATGCGTTTTATGAGGTCAAGAATGACCAGCAAAGTCTTAATCTTTATCGTGACGGGGATTTGGAGATTGAGGTTGCGACCGTCCATTCTGTAAAAGGTGAGACACACGCAGCAACCCTGTTCCTTGAAACAAAGTATTATAAATATGACAGCGAACATTTTGGAGCGCAGCTTTGTGGAGATCCTTACGTCGGTCGAGCAGGTGATTCGCATATACTCCCTGCACTAAAGGTGGCATACGTTGCGATGAGCCGACCTAAATATCTTTTGGCTTATGCGATTCAGAAGGAAAGGTTTGAACAGTTAGATAGCGAGAAGGTTGCAAGGTTATGGGAAGTGAAAAAGATTTAATCTCTTATTGGTAGTTTTATTATGCAATCTGACTCGAAGTGAGGTTTGTTTTAAGAAATGTGCAGTAATGAACAAGAACATTCATAATCGTATAGACCTTTCGAATTGGGTCATTCACTTTGTCCACCAAAGGAAATCAGAGGATAACCCACAGGACCTGCAAGCAATCGCAGAACTTGAAGGTATTGGCGACGTTTTTAGGCTGCCGGATTACTATGATGACAACGGTAATGGTCATAACATCCTATCTCCATTTGAAGAAAACGAGTACTGGATTGATGAAAACGCCAGTGCTTTTGATGTTCTGTTGAAGATCCTTCACGATGGGTTTATTCATTCTGGATGGTCCCTGCGAAACCTTATCCCGACCATATATGGGCCTAAATCTGCCGTTTGTTTTACCGAAATGCCTCTATATGCCTTGGTGCAATATGCAAAGTTTCGAGGTGAATACTCTGGTTATGTGGGAAATTACGGAATTGCGCTCCGAAGAAATGAATTGTTCGCTGCTGGAGGAAGACCAGTTATTTACGGACTTAGTTGCGAGCCAACGGAAGCTGAAGTAACGCCAGACGGAATTTATCAAGGAAGGATACTGGATATAGAGAAAACAGGAATGCCTTTGTGTGAGCAGTATCGCTATGTTAAGACAAAGATGCTCAAGAATTATGACCCCAGTAGCCATCCTGTTGATTGGACACATGAGAGAGAGTGGCGATGGGCACTGCCAGATGCTTCTTTGGGAGTCCCTGGACTACCATTCTTCCTGTCAAAGGAGTATGCCGACTTCTTCTCAGATATTGTCATCATAGTAGGTACAGAAGAGGAGCAGAATGCAGTATTGTCGCATCTGAAGAACTTGTATGATTCTGGTGGGACGAACATAGGACTGAATTACAACATCAAGATGATCGCTGCGGCAAAAGTCATAGCCTTGGATTCTCTTGCCGGTTTTAGCCCCGAGGAGCAGATTAGGATTCGAATAGATGATCTGGATTTGAGGCAGATACCAGTAATGCCCACAATAAAAGTAAGTGAAGGAGTCGCGTTACGAGTAAAGACAGCGATTGAAACAGCAGAGGAGATAGCAATCTCCACAGTTGCTTCTTATCTTGAAGTACATCCTGAGTTTGATGAACAAAAAGGTAACTGGGGCTGGGCTACAGTATGTACTGATGTACAGTCAGAAGTAACTCAGGCAATGCAAAATATTGGTGTTTGCCATACATATTCAGATGGGGTATATCGACTCAGTATCAAAGAATACCGTACCAGTAATCTGCAACTTTTGGAGATGGGAGCACGGGAGGCGGCCGCTTTTCTTGAGAAGGAACTTGGACAAAGGTTCTCTGTGCTTACTCGTTTGGATTGAATGATGTAGATACGAAGATGTTATTGCTGAAATAAGTGAAATGCGCAACCTGCTCCTCCTCAAAACCCGCTACACCCAACTCGGTGGCCTGCGCTTGGTGCGCCAGTACGCCAAGATGGGACTCTTGTGGCCAGCAGCGAAGACGGTACTCCGACACCCCTTCAGCAAACAGACCTACAAACAGGTCTATCTGGACACAGTGAGAAAGGTGGAGCCGATACTCGTAAAGCAGTACGGGCCGGTGATGAAGGAGATTTCGGGACAAGTCCACGATGAGGGTAAGGCACTGGAACACAAACGCTGCAAGAGAATCTGGTTCTGCTGGCTGCAAGGACTGGAGAATGCGCCGGAAGTAGTGAAGGTGTGCTACAACAGTTTGGCTCACGGTGAGTGGTTCAAGATTAATGGGTATGATGTTTTCGTCATCGACGAAAAGAACTGGCAAGAGTATATCACCCTGCCGGACTACATCATCCGCCGCAGGGAGAAGAAACAGATTCCTCCGGCACATTTCTCGGACCTGCTGCGGCTGAAACTGCTGATTAAATATGGCGGGACGTGGATAGATAGCACAGTACTATGTACTGGCATCAATAACGATAACGATAACTATCTGGATGCGGACTTGTTTATGTTCCAGTACACGCAGCTGGGGAGCAGCGAGTGGGGTGGCATCGGGAACTGGTTCATCTCGGCCTGCACAAACAACAAGGTGCTGATGGTGCTGCGGGATATGCTCTACGCCTATTGGCAGGAGCACGACTGTGTGCTGAACTATTACCTGTTCCATCTGTTCTTCGGGATGCTGCGGGAGGTGTTCCCGGAGCAGATTGCTGCGATGCCATACGCCTACGCTCCCCGCAGTCTGGCGCTGGTGCATCACTGGGGCGAGCCATTCGATGAGGCGAAGTGGAAACGCCTCACGGAACGTGTCTGCTTTCACAAACTGACGTATATGAAAGACAAAGTGCCCGCCAAAGTGGAGGGGACGTATTATGAGTATGTATTGAACGATAACCTACCCCGAATAAAAGTTATGGCTTCGGACAATAATTTGTTGGGAGAATCGTTATCTTTGTAAATAAAAGGAATAATATGGATTTGACTAACATAAGGTTTATGGGCGTTCCTCAGAAAGAAATCTCATTGGATAGTATCAGAGAGTTTATTGAGGATACAGGCACTAAGAGGATTTGCTTTGCGTATAGCCACAAAAATGCGTTGCGTAAGGTTGTAAACCAAGATATAGCAGGGTGGTTGAACCTGCCATTTGATGTTCCATTTGAGACAATTGCAAGTTATGAATTAGGCCTTGATCGGGTATTGTTTCCTCCTCGATCGGGTTCTTCGTACTATAGACGGATTGACACAGAGCAAGAGTTTAAAAAGATAGAGGCCTTTATTCGTAAGTATAGCGACATTGTATTCCTTCGGGATTCGTTGGATCTGTCTGTTGCACTGAGCATGCACGAGTCTGAGCCCGGGGTTAGAACAGAGCTTGGAGAGCATGAGTATAGGCTTAAATATCAATCAGAAAAGTTTGGTGTTGAGGAAGATTTAGCGGCTTTGACAGCAGTGATGCAGAAAAGGCTTGAGGAGTTACCATACTTCCGCTGTGCGGACGCTATTTGTATTGTTCCCAGTAGGAATCCCATTATGCAAAGCATCGTAGCTGGGTTAAAGGGATTTGATTTCTCGAACATCTCCGACAAAGTCTCCTGGGAGAATAAAGAAGGTAGTCTGAAGAATGTCGAGACGGCCGATGAAAAACTGAGGATGGTTCAATCTTGGGGCTTAAGGATTGCCGAAGATGCAGACTTGAATGGCCAAGCGATTCTGCTCGTGGATGATATGTACCAGTCTGGTGTTTCCATGCAGTATGTCGCTATGAAACTGAAAGAGGCGGGAGCAAAGCGTGTCTTTGGTATGGCTTTGGTGAAGTCGTTAGGAAATCAGTAATGAACAAGTGTTATGTGTGAGATAAAGGATGTACAAGCTATATATAGCTTTATGAAGATCAAGGGTATTGGTGTGATTCGCACTAATAAGGAACTCTTGTCATTCACCCAGCAGCTTGGCTCTATGTGGAAACTGGAGGACTGGCTACTGTCGGTGCTGTCAGATGAGCAGAAAACCGAGTACTTCTCGCACTATGAAAGAGTAGAAGGGCTTAAGATAAAAAGCCTTGATGTGTTGTTCAATACGGTTCTGGATCAGAGTTATCCGTCAATGCTGAAGAGCCTTCTGAAATTGAATACACCTCCAGTGTTGTCTATGGTTGGTAATATTAATTTGTTGTCTAATCGAAAGGTCGGTTTTAGCGGTTCTCGTAAAGTATCGGAAAAAGGTATTGCCGTTACCAGGGATTGTGTGGAGCAACTGTCGAAGATACGAGATGTGAGTATCGTTAGCGGATATGCTCAGGGCGTAGATAAAGAAGCGCACTACACCGCTCTCCATTCAGGAGGTAGCACTATCATAGTACTTCCTAATGGGATCAGTTCTTTTTATGTGAGGCAGGAACTGAAGGATGTGTGGGATTGGACCAGGGTGCTCGTAATCAGCGAGTATTTGCCAGGTGACAAGTGGTCTGTAAGTCGTGCGATGAACCGTAACAATACAATTATCGGTCTAAGTGATACGATGGTAGTGGTGGAGGCTGGCTTGACCGGCGGTAGCCTTGATGCTGGATTGCGTGCACTTGAAGATAAGAAGCCTCTGTTTGTGCCAGTATATTCAGTCTATCCTGAGTCGGCAAGAGGAAATTGCATTTTGATTGAAAAGGGAGCGAATAAGATTGGCCGTAGTAAACAGAGTAACAGAGCTAATGTAACGGCTTTGTTGTAAACAATGTCAATAGTGGTTATAAGTAGAGTGTTCTGTTTCACTGATTGAGAAAAAATATGTAATTTTGCAAACGAGTTCTTTGAGATATAATTAGAGTCACGTGATGCTTAGTTTTTGAAGTGAATTTAGTTTCACAACCGAAAGGTCTTCGGGCCGTAGAGGACTGCCACGACTGTCCGCCATAGGGCTTCCCATTGGAGTTGAATAGCAGGCAGAGAATTGATTAGGCAAGGATGAGTAATCGTTTTTTGCATAAATCAGTTCGATAGTGTCAGAATCGTTTCGTATTTTATGGACACGGAATAAAGGGAATGGTACAGGAACAGCGCATATAGACATTGCGTGACATCGTAAATGGACACGGGCGATGTTGCCCCAAAACAATATAAACCGTGTCTATATGACGAAATTTATTATTCGTGAGAAGCGGGTACAAGGTACCTGGCTCTCTGGCTCAAAGAGCCGTTGTTCCATCTCCAGCAGAGAGGTAGTTCTTTTAAATGATGATAATAAGAGATGCCGACGAAGACTTGGTATGATCTTCAAGAAAGTAGGCAAGGTGCTATTTACAATAGTTGAAGTTATACTCGCCATGGGCGCAATTGCCGAACTCACATTATTTGTATTGAAAAACCTTAGTTGGTAACATTCCCTTTATTTTTTATGCTTTTTCAAAGAACCGATATATTCTGCGCTTATGTGCTGCATAAATCTCCTGAACGCATAAATGAGATTATCAATCATATCGGTGATTATTATTCAGAGTTCCTTCGCTACAAAACGGATAAGGAAGGTAATAGAAGGCGTAACAAACCGGCTTATACGAAGTTCGGTGAGTATTGGACAAGAACTATTAACCCTCCGAAGAATGAGTTAAAGGACATACAGAAACTAATCAATGGGTATCTTGTGAAGAGTATCCCAATTCCCGATTACGCATATGGTGGGATAAAACGAAAAGACAATATTCGCAATGCGCGTTTTCACAAAGGACAGAAGTATATCTTCCAAACAGATTTGAAAGATTTCTTCCCATTTATCACCAATAAGATGGTATATGAGATGTATGTGAGAAATGGTTTTTCTCACGATGTTTCATCTCTTCTAACGAAACTGACGACGTATAATGGGCATCTGCCACAAGGTGCGCCAACGTCAACAACAATTGCCAACCTGATTTTTGTTCCGACGGGTTTGGAACTGCAGAGTATTGCAGAACGTGAAGGACTTAGATTCACAACATTTGTTGATGATGTGACGATGTCTTCACAATCGGACTTCAAACATATTATCCCAGAAATAGTGGAAACGATTATTTCTCATGGCTTTAAAATCAGTCAAGGGAAAACAACATATAAATCGGGCATCACTGAGATTACAGGTGTGAAGATGCTCAATAATAGCCTGACGGTCACAAATAAGTTCAATAATGCTTATGAAAGGGTTGAGGATAAGTCCTCTCCGAGGGCAAAGGGCATGATTAACTACAAAGATAGAATCAAAAAAGTTTCGAGTAAGAACGAATGAAGATACTTTTTGTTTGTCAATATTTTTATCCAGAGGTGTTCAGGGGAAATGACATCGTGTTCCACTGGGCTGAGGAGGGACACGAGGTGCACGTGGTGTGTGGGGTGCCGAATTACCCGAAGGGGAAGTTCTTTGAGGGGTATGGGTGGTTTAAAAAACGCCGGGAGGCGTTTTTTAACGATAACCATAACGATAACGATAACCATAAGGGGGGCGTGCTGAAGGTGACGCGGCTGCCGATTGTGCCTCGCGGGAACGGGAAGGTGACGCTGATGCTGAACTATTTCAGCTACCTGGTGGTGGCGTGGGTGTGGATGCTGTTTCACGCCATCGGCCACCACTATGACCGGGTGTTTGTGCAGCAGTTGTCGCCGGTGATGATGAGTGCTCCGGGGGTGCTGTATAAGAAGCTCCGGGGCGTGCCGCTTTATACCTGGGTGCTGGATTTGTGGCCGGAGAGCCTGACGGCCGCGGGTGGCATCAGTAACAAGTGGGTGCTGGGGTTCTTCCGGCATTTTGTGAAGAGCGAGTATCGGCATTCGGATAAGATTTTGATCAGTTCGAGGAGTTTTGAGAGGAGTATTCTCGAATACGGGGATTATAAGGAGAAGATTGTTTATTATCCGCAGTGGAGTGATTCGGACATTAACCATAACGCTGACGTTAACGATAACTTGCCAGTGCTGCCGGAGGGTTTCAAGCTGATGTTTGCGGGGGCTGTGGGCGAGGCGCACGGGTTTGAGTGTACGATGGAGGCGGCTCGGCTGACGAAGGAGCATAAGGAGATCAAGTGGGTGATTGTGGGCGACGGGCGCAGGTTGGACTGGGTGCGCTCGTTTGTGGCGGAGAACGGTCTGGAGGAGACGGTGCTGACGCTGGGACGTTTCCCGGCGGAGACGATGCCGTGGTTCTTCGGCCAGGCGGATGTGATGCTGGTGACGCTAAGCGACGATCCGCTATTCCGGCTGTATGCTCCGGCGAAGATTTCGTCGTATATGGCCGCAGGGAAGCCCATCGTGGCAGTGCTGAACGGCGAGGGGGCGGAGGTGATCCGCGATGCGGACTGCGGCTGGACGCTGGCTGCGGGCGATGCGGAAGGGTTCGCCCGGCTGGCGGTGGAGCTGTCGCAGATGGATAAGTCGGTATTGGAAGAGAAGGGACGGAATGCGTTGAGGTATTACAATGCCCATTATGTGAAGGAGGATTGCCTGAGGCGGCTGGATGCGTTGATGGGACTAAAATGAGTATGGATTTACAAGATATTTATATGCAGCTGGTGCGGCTGGGGATTGGTTGTGAGGCGGAGGCTTCGCTTCCGGTTTCCGCTCCGCTGTCGGTGGAGGATTGGCAGGCGCTGGAGGAGCTGGCGAACGAGCACGGGCTGCTGGGGGTGATGCTGGACGGGGTGGAGAAGCTGCCCAGGGAGCTTCGGCCGGAGAAGAAGGCAATTATCCAGAGCATCGGCCAGCTGATCCAGTCGGAGCAGCAGTATGCGGTGCAGGAGCACGCAGCAACGGAGATGGCGCTGCTACTGCATCAGCACGGCATCCGGACGTATGTGCTGAAGGGGGCCGTGGTGGCTGAGTGCTACCCGAGGCCCGAGCATCGAAAGAGTGTGGATATGGATTGCTTCCTTATGTCCGAAAAGGACGATTCTGACGTTTGGGAGAAAGCAAATTGCTTAATAGAGAGGCAAGGATTCGAGGTACGGCGCGATTATTACAAGAATAGTACGATCGTTATGCCTGGACTCTCTGTAGAGAATCATCGGTATTTTACTCCGTTCAGAGGATATAGGATACTGAATCGTCTTGAACGATTTCTGCAAGAAGAGATGCATCGCTCGAAGAGTTCGATTGCAGATTCGCGTTTTGAAGGAACGTGGCTATATCGGCCGCCGGTGATGGTGTCAGCCTTGTTCCTGATTGAGCACGCGTATTCGCATTTCCTGCACGAGGGACTGACATGGCGAATGGTGTTGGACTGGCAGATGTATTGCCGTAAGCATCGGCAGGAGATAGACTGGCAAGAGCTGGAAGCACGGGTGGATGAGTTCGGGTTTAAGAAGTTCTATGATTCGTACAGCCGGCTGGGCCGCTTCCTCGTTGGTGAGCTTACCGCTGACGGCTTACAGCTTACTGACCGCCGGATGCTCTCGGACATTTGGGCTCCGCTGGACGTACATGAGACGGTGACAGGTCTTCGGGGCAAACTGGCCCTGGCCGGCAACACCTGGCGTGCCCGCTGGAAGTATCGGCTCTTCACGGATATGACCTGGCTGCAAGCGCTGTGGATTCAGGCGAAGGGGGTGGCGCTGGGAAAGTTTAAAGTGGAGAGTTTGCAGAAAGGATTATGAATATTTACGTAACATATTTGATTATTGCTGCCATTCTGGTGGCGGCGGAGCTGGTGTATTTCCGCATTGCGGACAGGTTTAACATCATCGACAAACCGAATGAGCGGAGTTCGCACTCGACGATTGTTCTTCGCGGTGGCGGGATTGTCTTTTCGCTGTCTATGATTGTGTGGGCTGTTTTGATGGTGACGCAGGGGAAGGGCATTGCGGCCTATCTGCCATTTCTCGTCGGCCTGATTTTGATTGCCGGAATCAGCTTCTGGGACGATGTGCGGTCGCTGCCGGACAGTGTGCGGCTGGTGGTGCAGTTCGTGGCTACGGGGCTGATGTTCTGGAGTATAGTGCTTGCGACAGGCGGGCTTGCGGGGATGCCGTGGTACTGGGTGGCGGCGATTGGCATTGTGGCGCTGATTGTGTTTGTGGGTGCGACGGATGTGATCAATTTTATGGATGGTATCAATGGCATCACGGCTGGGTATGCACTGGCGGTGCTCTTGCCGCTGTTATTAGTTGATAGTCAGTTGAATGTGGGGAAGTTTATCGAGCCGTCGTATCTGGTGGTGGCGTTGATTGGCGTGCTGGTGTTCTGTTTCTTCAACTTCCGTCCCAAGGGGAAGGCGAAGTGCTTTGCCGGGGATGTGGGAAGTATCGGGATCGCGTTTATTATGCTGTTTGCAATCGGCCTGCTGATTGCAAGAACGGGTGATGTGACTTGGCTGATTTTCCTGCTGGTGTATGGGGTGGACGGCTGCTGCACGATTGTGCACCGGATTATGCTGCACGAGAACCTGGGGCAGGCGCACCGTAAGCACGCTTACCAGATTATGGCGAACGAGTTGGGGATGAGTCACGTGGCGGTGTCGCTTCTGTATATGACATTGCAGTTGGCGATTTCGCTGGGATTTATCTATCTTTGTCCTGCGACGGTGCTGGCGCACTGGGTTTATCTGGTGTGTGCCGGTGCACTGCTGGTGGGGGCGTATGTGGTGTTTATGAAGAAGTATTATCACTTGCATGAGGAGTACCTCCAGCGGTTAAAAGTTAAAAATGAAAAGTGAAAAGTTGACATGAAGATTACACAGGCTTTATTGGATGAACTGACGGCTGCGGCCAAGGCTTCGCCCCGCCTTCGAATGAACTTTGACCTTAGAAACTCGGCTGAAGACCAGTCCCAGCGGATGCTCAATGCCATCGAGCCGGGGAGTCCGCTGCCGATTCATCGGCACCGTTCGAGCTCCGAGACGGTAGTGTGCCTCCGGGGGAGGTTCGTGGAGGATTTCTATGACGATAAGGGGAATCTCACCGAGTCGATAGAACTCGTTCCGGGCGGGCCGAATTATCTTCTCAATATCCCTATCGGCCAATGGCATACCGTCCGTTCTCTCGAATCCGGCACGGTGCTTCTTGAGTGCAAGGACGGGGCCTATGAGCCGCTTGGGGAAGAGGATGTAATGGAAATAAAGTAAAATTTTTTTTGTTTTTTGGAAAGCATGGACATTCGCCTCGCTTCTGCCTCCGACATCCCGGATATAATGGCTGTCCTTGAGTCGGCTAGGGGGATTATGCGATCAGACGGCAATCTCGAGCAGTGGGCGAACGGATATCCTTCGGAGGACGTCATCAGACATGATATCGATGCCGCCTTTGGCCATGTGCTGGTGGAGGATGGCCGGATTGTAGGGTACTTCGCCTTTGTGCCTTCGCCCGAGCCGACATATGCCGAAATCTTCGGAGGGAAGTGGCTCGATGACGAGACTCCCTACCATGTAATACACCGCATCGGCAG
>Ga0256405_10002135_pt1 | contig 47723 bp, 50 predicted proteins | sample RumenRJG_02DNA_FD_189096 | JGI IMG/M metagenome (GOLD analysis project Ga0256405, IMG submission 189096) | Bovine rumen microbial communities from Lethbridge, Alberta, Canada - RJG_02 | ecosystem: Host-associated > Mammals > Digestive system > Stomach > Rumen | place: Canada: Alberta...
ACGGTTGGCCTCGATGATGGAGGTCTTCTGGTCTTTGAGCATCATGGTTGTTTTCCACCTTTCGTTATATTCTCCCGCGGCTGCGTCAGGGAGCAGGTGGACTGTCCGCAAACGAGGCCGGGGAACATGCCAAGAGATAGTATCACAGTTTTCCCAAGGGGTCAAGGAAAACTTTGCGGAAAAGCCATACAAGTCAGCGGGGCCAGTCCAAATTCCGCGGCAGGCCCAGCAAATAATCGGCGCTGACATGGTAGTGTTGGCAGAATTTCAACAGATAGTCGATTGGCGGCGCGTTCTTTCCGGTTTCGTATCGCGCGATCTGCACCTGATGATATCCGATTGCCGCGGAAAGATCCCGCTGCGTCTCGTCGTGGTCGATCCGCACATCTATCATACGCTGTATCACATCGCGCGCCCCTTTCTCGCTTGATGATTGACAGCTTATAACAGATGTGTTATTTTTATTCTGTTGATAGCATTTATGTTATCAGCTGGCGACTCGCGGGATTTTTCCGCGCTATCAAAGGGGCATCGCAATGCTCCGAACAACGAAAAGGGGGATATTGTCATCATGGCAGAAAAAAACACCGCAAAAAGCTTGAGCCCGCAGCTCAAAAAGTGGCTCCCTGTCGGAGTCGTCGTCCTGCTCGCCGTCATCTTTGTTCTGGCGCAACACATCATCCTGACCAACCGAGGTACAAGGGAAGCAGAAGAAGCCTACCAAAAGGCGCTAAATGAATCGGGCGCGCAAACGCAGGTTGTCGAGGTAGAGCCCGCTTTCAAAGTCAATTCGACGACCTTGCGTGAGGTGATCGCCCCGGCAAGCAAGCTGATCGCGTATGAATACTTTTATACCGACGCCGACAAGTACGAAAAGAGCCAGCCTCTGTTCAATACAAGCATAAAGCTCCCGTTCACGACGAATCAGACCGTGTTCACCTACTCCGGCACCATCAGCGCCGGCATTGAGCTGGGCAAAGTCGTTTTCGATGTGGACAACGATGCAAAAACCATCCGCGTCCTGCTGCCAGAGCCTGAAATCCTTGCTCACCAGCTCGATATGGAAAGCCTGCAGTTCTATGACATTAAGAAATCCGTTTTTACCCGCGTCGACCTCGGTGATTACGCGGAAATGCAGTCCGCGCTGATGGAAAAGCAGGAAACGAAGCTCATGCAGAATGACACGTTCTGGAAGAATATGAAAGAGAATACCAGAAACCTTCTCAACGGTCTCATCACCGCCTCCGGTAAAATCGACGAGTACACAATCACCTACGAATGGCTGGTCGATTGACCGCGCCGCGCAAAAAAGCCACGGGAAAAACCCGTGGCTTTTTTGCTTTTTTTCCTTACTTCAGCGCCTTGAAGTAGTCCCGCGTCACCTTGATGACCACCGGGCTGAGCAGCAGCAGGCCGATCAAGTTCGGGATCGCCATGAGACCGTTGAGCGTGTCGGAGATGTCCCACACCAGCGTCAGGTCGGCGACCGCGCCGAGCACGATCACGATGACAAACAGCAGCTGATAGGGCTTCACCGCCTTGTGGCCGAACAGATACTCGATGCAGCGGGTGCCGTAGAGCGACCAGCCGAGGATCGTGGACGTGGCGAACAGCAGCAGGCCCAGCGCCAGCAGCGTCGCGCCGAACTTCTGGCCGAACACCGTGGAGAAGCCCGCGATCGTGGTGGTCGCGCCGGCGAGAGCGCCCTCGCCCCAGTGGCCCTCGGCGACGCCGGAGCACAGGACGACCAGAGCCGTCAGCGTGCAGATCACGATGGTGTCCATGAACACCTCGAAGATGCCGTAGAGGCCCTGCTTGACGGGGTCGCGCTCGGAGGTGGAGGCGTGGGCGATGGGCGCGGAGCCGAGGCCCGCCTCGTTGGAGAACACGCCGCGGCCGACGCCCTTGGTCATGGCGAGACGAATGGTGATGCCCGCCGCGCCGCCGACGACGGCGGAGGGGTTGAACGCGCCCTTGAAGATCATGCCGAACACGGCGGGGATCGCACCCGCGTGGGCGATGACCACGATCACCGCGCAGACGATGTAGATGATCGCCATGAACGGCACCAGCTTCTCCGTGACCTGGCCAATGCGCTTCACGCCGCCGATGACGACGAGACCGACGAAGAGCGCGATGACGATGCCGGTGACAAGGGCGATGGTGCTCTTCGCGTCCACGGCGGCGGGGTTGAACGCCTGCGCCACCTGATTGACGGAGTCCGCGATGGAGTTGATCTGGGAGATGTTGCCGATGCCGAAGGCCGCAATCGCGCCGAGGACGGCGAACACCGTGCCCAGCCACTTAAAATGCTTGCCGAGGCCGTTCTTAATATAGTACATCGGGCCGCCGACCCACTCGCCGTTTTCGTTGCGCTCGCGGTACTTCACCGCGAGCAGCACTTCGGCGTACTTCGTGCACATGCCGACGAGGGCGGAGATCCACATCCAGAACACCGCACCGGGGCCGCCGAGGACGATCGCGCCCGTAACGCCGGCGATGTTGCCGGTGCCGACGGTCGCCGCCAGCGCCGTGGTCACCGCCTGGAAGGGCGTGATCTCGCCGTGACCTGCCTCCGCCTTGTGAAAGACCTTGCCGATGGTGTTCTTCATCGCGTAGCCGAACCTGCGGAACTGCACGAAGCCCGTGGAAATGCTCAGGTACAGACCCGTACCCACCAGCAGCACCAGCATCACGGGGCCCCAGACGAAGCCGTTGATGGCACTGTTGATCTGAATGATCGCATCCATATTTTCACTCTCCTAAAACAAACTATTAAATTTTTTGAACTTTGACTTCAAAAATTTCTATGAGACTATACCAAAAAATCGTCATTTTGTCAATAGAGAATCGGCATTATGAGCACCTTTTCACAAGGCGCGCCGCAATTTGAATTTGCCTCTTGACAAAACGCACAGGGCAAGCTATCCTAACTGTACTAGAACAGTTAATACAGTTTCGCCGAAAGGAGGAAATGCGTTGATCACCTTGAACTATCGCGACGCGCGGCCCATCTACGAACAAGTGAAAGACGGCCTGCGCAAGCTGATCGTCAGCGGCGCGATCGCGGACGGGGAAAAGCTGCCGAGCGTGCGGCAGCTCGCGAGCCAGCTCGCCATCAACCCGAACACCATCCAGCGGGCATACAACGAGCTGGAGGCGGAGGGCTACGCCGCGTCGGTGCCCGGCAAGGGCAGCTTCGCCGTGCGCGGTGAGCGCGCCCATGACGACGCCCGACGGCAGGAGCTTGCCGCGCGCCTGCGGGAGACCGCCGCGGAGCTGCGCGCCATGGGCATGAGCCAGGCCGAGATCGAAGCGCTTTGCAAGGAGGGAGAAGAGAAATGATCGAAGTCAGAAACCTCGTCAAGACCTTTGACGGTTTCCGGGCGCTGGACGACGCCAACGTGACCGTGCCGCAGGGCGCGATCTACGGCCTCGTCGGCCCCAACGGCGCGGGCAAGACCACGCTGCTGCGCCACCTGACCGGCGTGTACCGGCAGGATTCCGGCACGCTCACCGTGGACGGACAGGCGGTGTGGGAGAATCCCGCCGTCAAGACGCGCATCGCGTCCATCCCCGACGACTGGTACTATTTTATGCAGGCAAGCATCCGGGAAATGATGGCGTATTACAAGGGCTTTTACCCGCAGTTCAACACGGAGCGCTATGAAAAGCTCAAGACCGTGTTCGAGCTGAATGAAAAGCAGCCCATCCGCCGCATGAGCAAGGGCATGCAGAAGCAGGCGGCGTTCTGGCTCGCCATGTGCTGCATGCCGGACTACCTCATCCTCGACGAGCCGGTGGACGGACTCGACCCCGTCATGCGCCGTCAGGTCTGGGGGCTCATCATGCAGGACGTGGCGGAGCGCGGCACGACGGTACTGGTGTCCTCCCACAACCTGCGCGAGCTGGAGGACGTGTGCGACCACGTGGGCATCATGAACAAGGGCAAGGTGCTGCTGGAGCGCAGTTTGTCCGAGCTGCAGGACAACACGGTGAAATTGCAGGTGGTGTTCGACGGCGACGCGCCGACGCTGCCGGAATCCCTCACCGTACTGCACCGCAGCGCCGTGGGGCGCGTGCACACCATCATCTTCCGCGGCGCGCAGCACGACATCGAAGCCGCGCTGGCACAGTTCAAGCCGGTCTTTCTGGAGGCCGTGCCGCTGACGCTGGAGGAAATCTTTATCTATGAGTTGGGAGGCGCCGACTATGCAGTCAAAGACATCATTCTTTAACCGGACGGTTTTTCTGCACGACCTGAAGCGCTGGTGGCCGCTGACGGCGGGCTATGCGCTGATCTGGCTGCTGGCCATGCCGCTGGGGTGGCTGACGGAGCTGAACCACGACGCATATTTAAGCGCGTGGAACGTGCAGTTTGACGCGCTGGACATCGCCGGCAACGCCGGGTACTGGAGCGCGTTTCTCACCGGCATCCTGTTCGCCATGGCGGCGTTCTCGTACCTCACCAATCCCCGCGCGACCTACGGGCTCCACGCCCTGCCGGAGCGGCGCGAGACGCTGTACGTCACCCACTATCTCGCGGGGCTGTGCAGCCAGCTCGCGCCGCAGCTCGTCACGATTCTGCTGACGCTGGCGGTGCTCGCGGCGCACGGCGCGTTCAGCGCGCGGCTGCTGGGGCTGATGCTGCTCGCGTTCGTGCTGCCGACGCTGTTCTTCTATTCCTTCGCCGTGTTCTGCATGATGTTCACCGGGCAGATCCTCGCCGCGCCGGTGTTCTACGGCGCGCTGAACGTGCTGGTGGTGGGCGTGGAGCTGCTGATCCGCACGTTCGCGGGCAACTTCCTCTACGGCTGGGCGGAGAACATCGAACCGGTGCTCACGCCCCTCTCGCCCATCGTCAAGCTGGTGGAAAACGGCGTCAATGCCACGCAAAACACCTATGAGGTTCTGGAAAACGGCGTCACCCTCGTGGAAGAGACCCATGAGCTTTATCTCCTCGGCCTCGACTGGCTGCTGATCTACGCCGCCGCCGGGCTGGTGTTCGCGGCGCTGGGGCTGTTGGTCTACCGCAAGCGTCCCAGCGAGGCGACCGGCTCCACCGTCGCGATCGGCTGGGCACGGCCCGTGTTCCAGTACGGCGTCACGTTCTGCGCGGCGCTGGCGCTGGGTCAGCTGCTGTACTTCCTGTTCTTCGGGCAGTTCCGCTCGAACGGCAGCTACTCCCTGCCCGGCACGCTGGGGTGCATGGCGCTGTCCGGCCTGCTGGGCTATTTTGTCGCGGAGATGCTGCTCAAAAAGAGCTTCCGCGTGTGGAAGTCCGGCTGGCGCGGCGCACTCGTTGTGGTCGCCGTGCTGGTGGTGATGGGCTGCGGCATGTCCCTCGACCTCACGGGCTACGAGAGCTATGTGCCCGACGTGGACGACGTGCAGGCCGCCACCGTGCAGATGAACGTCTACAACAGCAGCGCCCACACCTACCTGTTCGGCATCCGTGACCCCGAGACCATCCGCCTCATCATCGAAGCGCACCGCGCCGTAGTCAGCGACAAGGAGCGCCAGCTCCGGCTGAACGACAGCGCGCAGCCGCGGGATTACAACGAAGCCGGCGCCGCCTACGGCTACTTCTCCGTGGACTACACCCTCAATGACGGGCGGGTCGTCCGGCGGCGCTATTCCGACGTGACGTTCTTCTCCGACGAGCTGGGCGATCCCGCCTCTGTCGCCGGGGCGCTCACCGCGCTCAACAGCTCCGAGACGGTGATGTTTGCCCGCGCGCTGGGGCGCGACTACTTCAGCTCCGACAATGACCCCCGCGTCCTGCGCGACCTGCGCTTCACCGGCGGCGACGCCTATGTGTACAACAACGACGCCTACCGCGAGCAGAGCCGCACGCTCACCGCCCACGAGGCGGAGCTGCTCTACGACGCGGTGTTGCGCGACGTGGCGGCGGGGCACGTCAGCGCCTCGCTGTTTGAAAGCGAGTCCATCCTGAACGGCAGCGTCACGCTCTACGCGACCTATGACGCCCCCGACCGTGTCGTTGACCGCGCCGTGACCTATCCCTCCGACGTGCCGCCGGGACGCGATATGACCAGCTATGACCTCGGCGTCACGGAGCGCATGACCGAGACTGTCGCGACGCTCCGCGCCATGGACGTGGACGTGACGTTTGGGTAAAAACTGCACAAACCCCGAGGGGCGGCCGTCAGGCCGCCCCTCTCTCGTGCCCCTCTCTCGTCGGATATTTCTTGACAAACGCCTCATTCTCTAATAATATATGTGGTTGTTATGCAAATTTTTCACAGGAGAGACGACCTATGGAATACAAACAGACATTGAATATGCCGAAGTCCGGTTTCCCCATGCGCGCGGGTCTGCCGACGCGGGAGCCTGAAATGCTCAAAAGGTGGGAAGATCTGGACATCTACCATGAGCTGCTCAAGAAGAACGAAGGCAAGCCCCGCTTCTCGCTGCACGACGGCCCTCCGTTCTCCAACGGCGACCTGCACATGGGTCACGCGCTCAACAAGGCGCTCAAGGACTTCATCATCCGCTCCTACGCCATGCGCGGGTACTACACGCCGTACATTCCCGGCTGGGACAACCACGGCATGCCTATCGAGAGCGCGATCATCAAGAAAAGCAAGCTCAACCGCAAGGCCATGAGCGTGCCCGAGTTCCGCTCCGCCTGCCATGAGTTTGCCGACCACTACATCGACGTGCAGCGCGAGGGCTTCAAGCGCATCGGCGTCGTCGCCGACTGGGAGCACCCCTACAAGACCATGGACCCCGGCTTTGAGGCCGAAGAGGTCAAGGTCTTCGGCGCGATGTTCCGCAAAAAGTACATCTACAAGGGCTTAAAGCCCGTGTACTGGTGCCCCAAGGACGAAACCGCCCTCGCCGAGGCCGAGATCGAGTATCAGGACGACCCCGTCACCACGGTGTACGTCAAGTTCCCGATGCACGACGATTCCGGCAAGCTGTCCCACCTCGACCACAGCAAGCTCAGCTTCGTGATCTGGACGACGACCATCTGGACGCTGCCCGGCAACCTCGCCATCGCCATGCATCCGGACGAGAGCTATGCCGTCGTGCGCAACAAGGCAAACGGCGAGATGTATATTTTCGCCGAGGCGCTGGTGAACAAGGTCATGAAGGTCGGCGGCGTGGCGGACTACGAGATCGTCGAGACCCACCCCGGCAACTTCTACGAGAACATGCTCGCCAAGCACCCGTTCCTCGACAAGACCTCCCGTCTGGTGCTCGCGGACTACGTCACCATGGACAGCGGTACCGGCTGCGTCCACACCGCGCCCGGCTTCGGCGCGGACGACTATGAGACCTGCAAGCGCTACGGCATGGACATGGTGGTGCCGGTCGACGACCGCGGCCGCCACACCGACTACGCCGGCAAGTACGCCGGCATGACCACCGACGAGTCCAACCCCGTCATTTTGGCGGATATGAAGGAATCCGGCGTGCTGTTCGCCAGCGAGGACATCGTCCACTCCTACCCGCACTGCTGGCGCTGCAAGGGCCCCATCATCTTCCGCGCCACGCCGCAGTGGTTCTGCTCGGTGGAGGCGTTCAAGGACGACGCCTGCGCCGCCGCGGACGACGTGCGCTGGGTGCCCGACTGGGGCATCGACCGCATGAAGTCCATGATCCGCGAGCGCAACGACTGGTGCATCTCCCGTCAGCGCAAGTGGGGCCTGCCGATCCCCGTGGTGTACTGCCCCGACTGCGGCAAGCCCATCTGCACCGACGAGAGCATCGAGGCGATTTCGAACCTCTTTGCCAAGGAGGGCTCCAACGCGTGGTTTGAAAGGGAAGCGTCCGAATTCCTGCCCGACGGCTTTGCTTGCCCGCATTGCGGCGGCAAGGGGCCGTTCACCAAGGAGGAGGACACGCTCGACGGCTGGTTCGACTCCGGCTCCACGCACTTTGCCTCCATGCAGAAGGATCAGGGCTTCTGGCCCGCCGACATGTATCTGGAGGGCCTCGATCAGTACCGCGGCTGGTTCCAGTCCTCGCTTCTGACCGCGGTGGGCGCTCTGGGCAAGGGCGCGCCGTTCCGCCAGTGCGTCACGCACGGCTGGACGGTGGACGAGCAGGGCAAGGCGATGCACAAGTCGCTCGGCAACGGCGTCGACCCCGCGGACATCTTCAAGCGCTACGGCGCGGATATGCTGCGTCTCTGGGCGGCGAGCGCCGACTATCACGCGGACGTGCGCTGCGGCGAGAATATCTTCAAGCAGTTGAGCCAAAACTATTTGAAGTTCCGCAACACCTGCAAGTTCATGCTGGACAACCTCGTGGACTTCGACCCCAACACCCAGATGGTCAAGCCCGAGGCTATGCCGGAGCTGGATCGCTGGCTCATCACCAAGCTTAATGAGCTGATGGCGAAGGTGGAGCAGTCCTACAATGACTACGAGTTCCACATCATCACCCACGCGGTGAACGACTTCTGCGTCGGCGTGCTCTCCACGTTCTACCTCGATATCGTCAAGGACCGCCTCTACTGCGACGGCGCGGACAGCCTTTCCCGCCGCAGCGCGCAGACCGCGCTGTACCTGACGCTCGATACCCTCACCAAGCTCTTTGCGCCGATTCTCGCGTTCACCTGCGACGAGATCTGGCTTGCCATGCCGCACAAATCCGGCGACGACAAGCGCAACGTGCTGTTCAACGACATGAACAAGCCGTTCGCAGACTACGCCCTCACCGGCGACCTCTCCCGCTGGGAGACCGCCCGCGCGCTGCGCGACACGGTGAACGCCGCGCTCGAGACCGCCCGCGCGGAGAAGAAGATCGGCAAGAGCCTCGAAGCCGCGGTCGTGTTGACCTGCGCCGATCCCGCCGCGCTGCCCGACACCGACCTCGCGGATCTGTTCATCGTCTCCCAGATCGAAGTGAAGCAGGGCGAGACCGCCGTTGAGGTCAAGGCGGCGCAGGGCGTCAAGTGCCCGCGCTGCTGGAAGTTCTCGCCGTCCGCCGACGCGGAGGGCCTTTGCCCGCGCTGCGCGGAGGTCATGAAAAATATTCCGGCTCTTGCTTAAAGAGCGCTTCTGACACCATTTCTTCCTTTTTTCTTGAAAAAGGAAGAAACGGTTTCAGACTTCCAAAGAAGGAAAAAGCGCCTTTGGGGGAGTTCCAATGTGTTTTTGTTGGTTTGTTCCCTGTACGATACGCTGTTTTGTCCGAACATCGAATTGACTTCCCTCGACCGCCGGGCACCGGCCGACCCCGCCCTTTATCAAGGCGGCAGCTGGTACGTCGTTCGGTTATCCCAAACTTCGTGGCAGGCATCACCGCACGAAGAAAGGTCGTGCCGCCGGGCAGGCGGCGCGTTGCAGTGTCAATGCAGCGATGCAAAACAGCGTATCATATGATGCACAGCAGCATCTAAATCACCCAACAGCCTCCCCGAAGGAGGAAGTCCAGAAACCATAGGTTTCTGGCGGCCTTTTGGTGACTTTTCCGGCGGCGGAAAAGTCACTCCGCCCGCAGGCGAAAACTCTCTTCAAAACAGAATTGAACATCGGGGTGTCTGGTAACCCCCGTTATCAAAACAGAAAGGAACCACTGCCACCATGCAAACCATCGAAACCACCAATTCCAAGTTCACCACCAAGTACCTCACCCGCGCCGCCATCATCGCGGCACTCTACGTCGTGCTCACCTACCTCGCGGGGCTGATGAACCTCGCCTACGGGCCGGTGCAGTTCCGCTTCTCCGAGGCGCTGACCGTGCTGCCGTTCCTGTTCCCGGAGGCCATTCCGGGCCTATTCGTCGGCTGCATCGTCTCCAACCTCATCAGCCCCTACGGCGTGCTCGACCTCGTGGTCGGCTCCGCCGCTACGCTGCTTGCCGCCATCTGGACGGCGAAGTGCGGCAGGCGGTGGTTCGCCCCCATGCCGCCGGTCCTCGCCAACGCCGTGCTCGTCGGCGCCATGATCGCGTGGTATGAAGCCGGCTTTGGCGCGGGCTTCCTCGCGGCTTTCGTCTACAACGCCGCCACCGTCGGTCTCGGCGAGCTGGTCGTGTGCTACGTGCTGGGCCTGCCGCTTTTGAAGATCCTCGAAGATCGCGGCATCAAAAATGCGTGAATCTATCATTTCAACATGCAGTCTATCACATAATCGTAAGTTTTTAATCGACATTTAACAATAAGTCCATCCTCGGAAAGGGGCGCGCATGGCGGATCTGACGGCGTTCTCACAATCAAATATCGCCGCGCGCATCCGCGCGGCTGCGTCCCGCAGGACACTGTCGCACGCGCTGATCTTTTCCGGCGCGGGGGACCGCGTGAGCGCGGCGCGCTACGCCGCCGCGGGCTTCGTGTGCACGGCGGAGGGCGAGCGTCCCTGCCTTGCGTGCGCCCATTGCCGCAAGGTCATGGCGGACATCCACCCCGACGTGAGCTACGTCCGCGACCCCGAGCACAAGGAGCTGTCGGCGGAGACGATCCGCGCGATGCGCTCCGACGCCTTCATCCGCCCCAACGAGGCGGAGCGCAAGGTCTATATCTTTGAGGACTGCTCGATCCTCAACGAGCGCGACCAGAACATCCTGCTCAAGACCATCGAGGAGGGCCCGCCCTACTGCGCGTTCCTCTTCTATGCGGAGAACTCCGCCGCGCTGCTGCAAACCATTCGCTCCCGCTGCGTGGAGTGGAAGCTCGGCGGCGCGGAGAGTGCCGCCGAGGGCGACCGCGCCGACGCCATCGAGCTCTGCCGCCTGTCCGCCAAGGGCAGCGCCGCCTCCCGCGCCGCGTTCACGGTGAAGCTGGAGAACGGCAAGCGCAAGCGCGATGACCTCGCCGCGCTGTTTGAGGACGCGCGGCTGCTGTTCGCGGACGCGCTGCTCGCGCAGTACGGCGCGGACGTTGCGCCGGAGGAGGCGCAGGTGGCGCAAGGGCTCGCGAAGTACCTCACCCGCACCAAGCTGCTGCGCATGATCGAGCTGCTGGACGCCTACCGCCGGCACTGCGACTACAACGTGGGCGTCGGCTCCTCACTCGGCGGCTTCGCCGTCGAGTGGGAGCGCATTCTTGCGAACTGATTCGCAAGAATGCCATGTGAATGCCATTTCGCTCGCCGCAACAGCGGCAACCGCGAAATTTGGCTCGGCGGCTTCGCCGTCGAGTGGGAGCGCATTCTTGCGAACTGATTCGCAAGAATGCCATGTGAATGCCATTTCGCTCGCCGCAACAGCGGCAACCGCGAAATATGGCTCGGCGGCTTCGCCGTCGAGTGGGAGCGCATTCTTGCGAACTGATTCGCAAGAATGCCATGTGAATGCCATTTCGCTCGCCGCAACAGCGGCAACCGCGAAATATAGCTCGGCGGCTTCACAATTGAGTGGGAAAATGCTTTAAAGTAAGAGGCAACATTTATGACTGAAATCATTGGTATCCGCTTTCGCGGCGGCCCAAAGGAATATTATTTCGACCCGCGCGGCATCACCGTCGAGCCGGGTCAGTACGTCATTGTCGAGACGGCGGCGGGGCAGGAGTATGCCCGCTGCGTCACCGGCAATCACGCTGTCGAGGACAGCGAGGTGGTGCAGCCGCTGCGCCCGCTGCTGCGCCTCGCCACCGAAAACGACAAGCGCACCTGGGCGCTGAATCGTGAGCGCGAGAAGGACGCCATGCGCGTGTGCCAAAAGAAGATCGCCCAGCACGGACTGGACATGAAGCTGGTGCGCGTGGACTGCAACTTCGACGGCAGCAAGATCGTGTTCTACTTCACGAGCGAGGGCCGCGTGGACTTCCGCGCGCTGGTGCGCGACCTCGCGGCGGAGTTCCGCGCCCGCATCGAGCTGCGCCAGATCGGCGTGCGCGACGAGGCGAAGCTCCTCGGCGGCATCGGCATCTGCGGCCGACCGTTCTGCTGCGCCGAGTTCCTCGATGACTTCATCCCCGTCTCCATCAAGATGGCGAAGACCCAGAACCTCAGCCTCAACCCTACCAAGATCTCCGGCACCTGCGGGCGGCTGATGTGCTGTCTCAAGTACGAGCAGGACGCCTACGAGGACGCGGTGCGTCGCTGCCCGAAGCAGGATTCCTTTGTGCTTACGCCCGACGGACCGGGCAACATCACCAACGTCGACCTGCTGCGCGAGCAGTCGGTCGTACGGCTGGATGACGCCCCCGAAGCGCCCAAGCGCTACCACAACTGCGAGCTGAACGTGCTGCGCAACGGCAAGGGCTCCCGCGAGGGCATCGTAATCCCGCGCGAGCGCCCCGAGCGCTACCGCGCGCCGGAGGAGGAGCTCGACGAGCCCACGCTCTCCGAGGAGGCGCGCGCGTTCTTCGGCTCGGACGCCGATGCGGGCGAGGAGAAGCGCCGTTCCCACCGCGGCGGACGGAACCGCAGACGCGGCGGCGAAAAGAGTGCCGACGCGCAGGAGCAGGGCGCGAAGCCGGAAAAGGCGGACAAGCCGCCGAAATCCGACAAGCCCCGCGGCGAACGCCGCCGCGGCGAAATGCCCGCGGGCGCGCCCAAGGCAGAAAAACCCAAAGCCGACAAGCCCAAGACCGAGAAACCGAAAGCGGACAACCCGCCCAAGCAGGAGGGCGCGGAGGGCGACAAGCCCCGCCGCCACCACCATCGCGGCGGACGGAACCATCGCCGCGGCGGCGGTGGAGAGGGCGGCGCGCCCAAAGCGGAGGCGTGAGCGTGGGAAAGTTCGATCACGTGCTGCTCGCCAGCGACTTTGACAACACCCTCGTCCACACCAAGGCGGCGCTGGACGCCGGCTCCACGGAGCTGCCGCCCATGCCGACGCGCAACCGCGAGGCGCTGGAATACTTCACCCGAAACGGCGGGTACTTCTCCGTGTCCACCGGTCGGGCGCTGCCCGCCTTTGCCCGCTATGCGAGCGACCTGCCCATCAACGCGCCGTGTATCATCGCCAACGGCGCGGGGCTCTACGACTTCCGCACGGAGCAGTATGTGGAGACCGCGTTTCTCGACGAGGGCATCCGCCCCCACATCGCGCAGCTGCTGCGCTACGATCCGCAGCTGCCGTTTGAGATCTACCACACCGACCGGCGCATCCACGCCATGCACCCCAACCACTACATCCTCAACCACGAGCATCTGACCCGCACGAAGATCGAGGTGGTGGACCGCTTCGACGCGGTGGATTTCCCGCTCGTGAAGCTCCTCTTCGAGGACGACCGCGACAAGCTCGACGCGCTGTTCGATTACATCCGCGCGCAGGACTGGGCGAGTCGGTACGAGCTGATCTACTCCAGCGACAACCTGCTGGAGCTGACCGCGCGGGGCGCCACCAAGGGCGCGATGGTGCTGCGGCTGGCGGAGCTGCTGCACGTCGGGCGCGACGACCTCTACTGCATCGGCGACCACGGCAACGACATCTCCATGGCAGAGCTGTCCGCCATCCGCTTCGCGCCCGCCAACGCCATCGACGACATGAAGGCGCTGCCGGACATGCACATCGTCTCCCACTGCGCGGACGGCGCGATCGCCGACGTGATCGAGGCGCTGGATCGGAAATATTGAGCAAAACAAAACCGGAAATGCGGCCGCATTTCCGGTTTTTCATCTATTAAATCGGTCTATTGTTCGCCTGTTCCACCGTAAAATACTATCGGTCGATTTTTCGGAGCATGGCGGTAAACTCGTCGGGCAGAGGGCAGGAGAGCTCCACCGCCTCGCCGGTACGCGGATGCTGAAATCGCAATCCGACGGCGTGGAGACATTGCCCCGTGAGACCGGGAACCGGCTTCTTTGCGCCATAGACGGTGTCTCCGAGGATCGGGTGGCCGAGGTACGCCATGTGCACGCGGATCTGGTGCGTGCGTCCGGTTTCCAGTCGGCAGCGGACGTGGGTGTAGCCCGGATAGCGCGCGATGACCTCCCAATGGGTCACGGCTTCCCGTCCGCCGGCGACCACCGCCATGCGCTTGCGGTCCCGCGGGTCGCGGGCGATGGGCGCGTCCACGGTGCCGCTGTCCTCGCGCAGATTTCCCACGCAAATAGACTCATAAGTTCGCGCGAGTCGATGTGTTTTGAGCTGTTCCGCAAGGCTCTGATGCGCCAGATCGTTCTTCGCGGCGATGATGAGACCGCTGGTGTCCCGGTCGATGCGGTGCACGATGCCCGGCCGCAGCGCGCCGCCCACGCCGGAGAGCGAGTCCCCGCAGTGGTAGAGCAGGGCGTTGACCAGCGTGCCGTCGGGATGCCCCGGCGCGGGGTGTACGACCAATCCCGACGGTTTATTGACCACGATCACGTCGTCGTCCTCGTACACCACGTCCAGCGGGATGTTCTGCGGCACGGCGTCGATCGGCTCCGGCTCCGGCAGCGTGACGGTCACCGTCTCCGCACCGGTGAGCTTGCAGCTCTTGGCGGCGGGTTTCCCGTTGACCAGCACCACGCCGCCCTCGATCAGCCGCGCGGCGGCGGCGCGGGTCAGCTCCTCGACGCTCTCCGCGAGAAACGCGTCAAGGCGCTTATTCTTGCCGGTTTCCGTTGTCAGAACGATGGGTTCCATGGCGGTTCTCCCAGTTTTTCGCGTCGGATTTGTCGTAATACTTGAGGTAGTACACCGCGGCGGCTGCGGTGCCGCAGGTGACGAAGATGTCCGCGATGTTGAACACGGGGAAGTTGATGAACTCCGTCGCCAGCATGTCCACCACGTAGCCGTTTACCACGCGGTCGATGAGGTTGCCGATGCCGCCGCCGATGATGAGCCACAGCGACCACACGCCCAGCGGGTGGCGCACAACGGTGGTCACCAGATAGAAGATTGCCGCGATGCCCACGCCGGTCACGCCGATGAGCAGCCAGCGAGCGCCGGAGAAGCTGCTCCACGCCGCGCCGTAGTTGTGCACGCGCTCAAGCCGCAGCAGTCCCGGCAGCAGCTCCGCCGTCTCGCCGAGGGCGAGGGTCTGCACCACGGCGCGCTTGGCGTACTGGTCGATGATGACCACCCACGCGCACGCCATGACCGCAAACATGCGCTCCTGCCCGCGGCGCACGCCGAAGTAGACCGTCATGGCGATGATGAAGAGCAAAAGAACGAAGTAGAGTAAGATCTGTTGTCCGATCATGGCGCCGCCTCCCCTTCCGCGAGGGTGATGACGAGCGTTCCGTCCGTTGGGCGCTGAACGTCGTCCGTGGCGATCAGCTCCAGCGTGTCGGGCAGGGCGTTCACGTCCTCGACGCTCACCAGCCAGCGCCCGTCACCCAGCGGCTCGCCGTGCTCTGCCAGCCATTCCGCCGCGCCGTCGCCGCCGAGCGTCAGCACAGGCAGCTCTTCGTCCGCTTCCATGAGCGCTCGCGCCTCCGGAAGCGCGGTGGTGACCGTGGACTTGCTCTCCATCACCGAGCCGCCGTCCAACGCGTCCCCGGCAGAGGTGGTGTTGAACTCCTCCGCCATCTCCGCGGGCGCCTCCATCGCCAGCATCGGCGCACTGTCCGCCGCCATCAGGGGCGCCTCTTCCTCGGCGCTCTCCGCCGGAAACGCCTCCGCCGCGGCGGTGTCCGTGCCGCCCGACGCGCCGTACACCGCGGAATTCTGCACGCTGGGCGCCAGCATCGGTGCGCTCGCGCTGCCCATGCGGAACATCCGCGGCACGCTGACGATCGCCAGCACCGCTGCCGCGGCGGCAACGGACGCGATCATCCGCCGATTGCGGCTGCGCGCGGGCGCTTCTGTGGCGTTTTTTGCGTTATCGACTGACTCAATCGACTTTTCCGGCTCATTTTCATGCAGCCGCGCCATGACGCCCGCCGCGAAGCCTTCCGGCACAGATGGCGTATCCATGCAGTTTAGCGCGTCATGTACGGCGGTTAATTCTATTAAATAAGTCCGGCAAGCCTCGCAGACGTTCAGATGCGCCAATACCTCGGCTTTCTCGCGCTCGTCCAGCTCCTCATCCAGCAGAGCGGAGAGCTTTTCCTTGTATTCGTCATGGTTCATCGCGTCTCCGCCCCCTTTCCGTCTGTTTTCTTTGACGCATCGCGGTCAAAAAAGTTCCCGCTTGCCGCCAGATAATTGCGCAGCGCCTGCCGCGCGCGGCTGATGCGGGACTTCACCGTGCCCACGTCCAGCCGCGCCGCCTCCGCGATCTCTGTGTACGAGAGCTGCTCCAGCTCCCGCAGGATCAGCACCTGCCGGTAGTGATCGGGCAGGGCGTACAGCCCCTCGCGCACAAGGCGCTGCGTCTCCTCGCGCTCCACGGCCTCCTCGGGCTGCGGCGCGGCGTCCGGCGGGTCGATCGGCGCTTCCTCGTCGTCCAGCGATACCTCGCCGCCGTGCTTCTTCTCCCGCCGCAGCAGGTCAAGACAGGCGTTGGTCGCGAGGCGATAGAGCCAGGTCGAGAACTGCGCGTCGGCGCGATAGCTGCCAATGCCGCGCCAGACGGCGAGAAACGTGTCCTGCGCCGCCTCGAGCGCGTCGTCCTCGCTGCGGCACATGCGGCGGCAGAGGGCGTAGACCTTCTTCTCGTGCAGGTGGATCAGCGCCTCGAACGCCGCCTCGTCCCCCTGCTGACATCGCAGGATCAGTTCTTTTTCTTCCATCTTCCCATCCTCAATCGTGCAGATCACGCTTCACGCCCTCGGCGACCTTATACAGGTCCTCCAGCGTCTCCATCTTTACGATCTGCTCCTTATAATAATTCGCGTAGGGCACGCCCTTTAAGTACCAGCAGCAGTGGCGCCGCGCCTCCAGCAGCGCCGTGCGCTCGTTGCGATACCGCGCACTCAACTCGATCTGTCGCACGGCGACGGCGAAGCGCTCCGCCACGCCGGGCAGGGGAGGGATCTCGCGCCCTTCCAGTGCCGCTCGCGCGCGCTCGAACAAAAACGGGTTGCCGAACGCGCCGCGCCCGATCATCGCCATGTCCGCGCCGGTGAAGTGCAGGATGCGCGCCGCGTCCTCCGGCTCGAACACGTCGCCGTTGGCGATGACGGGGATGGACACCGCCTCCTTGACCTGACGGATGGTCGTCCAATCCGCCGCGCCGCCGTACATCTGCGCCCGCGTGCGTCCGTGTACGGCGATCGCCGCCACGCCGACGGCTTCCAGTCGCCGCGCCAGCTCGACGGCGTTGATGCTGCCCTTGTCCCAGCCGCGGCGCATCTTCACCGTCACCGGCACGTCGACCGCATTCACCACCGCCTCTGCAATGGCGACCGCCTTATCGGGGTCCTTCATCAACGCCGCGCCGCTGCCGTGAGCCGCGACCTTGTGGACGGGGCAGCCCATGTTGATATCCAGAATATCCGCGCCGGAAACGGCGACGGCGACCTTTGCCGCCTGCGCCATCTCCTCCGGCACGTTGCCGAAGATCTGCACCACGCCCGGTTTTTCGTTCGGCGCGAGGCGCAGCAGCGTTTTGCTCTTTTCGTCGTCGTAGCACAGCGCCTTGGCGCTGACCAACTCCGTGCAGGAAAGGCCCGCGCCGTGCTCCCGACAAATCTGCCGGAACGCCGCGTCGGTCACGCCCGCCATCGGCGCGAGGTACAGCTTCGAGTCAATCTCCACACTCCCGATCTTCATGGGCGCATCCTCCTTTCGGCACGATAATGAATTAGTATATCATAGCTTTGGGCAAAGCAACAATCCCCAATTTCGTCCTTGCGGTGGAAAAGCCACTGGTTTCGGCATTTTTCCATGACAAGCGCGCCGGTTTTATATTACGTTTTCTCATATAACTTTCATGTTTTGTGCGACTTGACTATATGAATTGGACGAATATCATTTATCATTTGTTTTAGACGACGATTGACATTTGCCGCGTATCATGGCAAAATATCCACAACGCTCACGAAAGGAGTCTCGGATCATGACGACGCTGTGCAACAACGACATCCGCGCTCTCGCTTCCAGCCGCACGGCCGGGGCTTCCTCCATTCTTGCGATTCTGTCGGTAGGGGTAGTAGGCGTAAACGCCCATATTCCTTTTTGAAGCCGGAACCGAATCGTAAGCCGTCGAACAGCGATTTCCGCCTCCGTCTCCAAATAGGGGATGGAGGCTTTCATTTTGCTGCTGCGCAGCAAAGAAAGCCTTTGAATCGCCGAATTTCCTCGCCGCTGAAGCGGCAACCGGAAATTCATAGCTACATTTGCGATACCGGACGCGCAAGCGTTTCGATATAAATTTAAACCAACAAATCATAAGGAGAAAAGAACATGAAAAAAGCATTGTCTCTCATGCTCGCCCTCGTGATGGTGCTCGCGCTGGTCGCCTGCGGCGGCGGCAGCAGCTCCACCGACAACGGCAGCAGCACCCCCGCTGAAACCGCCACCCCTGCTACCGACAGCGCCGCCCCCGCCGGCGCGCAGGTCTTCAAGCTCGGCGGCACCGGCCCGCTGACCGGCGGCGCCGCGATCTACGGCCAGGCCGCCGCCAACGGCGCGCAGATCGCCGTGGACGAGATCAACGCCGCGGGCGGCAACATCCAGTTCGACCTCAAGTATGAGGACGACGCCCACGATGCCGAGAAGGCGGTCAACGCCTACAACAACCTCAAGGACTGGGGCATGCAGGTCTCCCTCGGCTCCGTGACCTCCACCCCCTGCGTCGCCACCTCGGCCGAAACCTATGCCGACCGCATCTTCGCGCTGACGCCGTCCGCGTCCTCCACCGCGGTCATCGAGGGCAAGGACAACATGTTCCAGGTCTGCTTCACCGACCCCAACCAGGGCTCCGCCTCCGCGCAGTATATCGCTGACAAGGGCCTTGCCACCAAGGTCGCGGTCATCTGGAAGAACGACGACGTGTACTCCAAGGGCATCTATGACACCTTTAAGGCTGCCGCCCCCGGCCTCGGCATCGAGATCGTGAGCGACACCACCTTCCAGGACGGCAACGACACCAACTTCACCGTCCAGATCGCCGACGCGCAGAGCAAGGGCGCCGAGCTCGTGTTCCTGCCCATGTACTATCAGCCCGCGTCCCTGATCTTCTCCCAGGCGAAGGCCGCCGGCTATGAGCCGATCTGGTTCGGCGTGGACGGCATGGACGGCATCCTGACCCTCGAGGGCTTCGACACCAGCCTCGCCGAGGGCGTCATCCTCCTGACCCCGTTCAGCGCGGACGCTGACGACGCGCGCACCCAGAGCTTCGTCGCCGCCTATCAGGCGAAGTACGGCGAGATCCCCAACCAGTTCGCGGCGGACGCCTATGACTGCGTCTACGCCTACGCCCAGGCTCTCGAGGCCGCCGGCGCGACCTCCGACATGAGCGCGCAGCAGCTCTGCGACCTGATGATCGAGCAGTTCACCACCATGAGCTTCGACGGCATCACCGGCGAGGGCATGACCTGGGACGCCACCGGCGCGGTCGCCAAGAGCCCGAAGGGCATGATCATCGAGAACGGCGCTTACGTCGGCCTCGACTAATCAACAAAGACTTACAGAATAGATCAATTTCGCTGTAAAAACCTTGCCACCCGCGGGAAAGGGAGCGCGCGCTCCCTTTCCCGCCCGGGCGGATAAGCGCGTATCGGATCGGTGTCCGCTTTCCGCAGACATCGGCTCGATGCGCGTTTGCCCGTATTTTCGACAAACATCGCAACAGACCATCCGCAGACAATTTCCTTTGTGTATGAGGTGAGAACATGAGTTTTCTGGATTCCCTGATCAGCGGGATCAGCCTCGGCAGCGTGTACGCGATCATCGCGCTGGGCTACACGATGGTGTACGGCATCGCCAAGATGCTGAACTTCGCCCACGGCGACGTCATCATGGTCGGCGCGTACATCTGCTTCTTTGCCGTGACCCGCTTCAATCTCCCGCCGCTCGTCGGCATCCTGGTCGCCGTGCTGCTGTGCACGGTGCTGGGCATCACCATCGAGAAGCTGGCGTATGCGCCGCTGCGCTCCGCGCCGAGCCTCGCGGTGCTCATCACCGCCATCGGCGTGAGCTACTTCCTGCAAAACGCCGCGCTGCTGCTCTGGAGCCCCAACCCCAAGGTGTTCCCGAACTTCTTTATGACCCACGCCGCGGACGGCGCGGAGCAGACCGGCCTGGAGATCGGCTCGCTGCGCATCTCCTACGTCACGCTGGTGACGATCGTGGTCTGCGTGGTCATCATGGCGGTGCTGACGTTCTTCATCAACAACGGCAAGCTCGGCAAGGCGATGCGCGCGGTGTCCGAGGATAAGGATGCGGCGCGGCTCATGGGCATCAACGTCAATACGACGATCTCCGTGACCTTCGCCATCGGCTCCGGCCTCGCCGCCATCGCGGGCGTGCTGTATATGTCCGCGTACCCGACGCTGGTGCCGACCACCGGCTCCATGCCCGGCATCAAGGCGTTTACCGCGGCGGTGTTCGGCGGCATCGGCTCGATCCCCGGCGCGTTCCTCGGCGGACTGTTGCTGGGCGTCATCGAGATCTTTGCCAAGGCGTACATCTCTACCCAGCTCTCCGACGCGGTGGTGTTTGCGGTGCTGATCATCGTGCTGCTGGTGAAGCCCACGGGACTCCTCGGCAAGCAGATCCGCGAGAAAGTGTGAGGTGGCGGACATGAAGAAACTGAATCTGACCAAGACCTCCCGCAACAACTTCCTCACCTACGGCTTTGTGATCCTCGCCTACGTCGTGCTGCAATCCATCGCCGCAGGCGGGCACATGTCCTCGATGCTCAAGGGCCAGCTGGTCCCCATCTGCGCCTACGTCGTGATGGCAATCTCGCTGAATCTGACCGTCGGCGTGCTGGGCGAGCTGTCGCTCGGCCACGCGGGCTTCATGAGCGTCGGCGCGTTCATGGGCACCACCACGGCGCTCGCGCTCAAGGACCTCGTCGCCTCGCCCACGCTGCGCCTCGTCTGTGCGCTGATCGTCGGCGCGATCTTCGCCGGCATCGTCGGCTTCCTCGTCGGCATCCCGGTGCTGCGCCTCAACGGCGACTACCTCGCCATCGTGACGCTCGCCTTCGGCGAGATCATCAAGAGCATCTTCAATAACCTCTACCTCGGCCTTGACGAACACGGCTTCCACATGAGCCTGCTGGACAACAAGCTCCACATGGAGCCGGAGGGCAAGCTCATCATCGGCGGCCCCATGGGCATCGGCGGCATCCAGAAGATCTCCACGTTCACCGTGGGCTTTGCGCTCATCATGGTGTGCCTGATCGTCATTTTCAACCTCGTCAACAGCCGCGCGGGCCGCGCGATCATGGCGATCCGCGACAACCGTATCGCCGCCGAGAGCGTCGGCATCCCCGTCACCAAGTACAAGATGATGGCTTTCGTCACCTCCGCCGCCATGGCGGGCGCGGCGGGCGCGCTGTTCGCGATGAACTTCTCCACCTTCGTTGCCAACAAGTTCGACTTCAACACCTCGATCCTCGTGCTGGTGTTCGTGGTGCTCGGCGGCCTCGGCAACATGTTCGGCTCCATCGTCGCCGCCGCGGCGCTGACGATCCTGCCTGAGGCGCTGCGCCAGTTTGCGAGCTACCGTATGCTGGTCTACGCCATCGTGCTGATTTTGGTCATGCTGATCCGCAACAACCCGACCATCCGGAGCTTCATCGACCGGTTCCGTCTGAGCAAGAAGGGAGGCGCTGAGCAATGAGCGAGCAGAAGAAACAACGTCCCGTGACCAAGATGGTGCCGGTGCAGAGCAAGGCCATCGTGCCGGAGCGCGACGCCGACAAGAGTCCCATTCTTGAGTGCCACCACCTCGGCATCGACTTCGGCGGCCTCACCGCCGTGAACGACTTCAACCTCATGGTCGGACGCACCGAGATCGCTGGCCTCATCGGCCCCAACGGCGCGGGCAAGACCACGATCTTCAACCTGCTGACCAAGGTGTATCAGCCGACCCGCGGCTCGATCCTCCTCGACGGCGCGGACACCTCCAAGATGACCACCGAGCAGGTCAACCGCGCGGGCATCGCGCGCACGTTCCAGAACATCCGACTCTTCAACAACCTCTCGGTGGAGGACAACGTCAAGCTCGGCCTCCACAACCACATCGGCTACGGCATGTGGGGCGGCGTGCTCCGCCTGCCGAAGTACTGGAAGGAAGAGGCCCACGCCCACGACAGCGCCATGGAGCTGCTGAAGATCTTCGACATGGAGCACCTTGCGAACGCGCAGGCGGGCTCGCTACCCTACGGCGCGCAGCGCCGCCTGGAGATCGTCCGCGCACTGGCGACCAACCCGAGCCTGCTGCTCCTCGACGAGCCGGCGGCGGGCATGAACCCCTCCGAGACCGCGGAGCTGATGGACAACATCGTCCGCATCCGCGACCTGTTCCAGATCGCCGTCATGCTCATCGAGCACGACATGAATCTGGTCATGGGCATCTGCGAGGGCATCTGCGTGCTGAACTTCGGCCAGGTCATCGCCAAGGGCTCCCCGGATGAGATCAAGAGCAACCCCGTGGTCATTGAGGCGTACCTCGGCAAGAAGGACAAGAAGAAAAAGAAAAAGGAGGAGGTCAACGATGGCTGAACTGTTGAAGGTTGACGACATCAACGTCTACTACGGCGCGATCCACGCCATCAAGGGCGTCTCCTTCCACGTCGACGAGGGGGAGATCGTCACTCTCATCGGCGCGAACGGCGCGGGCAAGTCCACGACGCTGCAAACCGTGTCGGGCCTGCTCCGCAGCAAGACCGGCTCCATCGTGTTCGACGGACAGAACATCTCCGGCGTGCCGGCGCACCGGCTCGTCGAGCGCGGGCTTGCGCAGGTGCCGGAGGGCCGCCGTGTGTTTTTGCAGATGACGGTGGAGGAAAACCTCGAAATGGGCGCCTACACCCAGCCCAACGCCAACACCCCCGCCTCGCTCGAGCGCGTGTACGTGCAGTTCCCGCGCCTCAAGGAGCGCCGCCGCCAGATCGCCGGCACGCTCTCCGGCGGCGAACAGCAGATGCTCGCCATGGGCCGCGCGCTGATGAGTAAGCCGAAGCTCCTGATGCTCGACGAACCGTCCATGGGCCTCGCGCCGATCCTCGTCGAGCAGATCTTCCAGATCATCCGCGACCTGCACAAGGCGGGCACCACGATCCTGCTCGTCGAGCAGAACGCGCAGATGGCGCTCTCCGTCGCGAACCGCGCCTACGTGCTCGAAACCGGCAAGATCACCCTCTCCGGCACCGGCGACGAGCTGATCCACAGCGACGAGGTGCGCAAGGCCTACCTCGGCGGATAAAATTTCATAAAACCTATTGACAACATAGGCAATTGGTGCTATGATATCGCCAATCTGATTGAAAGGAGAGCATTGTCATGAAGAACATCGCCATGATGACCATGATGGAGAAGATGTGCATGTTCGTGCGCATCCGCTTTGATATGCTCTCCGTCAGAGGTTGAACGCCGCGCCGCGGCACAACATCGTAAATGACCGGAAGGCATATCCAGCCTTCCGGTTTCATTTTTGTTCCCCGAAACTATTTTGAAAGGAAGTACCCCACCATGAAGAAGCTCCTGACTCTTGCGCTGACCCTGATCCTCGCGCTGTCCCTCGCCGCCTGCGGCGGCAAGAGCGGCAAGTCCGTCACCATCGCGGTACCGAACGACACCACCAACGAAGCCCGCGCGCTGATGCTGCTCGAGAACCTCGGCTACATCAAGCTCAAGGACGGCGCCGGCATCACCGCCACCAAGCTCGACATCGTGGAGAATCCCCACAACATCGAGATCAACGAGGTCGAGGCCGCGCAGCTGCCCAACGTCCTCAAGGACGTGGACTACGCCGTCATCAACTCCAACTACGCCCTCGACGGCGGCCTGAACCCCGCCAGCGACTCCCTCGGCATTGAGGGCTCCTTCTCCGCCTACGGCAACATCCTCTGCGTGAAGGAAGGCCGCGAGGAGGAGCCAGTTATCAAGGCGCTCCTCGCCGCGCTGGAGAGCCAGCAGGTCGCGGACTACATCGCCGACAAGTATGACGGCGCGGTCATCTCCGTGGTCGACAACCCCACCGACGGCTATGACGCTTCCGTGGATTACGCCGCGCTGAACGGCGCGACCGTCTCCATCGCCGCCACCCCGACCCCGCACGCCGAGATCCTCAACGACGTAGTCAAGGGCATCCTCGCCGCGAAGGGCATCACCCTCGACGTCAAGGAGTTCACCGACTACGTCCAGCCCAACAACGTCGTCGACAGCGGCGAGATCGACGCCAACTACTTCCAGCACCTGCCGTACCTTGAGGACTTCAACGCCGAGAACGGCACCAAGGTCGTCAGCATCGGCGCGATCCACGTCGAGCCGATGGGCCTCTACGGCGGCAAGCAATCCAATCTTGACGCACTCAAGTAAATCCTCTATACTTCAAAGGAGCGGCGGCTTGCCGCTCCTTTTGAGGAGATAAGCTTATGATCGAGATCAAAAACCTTTCCAAAACCTTCCACACCGAGGGCGGGGAGGTGCAGGCGCTGCAAAACGTCTCGCTCTCCATCGCCGACGGCGATATCTTCGGCATCATCGGCATGTCCGGCGCGGGCAAGTCCACGCTGGTGCGCACCATCAACATGCTCGAGCGCCCCACCGACGGCAGCGTGGTCATCGACGGCGTGGACATGGGCGCGCTCTCCGACCGCGAGCTGCGCGAGAAGCGCCGGGAGATCACGATGATCTTCCAGGGCTTCAACCTGCTGATGCAGAAAACCTGCCTCGACAACGTGTGCTTCCCGCTGAAGCTCTCCGGCCTCCGCGGCGAGAAAAAGTGGCGCGAGCAGCGCGCACTGGAGCTGCTGGACATCGTGGGCCTCAAGGACAAAGCGAAGGCGTACCCCGCCCAGCTCTCCGGCGGACAGCAGCAGCGCGTCGCCATCGCCCGCGCGCTCGCGACCGACCCCAAGGTGCTGCTCTGCGACGAGGCGACCAGCGCCCTCGACCCCACGACCACGTCCTCGATTCTGGAGCTGATCCGCTCCATCAACGAGAAAACCGGCATCACCGTCATCATCATCACGCACCAGATGAGCGTGGTGGAGAGTGTGTGCCGCCACGTCGCCATTCTCGACGGCGGCGTGATCGCGGAGCAGGGCGAGGTCGGGGAGGTGTTCTCCCACCCGAAGTCCGCCGCGGCGAAGCGGCTTGTGTTCCCGGAGGGCGAGGCGATGACCGGCTACGCCGTCCCCGGCGAGCGCACGATCCGCGTGGTATTCAACGGCTCGGAGGCGACCTCCACGCCGCTGATCGCCCACATGGCGGTGGAGATGGGCATTGAGGCGAACATCGCCTACGCCTCCACCCGTACGATCGACGGCCGCGAGTACGGTTCGATGCTGCTGGGCATCCGCGACGGCGGCGACGCCGTGGAGCGCGCGATCGCCTACATGAACGGCGCGGAGGGCGTCATGGCAGAGGAGGTGCGATTCGATGTTTGATAAACTCTTTGCCCCCGAAGTCCTCGAAGAGGCGGGGCTGATCATCCGCACCCAGTTCCCGCTGGCGATCTGGGAGACGGTGTACGTCACGATCTTGTCCACGGCGTTTGCCATCGTCATCGGATTGCCGCTGGGCGTGATTCTGGTCGTCGGCGAGAAGAACGGCATCCGCCCGCTGCCCGCGTGGCTGATGCGGACGCTGAACGTGATCATCAACCTGCTGCGCTCGATCCCGTTCCTTATCCTTATGGTACTCGTGTTCCCGCTGACGCGCGCCATCGTCGGCACGGTCGTCGGCACGGTGGCGAGCATCGTGCCGCTGGTGATCGCGGCGTTCCCGTTTATCGCGCGGCTGGCCGAGGGCAGCCTGCGCGAGGTGAACCCCAACACCATCGAAATGGCGCAGAGCCTCGGCGCCTCGCCCATGCAGATCATCACGCAGGTCACGATCCCGGAGAGCGTGCCGAGTCTCATCTCCAACGCCACCATCGCCATCACGACCATCCTCGGCTACTCCGCCATGAGCGGCATCATCGGCGGCGGCGGCCTCGGCAAGATCGCCATGAACTACGGCTACTACCGCTACAAGTACCTCATCATGGTCGCGGCGGTGATCCTGCTCATTTTGCTGGTGCAGCTGTTCCAGAGCGTCGGCACGCACCTGGCGGTCAAGTCGGATAAGCGGCTGAAGAATAAAGGATAACAGAAAAGCGGAGGGCTTCAGCCCTCCGCTTTTGTCACCTCCCGAAACGCCGCCGGAAGCCCCAAATTCACCACGTCCTCCGGATTCACGCAGTAGTCCGTCAGCCCCTCCGCGAGCAGATCGCCGGCGCGGGCGTGGAGCCAGACGCCGCAGGCCGCGGCGTGCTCCGCACTTGCGCCCTGCGCGAGCAGCGCGGCGATGATCCCCGTCAGCACGTCGCCGCTGCCGCCCTTGGCGAGCGCGCTGCCGCCGCAGGTGTTCTCCAGCACCCGCCCATCCGGGAGCGCCACCAGCGTGCGGTGGCCCTTGCGTACCAGTACGCAGCCGTATTGCACGGCAAACGCTCGCGCGGTCTCTACGCGGTCCTGCCGCGCCAGTTCGTCCAGGGAGATCCCCAGCAGCCGCGCAAGCTCCCCGTCGTGGGGCGTCAGGATCGTCACGCGGCCCCGGCGCGCGTCCAGAGCGCTCATGTCCTCGGACAGCGCGTTCAGCCCATCGGCGTCCAGCACCAACGGTTGAGCCGTCTCCCGCAGCAGCGCGCGGACCAGCCGCGTCACGCCCGCGCCGCGCCCAAGCCCAGGGCCGAGGGCGAGCACATCACAAGCACGCAGCTTTTCCTGAATCGGCACAAAAGCGTCCGCCGTCAGCTTTTCGCCGTCGTCGGGCAGAGGGAAGGGCATGGCGGAGGCGCACTTCGCCGCCTCGATTGCCCAGATGCACCGCGGCACGCCGAGGTACACCAGCCCCGCGCCGGAGCGCACCGCGGCGCTTGCGGCGAGGTACGGCGCGCCGGTATAGCCCACCGCGCCGCCGACGATGAGCAGCTTGCCGAAGTCGCCCTTGTGTCCGTCTGGTTTTCGCGTCGGCCGGGCGTTTCGGACGTATTCTGCGTTAATTTCAAACATTCTGTTACCTCTACTCAATAAGTCGATTTAAATATCTGCGAATCATTCGCGTTTTTCTGCGGTCGTTCTATCAGTTATTATGGTAAGTCTGTACAAAAATCGGAACTCCCTCTGGCGCTTTGCCGCGGCATGTGATACGATGCTTTCCACCAACAACCGGAAGGAGTGTTCCCGATGGACGCCTTTCTCAAAACCTGTCTGATCGTCTGCCCGCTGGTTTTCCTCGCGGGCTTTGTGGACTCCGTCGCAGGCGGCGGCGGGATCATCTCGCTGCCCGCGTATCTGATGGCGGGCATCCCCGCGCACCTCGCGGCGGGGACGAACAAGGTCGTCAACGGCTGCGGCACGCTGATGGCGACGATGAAGTACTTCCGCAGCGGCAAGGTGCGCCTGCGCCCCGCGATCGCCGCGGCGCTGGGCGCATTGCTCGGCTCGGCGATCGGTGCGCAGCTCGCGTCCATGATCCCCGAGGCGGCGCTCAAGACCATCATGCTCGTCGCGCTGCCCTGCGTGGCGGTGTTCCTCGTGCTCAAGCGCGACTTCGGCGCGGACGACGCACCCGCCGTTACGGTCGAGCCGAAGCGGGAGATGCTCGTCTCGGCGCTGATCGGCCTGTTCATCGGCTGCTACGACGGTCTGGTGGGGCCGGGGACCGGCACGTTCATGATCCTCTGCTTCACGGCGTTCCTCTCGATGGACCTGCTCACCGCGTCGGGCTGCTCCAAGGCGGCGAACCTCGCCTCCAACGCGGGCAGCGCGGTGGTGTGGATCTTGCACGGCAGCGTGCTCTGGAAGCTGGCGCTGCCCGCGATCGCCTGCAACATCGCGGGGAATCTCCTCGGCGCGCGCTACGCCATCCGCGGCGGCAGCAAGAAAATTCGCGGCATGATGTTCGTCGTGCTCGGATTGCTGTTTTTGAAGATGCTCTACGATTTGTTCGCATAACTATTTATTTCCCAATATAAAGTGCATGAGTCTATCAATAGACTCATGCACTTTTCTTATTGCTTCACATATCCTAATGCGGCGGAGAGCGCCTCCGCGGTGCGCACGGTCTCCGCGATGGCGGCTTGAAACTCCTCGGTCTGCACGCGGCGGAACAATCCCACCACGCCCACGGCGTAGCGCACCTCGCCCAGCCCGTCGCGCACCGGCGCGGCGACGGCGCGCAGGCCGATCTTGTACTCGCCGTCCTCCACGGCGTAGCCCCGGTCGCGCACCCACTGCATGCCGTCGAGCAGGGAATCCGCCTCGGTGATGGTGTGCGGCGTGAAGGGCGGCATTCCGGCGGAGAGCAGGCGCTTGCGCGCCTCGCTGCGCGAGAGATGGGACACCAGCAGCTTGCCTTGCGCGGTGGCGTGGAGCGGCAGGCGCGAGCCGACCTCCGGCACCACCTGCACCCCGGCGCCGCCGGTGCACTGGTCGATGGAGATCACATGGTCGCCCTCTAGGAGCGAGAGGAACGCGCTGCCGTCCGCCCGGTCGGCAAGCTGCTCCAGATAGGGCCGCGCCACCTTGGACACGTCCCACTGGGCGCTGACCGCGCAGCCGCACTCAAAAAGCCGCAGCCCCAGCGCGTAGCGCCCGTCGGAATTCTGCGCCACCATGCCGTACTCCCGCAGCGTGGAGAGCAGGCCGTGGATCGTGCTCTTGGGATAGCCCACGGCAGCAGACAGCTCCTGCAGGGTCATGGGCGCGCGGCGGCGCAGCAACGCCTCGATCAGCTCCATGGCTTTGGCGACCGAGTGGACCTGATTTTTCTCGTTCGGCATGGAAACCCCTCCTTTTTCTTCAGCGTAGCACAGTTTTCGGTATTCCGCAAGAAAAATTCGGCATCATCGCACAAGTGTTTTGCCATCGCGAACCGACGCCTTGCGGCGGCGCTGCGCACACGGTAGAATAGCCTTATTCTTTATAAAATATCACGGAGGGATCGCCATGAACAAGCTGCTTTCTATGATTCTCGTCCTCGCGCTGACGATCGCGGCGCTTGCGGGCTGCGCCGCGAAGCCCGCGCCGAAGCCTACCGCGCCCGCGCCGGAAGCCGCGCCCACCGAGCCTGCGCCCGCCGATGAACCCACGGAGCTGATCGTGTTTGCCGCCGCGTCGCTGACAGAGACGCTCACCGCCATCGCGGAGCAGTACAAGTCCGTCGCGCCGGATGTGACGCTGCGCTTCAACTTCGACTCCTCCGGTACGCTCAAAACCCAGATCGAGGAGGGCGCGGACTGCGACCTGTTCCTCTCCGCCGCGCCGAAGCAGATGAACGCGCTTTCTGACGGCGGCCTGATCGCCGAGGAGACCCGCGTCGACCTGCTGGAGAACAAGGTCGTGTTGGTGGTGCCCGACGGCAACCCCGAACAGCTCGCGTCCTTTGACGACCTCGCCGCGCGGCTGGAGGCGGGCGGCGTCCTGCTTGCCATGGGCAACAGCGACGTGCCGGTGGGGCAGTATACGCAGAAGATCTTCGACTACTACAGCCTCGACGAAGCCGCGCTCGCCGCGAGCGGCGTGCTGACCTACGGCGGCAACGTCAAGGAGGTCACGGCGCAGGTGGTCGAGGCCGCGGCGGACTGCGGCGTGGTCTACGCCACCGACGCGTTCTCCGCGGGTCTGACCGCCGTAGACGAGGCGACGGCGGAGATGTGCGGGCAGGTAATCTACCCCGCCGCGGTGACGGCGAGCTCCGCCCACGCCGATGCGGCGGCGGCGTTCCTCACCTATCTGCAAGGCGCCGATGCTGCCGCGATTTTTGAAAGCGTCGGCTTTACATCCCTGACAAAATAGGATAAAATAAGGGGTACTTTGTTTCTGAAGGAGAAACCTTATGGATTGGTTCCCCTTGCTCAACTCGCTGCGCATCGCCGCGATCTCCGCCGGGATCGTGTTCTTTCTCGGCGTTGCGGCGGCGTACTATATCGCGAAGCTGCCCCGGCTCGTCAAGGGCGTGCTGGACGTGGTGCTGACGCTGCCCCTCGTCCTGCCGCCGACGGTGGTGGGGTATCTGTTGCTGTGCGTCTTGGGGCCGCGGCGCGTCGTCGGCGCGTGGGCGCTGGAGCACTTCGCCGTCAAGCTGACGATGCAGTGGTGGTCGGCGGTGTTCGCGGTGAGCGTCATCATCTTCCCGCTGATGTACCGCACCGCGCGCGGCGCGTTTGAGAGCTTCGACGAGACGCTCTCCGACGCCGGGCGCACGCTGGGGCTTTCCAACGCGTATATCTTCTGGCACATTCGTATGCCCGTCTGCCGTCAGGGCATCCTGGCGGGAGCGGTGCTGGCGTTCGCCCGGGCGCTCGGCGAGTACGGCGCGACAAGCATGATCGCGGGCTACACGCCGGGTCACACCGCCACCGTCGCCACCGAGGTCTATCAGCTCTGGCGCACCGGCAACGACGCGCTGGCGCTTCGCTGGGTGCTGGTGAACGTCGCCATCTCGGCAATCGTGCTGCTGGCGGTCAATCTCTTGGAGAAAAAGGAGGGGAAACCATGAGCCTCTCCGTCCACATCTATAAGGAGTTGCGGGATTTCACGCTCAACGTGCAGTTCGACTCCGACGGCGGCGTGATGGCGCTGCTCGGCGCGTCGGGCTGCGGCAAGAGCATGACGCTCAAGTGCATCGCGGGGCTGGAGACCCCCGACCGCGGTACCATCGTCTTAAACGACCGCGTGCTGTTCGACAGCACCAAGCACATCAACAAGTCGCCGCAGGCGCGGCACGTGGGGTACCTGTTCCAGCATTACGCGCTGTTTCCCACCATGACGGTCAAGGGCAACCTCTACGCCGCGGCGCAGCGCCTGCCGCAGGGCAAGCGCAAGGCGGCGGTGGACGAAAAACTGCGCGCGTTCCGGCTGGAAGCGGTGGAGAACCTCTACCCCCGCCAGCTCTCCGGCGGGCAGCAGCAGCGTGTCGCGCTCGCGCGCGCTCTCCTCATTGAGCCGGAGTGCCTGTTGCTCGACGAGCCGTTCTCCGCGCTCGACAGCTACCTCAAATGGCAGACGGAGCTGGAGCTGCGCGAGCTGCTCAAAAGCTACCGCGGCGACGTGGTGTACGTCTCTCACGACCGCGACGAGGTCTACCGCCTGTGCAAGGACGTGTGCGTCCTTGCCGACGGCAGGAGCGAGCCAAAGCGCAGCGTCCGTGAGCTGATGGACGCGCCGTGGACGGTCAGCGCCGCGCTGATCTCCGGCTGCAAGAACTTCTCCCGCGTGCAGCGCATCGACGAAAATCACGTCAAGTGCCTCGCCTGGGGCATCACGCTGGAGACCGCGCAGGAGGTCAACAACGTCTGCACCTACGCGGGCGTGCGCGCCCACAGCTTCCACATCGCCCGCGGCGGCGAGCCGAACCGCTTCGACGCCAAGGTGGTCGAGGTCATCGACGACACCTTCTCCACCATCCTCATGCTCGAACCGGAGGGCGGCACCTCCGCCATCCGCATGGAGCTGCCCAAGGAGGAGTGGGCTGCGCTGCGGAGTCCCTCCGTCGTGCTCGTCGGCGTCGCGCCGGAGCAGGTGATGACTCTATCCGGTGAATTATAAATTCACCGGATAGGTCAAAATGATGTCATTTCGCTCGCCGCAAAGCGGCAACCGCGAAATATGACGATGATCCTCCATGAACGGGGGACTCATGGAGGATCCTATATGTGCCTCTTACAAGATCGCTATCATCGTACCATCCGCTACCTCCGCCTGTCCGTCACGGAGCTGTGCAACTACCGCTGCCAGTACTGCATGGCGGAGGAGGGGGTTCCCAAGCGGGCGCATGAGGACATGCTCTCCATCGAGGAGCTTGCCGAGATCGGCGAAGCCGCCGTGCGCTGCGGCGTGACGAAGATCCGCCTCACCGGCGGCGAGCCGCTGGTGCGCCGCGGCGTCCTGACGCTCATCGAGCGCCTGCGCGCATTGGACGGGCTCCATGAGCTGACCATGACCACCAACGGATCGCTGCTCGAAAACACCGCAATTGACTTAAAAAAAGCCGGTATCGATCGATTAAATATCAGCATCGACACGTTAAGTCCATCAAAATTCCGAACCATTTCCCGCTGTGGGGAGCTTGCCGAGGTGCTGCGCGGACTGGACGCCGCAAAGGCGGCAGGCTTTCCGCATACCAAGCTGAACACCGTGCTGCTCGGCGGCGTCAACGACGACGAGATCGCGGATTTTATCGCCCTCACGCGAGAGAACGACTACTGCGTGCGCTTCATCGAGCTGATGCCCATGGGTGTGTGCGCGAATTTTCCCAAGGAGCGTTTTCTCTCCGCCGACGCGGTGCTCGCCGCCGTTCCGGAGCTCACGCCCATCGGCGGCGACGGCGTGGCGAAGCTGTACCGCGTGCCGGGGTATCGGGGCACGGTGGGGCTGATCCGCCCCATGAGCCGCTACTTCTGCGCGGACTGCGACCGCATCCGCGTCACCGCGGACGGCAAGCTGAAGCCCTGCCTGCACGCGGCGGCGGAGCTGCCGCTGCGCGGGCTGCACGGCGTCGACTTGGAGAACGCGATCCGCGCCGGCGCGGCGGCGAAACCCGCGCGGCACCATCTGGCGCAGGGCAGCGACACGCCGCGCGCTATGTTTGAGATCGGAGGCTGACATGGACTTCACGCACTTCAACGATCAGGGCCGCGCCCGCATGGTGGACGTGAGCGACAAAGCGCCCACCCATCGCACCGCGACGGCGGCGGGGACGATCTCCATGCTGCCGTCCACGGTGGACGCCATCCGCAGCGGCGGCGTGCCCAAGGGCGACGTGCTGGCGGTGGCGCAGGTGGCGGGCATCATGGCGGCGAAGCGCACCAGCGAGATCATCCCCATGTGCCATCCGCTGGCGCTCACCGGCGTGGACGTGCGCTTTTCGCTGCGCGAGGACGCGGTGGACGTCGAGGCGACGGTCCGTTGCCGTGGCGAGACCGGCGTGGAGATAGAGGCGCTGCACGCAGTGTCCGCCGCCGCGCTGACGGTCTACGACATGTGCAAGGCGCTGCAAAAGGACATGGTGATCTCTGATATCCGGCTGCTGGAGAAAACCGGCGGCAAGTCCGGCGATTACCACCGAAAATGACCTTTATTTCCTGTTCCTACCAAGGAGGTTTGTTACTATGGCAAGGGTTCTCGCCGTGTGTACAAGTGCCCGCAAGGGCGAAAAAAAGCGCCCCGTCGCGGCGATCGACTGCAAAATCGACCACGGCATCGTCGGGGACGCGCACGCAGGCAACTGGCACCGGCAAATCAGCCTGCTCGCCAACGAGAGCGTCGACAAAATGCGCCAGAAGGGGCTGACGTTGGAGGCGGGCGACTTCGCGGAGAACATCCTCACCGAGGGGCTGACCCTCCGCACGCTGCCCGTCGGGACGCGCCTGCGCGTGGGGGAGACGGAGTTGGAGATCACGCAGATCGGCAAGGAGTGCCACAGCGACTGCGAGATCAAGAAGAAGGTCGGCGTCTGCGTCATGCCCGCCGAGGGCGTATTCGCGATTGTGAAGAAAGAGGGCACAATCAAAGCCGGAGACGAAATCGAGGTGCTGACATGAAGCTCATCCGTACCGTGGACGCGGTGGGGCAGGTGCTCTGTCACGACATGACCCAGATCATCCCCGGGCAGTACAAGGACGCGCGGTTCCGCAAGGGCCACATCGTCACCGCCGACGACATCCCCGTGCTGCTCTCCATGGGCAAGGAGAACCTCTACATCTTCGAACTGGGCGAGGGCCAGCTCCACGAAAACGACGCGGCGGAGCGCATGTGCGCCCTGTGCTTCAACGAGGGCATGTCCCGCGGCGAGGTAAAAGAGGGCAAAATTGAGCTGTTCGCCGAACAGGACGGCTTATTTTTAATAGACCGAGAGAAGCTGAACGCTGTCAATGCCATCGACGAGCTGATGATCGCCACCCGCCACGGCGACACCGCCGTGCGCGCGGGGGACAAGCTCGCGGGCACGCGCGTCATTCCGCTGGTGATCGACGAAGCAAAGCTCATCGAGGCGGAGCGCATCGTCGGCGGCAAGCCGATTTTGGAGGTACGGCCCTTCACGCTCAAACGCGCGGGGGTCGTCACCACCGGCAGCGAGGTCTACCACGGGCGCATCGAGGACAAGTTCACGCCGGTCATCGAGCGCAAGCTCGCCGCCTACGGCATCGCCATGACCGAGCACCTCACCGTGGACGACGGGCTGGACAACATCCGCGCCGCCATCGAGCAGCTGCGCAATACCGACGTGGACCTGATCCTCTGCACCGGCGGCATGAGCGTCGATCCCGACGACAACACCCCCGGCGCGATCAAGGCCAGCGGCGCGCGCATCGTGACCTACGGCGCGCCGGTGCTGCCCGGCGCGATGTTCCTGCTCGGCTACTTCGATGACGGTCGCCCCGTCACGGGTCTGCCCGGCTGCGTGATGTACGCCAAAGCGACGATCTTCGACCTTATGCTGCCGCGCATCGCGGCGGGCGTTGCGCTGACGCGCCGCGATTTCACCACGCTGGGGGAGGGCGGGCTGTGCCTTGGCTGCCAGCCGTGCACGTACCCCAACTGCGGATTTGGAAAGTGAGAGTTTGATTTCAAATGGTATATTCAGCAAGAGTCATTACTGTCAGTGATCGCAGCTTTCGCGGCGAGCGCGTGGACGAGGGCGGCCCCGCGGTGGCGGAGCAGCTCAAAGGCGCGGGCTATGCCGTGGACAAGATCGTGGTCGTGCCGGACGAGATCGCGCAGATCGAACAGGCGCTGCGCGAGGCGGCGGCGGACGACGTGGCGCTGTGCGTCACCACCGGCGGCACGGGCTTCGCGCCGCGGGACGTGACCCCGGAGGCGACGGTCGCGGTGTGTGAAAAGCTCTGCCCCGGTATTCCGGAGGCGATGCGCGCGGCGTCGATGCAAATTACGCCCCGCGCGATGCTCTCCCGCGCGCAGGCGGGGATTTTGCGCCGCACGCTGATCGTCAACCTTCCCGGCAGCCCCAAGGGCGCGCGGGAGAATCTGGACGCGGTGCTCGGCGCGCTCGCGCACGGACTGGAAATGCTCCGCAAGGACGGCCCCGCCGACTGCGCGGCGCAAAACGGATGAAAAAACGCACGGCAAAAGCCGTGCGTTTTTCTTTTTTGGCAGCCATTTTTCTCGGTTGCCGCTTCAGCAGCGAGAGAAATGGCGATCCAATCTTATAGCTCGCGTTTCTGATACAGCGCGACGGACAGCCGCCACGAGAGAATATACAGCATGATCGCGCCCACGCAGAGCGCCGGCGTCGGGGTGGGCATCGTCGCGGCGGAAACGTTTTTCGACGAAGCCGAGAGCGAGAGCGCCGTTATGCCGCCGCAGATCGCGCCGATGAAGATCAGATAGGCGATGCGCCCCTTTTCCGCGCCGAAGCGGAACAGGATCGGCAGCATCAGCGACGCGCTTCCCAGCCCCAGCACGAGCGACAGCGTGACCGCGCCGCCGTCCGCGCCGGTGACCAGATACAAGACCGTCAGCAGCGCCACCAGCGCCCCGGTGCAGATCGCGCCGAACAGGTACTTTTCGGTCACATACTGCGCGCGGGAGACGGGGAACGCCTGCGCGTAGACCGTCCACTTCTCCCGGTCGTCGTAGGAGTAGAGCGACACGGGGATCATGGCGAACATGACGGCGGGGTAGACCTGGAAAAAGCTGTTCTCCGGCGAAAACACGGAAACAACTGCGAACAGCAGCGAGATCAGGATCAGCGTGTGCATATACTTGGTCGTCAGATACCAGTCCTTGAGCAGCAAGCCCTTCATTTCCCGTCGCCCCCTTTCACCATCAGCACAAACAGCTCCTCAATGTCCACGCGGCCCACGTCCATGCCGCGCGGCGCGTTCTCGCGGCGCAGCAGCGCCTCGACGCCGTACGGCGTTTCGCGCTTGCCCAGCACCGCCGACGGGTCGAGCGCCGCGAAGTCCTCCCGCGCGCAGCGCACCACGCCGTATTCCTCATAGAGCCGGTCCTTTTCCTCGCAGAGCATCAGCTTGCCCCTGTGCAGGAACGCGATGTAGTCGCAGAGCTTTTCGAGGTCGCTGACGATGTGCGACGAGATCAGCACCGCGTGGCTCTCGTCCCGCGTGAACTCGGAGAAGAGATCCACCACCTCGTCCCGTGCCACAGGATCGAGGCCGCCGGTCGGCTCGTCCAAGATCAGCAGCTTCGCGCGGTGGGAGAGCGCGACGGCAATGCCGAGCTTTTTCTTCATGCCGAGGGAGAACTCCTTAAATTTCTTTTTCTCCGGCAGGTCAAAGCGCCGCAGATAGCCCTCGTACGCCGCGGCGTCCCAGTTGCGAAACACGCCGCGCATGATCTTGCCGACCTCCCGCGCCGTCAGGCACTCGGAGAAGCTGACCTCGTCGAGCACGACGCCGACGTCCTCCTTGCCGAGCGGGTAGCTCTCGCGGTTGTCGCGCCCTCCGAGCGTCACCGTGCCGCCGTCGCGGCGGATCATGTCGAGGATCAGCTTGATGGTCGTGGTCTTGCCTGCGCCGTTTTCCCCGATCAGGCCGAGGATCGCGCCGCTCGGCAGCGTCAGGTCCAGCGGCCCCAGCGTGAAGCCGTCATAGCGCTTTTCCAGTTGTTTGAGCTCCAATGCGTTCATCGTTCCACCTCCGTCATGAGCCGCAGCATCTCCGCAAGCTCGTCCGCGCTCACGTTGCAGCTCGCCGCGAGCTGCGCCGCCGCCGCCAGATGCCCCTCAATCGCCTTGAGATGCTCCTCGCGCAGCAGCTCCACGTTCTTCGGCGCGACAAAGCAGCCCTTGCCCGCGACCGTGTAGAGAAAGCCCTCGCGCTCCAGCTCGTCGTAGGCGCGCTTGGTGGTGATGACGCTGATGCGCAGGTCCTTGGCGAGGCTCCGGATCGACGGCAGCAGCTCATCCTCCCGCAGCGCACCGCTGATGATCTGCGCCTTGAGCTGGGTATAGATCTGCTCGTAGATCGGGGCGCTGCTTTTGTTGTCGATCAGAATGTTCACGCGCTGCCTCCTTGCGTTCTTGCGTTATCTGTATATAAACAGTATATACAGTAAGGACAGTTTGTCAAGCAGTTTTGCAAAAAAACGGCGGAGCCGCGCGCTCCGCCGATCATCCGATCCATACGCCCTTGATGAAGATTTCCAGCCCGATCAGAATGAGGATCACGCCGCCGAGGATGGACGCCTTGCCCGCAAGGCGCGTGCCCATCACGCGCCCGATGCGAAGCCCACCCATGCAGACGCCGAACGTCACCACCGCGATGATGAGCGCGCACACCAACGCCTCCGTCAACCCATAGCTCGCAATCGTAAACCCGACCGACAGCGCGTCGATGGAGGTCGCGACGCCCTGCAAAAGCAGCGCGCCCACGCCGACGCCGGAGGGCTCCTCCGCCGCGCCTCCGCGAAGCGCCTCGCGGAGCATGGAGCCGCCGATATAGAGCAGCAAAACGAGCGCGATCCACGGCACGAAGCGCTCAAACGCCGCGAAGCGCTCGACGAGCGTGTGCACGCACAGCCACCCGAGCAGCGGCATGAGGAACTGGAATAGGGCAAACGTCCCCGCGATGACGCACTCACGCGCGCGTTTCATCCGCGGCTCGTTCAATCCGTTCGCCAGCGACACCGAAAACGCGTCCATGGCGAGGCCCACGCCCAGCAGGATACTGTTGAAGAAAAATACGACATTCATAACAAGGTAGGATTATAGCGTACCGCCGCGCAATTTGCAAGGGGATTTCGACGGCGTTCAATTCCCGTAAATTCTTTATTTTTCGCGGATTTTCGGCTTGATGTTTTCGCCAGAAAGTGATACTCTAAACGCTAGTCTGCTTTATTATGGCCTCTTGTGAGGGGGTGTGATATGAAAGAAAGCAAAAAGCCTCTGCTGCTCTGGCTCGGCAGCGCGGCGGCGCTGGCAATCCTCGCGCTCATCGCCGGCGGCGGAACGCTTTCGCTGCGGTCGGCAAACGTATCGCTCGCGCTCATCACGGCGATCCTGCTGATCGCGGCGGCGCTGATCCGCGCGCGGGTCGTTCCGAAGTTCACCATCGTCCCCGGACGGTTCCAGCTGGCGCTGGAGACCATCGTCGGCGCGTTCATCCCGAAGCCGAAGGCAAAGGCGGCAAAGCCCGCCGCCAAGGCGTCCGCGGCAAAGAAGGGCCCGACCCTCGGCGAAAAGCTCCGGCGGCTGCCGGGCGCGGTCGGCGGCTGGGCGGCGGCGAACAAGGCCGCGCTCGGCGTCTGGGTCGTTCTGCTGGCGGTGCTCTTCGCCGGCGCCAAGCTCACCGGCGGACACGGCGACCACGGCGACGTGCAGATCGCCATGCGCGACGCGGTGCTCCACGATGTGAACCGCGTCAGCCTGTTCGGTCTGAAGGACGTGAACCCCGCGCTGATCGCGGCGATGACCGTCTCGTGCATCCTGCTGCTCGCGGCGGCGCTGATCCGCCTGTTCGTCATTCCGCGTTTCACCGAGGTCCCCGGCAAGTTCCAGATGGTGCTCGAGTCCATCGTCGGCCTGCTGGACGGCATGGCGCACGTCGGGCCGCGGGAGCAGCCCTGCTTCATCGGCGGCTACGTCTTTGCCGCGGGCGTGTACGTCTTTTCCAGCACGCTCTTTGAGCTGTTCGGCCTGCAGGCGGTCACGACCCACGGACATTCCGTGGCGCTGCCCGCGCCGCTCTCCGATGTGAACGCCGCGATTGCCATGGGCTGCCTGAGCTACCTTGTCATCTTCTTTGGCGGACTCATCCACCGGGGCGGCAAGGGCGCGGGCGCGGCGCTCAAGGAGTTCTCGCTGCCCATTTCCATGAGCTTCCGTCTCTTCGGCGCGCTGCTCAGCGGCTTGCTGGTGACGGAGCTGGTGTACCACTACGTCAAGCTCAGCTACGTCCTGCCGGTGGTGGTGGGCGTGCTGTTCACGCTGCTCCACGCGCTGGTGCAGGCCTATGTGCTCACGATGCTCGTCGGTATGTACTACGGCGAGGTCACGGGGCGCGAGGAAGAAGAATAAACACAATCACTATACTTATATTAAAAATTTGGAGGAAATCACACATGAACCGCAAGAAACTGTTTGCATCCCTGCTCCTGCTGACCCTGATCCTCGCCGTCGCGCTGCCGACCTTCGCCTTCGCCGCGGACGTCGCGCCCGAAACCATCGTCGTCGAGGCCGCCGAGGCGGAGGCGGAGGCTTCCAAGATCACCGGCAAGGCGATCGGCTCCGGCATCGCCATCGGCATCGCCGCCGCCGCGGGCGCCATCGCCATGGCGCTTGTCACCGCCAAGGCGGCGGAGAGCGTCGCCCGCCAGCCCGAAGCCACCGGCAACATCCGCTCGACGATGATGCTGGGCCTCGTGTTCATCGAGACCGCGATCATCTACGCGCTTTTAGCCGTCATTTTGATCATCTTCGTGCTGTAAGCGGGAGGATACCATGCCCCTGAACATCGACTGGCAGCAAATTTTGCTGCATCTGCTCAACTTCGTCATCCTCGCGGGCGGGCTATACTTCCTGCTCTATAAGCCCGTGAAGAGCTTCATGGCGAAGCGTGAGCAGCACTACAAGGAAATGAACGACGCCGCGGAGAGCAACCGCGCCGAAGCCGCCGCGCTGCGCAAGGCGACGCAGGAGAAGTACGACGCCGCCGTGGACGAGATCGTGCACATGCGCACCAAAGCCAGCGACGAGATCGAGGCGGAGAAGCAGCGGCTGCTGGGCGAAGCGCGCGCCGAGGCGCGGCGCATCCTCGAAACCGCCGGCAAGACGGCGGAGATGCGCTCGAAGAAGGCGCTCGCCGACTCCAACGACGAGCTTCGCGCCCTCGCCATGGAGGCGGTGCAGAAGCTCCTGATCAACGACGGCAACGCCCTCGACAAGTTCCTGGACGCGGCGGAAAGCGAGCAGCGCGATGAGTAACGAGCAGAAAGTCCTTCGCGCGTACCTCTACAGCGACACCGAGCCGTCGCAGGAGCAGTCCGAGCGCCTGGAAGCGTTTTTGGAGCGCACCTACGGCGAGGTGATCCCCCTGCGCTGGACGCGCAGTCCCGGCATCCACGACGGTTTCCGGCTGGAGGTCGGCGCGGACGTGTACGACTGGACGCTGGAGGGCCGCGTGCGCCAGTTCCAGTCCCGCCTGAACCGCATGGATAACGCCGCGCCCGGCTTCGTGCCGCTCATGCGCAAGGAGGTCGCGGACTTTTCCCCCGCCGTCGCGCGCGAGGAAAAGGGCGAAGCCATCTTCGTCGGCGACGAGATCGCCCGCGTCCGGGGGCTTCCCGGCGTGCAGTACGGCGAGGTCGTCGAGTTCGCCGGTGGCATTCACGGCATGGTGCAGGACCTGCGCGCGGACAGCGTGGGCTGCATCCTCTTTGGCGCCGAGGGCGACATCACCGAGGGCAGCATCGTCAAGCGCACGGGCCGCACCGCGGGTATGCCTGTGGGCAGCCGCTTTCTGGGCCGCGTGGTCAACGCGCTGGGCGAGCCCATCGACGGCAAGGGCCCCATCGAGCACGACGATTACCGACCCATTGAGGTCGCCGCGCCGGGCATCATGGACCGCAGCGCAGTGGATACGCCGATGGAGACGGGCATCCTCTCCATCGACTCCATGTTCCCCATCGGCCGCGGCCAGCGCGAGCTGATCATCGGCGACCGCCAGACCGGCAAGACCGCCATCGCGGTGGACACCATCATCAACCAGAATGGCCGCAACGTCATCTGCATCTACGTCGCCATCGGGCAGAAGGCAAGCTCCGTCGCCCAGATCGCGGCGAATCTGGAGGCCCACGGCGCGATGCAGCACACGATCATCGTCAGCGCCTCCGCGTCCGACCCCGCGGCGGAGCAGTACATCGCGCCCTACGCCGCGACCGCGCTCGGCGAGCACTTCATGCACACGGGGCGCAACGTGCTGATCGTCTACGACGACCTCTCGAAGCACGCCATCGCCTACCGCGCGCTCTCGCTGCTGCTCGAGCGCTCCCCGGGGCGCGAGGCGTACCCTGGCGACGTGTTCTATCTGCACTCCCGCCTGCTCGAGCGCTCGGCGCACCTCTCCGAGGAGCTGGGCGGCGGCAGCATGACGGCGCTGCCGATCATCGAAACGCAGGCGGGCGACGTGTCCGCCTATATCCCCACCAACGTCATCTCCATCACCGACGGCCAGATCTATTTGGAGAGCAACCTGTTCTTCTCCGGCCAGCGTCCGGCGGTGAACGTGGGATTGTCGGTCAGCCGCGTCGGCGGCGCGGCGCAGACCAAGGCGATGAAGCAGAGCGCCGGGTCGCTCCGCATCGACCTCGCGCAGTTCCGCGAGATGGAGGCGTTCACGCAGTTCTCCTCCGACCTCGACGAGGTCACGAAGAAGCAGCTCAAATACGGTCAGGGCCTCATGCGCCTGCTGCGGCAGGAGCAGTACAAGCCGTTCTCCCAGCACCAGATGGTCATTCTGCTCATCGCGGCGCTGAATCACACGATGGAGGACATCCCCCTCGACGAGCTGCTGGACTACCGCGAGAAGCTGCTCGCCGCCGTGGAGGCGCAGCACGACCACATCTGCCGCCGCATCGACCGCAACGGCAAGCTGCTCGACCGCGACAAGGCGGACATCCTCGCCTCGGCGAAGGAATTCGCCGCGCGCTGGCTCCGCGGCGGACACGGCGAGGAGGCCTCCGATGGCGAGCGCTAAGGAGCTGAAGGACCGCATCAAGGCGGTGCAGGAGACGAAGAAGATCACGGGCGCGATGTACCTCATCTCGTCCACGAAGCTGCGCCGCGCCAAGGTGGACCTTGCCCAGACGCGGCCCTACTTCGACTCGCTCCGCGGCGAGATCGGCCGCATCCTCCGCGTCGACGGCAGCTACCGCAGCCGCTATTTCTTCGACGCCGACGGCGCGCTGCCGCGCGGCGGCGTGAGCGGTATCCTCGTCATCACGGCGGACAAGGGTCTTGCCGGCGCGTACAACCTCAACGTCATCCGCGCGGCGGAGGCGCTCTATCAGGAAAAGCCCGACGCGGAGATCTTTGTGGTCGGGGAGGTCGGGCGGCGCTATTTTCAGGCGCACAAGTACCCGACGACGTTTTTTCCGGGCGCGAACAGCCCGTCCATGGAGACGGCGCGCGCCATCACCACCGCGCTGCTCGACCGCTATGACGACGGCGCGCTCAACGAGCTGACGGTCATTTACACGGACATGAAGAACTCCATCGCGTCCGCTGCGCTCACGCACCGGCTGCTGCCGCTCGAGCGCCGACACTTTGACGTAGAGCACCGCGCGGACGAGCCGACGCTCGAGTTCGTCCCCTCGGCGGACGCCGTGGTGCAGGGCGTGATGCGCAGCTACTTGAGCGGCTTTCTCTATTCCGCCCTGCTCGACAGCTTCTGCTCCGAGCAGAACGCCCGCGTCACCGCCATGGACGCGGCGAACACCAACGCACAGGAGCTGCTGGGCGATCTCTCGCTCCAGCTCAACCGCACGCGCCAGACCGCCATCACGCAGGAGATCACGGAGATCTCCGCGGGCGCGCAGGCGCAGCGCAATAAAAAGAAGTAAGGAGGCGTCGGGCATGACAACAGGAACGATCAAACAGGTCGCCGGCCCCGTGGTCGACGTGCAGTTTGAGGTGGGCCAGCTGCCCAAGATCAAGGAAGTCGTCCTCGCGGAGGTCGGCGGCGAGCAGCGCGTCATGGAGGTCAGCCAGCACATCGGCGGCAGCGTCGTGCGCTGCGTCATGCTCTCCGGCAGCGAGGGGCTGTACCGCGGCATGACCGTGAGCGCCCCCGGCCGCAGCATTCAGGTGCCCGTGGGCAGTGCGACGCTGGGGCGCATGTTCAACGTGCTGGGCGAGCCCATCGACGGCGGCGAACCCGTCGCCGAGGACACCGAGCGCATGAGCATCTACCGCAGCGCGCCCAGCTTTTCCGAGCTGACCCCGTCGGTGGAAATTCTCGAGACCGGCATCAAGGTCATCGACCTGCTGGAGCCCTACGCCCGAGGCGGCAAGATCGGCCTCTTCGGCGGCGCGGGCGTCGGCAAGACGGTGCTCATTCAGGAGCTGATCCACAACGTCGCCATGGAGCACGACGGCTACTCCATCTTCACCGGCGTGGGCGAGCGCTCCCGCGAGGGCAACGACCTCTGGCACGAGATGCAGGAAAGCGGCGTCATCAATATGACCGCGCTGGTCTTCGGCCAGATGAACGAGTCCCCGGGCGTGCGTATGCGCGTGCCGCTGTCCGGCCTCACGATGGCGGAGTACTTCCGCGACCGCGAGAACCGCGACGTGCTCCTGTTCATCGACAACATCTTCCGCTTCGTGCAGGCGGGCAGCGAGATTTCCACGCTGCTCGGGCGTATGCCCTCCGCTGTCGGCTACCAGCCGACGCTCGCGGGGGAGATGGGCGAGCTGCAGGAGCGCATCACCTCCACGGAGAAGGGCTCGATCACCTCGGTGCAGGCCGTGTATGTCCCCGCGGACGACCTGACCGACCCCGCCACCGCCACCACGTTCACGCACCTCGACGCCACGACGGTGCTTTCCCGTAAGATCGTGGAGGAGGGCATCTATCCCGCGGTCGATCCGCTGGAATCCACCTCCCGTATTCTGCAGGCGGACACCGTGGGCGAGGAGCATTACCGCATCGCTCGTCAGGTGCAGGAGATTTTGCAGAAGTACCGCGAGCTGCAGGACATCATCGCCATCCTCGGCATGGACGAGTTGAGCGACGAGGACAAGCTCACGGTCTACCGCGCACGCAAGATCAAGCGCTTCCTCTCCCAGCCGTTCCACGTCGGCGAGAAGTTCACCGGCATCCCCGGCACCTACGTCAAGCTGGAGGACACCCTCAAGGGCTTCGGCGCCATCATCGCCGGCGAGGTGGATAGCATCCCCGAGGCCGCGTTCTACAACGTAGGAACTCTTGACAATGTTTTGGCAAAAGCCAAAACATTGTAAAGAGCAATTCAAATGCCATTTCGCTCGCCCCTCGCGGGGCAACCGCGAAATATGGCGATAATCCTCCGTGTTCGCGGGGGATCACACGGAGGATTCTATCATGCCCGCCACTTTTTCTCTGCACATCCGCTCGGCGGATCGTGATTTCTACGAGGGGCCGTGCGCCGCGCTGTCGCTGCGCGTCAGCGACGGCGAGCTGGGCTTGCTCGCAAACCACAGCCCCCTCGTCGCCGCGGTGGTGCCCGGACTTTTGAGCTACCGCACGGCGGAGGGCGAAACCGTCCGCCTCGCCGCGGGGGGCGGCATCGTGCGCTTTGTCAACAACGACGCGCTGGTGCTGCTCGACAGTGTGGAGACGCCGGAGGAGATCGACATTTCCCGCGCCCGCGCCGCGGCGGAGGCCGCGCAGGAGGCGCTCAAGGCGGCAAGCTCGCCGCAGGAGCGCCGCAAGGCGCGCGCCGATCTGGATCGCGCGAAAAACCGTCTCCACGTGGCGGAAACAACCGAATGACCGCGAACAGCGAAGCGCCCGCCGCTTCGCTGTTTTTGTAACCAAATCGTTGCTTGTCTCGCCCCGCGCCGTATTGTACAATGAAAGCAGCATCTATTGAGGAGGGCTGACCATGAAACGCCCCATCTCCGCGCTGCTCGCCCTCTGCGTTCTCCTGCTGACGGGCTGCGCCAAACAACAGGATATTTCCGCCCCACCGCCGCCGGCGAGCGACGTCACCGCGCCCGCCGAGCCGGTGATCGAACCCGCGCCGCCGGCGCCGGAGCCGGGCGTGACGGTCTATACCTTCGACGATCTGGAGATCCCCGTGCCGACGGATCAGCTCAGCCTTCTTCTGGTGGAGACGGACATGGACGCGTGGAACGCCCATCGCACGCCGCTGATCTCGTTTTCGGAGCTGGCCTCCGTGGAGGCAGGGCAGCGGGATCACCCCGGCGAGGACTGGGGCGACGGCCTGCTGTGCACGATCTCGGTGCTGGACCGCATCGGCTTTGAGGAGTGGGCGTCCAACGACGAACCCGGCACCTCGGTCTTTGCCCGCCAGGGTGACGACACCTATTATCTACTCACCCGACCCACGGACGTGCGGCTGTACCGCGGCGATAAGGAGCCGGACAGCGTCAGCGTCGCCATGTGGGGGCGTCTGAACGACTGGGCAGAGTCGCTGCCCGAGGCGATCGTCGTGCGCAACGGCCTGACCGCTTACGACGCGAGCGAGCTGTTCGACGCCGACTACACCTACGGCGGCGAGCATGTGGAGCTGGGCTACCGGTTTCCCGGCGAGCCGATGGATCTGGTGCTGCTCTCGCTCTCCCAGCCCGCCAAGCAGGGCGAGGGCGGCGTCTGGTGCGTCGAGCGCGTGCACTACGTCTACACCGACTACGACATGACCGACACCCAGCTGGTCTTTCCCGCCGCCCTCGGCGTGGACCAGACCGCCGCGGACTATTACGCGGACTTGCAGGCGGCGTGCGACGCGGGGGAGAGTCCCGAACTGCTCACGCCGGTCGGCGCGGCTGTGCGTTACGCCAAGAGCGCGGCATGGCTGTTCGGCGAGGACGTGTCCGCCTCGGACTTTGAAGTGGTCGAATCCTTGGGTTAATCCGCGAAAAAGGAAAGCGCTTCGGCGCTTTCCTTTTGTTTGCTTTACCATCTTGCGAAATTGCACAGTTTCCCGCATAATGTACGACATAAACGTACAGGGGGATACATTTTATGCAGCTTTTGATCGATCGCATCCGCGCCGAGGGCAAGGTCCTGCCCGGCGATATCATCAAAGTCGACGGTTTCCTGAATCATCGCGTGGACACGGCGCTGCTCGGCGCGCTGGCGGATGAGTTCGCGAAATACTTCCCGATGGACAAAATCACCATGGTCCTCACGGCTGAGGCAAGCGGCATCGCACTGGCTACGATCTGCGCCCAAAGATACGGTGTTCCTCTGCTGTTCGCAAAGAAAGCGAAGAGCGACAACATCGAGGGCGGTCTGTACCAGAGCGATGTCTTTTCTTATACCTACAAGAAGAAGGTCACCTACATCATCTCGCAGGAGTGGCTGCATGCCGACGACCACGTGCTGATCATCGACGACTTTATGGCCAAGGGCAACGCCATGCAGGGGTTGGTTGATCTCGTGAACGCCGCGGGCGCGACGCTCGAGGGCATCGGCATCGCCGTGGAGAAGGGCTTTCAGGGCGGCGGCGACCGTTTCCGCTCGCTCGGCGTGCCCTACAAGGCGCTCGCCGTCATCGACAAGGTGGAGGGCACGGAGCTGACCTTCCGCGCTGACTGATTCCATCTTGTTCCAAGTTATTCCGTAATATTCTTTCAAGGAGGTTTTTCCTATGTCTGGTAACGTTCGTCCCGCATCCATGGATCGCATCACCACGCCTGAATTGGCGAATGCGTTCATCAACGAGCAGGTTGCCGCTCTGCGCGCGCAGATCGGCAGCAAGAAGGTGCTGCTGGCGCTCTCCGGCGGCGTCGATTCCTCCGTCGTCGCGGCGCTGCTGATCAAGGCCGTCGGCAAGCAGCTCGTCTGCGTCCACGTCAACCACGGTCTGCTGCGCAAGGGCGAGCCGGAGCAGGTCATCAAGGTCTTTCGCGACGAGCTGGGCGCGGAGCTGATCTACGTCGACGCGGTGGATCGCTTCCTCGACGCCCTCGCCGGCGTGGACGATCCCGAGCAAAAGCGCAAGATCATCGGCAAAATTTTTATCGACGTGTTTGCCGAGGAAGCGAAAAAGCTCGACGGCATCGAGTTCCTCGGTCAGGGCACCATCTATCCCGACATCCTCGAGTCCGACGGCATCAAGAGCCACCACAACGTCGGCGGCCTGCCCCCGGAGCTGAACTTCGAGCTGGTGGAGCCGATCAAGCTGCTCTACAAGGACGAGGTCCGCGTGGTCGGCAAGGCGCTGGGTCTGCCCGACAACATGGTGTACCGTCAGCCGTTCCCCGGCCCGGGCCTCGGCGTCCGCTGCGTCGGCGCCATCACCCGCGATCGTCTTGAGGCGGTCCGCGAGAGCGACGCGATCCTCCGCGAGGAGTTCGCGAACGCGGGCCTCCAGGGCAAGGTGTGGCAGTACTTCACCATCGTGCCCGACTTCAAGTCCACCGGCATCACCGACGGCAAGCGCACCTATGACTGGCCCGTGGTCATCCGCGCGGTCAACACGGTCGACGCCGTGACCGCCGAGGTCGCGCCGCTGGATTTCGCGCTGGTGCAGAAGATCGTCGCGCGCATCACGAGCGAGGTAAAGGGCGTGAACCGCGTCCTCTGGGACGTGACCCCCAAGCCCAGCGCCACGATTGAGTGGGAGTGAGTTTTTGAAACTCCGAACCCGTTGCGGCACAACGATTTTGCGGTTTTATATCTCTCTTTTGATAACGATTTGATAACGCTCCCCATAGGCCGTATCATTCTGTATCCCCAGTGGATTGCGGGTAAAGAATGTTCTTTTGCGGCTTATAAGTGAGGACAACCATATTAGAAAGCCCTTACCGATGGCAACGTCGGTAAGGGCTTTTGCTGTCTATTCATCAGTATCGGGGCTATCTTTGAGTGCATCCACCAGGAAATCACTCAATTCCTGTGAGGGAACTTTTGCCCACCGCAGGGTGGTGTCGTACTTGGGGTAGTTGTACCGCCAGCGGTCATAGTCCTCCCTGGTGATCTCCCCGGCCTCCAGCTTCTTGGCCTGCTCCGCCCAGGCGGACAGCATATCAAGCATATTGGCATAGGTCTTGCCTTTGGATTTGTCCAGACGCAGACAAACCTCGCCGTCAATCTCCCCAATAGTCAGCCCCCGAATATCCTCCAAAGCAAAGAGGGTGTGCATCAGGCCGATGTCGGTATCTATGTCA
>Ga0256405_10002136_pt1 | contig 47712 bp, 27 predicted proteins | sample RumenRJG_02DNA_FD_189096 | JGI IMG/M metagenome (GOLD analysis project Ga0256405, IMG submission 189096) | Bovine rumen microbial communities from Lethbridge, Alberta, Canada - RJG_02 | ecosystem: Host-associated > Mammals > Digestive system > Stomach > Rumen | place: Canada: Alberta...
TTGTATAAAGCAGACTTTCCGTTAAAGTTGTCTTTCCTGCATCTACATGAGCAAGAATACCAATGTTGATTATTTTCATGGAATTTCCCTCCCTACAAATTTATCTTTTAACTTAAAATCAATATTTACTAATTTTGTTCTTTTAAACTATTCTCTCTAACATTTCTTGGTTAATATCGGCTATGTCTAAAAAACTGCATTTAATCTCCTCATTTAATTCTCTAAGATCTTTGTCTTTCATTATATCGTTTTTGAAATCTTCGATACGCTTTATGTTGGCCTTTATTTTGCCACCTTCATCCTTTTCACACATGTCTTTATAGTTAGCGCGCCCAACAGCTATAGAGCTAAAAAGTTTATTTGAATCTTCTCCAGCTTTTTCTAGTAGTTCTTTTTCTTCTGGCGTTCTGTCTTTTTCCTCTTTTAAGAAAATTTTTTCTGCTTCTTTTTTAGAGTATTTATTTTTTTCCCTTCCAAAAAAAGGTGGTAAAACTATCACTTGCACTACAGGTTGGTATTTGGCTATTTTTTCTTTTAAAGCTTTCAATTTTTTTTCTATATTTTCTAAAAAATTAATAAAATCTATAATATACTTAGAGTCTTCAACCATATTTGTTATATGTTCTTCAAGGGTTTTGCCTTCTAAAGCATAGTAGTCAGGGAACTTATTATCTATTATTCCAACAAGATTATTAATCGTATTGATTTTACGCTCTAGGCCTGTAAAATCGCAAAAAGGTAACCTAAAAAAGTTGTATATAAACTTAATTCCAAAAGGGCATTCTCGCCGCCAAACCGCAAAAGGTAAGAAGAGGTCATATACACTTTTAAATTTATCAAAGTTCCGAAATTTAAGAAGAAAAGTTTCTACTTTTTCGATGTGCGGACTAAGCTTTGAAGGTAGCCATTTCATAAAAAAAGGGTAAAAATACTTAAAATATAAAAATAACCATAAGATACTGTCTAAAAAACATACTGCTGCTTTGGAAAAAGAGGGAAATGCTTTAGCCAACATAAAAATAAGATAATCTGTAAGATCTAGATACAATAAGATAAAAATAAGAAAGAACCCATAAGTGTAAAATGGTAAAGCGGGCGAAAACGTAAAAATATACTGAGGAAAAATTTTGAAAAATAATAAAGTAACAAATGTATACCTATTAAAAATTAATTTTTTTAAAATTTTTAGAGCACTAAGTTTTTTATCGTCTAATTTAGTTATAGGGTCTAAATCGCCGTCAATTAATTTTTTATTTTTTGTCTCTAAGTCTTTTATTTTTGGTTTTAAAGTATCTAAAGCATCGCGTATTTTTTTACCCTTTTCCTCTAAATTCTGAGCATCTTTCTCTAAATCTAGTATTGTATTAAATACACTTTTAGAACCTTGCGATCTACTAAAATATTTCACCAAAAAAATTAATAAGCCAGTTCCTGCAGCAGCACTACATAAATACAGGAAAATTAATTTATTTTTAAAGACACGTTCCTTTTGGCTATTTGCACTGTCCGCAAAAGCAGTGCTAACTTGGGAAAAGGAAACACCACAAACCAAAAAAGAACTAGTAAGATTTAAAAACTTATTTTTCATATTTTATTAAAATCTCTAAAAATAAATTAAAATGCGCTTTTATTATACCTAGTTTACGCCAAAAAAGCAACAAACGACAGTGCTAAAATTTTTTAAGGCAGGAAATTATTGTTTTTATTAAAGAAGATTGCGTAGAAAACTGTTTCGCTTGCCAGAAATACAGAAATTATATAGATTTACTGCGAATTCGGTATAACTTAAACGTAACTGAGTTAAACTAAACTTTTTTATTCGGGGCTTAAAAAATGCGCTGCAATTATAGCTCTCTTGTATCCGAAGTACATACCATTTTAACCTTATGGTTTAATTAACCGGCACGATTTTACTCAACAAGAACACGCTCGACAACTTGTTTAGTAAATTATGCTCTGTTATCTAATTTTAAAAATTATTTTTGAACTTCCTCACCTTCTAAATAAGTGCGAGTGCTACTTAAAATCTTTATTTTTAAAAACTTACCCAATATTTCTTTTTCTTTGCTATACACCTTTGTAAGTATATTTCCAGGTGTTCTTGCTAAAAAAACTTCTGGTCTTTCACTACCTTCTTCAACTAAAACTCTTTGAGTAGATCCTACAAAAGAAGCAAACAAATTATCTGTAATGTTTTTTTGCACTTCTAGTAAATATCTTAGTCTTCTAGATTTTTCTTTGTAAGGAACGGGATCATCCATTTTAGCAGCAAGAGTTCCCTCCCTTTTTGAAAATATAAAACTGTAAATTAGAAAAAATTTAACTTTTTTTACTAAGTCTACGGTATCTAAAAACTCTTTTTCTGTTTCACCGGGAAAACCTACTATTATGTCTGTTGAAAGGCAAAGACCTGGGATCTTACTCTTGGCATACTCTACTATTTCTTCGTATTGTTCTTTTGTATATTTTCTGTTCATAATTTTTAAAACTCTGTTATTACCAGACTGCACTGGTAAGTGCATATAAGGTGTAATATGCTTACTGTTTGCCATTGTGTCTATTAATTCTTTAGTTACATCTTTAGGGTTTGAGGTCATAAACCTGACCCAAAAATCGCCTTCTATTTCATCTATTCTTTTTAAAAGTTCTGAAAAATTTATATTATTTTTAAGATCTTTTCCATAAGAGTTAACATTTTGACCCAAAAGTAAAATTTCTTTGTACCCTTTTCCTACTAGACCTTTTACCTCATCTAAAATTTTAAAAAGATCGCGGCTACGCTCTCTTCCCCTAACGTAAGGCACAATGCAGTAAGAGCAAAAATTATTGCAACCGTACATTATTGGAACAGATGCTTTTATTTTATCTGTTCTTTTTACAGGCAAAGAGTCGTCTGCACAAATACCATCATTTTTTATTTCGTTAAAGTAAAGCATGTTTTTACTTTTAAAAGATTTATATAAAAATTTAGAAAAAACTCTAAAGTAGTCTGTGCCCAACACCAAGTCAACAAAAGGAAAAGTTGTTTTTATTTTATTAAAAATTTCTTCCTTTTGGGGCATACACCCACAAACAACAACAACCAAATTTTTATTACTTCTTTTAAGCTTCTTTGTGTTCCCTAAAAAAGCAAAAAATCTATCTTCAGCGTGTTTTCTTATGGCACAGGTATTAAAGACTATTAAATCGGCTTTATTTTCGTCTTCTGTAAAGTCAAAACCAGATTCTTTTAAAATACCACAAATTCTTTCAGAGTCAGCAAAATTTTGTTGGCATCCGAATGTTTTTACTAACGCTAAATATTTACCCTTTACACCAAATTTTTTGGGTAAAGCATCTTTAATTAAATCAGAGTAATTTTCTAACATAAAAATTTTTTTAAATTACTTTCCAAAATTAATAAACACACTGAAAATGATATAAAAAAAAATAACTAAAGTAAATTAAGAAGGTGTATTTATTGGTGTTTTTAAAAAGCAACTAAAATTTGCCATATTATTTCTAAAAAAATTTATTAGAAAGTGATTTATAAAACTTGTTTTTAAATTTTTAACTACAAAAAATTTACATTAATTACTAATAATTTAGTTCTATTTAAAACAAAATTTTTCAGGATCCGTATTTCTAATTCTTAGTAAATTATTTAATCGTCTTAATTGTTGGAATTCATAAATTTTTAAAATAATAAGTCAAAACAACTAAAGGTAAAGTACAATATTAACTTTTTTAGTGAATAAGTCGAAAAAATAAATAAAATGCAGAAAATGATAACTGTTATATGCATGTTTTTTAGTTAGCAGTAGCCTTTAGTCTATAAGGCAGTAGATATGTAAGAGCTATTTTTTATACCCGAACTAAGGGTTTTACTCTATTTTTCTTTTGCAAATTAAACGTTCCTCTCAAAATTATTAGTACTTTAAAACGAATATTTTCTGGCCTAAAAAAACTAAGTATAAAAAAGATAGTTTAATTTTTAAATAGTAGTAAAATTTAATAAATAAACAAAATACTTGAGCTTTTAAATATTTTTTATACTTTTCAGCCAAAATAAAACATAATATACTTCCCCTATAATTTAATATTAAAATTTTTGAAAGGACTTAAAAGTATGGCTATTGTTGGAGCTTACATGGTACCTCACCCTCCGCTAATTATTCCTGAAGTTGGGAGAAGTAAAGAAGGACAAATAAAAAAAACAAGCGATGCATACACAGCTATTTCAAAAGAAATAGCGCAGCTTAAACCTGAAACCATTATTATTTCTAGTCCTCATGCCGATGTGAATAGAGAGCACTTTTATATTTCTTATAGTAGAGAAGCTATAGGAAATTTTTCTGAGTTTGGAGCACCTCAAGTACAATTCAAAGAAGAGTATGATGAAAACTTAAGAGATATTATAAAAAAGATTGCTACAGATGAAGGCTTTTCCTCTAAAATAAAATATAGGGAAACATCAGCCCTTGACCACGGTACTATGATACCTCTTTATTTTGTAAGAAAGTTTTATAACGATTTTAAGATTGTTCGTGTAGGACTTTCTGGTTTACCTTTGGAAGAGCACTATCACTTAGGGCAAATAATAAAAAAAGCGGTTGAAAAAAGTGGACGCCATGCTGTTTACATTGCAAGCGGAGATCTTTCGCACAAACTTAAAAGTTATGGCCCTTACGGTTTTGCAAAAGAAGGACCAGAATATGATAAAAAAATTATGGATGCATGTTCAAGAGCGGCTTTTGGGGAACTTTTCTCTTTTGATGAAAATTTTTGTGAGCGGGCAGCAGATTGTGGGCATCGTTCCTTTGTAATAATGGCTGGCGCTTTGGATGGCACTAAAGTGGAGGCAAAAAAGCTTTCCTATGAAGATATAACCGGAGTAGGGTACGGTATTTGCTCTTTTCGCCCCACTGGAATAGATGATAATAGAAAATTCCTTGAAATAAAGCAGAATAAAAAAAATTCACAAAAGAAGGCAAAAGATAGTACTTCTGACCCTTTTGTACAGCTGGCACAAAAATCTATAGAAAGTTATGTGCGTTATAAAGAAATGATGGATATTCCAGAGGATCTGCCGCCTCAACTTACAAACGTAAAAGCTGGTGCCTTTGTGTCTATTCACAAAAACGGGAAGCTAAGAGGATGCATTGGGACTATACTCCCAACACAGAAAAACTTAGCACTAGAGATCATAAACAATGCTGTAAGTGCTGCTAGCAAAGATTCTAGATTTAATCCAATTACTCCGTATGAGCTTTTTGAGCTTAGTATTAGTGTAGACGTTTTAAGTGCGCCAGAAGATATAGCATCTGAAAAAGATTTAGATGTAAAAAAATACGGTGTAATAGTAACAAATGGAGGCCGTCGTGGAGTCCTTTTACCAAACCTTGAAGGAATAGATGCAGTAGAGCAGCAAATATCTATTGCTAAAAAAAAGGCAGGAATTAGCCAAAACGAAGATGTAACTTTGCAGCGGTTTGAAGTTGTGCGCCATACTTAGGGTTTTAAAGAAAGTAGTTTTAAACAGATAATATTTACTATTAATATGTTTTAAAGCACGTTTAATGGTTAACGAAAAGAGGCACCGAACCTAACAGTGCCTCTAATTAAAATGCAAGCTGAAACTCTCTTTCTTAATTTTCACAAAGCTAAGAGCTAAGCAAACAACAAATAAAAGACTAATATAAAGCCATCTTTTCCATGGCAAGAGCGTCATAATAGACCTTGTTATTTACTTCATCCACTAAAGAGTAGTACAACCAATTTTTTGAGTCTTTTAATAAATTATTTTTAAACACTTGACCTTTTTGACGCACCAATATCCTAAATGGGATATCTTTCAATAAAAAAAACATATTACGAGCGTCCACAACAGAATGACCATTATACAACTTAATACTGTTTTGCATTACATACTTTTCATCCTCTGTTACGCTTCTTATTAAACACTTGTCTTGAAATTTTTTTTCACATTTATTTTTAATAAATTCGCCAAGAAGCCAATATTCGTTGGTGTACCCATCTTTCCCTACTGTTTCACCACAAGACTCTTCGTCAACATAGACTCTGCACGTAATATCATTTTTTGCAATATTTTTAACGTAGTCTATAAGTGGGCACTTGAGTGGGCCATTCGCACCATAAAGTTTACTGGAATAACTATTATCATCATATATTCTACCTATTAAATGCAAGGTACTATATCCTTCCATGTCACACACGTACCAATTTTCTTCATCTTTTTCTTTTACGGCGTAAATAACTACATCACGTGTTCCACCGTCGGTTTCATTGTGAACCATTAAGTAACTTTTTACATTTTTCTTTCTAAGAAAATCAAGTACATGGCAAGACATAGCTCTACAGTCTGCACCAACTTTTGCGTCCTCCAAAGATTTTTCGAACCTAAAGGAAAAAAAATTATTAATATCAAGTAATTTATATTTCCCAAGCCCAACCAAATCATTTAAATAATCCAAAGAATCTTTTGGATCACACAGCTTCTGTACTAATTTATCTATTTCCTCTTCCTTCCCATGCTCTTTATATTCTCTTACTTTATTTTGCAAATCCGGGCTAAAACGCAAATCCCAATATTTTTCCATGTTTTCTTCACAATTTTTGACCAATTCATCTTGAATATCTGGTTTATTAGCGTCATAGCTCTTAACAATAGCCTCAAGATTTGCAAAAGCACTTTGACTACCAACAAAAGAAGTTGCAAACGTCCCTATAACACCGGGAATTAAATAGAAAGACTTTTTGTGCATATATTGTTACCTCGTAAAATAAAATATTTTAATAAATAGATTGCAACGGCCCTAAACTTTGCCCCTCCTTTCTTACATTAGGATCAAAACAAAAACAAGTGAATTTTAAGAATATTTAAATAAAAAATCAATAAAAAAATACTATATTTTATTGATTTTTTAAAAATATAGTAATATAAATGTTTTTAAAGTATTATTTTCTACAAGTATATAAAATATTTCATTAGTTTTATTCTTAAAAGAAGAGCATATAACTAACGGTTTTAAGGTAGCACCAAATTTAGCTAAAGTATTCAAAGTTTTACATGAGAAAAATTGTTTAAGTTATTAAATATGAGATATAAGTATGGAATAACTTAATATTAGAGGTCTCAGGTTAAAGGTAGACCGAGTTCATCTATTTTAAGCACACTGTTGGTTTTACAGTTATACATAATGGTGCGATACATCAATTTATGCTGCTCTATATCTAAAAACTACGTATGATTTTGTTGATGCAAAGTCGTGTATCGGCTAAATATTTTTTAGGTCTAGTATACTAAAAATATGAAAATTTCGTGTATAATAGTCTTTTGTATATGAAATTAAAAGGCGAATGGTAAAAGTGCTGTTAAAATCTTTAGAAATTTTTGGATTTAAGACTTTCCCAGACAAAACTGTTTTAAAGTTTAACAAAGGGATTAGCGTAGTAGTTGGTCCTAACGGGAGCGGTAAAAGCAATGTTAGTGATGCTATAAGATGGGTCTTAGGGGAGCAATCCTTAAGGCTTTTACGATGTTCTAAAATGGAAGACGTTGTTTTTAACGGCACGGTAGACAGAAAGTCTAAGGGGTATGCTGAGGTTTCTTTGGTTGTAGATAATATTGACAGAAAGCTTAATATTGAAGAAGATAACGTTATAATAACCAGGAGATATTATAGGTCTACAGAAAGCGAATACCTTTTAAATAATAAACAAGTTAGATTAAAAGACATAAATGAACTTTTTATGGACACAGGTCTTGGTAGGGATGGCTATTCTATTATTGGTCAGGGCAAAATAGACGAGATAGTTTCTTCTAAAAGTGAAGACAGAAGAGAGATTTTTGAAGAGGCAGCAGGGATATCTAAATTTAGGTACAGAAAAACAGAGGCAGAGAAAAAGCTAGAAAAAACAGAGGAAAATTTAGTTAGAATCAACGACATTTTAACAGAGCTTGAAAGCAGAGTTGGTCCACTTTTCAAAGAAGCCGAAAAAGCAAAAGAGTACGTGAATTTAGCAAAAGAGCAAAAAGATATACAAATCGGGCTTTGGTTAAATGACTTAGATAAGTCCTCTTTTAACTTAAAAGAAATAAACAAAAAACTCATTGAAGCGAATAATCAGTATAGTGAAATAGAAAAAAACTTAGAAAATATAATAAAAAAGACAGAAGATGCTTTAAAAGAAATAAATCTTTTAAATATAGAAATAGATAAAGAAACAAGAGAAAATTCACAATCTGAAGAAATTAAAGCTATAAAAGTGAATAAAATATCTGTTTTAGAAAATGATTTAGTTCACAACGAGGAAAGCATAAAAAGGATAATTTTAGAAGTAGAGGAAACGAAAAAATCTTTTACAGGAATTAAGGAAAAAAAAGAAAATTTAGAAAAAATAATAGAGTCTTTAAAATTAGAAAAAAATAAAAAAGAAGAAGAACTCTTAAAGTATAAAAATGAAAATGCTGACGTTAATAATAGGTTTTCTAATATATCTGTAGAAATTACAGACTTAAACAAAACCATTTTAGAAATAAACAGTAAAGATTCTTTAAATAAAGCCAATGAAATTGCTACTAGAACAGCCATAGAAGAGACAGAGGAAAAATTAGTAAAGAATGAGGAAAACGTAAAAAATAAAGAGAAAGACTTAGAAATTTTAAAAGAAAACTTTAAAGAAATAGAAAACCAGTGTAAAGAAGCGGAAAAAAGCATAGTTTTTAAAATAGAGCAGATGAATAAAACAAAAAAAGATATATTTTTAAAACAAAAAAATTTAGAGGAAATGAAAGAAAATATAAGTAAATTAAAGTTAGATTGTGACTCTAAAAAAAGAAAAATAGATTTTTTAAAGAATTTAGAAGAGAACTTAGAAGGGTTTTCATTTAGTGTTAAGTTCATAATGAAAGAGAGTAAGTTAAAAAATCTTTCTGGAATTTTAGGGCCTGTAATTTCTCTTTTAAAAGTAGACTCTAAATATTCTTTAGCAATAGAAACAGCTTTGGGAGCAGCTAGTCAGCATATTGTTACAGAAAAAGAACTAGACGCTAAAAATGCTATAAATCTTTTAAAAGAAAAAAAAGCCGGCAGGGCTACTTTTTTACCTATTAGTAATATATCCGGAAGAAAACTGGAAGAGCATGGCCTTTCCAGGTTTAATGGATTTATCGGTATCGCTAGCGACTTAATTGAGTTTGACCCTAAATTCAAAGATATTTTCTACTCTTTGATGGGTAGAATAGTAATATGCGATAATTTAAATAATGCATCTATAATAGCTGGGAACTTTTCTTATAGGTTTAAGATTGTTACTTTAGATGGTCAAGTTATTAATGCTGGCGGCTCCTTAACAGGTGGTTCTGCCAATAAAAATTTAGGAGTCTTGCAAAGAAATAAGGAAATTAGCAATTTGGAAGAAGAGAGGAAAAAAATTAGTAAAGATTTAGAAGTTAAGAAAGAAGACTTAGAGAAAATTAATTTAGAATGTGAAAATTTAAAAAATGATTTAAAAATTATAGAAGAAAATTTAGCAATTAAAAATAAAGAAAACATAAAAATAAAAACAGATTATAACAGTGTTTCTTTTAAAGTAAATGAAGGAGAAAAAGTTTTAATAAGCTTAAAAAAAGAAAAAGAAGAGCTTTTAAGTAAGTTAGAAAGATTAAATAAAAAGAAAGAAGAAGCAACTAAAGGCACTGAAAAGAACTCTACTGATTTAAAAAAGTTAGAAGATGACCTTAAAAATTTAGAAATAGAAAAAGGAAATTTAGAAAAGAAAAAAGATGAAGTAGCGCAAAATGTTAGTAAATTTAATTTAGAATTACTTTCTGTTGTTAAAGATATTGAGCTTAATGAAAACTCTTTAAAAGTACTTTTAGATAACGAAACTAGTGGAACAGAAAAAGTTAGAAATCTTTTAGAAGAGAAAGAATTTTTAGAAAAAAAAGATGAAAAAATAAAAAAAGAAGTCTTAATTTTGAAAGAAGAAATAGAAAAGAGTACACAAAGTTCCAGTGATTCACAGGCAAAAATTAAGGAGCTGGCTGAGAAAAGGATAGGTATAGAAAAAAATATTACAGAATTTAGAAACAAAGAAAGAGAGATTACTGGAAATAAGGAGAATATGTCTTTAGAGTGTGCAAGATTTAAAGATAAAATAGACTCTTTGCAAAAAAATTACGATGAAATAATAGCAAAAATGTGGGATGAATATGAAATAACAAAAACAGAGGCTATGAGTAATTTTAAAAAATTAGAGGAAACAGATAAATACAATAAGGTACTAACAAGTATTAAAATGAAAATAAAAAGTTTGGGAAGTGTTAATGTTGCTGCGATTGAAGAATATAAAGAGGTAAATGAACGGTATACATTTTTAAAGCATCAGGTGGAGGATGTGGAAAAATCTAAAAGAGAGTTGCACAAACTAATAAACGACTTAGTAAGCCAAATGAAAGAGCTATTTTCCACTAAATTTTCTAAAATAAATGAAAATTTTTCAAAAGTTTTTAAAGAACTCTTTGGCGGAGGTAAAGCGGAACTTACTTTAACAAACAGCGATGACGTCTTAAACACGGGAATAAATATTTACGTACAACCTCCCGGTAAGATAGTCTCTCATATAGAGTCTCTTTCAGGAGGGGAGAAAGCTTTGGTGGCTATATCTTTATATTTTGCAATAATGTTGGTTAATCCTGTTCCATTTTGCGTTCTAGACGAAATTGAAGCCGCCCTCGATGACGTTAACGTTAGCAGGTTTGCTTTTTATTTAAGAAAAATGAGCGAAAACACACAGTTTATTGCCATTACTCACAGAAGAGGCACAATGGAACAGGCAGACATGATGTATGGTGTTACAATGCAACACAAGGGAATCTCCAAGCTTTTAGAGCTTAATTTAGAAGAGTCAAAGATTAATTTTTCAATATAGCAAAGCTAATTATAAAGGTTAGGGCCGAGCTAACGGAATTTTTTAAATAAGTTTTTTAAGCAGTATGTTTTAAAATCAATAAAAGCTTTAATTTGAGCCTGAATTTTGCGCAATTTTTTTGCAGAAAAAAGTAAATTTGTTTGGCCTATTTTTTGAATTGACTTAAGAAAAATGAAGGAACAATCAGACATGATGCGATTTAACAGTGCTACATCAAAGGAGAAGATAAGCATTTAGATATTAGTTTAGAAAAATCTAGTATTAACTTTGTAGTTTACTGGATTATTAATTTTAGGCAATAGGGTAGAGTTAACATGATTTTACATAAGTAAAGCTTTTAAGTAAACTGTCTAATAGCTAGGATGGCAAAGTTGATGGGCCTAAATTTTTTAACACTTTTTGCAAAATAACGAGCAAAGTTATTAGACTCATTTTTTGCGCAGACTGAAGGCAAATGGCAGGAAGGTATAGCGTCTGGTATTACAGTGCAGCACAAGAAAACATCTAATTTTTTTATTAACGCAGAGGATCCTGGTTTTAAACTTTAAGTTCATTAAAGTATTATAAGTTTTGAGTACAGAAATCAGTATCAGTATAATTTGAGCTAATTAGTTAGGATAAAATGGAAAATTTATTCAAAACTTAACAATACCTTAGAAAATTTTTCCCCACCAGTAAAATAATAGTTTGCATATTGTAGTGGTAAGGTTATTTATTTTTTGGCCAGTCCAAACGGCAATGGCTAATGTTAACTTTAGCAAGTTTGCTATTTTTAAGGTGAAAGTTTAAGCACTACTAATTTTATTTTATAGGCCTAACGAACAATAACAAGAGTTTGACTTTTAGGTCATAAATATTTCTTTAGCTCATTTATTTTATACTTTATTATATTTTAATTTTTTATGCCTGCAATTCTACGAAATCAAATAAATTTATATTTCTTAAAAATAGGTCTGTTAGCAACTGTGCTCAAAATTAAATTTCACATGTAAAAATTAGTAAAAAGTAAATTAAAAATGAATCTTAAAATTTAAATTTTTAATCAATAAGTCAAAAAGTAAAAAAGTTATGTATTTTAAAACAAAAAACTACTTCTTTAGGTATTTAATTTTAGCATATTCTGTTTTACGCTATTTTTATAGTTAATATCGACAATTTAATCCTTAAGTGCTAATAATTTCTAAAAAAAATACACCATCAAGAGACAAAACTTTCACTTTCTAAAGAATATAATTCCCTTAAATTTTTATTTAAGGGGGAAAAATATGGTCAAAGCTTTTGGTGCGAGGGTCATAGAAAAGAGGAGGCAAAATGAAACTGTAAATTTAAAGTCTAGAATAATACCCAATATTATTTATTTTATTCTTAGTTTTTTTATATCTAATAAAAGTATATACTGTAAATTCTTTCCTTTTGGGGTTGCTTTTACTGCAGGAGTTCCCTACAAAAGTTCTTTTTTAACATTTTTTGGCTCGGCTGTAAGTTATTTAGTTCCCGGAGAAATCAATTACTCTATAAAGTATATAGCAGCAATGGTCATAATTATTACCGTACGCTGGGCTTTAAAAGACTTAAAAATAGAAAATAATAAATTTTATTCCCCAATAATTTGCAGTTTAGCTTTATTCTTAATAAGTGTACCAGTTTATGTTAATGGAAATTTTTCGTCTGCAATTCTTTTAAATAATTTTTTTGAGTCTTTGTTAGCAGGTGTATATTCCTTTTTCTTCAAAGAAAGTATTAATATTTTTGGTAACTACTTTTTTTGCGAAAATAAAAATACTTCTCTAATAAAAGATGCAAAAGACCTAGTAGTAATTTCTATGAGTGTTTTCGCCTTAACTCTTGCTTTATTTTTTGTAGACCTTGGTATTTTATCTTTAGGAAGAATAATATCTATATACTTTATTTTAATTTTGTGCAAAGCAGGTGGAGCCCTTTTTGCAGGAACTGCTTCTATTATTTTAGAATTTGTATTTAATTTTAGATTTAAAAATAGTTTTTATAACAATAATAATTATAATTTACTGTTTTCTTCTATTTGTGCTTTAACCGCCGGCTTATTTTCAAAATTAGAAAAAATTAAAATAGCAATTTTATACATATTTTTAAATTTACTTTTGAAATTAAACTTACTTTCTGAGTTAGGTCCCAGTGTAATACTTTCTAGTTTTTATGAATCAATTTTAGCTAGTATTTTGTTTCTAATTACTCCTTTGTACATACTAAAAAAAATAATTAAACCAGAGATGAGTGACTATTATTTATATTCAAATTTTTCTAATTTAAAAAAACAAATAAGTTTAAAATTAAAATTTTTAGCAGAATCCTTAAAAAATATTGGTAGTAGTTTAGATGTTGTCTCTTTAAGAAAGAAAAACAACAAAAGGGATCTTGTGAAAGAAAACATAGAGAGCATAAAAGAAAAATTTTGTTCTAGTTGTAATTTAAACTCTTTTTGCTGGAATTTTTCAGATGGGAAAATGAAACAAGCTCTGGAAAAAGCTTTAAATAATAATAAAGACCAAAATAATCTTGAAAATTCATATTTAGAAAAAAGGTGCTTAAACTTTGGAAAAATTCTTAATTATATAGATTTACTGCATCTACAAAATAATATAAAAGATACTTCTAGTTTAAGAATAAATGAAATTAAGGACTGCATGATTGAGCAATTAAAAAACATAGGGGAATTATTAGAGGGAACTTCTTTAAGGGTAAATAACAACTACAGTGTTAAAAGTGATGCCGCTTTTAATTTAACAAAAAAACTAAAGAAAAAAGGTATTAACCCTATTTATTTACTGTGTACAGAGGGTATGAATGGAAAATGGAAAATAGAGCTTTCAATAAAAGTAAGTGAAGAGGAAAAATTTAAAAAAATTAATTTTGGTGAGTTATTAGAAGATGAGTACAAAAGAAAATTTGATGTTCCCATTTTAACAAAATCAAGTGAAGAAAATTTAGACTACGTTATTCTTGAAAAAACTAAGTATAAAGTAAAAATTTTTACGGCTCAGCATATATGTAAAAACGGAAATTTTTGTGGCGACAGTTTTAAATATTTTTATACAGAAGACGGGTATTTTGTAGTAGTTTTAAGCGATGGTATGGGCACGGGAGTAAGAGCTGCTGTTGAAGGAGCAATAGTCTGTGAAATTTTAAGTGTTTTGGTGAAGTCTGGTGTAAATTTTGAGGTAGCTTTGAAAATAGTTAATACAACCCTTTTAGCGAACCCAAATGAAGAGGCTTTGGTAGCAGTAGACTTGGTTTTTATTAACCTTAACACAGGGGTATCTGAATTTTTTAAAGTCGGGGGAGCCAGTAGCATTGTAAAAAATAAAGGACAAGTACAAGTTTTAGAAGAAAGCTCTTTACCAATAGGTATTTTAAAAGACGTAAGATACTCTGTAGAAAAAATTAAACTATTTAATGAAGACAAAGTCTTAATTATGTCTGACGGGGCTTGTTACCCAAAACTCGACTGGATAACAGAAAAAGTTAAAAACTGGAAAAATGAACCTTGCGAAGACATAGCAAATTTTGTAGTAGAAAAATCTTTAAACTATAGAAAGAATGATCAAGATGATGACATAACCGTCATAGCGCTGAAGCTAACAAGCAATAACTAGTAGATTATTTTGCGCCACAAAAACCGAACAAACTTAAGTGTTAAAACTTATTTTTAGGCAACAATAAAAACAGAGTAGATGAAGTGGAAATTTACCTTCTAAGTTAAAACAAATTTTCAAAACTTACCAATCTCTAGGCTATAACTCTTGATTTACAAATTGCCCTACCTGCTGCAATGTATATACTTTCGGCCCTTAATTTTTAAAGCAGAACGAACTAAAAAATGCACTCTTTTTTAAAAATTATAGCCTTCAACTTTTTGACACCTTCTCTCATAGTAGCGCCCACATTCATCTGACCTTAGTACCGACATTATTCTTTTAAAAAACTTACATACCCAAAAGCCCAATAATGAAACTATGATCTTTACTCCACAAAAGTGCTGAAACCAGCAGCTTAGAGTCAAACATCATTTTCGATGTTATCTACATTTTCCTGGCTGTGTTCTATTTCTTTTTGTTCATCAATCGAATTTTTGATTTTTTCAAGGTCAAGGCCTTCTTTAGCAAAATCAATGCTAAGAGGTTTATTGCTATTATTTTCGTAAACCTTAACAACTCCGTTATCATCCTTAAGGTATAGTGCATAGCCAATTTTTTTCTGTTCATAAGCTGCACCCAAAATGTAATTGTAAAATTCAATAAGCTTGCCTTTATCGTTATCTGCATACTGCACCGCTAGTTCCGCATCAAAACAATACCCTCCGTTTGCTCCTATTAACTTAAATTTAAAATCCTTTTCTCTAAAAGATACTATCTCTATTTCAACTTCTTCATTTTTATTTAGATATTCGTCAATTTGAGTAACAAAGTCGTCGTTCACTTCGTTTTTATCTTCATCATTACTTTCGCCGCTCTTATTATTTTCAACTTCCTCATCATCATCTTCGCAGTATATCCGCATCAGCGTGTCACTTTTTACTACAAGTTTAACCCCTTCAGCAAATTTTAAATTTTTCTTAAAGTCAAAAATTTTATTTTCTTCGGTAAAATTTTCAAAAAGAGAACTTGCAAAAAAAAGTTTATCAAAAATATTAATATTTTTAGTGCCATCGTACTGGTATTTCAGAATCAAAGCTCTTTTGTTCCTAAAATTATTTGAGTATTCACAACTCTCTTTAAAATCTACTGTATCTCCTGAATCATAATCTTTAAAACAATGCATCTCCACAAAAGGGTTTGACCCTAGATCCATCGTCTTACGATTTAATAAATATAACCTCAGTCCATTAGAAGAACAATAAAAATAAAAAAGATTCTTCTTTTTATTGTCTGAACTAGCTTTTTTAAATATTTTATTAAAGAAATTTAACGTGTCTTCAAGTTTTGAAGAATCTACGTATTTCGTAGTTAATACAACATCAGAAACATCAGGATTGTTCAGCTTAAGTTCCAAATATCCAGCTTCATCAATCCACGTAATTTCTATTTCAACTTCAGACTCATCAGTCAATTCAGCATGGCTGCTCTTGGCTTCTTCGAATTTCTTAAAACTGTCTTTATTCAAAGCTGCCTCCAAATTCTTCACAGTTACATTTAGCTTCGTACCTCCAATGCCAAGCCGCTCTTTTAAAAAATGCACACTTAAAAACTTAAAAATATCTCTTATGTCTTCTTTATCTCCTTGGCTAAAATTGGGTTTCTTTTCTTGGCTAAAAATAGAAAGGCTAATAACTTCCTCTTTATTTTCTTTAACTTTAATATATTCTTTTCTAAAACCACTAATGTCTTTTTCCTCACCCTTCTTTACGTTAAATTTATTAGCAGAAGAAATAAGCTTATCCTCTTCTGCATTGTTTCCGTCATCTAATACTTCTGTGTTTATTTTTTCATTAGGTTCCTTATGTTCACCTACGGGCGGATTTTTAAAATATTTGTATATCCTGTATATCCCCCACATCGCAACCATAACCAAAAATACAGCGCCTATAGTTTTCCAAGGCACATATTCCTTGGATACTTTGCCCACACTGCCAATACCATTCTTTGCGGTACTAGTGCCGACTAACATCCCAGCTTGGTTGGTCAACGCGGCGCTGTTTTGCGCAGCACCCACAACCGTTGACCCAATAAACACTCCAGACAAAACTATCCCGCTCTTTCTTCTTTTTCCGTATGCCATAATTAAAAAGCCCTCCAAAACTAAAAGTTACATACTACAGTGGACTCAGCATAATCATAGTCATAGTCATAGTATAACACTAAAAGTTTAAAACTTAAAGTTATTATTTACAAATTTTTAAAATTTTATTGCTTACTCGAAGTGATTAGTTTTAGAAAAATGTTGATTTATTTTTTATACCGCGTTACAATGTAAAAAGGTGTGCGTGGTTCTTTTGTGAGCAGCCTGCACCGGGCCGTTGTGTTTTAGTTTGTTGAGTCTTTTAAATTTTGTTTTGCTTTTATTCTTTTGGATGTCGCTTTAAGTTTTTAGTTTTGTGCCTGGGTGTCTTTTTTAGTTTTGTTTGGGGGTATAGCTCAGTTGGTAGAGCGCTTGAATGGCATTCAAGAGGTCACCGGTTCGAACCCGGTTATCTCCACCAGGGGTATCTACGCGTTGCTTTTTGAATGTATAAGGGTGATGTCAAAGTGACAACGCTAAGGGAGTTCAGCCTTCTTCGGATGGGAGGCCTTCACTTCTTTTGTAAAGAGCCTTAGCGGAGTTTTAGTTTTCATTCCTGTTTGTCCCCACCAAGAGTGTTTTCAAGTTGTTTTTTACGTATAAAGGTTGTGCCAAAGCAACAGTTTTAAGGGAGTTCAGCCTTATTTTGGTGGGGGCTTTCAATTTTTGTGTAAAAAGCTTCGGCAAATTTTTGGTTTCCATTCCGGTTATCTTCGCCAGGGGTGTTTATGCGTTGATTTATAAATGCATAAAGGTTTATGCCAAAGTCGCGAAGCTGGGACGTTCAGGTTTCTTGGGCGGGAGTTCTCACTTTTTGTGTAAAACGTTTTAGTAGGTTCCTTGATTTTTATTTGAGGTTTTGCATTGTTGCCTATTTTTTTAAACCGTTATTCTATGTGGTATAGATTTAGTTAAAAAGCTAATATTTAAAGTAAAAGTCAATCTGTGAGTGTATTTTTTGGGATTGTGCTAGGGCTGGGGACACTTGTAAAAAATTGCTACCTACGGTAACAATGAAAATCAGAATTTAAGTTACAAAACGAGCAAAAAGTTATTTAGGTTTGTGCCCTTTGTGTAAAGGACGTGCTGCCGTTTTTTATTTATATAGGCAACAGTTTGATGTGATGTATGAAGCTTTGACATTACCTTTTTATAATTTATATTTCTTTAAATTTTTAAATTTGTAATTATGGGCTTAGGCTTTTGTCTGCGAGGTTTTGGGGCATCTCATAGTGGGATGTATTGCATTAAAATATTGCTTATATTTGGTAGTATTAAAGCCATTATAAACACCAAATAAAAGTCACAAATTTATGGAGGTTTTAGAGTTTACTCTCTTCCACTAATTAATATTTTAAGTTTCCCGATTCATACAGAGCACCTTTTTATTTGACCCCTATTTTGGCACTTTCCGTTTTAGCATTACCTTTCTTTTTCCTATAATTTTCATTCTTAATTTATTTAAGACTTCGGTTTGTTCTACCTATTCTTTAAAAGTTTTTCAGCAGCTTTTAAAACAGAGTACTTCCCACTGTAAAAGTTCAAAGAGCCTTGTAAAAAAACAGCATACGGCGGTCTTAAAGGAGCATCGGCGGAAAGTTCAATTGATGAGCCTCCTGTAAAAGACCCACTTGCCATTATTATTTTTTCGCTGTAGCCTGGCATAGACCAAGGTTCAGGTTCAAAAAAAGAATCTACTGGTGAATATTTTTGAACTGCTTTGCAAAACTCAATAACTTTTTCTTTATTATTTAAAATTATTGCTGCAACTATGTCTGACCTGGGCTCATTATATTTTGGAAAAGTTTCATAACCCATTAAAGAAAATAAAGCACTAGCAAAAATAGACGTCTTTAGCGCTTCTTTAACAATTAATGGTGCCATAAAAAAGCCTAAAAATATTTCTCTATTTAAGTTTAAAGAGGCACCGACTTCTCCCCCTATACCAGGCGAAGTAAACCTTTGTGCGCATAAATTAACTAAATCTTTTTTCCCTACAATATACCCACCACTTCTAGCAATTCCTCCACCGGGGTTTTTTATTAGTGAACCGACTGCCAGGTCGGCTCCTACCTGTGTTGGCTCTATTTTTTCTGTAAATTCTCCGTAACAATTATCCACCAGTATGTAGCAATCTTTTTTTGCTTCTTTTACTATTTTTACTACTTTTAAAATTTCTTCGCAGGTAACAGACGGTCTTATACTATACCCTCTAGACTTTTGGACATAAACAACCTTAGTTTTGTTATTTATCTTGTTTTTTATATTTTCAAAATCTATTTTTCCTTCTTCTGTTAGGTCTAGCTGATTATAATTTACAAAAAAATCTTTTAAGGACCCGCTGGAGTTATTAGTATTTTCGGTACCAATAACACTTTTTAAAGTGTCGTAGACTTCACCTGTTACAGATAGAATTGTATCGCCTGGTCGAAGTATCCCAAAAAGCGCCACAGTTAAAGCGTGTGTCCCGGAATTAAAGCTGTGCCTTACCAGCGCCGACTCCGCTTTAAAATAGTGAGCATAGACTTTGTCTAGAGTGTCTCTACCAATGTCAGAATATCCGTATCCACTAGAAGATAAATTTATATGACTCTCACTCACTTTGTTCTCAATAAAAGAAGAAAGCATCTTTGTTTGGTTAAACTCTGCTATTTTTTCGACATTCTTAAAAGGTTCCTCGCAAAGTTTTAATGCCTCAAATTCCAAGTTTTTTAAATCTTCTGTTTTGTAAATTTTTTTCATAATAAAAACCTTTTTGCTAAAGTTTATAACTATATTTTTAAAATAAATTTTTTAATATTTTACCATATGGCTCTTAAGTATTTTTTACTTATTTTTTTTAACAAAAGTATTTGTATTGTTAGATTTTTTAATGTACAATCTAAATGTAAAATATATTTTAAGATTGGTGATTTTTTTGAAATTAGCTTTGAAAAAGACTGGAAAGTTTCGTTTTTTATTTAAGTTTTTTGTTTTTAGTGTTTTTTTATACTTTCTGTTTTCTATTTTTTCTCAGTTTTGTAAAGTTAGAAAAAAAGAAGAGGAGCTTTCATCTTTAAACAGTAAAGCGCAGATTTTGGACGGAAAATTAAAAGAGCTTTACTCCTCTTTGGAGCTCACAGAGGATCAAATTAAAAGGGTAGCCAGAGATAGTTTAGGAATGCTGCAAAAAAATGAAAGAGTTTTTGTGGTTTCTGGAGGGTAGTTTAGGCTCATTATTCTGCCTCCTTCTTAAATGGAGTAAACTTTAAAGTAAATCCGATGGCAAGGACAATTAAGTGGTTTTTTCATGGGAAGTTAAAACTTTAAGTGAAAGAGTCGGTACAGACTGAGAGATAGCTTTTTGGATTTCCCTTAACAGGTCTATTAGGCTAAAAAATCTTAGTACCATCTATAAAGACATTATCTGGTTTTAATAAAAAATTTTTAAAGGGATCCTTTACAAAAACTAGCAAATCTGCGTCTTTACCTTTTTTTATTGAGCCTAATCTACCGTCTATCCCGCAAATTTTTGCAGGGTTTATAGTTATAGATTTTAGAGCATCAGTCTTGTTTAAACCTTCTTCTATAGCAATTTTGCAGCTTAACAAAAGATACTGAACAGGAGTCTCTGGGTGGTCGGACATTATTGAAAAGCATATATTTTTCTTTTTTGCTAAACATGAAGGGGTCTTACTACTAAAGCCTGAAAGTTCTGGTTTACAATTGTCGCTTATTATAGGGCCTAACAATATTTTAGCATTTTGACAATCTAGATAATCGGCTATTAAAGGCCCTTGCGTACAATGCACTAAAACGTAGTCTAAGTTGAACTCTTTGGCTATTCTTATTGCAGTACAAATATCGTCTGCCCTATGAGCGTGAAAAAAAGCCTTTATTTCATTTTTTAAAACGGGAATAAGTGCTTCACTTTTTATGTCATATTCAGGAGCTGAAAAATCGTCTGACTTAAAAGACTTTTCCCTGTCTTCATAATATCGCTTTGCTTTAAATAAAGCCTCCCTTATAAGAGCAGCAGTTGCCATTCTTGTTGTAGGGGATTCTTCTCTTTCACTGTAAGTACTCTTAGGGTTTTCACCCAGTGCAAATTTTATTCCAACTTTATTTTTTATTATCATTTCGTCAATACTATTTCCATACGTTTTCATGGCAAAAATTTCGCCACCTATTGGGTTAGCACTGCCCGGAGAAATCACCACACTCGTAACGCCATACCTTAAAGCCTCTTTAAAAGCTGGGTCCAAAGGATTAGTAGCATCTAAAGCCCTTAAGTGGGGAGTAACAGGGTCTGTCATTTCATTAGCATCGTCTCCCTCAAAACTGAGGTAAGACTCACATATTCCAAGGTGTGTATGTGCATCAACAAAACCAGGTAAAATAAACTTACCTGAAAAATCTATTTCTTCTAAATCATTTTTTTCTAAGCTTTCAGTGCTTCTATTAACTTTAATATCTGTTTCCAAGTTATCTATCGACCCAACGGACGCTATCTTTCCACTTTTATTTACATAAATATAACCGCTCTCTATGACCCCGAGGTTATCATCAGCAGTATAGATTGTTGCATTTTTTAAAAGTTTATTATTCTTCATAGAAATTTTTTAAAAGTTTAAAAACCAAAAATAAATAAGGACAATACGAATAACAGCTTAACTTATCAATATTTTATACCCTAAAAATATAAAAAACAACAAAAGTATTATAATTGGGACTAATAAAATTAAGTATATAAAAAGGATTTCTTAAAACCTAGTATATTAAACACTATAAGTGCTTTGTTTATAAAAAATTTTAAAGAGGCTAATCATTTTCTTTAAGTGTAACTCAGCAATAAGTAAATTTTTATTGTTTTTATTTTAAACAATTTATACAATTTCGTTACTACTAAAATCGCTAAAAATACATAAAGTATGTACTTTATGGCAATTAGGGCTAGGAAAAAGTTTTGTTGTTAACTGATTTTAACATTTCCACTTAAAGGAAAAGTTACCGGTCAAGTTTTTTTAGTTTTTAAAAATTTATAACGAAGAACTTTAGAGCTATTTAATAACTAATCTAAAAAACATAAAAAATGCGACCACCTAAGAAGTAACGCTTAAGGAAAAGTATGTGTTTCAATAATACTAAATTTTATGTATATATTTAGTTTTAATACACTATAGTTTTAAAGTTTATTTCAATTAACTTAAAATTTATTTTTATAGATTTTTTATATTTTAAATTCTATAATCATTACTGTCTGAAACTAGATGATTAAAATATCTATTTTATAGGTCTAAAGAAGCATAGTATGAAAAAAAAAGATAGTTTTTCCGATTCATTAAATAAGTTAGAAGAAATATTAGAAAAGCTCGAAAATGGTGAAGAGTCTTTAGAAAGTGCTCTGGACCTTTATAAAAAAGGCGCTGATATTATATTAAAGTGCACAAAAGAACTAAAAACAGCTGAGCAAAAAATGGTAGATGTTTCCTCAACTATTTCTTTTAACCTTCTAGAAAAGGAGCAAGAGCCAGTCTTTTTTAATGATGCAAGATGATATTTTTTCGTACAAACAAACAGTTATAAATGGTTTACGTTACTACTTGGAAAAAAGTAATGTTTTTAGTAAGAAACTTTTAGGCTCCGTGGAGTATAGTCTTTTTTCTGCTGGCAAATTTTTAAGATCTAGTCTTTTGCTTGATTTTTGTAAACTGTGTTGCGAAAACATAGAGCCTGCCGTTCCTTTTGCTTGTGCTGTAGAAATGATTCATACTTACTCTTTAATTCATGATGACCTTCCTTGCATGGATGACGACTCTGTAAGGAGGGGCAAACCTTCTAACCATGTAGTTAACGGTGAAGGATTTGCTGTTTTGGCAGGTGACGCTCTTTTTTCTTTGGCAGCAGAAATCTTAACCGACAGAAAAACTGTGAAATTTTTAGATGCAGATAGCTGCGTTAAAGCTTGTAACATTTTATTTGGCTGCTGTGGAATAAGCGGAATGGTAGATGGCCAGGCGTTGGATTTGTCTTTTAAGAACAATCAAATGAAATTTTTTTCTTTTTCTGATTATATTTGCTCAGTAAAGAAAATTCACTTAAAAAAAACAGGAAGGCTTTTTGGTGCTTGTTGTGCCCTGGGTTGTGTAGCTGGAAAAAGTAGCGAAAAAAATGTAAAAAAGGCAAAAGCGTTTGGAGAGAAACTAGGAGTTGCTTATCAGCTTTTAGACGACTTAGATGATAATTCATTTGGCGAGGTAGATGATGTTTTCAAAAAATGTTTAAAAGAAGAGGTAAAAAAAATTATTAACGAAGCAGAAAATATTTTTAATCTCTATTTTAAGGCGGACAGAAGTAGATCTTACGTTTACAAATTTTTGGACAATATAATCGAAAAGATTGAAAGATAATAGTGTTTTTAAGAGCTTTATGAAAGATATGTTATTTTCTTGGCTTTTTCATCACAAAAAAGTATAACCGAGTATGCCTGGGTTGTATCCAGTTAATGTTAAATTTTTAACTTTAACGGTTATTTAGTGCTTTTTAGGTAAAAGCACCTGGCTCTTTTTCATAACATCCATTTACTTCATTTTTTACATAGCTGTTAATTTACCCTGACTATACTTTTTTGCTTACCGTTTTATTTCTTTGTGAATTATTGAACTTTTCTGGCGTCTAATTTGCGCGATTGTCTCTTGCAATAAACACTAAAAATTTTTCTTCATTGGTAGCTTGTTAAACGTAATCAATTGCCATTTTACTTAGTGGTTTTTACCTTTAAAATATTATTTTTGCTAGGTAATTTTTCTTTATAAAAATTAAAAATATAATAAAAATACTTTATTTATAAATTGTAAAATACATCCATTTAAGTTTAAACATTTAAAAATTTCAAAGTTTAAGTTGTTATCACTTGTGTTTTTGCTTTAATAATATAAAAATATTTTTCCTGAAATTTTTGTTTAATATATAAATTTTGCTTTATGTTTTTTCTACTAAAGCAGTGCTTTGTAACGTTTTTTAAAAATAGAATAGACCAAAACAAATTATGAAAGTTACAATCTTATATTCCTGAAAAATAAAAAAATTTTTAATTAAAAATCTTAAAATTTTAAAGATTTTAGTTTAATATACTTCAATAACCAAATATTAATAAGATACTTTAGAAAGTTAAATTTTATTATTATGGAAAAAATTTTAAAAAGATTAAATTTACCAGACGACATAAAAAAATTAAGCATAGATGAGCTTTATTTTTTAAGCAAAGAAATTAGGGAAAAAATAATAGATGTTGTTTCTAAAAATGGAGGACATTTGGCGTCTAATTTGGGGGTAGTGGAACTTACAGTAGCACTTTATTATGTGTTCGATTTTAAAAAAGATGACATTGTGTGGGACGTTGGGCACCAATGTTATACTCACAAAATTTTGAGCGGTAGGCTTAATGAAATAGATACTATACGAAAAAAAGGCGGAATCTCCGGTTTTCCAAAAATTAATGAGAGTCCCTTTGATAGTTTTGGTACAGGCCATAGCAGTACTTCAATATCTGCAGCTTTTGGAATAAGTGAAGCAAAAAAAATTCTTGGGGAAGAAGATTCTAAGACCATTGCTGTTATAGGCGATGGCGCATTGACCGGAGGGCTTGCTTACGAAGGACTTAATAACGTTGGCAATATAAAGAGAAACTTTATTGTTATACTGAATGATAATAAAATGTCCATCTCTAAAAATGTTGGTGCTATTGCTAGGTATCTTTCTGCTATAAGAATAAAAAATAGCTACCTTAAAGCAAAAGGGGCTATATCTTGGTCTTTAGAAAAAATACCTTTACTAGGAAAAATATTAAAAAAATACTTACTTTATTCTAAATCTGCTTTAAAAAAGTTTTTGTATGGTACCATATTTGAAAATATGGGTTTTTCTTATTATTTTTTGTCTGATGGGCATAACTTAAAACAACTTATAAAAACTTTAAATGTTGTTAAAAACATAAAAAAACCTGTTCTTTTGCATATAAGAACAACAAAAGGGAAAGGATACAGTTTTGCAGAAAAAAAACCACAAAAATATCACGGTACTTCCAAATTCAATATAAGTACAGGCACAGATCAACTTCAAGTAAAAAAAGAAACTTTTTCATCTGTTTTTGGTAGAAAAATATGCGAAATTGCAAAGAAAAACAAAAATGTCTGCGTAATAACCGCTGCAATGAAGGATGGAACAGGTCTTTTGAAATTTTCAGAAGAACTTAAGAGTCGTTTTTTTGATGTAGGAATTGCAGAAGAGCATGCCGTGACATTCGCTGCAGGGCTCTCATCAAAAGGAATAATTCCAGTTTTTGCTGTTTATTCAAGTTTTCTTCAAAGAAGTTATGACCAAATTTTACACGACGCGGCTATACAAAATTTTAAGATCATTCTCGCTGTAGATCGTGCAGGAATAGTTGGTCAGGACGGTGAAACTCACCAGGGAATATTCGATGTACCTTTTTTAAACACTATTCCAAATGTTACAATTTACGCTCCCTGCTTTTTTTCTGAGCTAGAGTTTTTTTTAGAAAAGGCTTTAGAGAGTGGTAGTGGCGTTATTGCTATTCGCTACCCAAAAGGTGGGGAACTCTATAGACCAGAGTATTTTAAATTTAGCAAAAATTTAGGTGAAGATTACTTTCTTTTTGGTGACAATAAAGAATGCGAAAATCTAATAGTCACTTACGGAAGAACTTTTTCTAGCGCTTTATTAGCAAAAGAGCATTTAAAAAATCAGGGCACAAACACATGTATATTAAAGCTTAACAAAATAAAACCAATCAATGATAACGCATTAAAAATTGCTGCTGATTTTAAGAATATATACTTTTTTGAAGAAAGTATACTAAATGGCGGAGTAGGTCAGATTTTTGAAAGCGAGTTCTTTAAACATAATAAGTTCAAAGGTAACTTTTTTTTAAAAGCTATTGAAAATAAATTTGTACCTCACGACACTATAGAATCGAGCTTAAAAACTTTAGGCTTGGATGCAGGCGGAATAGTAAACACAATATTAAATAGGTAAAGTTAACATACGTTTTAGTAAAAAAACGAGGGCACCAAAAAGAGTCAGAAGCAAAGCCCTTAAAGACTTTAGAAAAGTGACTAACTGTTTTATTGGTACCGAGTCGTATGAAAAATAAGCCTATGCAGGTTTATTTTTAAATAATCTAAAAATTTTTACTACTGATAAAAATTGCTAGCTTGAATAAAACCGTTGCCTTTATGAACAATCCCTTTCTGACAAAGAGCTTTATATATATTGTTAACATCTTTCATTAAGTTAACAGAATTTTCCAACTCAATTTCAAAAAACTTCAAATCATTAAAAAAACTTTCAAATTTTGCGCTATTTACTTGACCCTCATTAATAGAAATGTCACAAAACTTTACTAAATCGTTAACGCTACCGCGAAACTTATTTTCACTAACTTTAATATTTTCTTTGTGTTTTTTTACAAAATCAGAAAATTTTTCAAGGAACAACAGTTTATTTTTTTCATTCAAATTTTTCGGCCCAATATACCCAAAAAGAGAGGCTAAACTAGTTTTTACAGCACTTTGGTTCTCTTGAACTTCAACGTTTTCCATTTCATAAACTGGTTTGCTCTCAACCTTTGATAAATCGGTATACTTCCAAGTACTATTAGATTCTTCAGCTCTGTTCTGGGAAATAATCCACCTTCTTCTCTTAGTCTCGTTATCAGAATCACCACAAAAATATCTCCAACAGTTTATGCAACAGCAACAAATACGTTCAAAAAAATCTTTACATCCCTTCGGCAAAGCATTTGCTCCATAGCTGCTAGTGTTGCACAAAATAGCTGCAGTAGCAGAAGCGCCTTTAATAAAACGGTTGGAAAAAAACTTACTAAAACCCATAAAAAAACTCCTTAAAAATACTTTATTGGAAATAAATAAAAAATTGCCAGGACCCAGAAATTATATTTGCATATATACTACTTGTCAACACAAAAGACAAATAATCAGTGCTACAGGATTTTAAATTTTGTATATTTTTTATATGTAAAAAACGTAAACCAATTTTTAAGATTATTAATACACAGTTAAGTCGAAAAAAATGGCTGAAACAAGAGGCAATAGTACCAAGATAAAACAAACATTTTTATATGAATAAAAATAAACTAGCAACAATTTTAGATTGAATATCACAAAGTCTTGAATGTTTTATATACTCTACTTTTCCATTACGTATACTCAGAAAACTTTTCTTTCTTTATACTGCAAACTTTCCTATATCTAATCCATACTAAGCAATGTTGGATTTAAAGAATAAACTTTATCTTAAAAAAGTAAAAATGAGCTTTTAGAAGATGCTCCCCCACTACTAAGCTCTAAGCCTTTAAACTTTAAAATATTTTTCCACTTTGTTCTATTGTATTTGCACCCTTCATAATTATGCCCCACCTGTACTGCATAAACGACACAACATCTAGTAAGGTTAAGTAAAATTGGTTACCTAAAAAGCCGATCAGATAGAATTTTTTTTAGAATACTCCCCTTATATATAAAAAAAATTAGACCCTCTCTAACTTTGCAAACTTTGCCATAAGTTTTTTGTTGCCAATATTTTTAAAATTAATTTCTACTAGAGTGTCTGACCCCAAGGCTTTGCAGGAAACAATTACGCCTTCGCCAAAAACTTTGTGTTTTACTCTATCTCCTCCATGAAAAGCTTGTTGCTGCTGTTTTGAAGGCACGAAAGAAGTGCCCTTTTCATACTGAAAGCTTTTTATTTCCACTGTTTTCTTTACTTTAGGCCTGAAATTTACTCTGGTGGTATCTTCTTCTTCACTTTCACTCTCTACGTAGGTGCCCTGCGGAATCTCTTTTAAAAATCTAGAAGCTCCGTGTCTTGAAAGGCTAGCATAAAGCATACGGCTTTTTGTTCTTGTAATGTATAAGTGCTCTTTTGCACGAGTAAAACCTACATATGCAAGTCTTCTCTCTTCTTCTATTTCTTCTGCACTTTCGTAAGACTTAACGCTTGGAAAAAGTCCTTCTTCTAGGCCCACCAAAAATACAAAAGGAAACTCTAAGCCTTTAGCAGCGTGCACAGTCATTAAAGAGACTGCATCTGCACCTTCATCAGAATTTTCAAATCCAGTTAAAAGAGATACCTCTTCTAAAAAGCCAGCTAAAGTAGGCTCTTTTAGCTCTCCCACTTCACTAGAAGTCCCTACGGAATTGTAGTAAAGCAAAATACTAGACCCAAGTTCTTTAATATTTTGGATTTTTCCCTCCACATTGTCTTTACCTGATTTTATAAAGTCTATATATTTTGTTTTTTCTAAAACTAAATTAAAGAGCTGCGGCAAAGTAATAGAGGGATCTTTAGAAGCTTTAATAAGGTCATCTATAAGGTTTGCAAAATCTTTGAGCTTAAGGGCAGATCTAAAGGCATCAGCATTCTCCGTTGAATGCCTCATAACCTCTAAAATAGACTTGCCTTCTTTTTCTGCAAAACTTACGATTCTGTCTATACTAACCTGGCCAATAGACCGTTTTGGTTGATTTATTATTCTTAAAAGGTGAACTGTGTCGTTAGGGTTGTTAATAACACTAAGGTAAGCTATTATGTCCTTTATTTCTTTTCTGTCAAAGAAGCGATGTTCGCCTACAATTCTATGAGGTATACCCATTTTTATAAAGTTTTTTTCAAGATTACTAGAAAGAGCAGAAACCCTATAAAGAACAGCAAAATCCTTATAAGTCATATTGCTGTTTTTCATCGTGTCTTTTATAGTTTTGCAAATATATCTAGCTTCGTCATCTTGGTCACTTGCTAAATGCAGATGCACTTTTTCACCTTTGCCTTGGCTAGTCCATAAAGCCTTGCTTTTACGGGACTTATTATTACCTATTACTCCGTTAGCGGCATCCAATATATTGCCTGTTGACCTGTAGTTTTGCTCTAACTTTATAACTTTGGCATCTTTAAAGTTTTTTTCAAAATTTAAAATGTTCTCAATCGTGGCGCCTCTAAACTTATATATGCTTTGGTCGTCATCACCAACAACACAAATATTACCGTTTTTTTGGGAAAGCAGCCTAACAAGTTCATACTGGCACTTATTTGTGTCCTGATACTCATCTACCATAATATATTTAAACTTGTCCCAATAATAGTCTAATACATCTCTATTATTTTTGAGCAAAGTAATGGTATTAGGAATTAAATCGTCAAAATCCATAGAGTTAGATTTTCTAAGCTTTTGCTGGTAAGAAATATAAACTTTTGCAATTAAGCTTTTTTTATAGTCACTTTCATGTTCTATCTGATACTTTTCTGGAGAAATCATAGAATCCTTCGTTCTAGAAATTGCCCTCTTTACTGTCTTAATTTCTAAATTTTTTTCGTCAATATTAAGTTCAGTTAAACATTCTTTTATTATCTTTTTTGTGTCTTCTTCGTCGTAAATAGTAAAATTATTGTCAAAACCTATTTTGTTTGCATGTTTTCGCAAAATTCTATTGCACATAGAGTGAAAAGTAGAAACCCACACATATTTTCCTTGTTCACCTAAAGCTTTTATAACTCTCTCTTTAAGTTCTTTTGCAGCCTTGTTTGTAAAGGTTATTGCCAAAATGTTGCTAGGCCAAACCTTAGTTTTTGAAGTTAGATTTAATATATTTTCTATTTCTTTACTAAGCGGTTCCGAATTTCCTATATTTCTTCTAAGATCCTCAACTTGTTCTGATTTTATATCTATCTTAAAATTATCTATATTTTCCTCAAACTCACTAAAGGGCTCATTATAAGAATTTCCATATTTAATTAAATTTAGTATTCTATTCACAATTACAGTTGTCTTGCCACTGCCTGCACCTGCTAATATAAGCAAAGGACCGTTAACGTTTAAAACGGCTTCCCTTTGCATATTGTTCATTCTGGAAAAATTTTTTTCTATTAGCTCTTTCCTTAAAGAATAAAACTCTCTTTTTAAATCCATACCGCAAAATGCCTCCTCCACTTTTAACTTGACACCTAAAGAAAAGGCTCCAACACATATATTTTACTGAAATTTTAAATATTTTCAAACAATTAATTAAAATAGCACTAGTAAAAGCAACTAGATGTGTAGCTTTAAGATGTTTTATTAACTAAAAATCAAAAGTGAAAACTAAAAACAAAAAAAGATTTTAATAGTACTTTTAAAAAGTGAAGTAGCTGTGCTAAAAAAGGATACTTCACATTAAAATATTACTTAAGAAAAAGAAGGCAAGATAAATATAACAGCCAAACACTTTTTACATAAATTACAATAGCTGTTAAATTAAAAATTCTTTACTTAACCGATACTTTTAAATTTTCCCCCTAACTTACGAACTATACTTTTTTCGTGCTCAATTTTAGCGCCGCCAGTTAAGGGCTTAAAACTGCTTAATATATTTTAAATTTAAATAAAAAGTTTTAAAAAACTGTTTCTAACTTAAAAAATTCATTTGTAGATTATGCCTTGTTTTTTAACTCTAGTTTTATTTTATAACTAAAATATTTTTTAAATTTTTGGGAAAACTAAAAATGTAAAAAATATAAAGGGTATTTTTATGAAAAAATTTTTTAAATTTTTAACGGCTTTTTTTTCTATTTTTTTTGCCTTTGTTTTTATTTTAATTTTTTATAGTTTTTATAATTTACCAAGTAAATACATAGTAACTAATGCTAATAATCAAAACATAAAAATAAATAATTTTTTAACAGTAAAAAACAGCTTAAACTCTAATTTTAAAAAAAATTTCTTGCCTGTTAATAAGAGCATAGGTGTTTTTAAAAACAGTGAAACTAAAAATGTTATGTTCTTAGATTTTGTTCCTGTAAAAAAAGTTAGTGTAGAATACTGCGAAGAACAGCAGGTTTTACCATGTGGTACACCTTTTGGTGTGAAAATTTTTACGCAGGGTGTTTTAGTAGTGAGTACTTGTGAAGTAAAATCAGGAAATGGGTCTATTAGTCCTTCGAAAAATTCTGGAATAAAAAAAGGAGATGTAATACTACAGGTAAATGATGAAACTATTAATAATAACGACGATCTTTTAAGAATAGTTGAAAATAGTGATGGCAGGACCTTAAATTTTCTTATACTAAGGAATAATTTAAAGTTTAATGTAGATGTAAAAGCAGAGAAGCACCTTTTAGACGGTAAGTACAAAATAGGAGCATGGATAAGAGACAGCAGTGCTGGTATAGGGACTTTGACGTTCCATGACCCTGTGACAAATGTTTTTGGTGGTTTAGGGCATGGAATATGCGACGTAGATACAGGCGACTTACTTCCACTTTCGCACGGAGACATAGTAAAGGCTAGCATAAACGGAGTAGTAAAAGGTCAGAAAGGTGTGCCAGGGGAGCTTAAAGGTTACTTTATTGAAACAGAGGCAATAGGAAAACTTTTAAAAAATACCGAAAGTGGTGTTTATGGAACTTTGAATACTTCTATTGTAGAAACTATGCCTTTAAAGGTAGCTACAAAACAAGAGGTAAAAATAGGACCTGCACAAATAGCTACTACTCTAGAGGGGATATCTCCAAAATTTTACAATATATACATACAAAATATAAATTTTAACGAAAGTCTAACTCAAAAAAATATGATAATAAAAACTGCAGACGAGAATTTAAATAATAAAACAGGTGGAATCATTCAAGGTATGAGCGGAAGCCCAATAATACAAGACGGAAAATTAGTAGGAGCTATTACTCATGTGTTTGTCAATGATCCTTCAAAAGGCTACGCTATTTTTGCAGAAAATATGATTTATAACGACAATTTTCCCACCATAAACTACAAAATTAATAAAGCATCTTAAAATAAAATTCAGTTTTATTCTAAATAACGATTTTGCAAAACCTAGTAGAAAAGGGTTGCTGTTTTTACCAAAATATGGTAATTAAATAATCACTAACATTCGCAGCATTTCAAAGGAGGAAGAAACGTGGAAAATCGTATCAAGCTATTAATCGCAGAAAGGGAAGATAGAGTTAGCAAGGAAGGAATAATTGATCTTAAATCGTATGGTTTTAACTTAAAGTTTTCCAGCAAAGATGGCGATGAAGTAATAAAGACTATAGAAGATTTTTGCCCAGATGCCGTACTTATGGATTTATTTATGCCTCACATTGATGCTTTAGGAGTTATGAATTTAATAAAAAATAAAAACAAAATGATCTCCCCTATTTTTGTTATTCTTTCTAATTACGATGACCCTGTATTAGAAAGAGAATCAATGCTAGCAGGGGCTTCTTATTTTGTTTTAAAGCCTTTTAGCTATAGGCATTTAGCCGAAAGAATTACAAGTATAACCTCCACCAACAAAGTAATTTATGGTAACTCTTGCAATAAAACTAGACTATATGGTGCTGAAAAAAATATGGTTTCTAAAGTTACTGAGGTATTACTAAAATTAGGTGTTCCAGCTCATATAAAAGGGTATCAGTATTTAAGGGAGTCTATATTAATATCCACAGAAATTCCAGACATTATAAATGCTGTTACAAAAGAACTTTACCCAAGTGTTGCTAAAAAATTTATGACTACTTCTTCAAGAGTTGAAAGAGCTATACGTCATGCTATAGAAGTAGCGTGGGACAGAGGTGACATTGACACTTTAAACTCCTATTTTGGGTACACCGTTCAAACAAGTAGAGGTAAACCTACTAACAGTGAGTTTATTGCTATGATTGCTGACAGACTAAGGCTTAATGTTCGTCATGCAAGTTAATTTTTATTTAATTTTGTGCTTTAAATTGAAAAATACATATTTTTTTGTCGACTTTATTTAAAAACAAGTGTATAATAGTTATATTTACTTAGGAGGTGGTTTATATGTTAAAAAAGTCTAAAAAAAGTGGATCAGAAGTTTCTTATAATGATTTAGAAAAAGTAGGTGGTGGTAGGATAGTTAATATAAAAGAGCACCCGGAGGTAGTCCCGAATAGAATGCCTCAGGATTTGGCGAGTAAGTGGACAGAAAGTAAATTTGCTATTTTTAATGATAAAACAAATAGGTTGTTAGATTTTGCTAAATCTAGAGAAGAAGCTATTTATTTAGATAACAAACATAATAAAAACAATTCTAATTTTTAGCATTAGAAAAAATAATTAAACTTTTTCAGGTACAAAGCAATATAAGACCGTTTGTTACGCTGTTAAATTTATATTTTTAAAGATTAATCTTTAAAAATTATTTAAAAGTTGATGTTTTTTCTGTTTTTGGCACTGTATAGTACTGCTACCAGAATGTAAAGTTTAATTAAAGGTGCAGCCTCAAATAATTTAGTAAGTGACTAGATTCTTTTTTATGAAGTTAAATAATATATTTTTTTGCTACCGTGAATATATTTTTTTGTGAATGTAAAAAAGTCAATTTCTATGCTGCTAAAACAGGTTAGAAAGTTTGCAAATGAAGAACCAAAAATTTTTGCCCATATATAAAAACACAAGTACCAGCTTAAATAAAAAACTTTTTTAAAATTAAGCTTTATTAACCTGTTTTTAAAAGTTCTAAAATATTAAGAGGTGAAATGCGTGGTCTGGCATTCTATGCCGAAAGAAAGAGTTCTGGAAAAATTTAAAGTAAATGTAGAAAGAGGACTTAGTAATACAACAGCTGCTCAAAGGTTAATTCAGTATGGAAAAAATAAACTAGAAGAGGAAAAAAGAAAAAGTGTAGTTTTAAGATTTTTTTCTCAGTTTAAAGACTTCATGACTATTATTTTGTTAATAGCAGCAGGTGTATCTTTTTTTGCCGCCTTAATAGAGAAAAAAGGCGACTACTTAGACCCAATAATAATTATGTTCATAGTCGTTATGAATGCTATTATTGGTACAGTTCAAGAAACAAAAGCCGAAAATGCTATTATGGCTTTAAAGAAACTCACTTCACCTAAATGCAACGTATTAAGGGGTGGCACAAGTAAAATGGTGCCATCCGATGAAGTGGTCCCGGGCGATATAATAATACTAAGTTCAGGTGACCTAGTCTCGGCCGATTGTCGATTATTAGAAACTAATAATTTTAGTACAAAAGAGAGTTCTTTAACGGGGGAGTCCTCTTCGGTTAATAAAGATGCAAACTTAGCTTTAAAAGAAAATACACCTATAGCAGAATTAAAAAATATGGCGCTTTCTTCCAGTATAGTAGTGTCTGGCCATGCTAAAGCCTTAGTTGTAGAAACAGGCATGAATACGCAAGTTGGTAAGATTGCAAACTTAATAAAAAAAGCAGAAAACCCTAAAACGCCACTTCAGAAGAAACTAGAAAAAACAGGGAAAGTATTAGGAACCATAGTAGTTGTTGTTAGTTTAGTTGTTTTTGTTTTAGGAATGGTTCAAAATATACCTTTTCTTGAAATGCTAATGATCTCCATAAGCTTGGCGGTTGCAGCTATCCCGGAAGGGCTTGTTGCCGTTGTTTCTATTATTTTAGCAATTGGTGTTAGGAAGATGTCTTTACACAAGGCTATAGTAAGAAAATTACCTGCTGTAGAAACTTTAGGTAGCACAACAGTTATATGCTCAGACAAAACAGGGACTTTAACTCAAAATAAAATGACGGTAACTAAAATAATTTCTGGCGTTGAAGAAGTAAATTCTAAAAACCCAAACTATGAAAAAATTTTAGTTTTAGCCACTTTGTGCAACAATGCAAAACTAGACGAAAAAAGTAAAACAACAGCAGTAGGGGCACCCACTGAATCTGCCATAGTAGAAGCTTTTGGAAAACTTAATAAATCTCAGAAAAATTTAATAAATAAATACCCCAGAGTAAAAGAAATACCTTTTGACTCTAAGCGCAAAATGATGACTACAGTTCATAAAATGCCAAACGGGAAGTATAGAACAATAACTAAAGGTGCACCAGATTTACTATTAAATATTTGCAGTAAATACAAAAATAAAGAGATGAGTCCTTCTGCAAAAAAAAGTGTCATAGCAAAAAATGAAGAAATGGCAAATGAAGCTTTAAGGGTCTTGGCTGTAGCTTATAAAGATGTAGAAAATCCTAATATAAGTGATGAAGGTCTAGAAAAAGACCTTAACTTTTTAGGTTTAATAGGAATAATTGACCCGCCAAGAAAAGAGGCAAAAGATGCTGTAAAAAGATGTAAAGAAGCCGGTATAAAACCCGTCATGATAACAGGCGACTATATTGTAACTGCTAAAAGCATTGCAAAAGAACTTGGAATTTTTGAGGAAAAAGACAAAGCGATAACGGGACCTGAACTAGAAAAAATCGACGATAAAACCCTTGAAAAAGAAATTTTTAATTACTCTGTTTTTGCAAGAGTTTCACCAGAGCATAAAGTTAAAATAGTTAAGGCATTTCAAAAAAATGGCGCTGTAGTTGCCATGACGGGTGACGGCGTTAACGATGCTCCAGCCCTTAAGACAGCAGACATAGGCTGTGCTATGGGAAAAACTGGCACAGAAGTTGCAAAAAGTGCAGCAGATATGATACTAACAGACGATAACTTTTCTACAATAGTGGAGGCAATTAGAAGGGGCAGAGGTGTTTTTGAAAACATAAGAAAAACTGTGCACTTTTTAATATCTAGTAATGTGGGCGAACTTATAACTATACTTAGTGCGTTTGCTTTAAGGCTTCCTACTCCTCTTTTGGCAATTCAACTTTTATGGGTAAATTTAGTTACAGATTCTTTTCCAGCGCTTGCTTTAGGGGTTGAGCCAATAGACGAAAACATTATGAAAAGACCCCCAAAGAAAAAAGAAAAAGGTCTTTTTTCAAAAAAGGAGTGGAGCAGTGTTATACTGGAAGGATCTTTCATTGGAATTGTTTCTTTACTAGCCTTTACTGTAGGCAGAATATTTTTTGATAATTTAAGTCCCGTCCCAAAAGTTGGCAGAACTATGGCATTCATCGTTTCTAGTCTTTCGCAGGTTGTTCACTCAATAAACCTTAGAAGTGAAAAATCTATTTTTAAAATAAACTTTTTTTCAAATATGAAAATGGTATTTTCTTTTTTACTTTGCATAGTTTTGCAAGTTTCTGTAGTTTCTATAAAGGCCTTTTCTTCTATATTTAAAGCTACGAATTTGCCCTTTAATGCTTGGGTTATTGCTTTATTACTTGCTGCTTCACCGCTTCTGTTAGTTGAAATAGAAAAAATTTTTAGTAAAAGGAGCTCTGATTTATGAATGTCTGTTCAAAAAAACAACTAAAAAATGGAGAAGCACCGCAAAACAAACTTTAGTGTTCCAACCTTTATATATTGCTACTCCATTAAAGTTAACTATGAAAAAGTCTAACCTAAACTAAACATTAAGTACAAATTTCACTAATAATAAATTCTAAAGGTCTAAGATTTAGAATTTGAAAAATCAGTAGTATATATGTCAGTTTTTAATATTTTTTCCAGTGTTCGCTGTTAATAGCTACTACGCAAATATTACATTCCATATCCGCGACTACGTCAAAAAAAATTTTTCCGCAACTTTTTCTATTTCCATTAGACAGCCGCTATATCTATATAACAAAAATTTGTGCGCAACCTGGAGTATCGCGTCTAGAATATCTGTGATACAACGGACTTTGTATATTATCCTCATGATCTCTAATTTTACGCAAAATTTTTCCTGTTTCTTATCTATCTAAATGAAAAAATCTAACTATCTTTTGTAAAAAGACCATGACTTATTTTCGTTGAAATTATAGTAATCGGCTCTACCATCTTTACACGTTAATACTATACTTTATATTTGATTTGATTACTTTTGCAAAAGCAGTTTCTACATTTCAAACCAAACTAGCTGTAGCTCCACCAAAGCTACCGTACTAAAAAACTTTTTACTGAACACAAAAACACCCCAAAAAATGTAAAGACAAAAGTACTGCAGACAAACAAAATAACGGCCTCACATAAAAAAAGTCCGCCAAAATCCGTTCGCGCCTATGCCCAAAGAGTAAGTGAAAACTTAGAAAAATCCTACACAGCTTGTTTTAGCAATATCTCTTCTAACGGTTCAAGATAGTTCTTTTCAATAGAGGTTATGCCCTCTTTACCTGAAAAATAAAAACGATTACTTTCTAAGTTTGTTTTCAGATTAGGTAAATACGAATCGTAAACTTTTTTTTCACTGCTGTCTAATAATTTATCGTAACTCAAGGACTTAGCCTTTTGCTCATACTCTACGGCCTCTCCGTAAAGAAAATTTACGTCTTTGATATTGCGTTCAAGGTATCCATCCTCTAAAAGTTTCAATTTAGCTTCATTATTTTTTACCCATTCACACGCCCTTTCTAAAATAGCCTCATCAGGAGTATCTTTTCTCATTTTAAAAAATTTTCCAGAACTAACAAGAAGAACCTCTATTTTTTTCTTTAAACTTTTTATAATACTCTTAAGATTACTTTCCCTATCTTTACACTCTTCTTCGGAAAACGTTTTTCTATCTCGCTCTTTCTCATAAGCTCTGAAAACATCACTTTTTAGCAGATCTTTAAGTTCTTTTTCGTGTAAAGCCCTAGGACAAAGAAAGTACTCTGCATTTTTTTGATAACTTAAAACACGATCAAAGTGCCACAGTAACTCATCAGCATAAAACAGATCAAAAACTGGCTTAGCATCCTGAAGCTGTTTTTTTATCTCTTCTGCCTTTTCCTCCAAAACTTTTAAAAAAGATTCCAATTTTACTTTTTCATTACTGAGATCATCTAAATCAAGGGAAAGATCTAACTTAACACCAACTAGTTTTTTCAGTTTATATAAAACTCTCTTAAGAAGACCAATATGAAATGCCTTTGCCCGTTTAAGTTCAGATTTTCTCAAATTCACAATACTTTCTTTTACTTTTACTTCATTTTCCAACAACCTGTTAACTCTATTAATAAAACTTTTCCTGTACCACCAATAATAAAAGGTCCTTGCAAAAAAGTTTAAAAAACTGCCTTTAATTTCTTCAAAATTCAAAGCTTTCGCTTGCAAAGCATACGGCGCAGAAACCGCAGAAATAACTAAAGAAGAAGATACTGTGCCTTTTGCTTTTTTACTAAAATTCATAACGTTTTCCCCCAGACTAAAAATTAATTTTTTCACTAAATAATATATATTATAATCAATTATGTAAAATTTTACAATAATAAATAATAATTTAAATTCAAAGAGTCCATATCAGGGTCCTATAAAACAGAATAAGCAGCAGTTACTGAACGGACTATAATGGCTAAACTAGTCTAAACTTTTTAGTCAGTAACGATAATACATATTAATTTGGGAAGGACTTTTTTTAAAAATCAAACACAAAATTTTACAAAACAAAAGATGAGTAAACCTATAAGCCGGGTTCTGTTAAAAGCGATCATCTATCTTGGCTTTGTGTTGCCACAAAAGCTCAGTGCCACCTTCAAATTACGCTGCGCCGAGCAAGCACATAGTCGCGCAATCCTTAGTACGGTGTTGCTTTAGGTAGGGTTTACAAATCTTACAAAGTCCCCAATGTAACTGGTGAGCTCTTACCTCGCCTTTTCGCCCTTACTTGAAAAACAAGCGGTATATTTTCTGTTGCACTTTCCCTAGGGTCACCCCCGGTGGCCGTTAGCCACTACCCTGCTCTTTAAAGCCCGGACTTTCCTCGCGTGACTCTTTTCAGAAATTCACCCGCGACCGCTCAGTTTACTCGCGTCCTCATTCTAACACAAAAGGTAGATAAAGCATAGTGGAAAAATTACGGACTCTATAAACACAAAGTTACACAAACTTCTTTCTAAAACGCATCTCGGGAGTGCAAATCAGATGGGGTAGTGATACGGTAGGTGAATGGAAAAAAATAGTTGGATCTATTAATACTATGAAAGCTGTTTTTAAAATCTTTGTTTATGCTTTTAATAGTTTTGCTTCTGCCAATTTCATTTCCTTTAATTCTAAATCACGTCTTTTCATATCCACAGTCATTTAACACATCCGCTTTGCACTCCTCGCAGCTCCACAAAGAAAACTATTAGATCTCTAGCTAAAATTTTTTAAAGCACACAAAACCCACAAGACGCTAAACTATCTACTCTCGTAATACCCATTTTTTTACTTTTCTTTTTACCTTTCAATAATCAAAAAAGTTAAATACTTAAAAACGTAGAAAAGCCTCTAAAAATCCACAACTAGCCGGGGCCACAAAAACTGCACCCTCTGGTGCACAGACAAGCAGACTAACAAGATCGCCCCTGACTAAACGCTTAATGCTGCTCAGTTCCCTGCCTGACATCCTTCACGCCGCCAGACCGAAATGCGCCCACCTGACTGCACGCCAAAAGGTGCAACTCTCTTATTTTAATATAGTCAAAAAATAAAATCAACAAAAAATTTATAGTGATGGTAAAACCAAAGAAAAGTTTAAAAAAGTGTTGCATTTGGCAGTAAAAATCCTCAAAATATTGGTAATAAAAATATAAAAAATCCACCAATTCCCGCAATTTTGTTCCATTTATTTAAGCGGTTATTCTGGCCTTATTCTTTCTGCTTAAGCAAAAATTTGGCACGATTCACCTAATATTTACATATCTAATATCGGAGCAGTTCTAAAAATAGGTAGATTTAGTTAAAAAGTTTTATTTATAATTCAAAGTAAATTTTCAAAAAGAGTTTATTTCTAAACTATGATTTTTTTGTATTTTTTATTTGCAATCATTTTTTCATTCAGACTTAGGAATACCAAAGACGGTAAGGAATAAGGCAGATACATTTTTATAGTTTTCTAAAAAATGTTTTAGCTCACTAACCCCTCATTACTGTAGCACGTAGATTTGATAAAGCTCTGTCCAGTGGCACCTTTTCGCCCCATAAATTCCGCAATACGAAAACATTGCCCCAAAAAGACTTGGGCAGACAATCATAATTTTTTTGTAAGTCTATAAATTTAAGATATGCTACAGTTTGAAAGTCCAAACGAAACCAGAGCTTTTAATTACTATTTATGCTCGTTTTAAGTAAAGAACATTAGTTTCCTAAAACCTTTAATTTTTTTACTAAAATAAGTCGTTATTTAAATAAATTGCTAAGATAATCTGTAGGTTTAACGTCAAGAAGTTTAACGGACGCTTTGTCTGTTATATAAATTGTAAATAAACCTGCTATAGCACTAATGGAATAACTAATTATTAATTTTGGAACTGCTTTCAAAATTTTTTCTATTTTCGGCAAAATTGATTTGCTTTCTACTTTTTTCAAATTTTTCGATATTTTCGGCTTTAATACATCCACATTTTTGTAACATGTCTCTTTAGTCACTTTTTCCTCTTCCAAATTGCCGCTAACACCTAAAGAAGTAAAACTACTAATTAAACTGAAAGCAGAAGCACTAAAAAGAAATTTTAAGTTAAAGCTTCTTTTCATTAAAAAAAACCTTGCCTTAAGTATAAAACGCTAATACTTGGTGGCATACTCCACTACAGAAGCGGCGGCACCCAAAATTCCTGACCCAATTATTGTACTTCTTGCTACGTTTTCATCTATTCCAAGATAATTTTTAGCAAATTTAGTCAAACCGACTGTTTCAGCGGCCAGTGCTATTCCTCCTACTCCGAATAAACTGTAAGACACACTGCTTAAAATCCCAAGTGTCATGGTTTTTAATTCTTTAAGCTTGCCCCAAAACCCTTTTGGCTGTTCTTCTTTAACAATTTGTGTAGTTTGAGTTATGGTTGTTTTTGTATTTTTATTTTCATTGCCATCACTTTTATTTGAATCTTTTCCTTCGCTAACTTTAAATTTTCCGTAAATTTCGGTTAATGTTTCATTTTTGGTATCGTTTTTCTGAGTTTCGGTATCGGCAAAACCTAAAGAAGAAGTTACAAAACCCGTAGCTATTAACCCAGAAATTGGAATTAAAAAATTATTTAAAAAAACCTCCAGCTTTTAAAATAATAGTATAATTATACACTGTTTTATTAATTTTTGTAACAAAAATTAATAAATATTTGCTAAAAAATAAAATTAAATTTATGAAATAAAGTTTAAAAACACAAAATAATATTAGGCTGTAAGTGTTTTTGGTACGAAGAATAAATAAAAAAACAAATTTACTTTTAAATTTTTTAATAGATTTTATTATTTAAGATTTTGGAAAACAAGAAACTATTAAATAATAGTTTTAGCAATAACAAAAACGTTACTTCTTATTTTACTTTTAATGATTTCACCAACAATTTTGTTACATGAAAATCAAAATTATTATATAGTACGAAAAGATTAGCATTAAAAATACAAAAAACATTCATGTATAAAACTACGTAAATCTATTTTTTGCACATTTTTTATAAATTAAATTGTTAGTTATTTATAAAAAATTACCAAAACTATTAGTAAATTGTATCTACCTAACTTTTTGCTGATGAATGTTAAAATGAAAGACTTTGAGCATAAAAAATATTTATTTAAAAAAATGCACAAAGAATTTAATTATCTGCCTTTTAGTCTAATATAAAATAGGTGAAATATATAGATAATGCAAAATTATTTTTAAAATTGTGGTTTAATTAAAAAGCTTTAATTTTTCTTTTCACTTTATTATCAAGTTTCTCATATTTTTATTGTAAAACTAAAAATCTAAAAATAGAGGTTTTTATGAAGAAATTTAAAGTTGGAATTTTAGGTGCTACGGGAACGGTAGGTCAAAGATTCGTGACACTTCTTGAGGGACACCCTTGGTTTGAAGTTACTGTATTAGCGGCGAGCAAAAGTTCTGCTGGCAAAACGTATGAAGAAGCAGTAAAAAAAAGGTGGACTTTGCCAAAAGGAATCCCAGAAGATGTTAAAAATATTGTTTTAAAAGATGCTATAGAAGACTTTAAAGAGATATCTCAAAATGTAGACTTTGTATTTTGTGCTATAAATCTTGCTAAGAGCGACACCATCGAATTGGAGAAAAGATACGCAAAATGTGAATGCCCAGTAATTTCAAATAATAGTGCCAACCGCATGTCCTCAGATGTTCCAATGATTTTGCCGGAAGTAAACCCTGACCATGCAAGAATCATAGATTACCAAAAAAAGCGGTTAGGCACAAAAAGGGGGTTTATTGCAGTTAAACCTAATTGCTCCCTTCAGTGTTATGTGCCGGCAATTTTTCCCCTTTTACCATTAGGTTTAAAGAGTGTGAATGTATGTACTTGCCAGGCAATATCTGGCGCAGGCAAAACTTTTAAAGACTTTCCTGAAATTTTAGATAATTTGATTCCCTACATTCCCGGGGAAGAAGAAAAATCGCAGCTTGAACCTCTTAAAATTTTTGGTAAAATAGAAAACGGTAAGATAGTTAGTGAAGGTAGTCTAAAAATAAGTGCTATGTGTTTTAGAGCACCAATTTCTGACGGCCACACTGCGGCGGTTTTTGCAGGTTTTAAAAATAAGGTTTACGAAAGTACAATTTTAGAGAAGTGGAAAAATTACAAAAATCCAATAAAAAGTCTTAATTTACCTTCTGCACCCGGTGATTTTTTAACGTATTTTGAAGAAGAAGATCGCCCACAAATAAAATTAGATAGAAACCTACAAAAGGGGATGGGGATTAGTCTGGGAAGACTGAAAGCAGATGTTTCTGGTAACATTAAGTTTGTAAGTATGTCTCATAATACCATTAGAGGGGCGGCCGGTGGTGCGATTCTTTTAGCAGAGCTTTTGTGTAAAATGAGGTATATTTGAAAATTGCCACCGTAAATTTTTTACAGGATATCTATTTTTTGAAAGTAAAATAGGTTGGAAAATTTCTTTTTTTATAAGTTATGACTCTTTAAATTTTGAAATTTTTAATGGTTTTATCTGCCGTTTCTCTTCGAAATTAACAATATCTAAAGAATGTAGGGTTTTTACAAATATTAACTGTCTTATAATTTTTTAAGAGTATAAAATAATCTAGTTTATTATAGAAATGTGATATTACATTCCATTTATAGTGCTTTAATGCCGAGGGATTAACTATCAAAAGCGTATAACTTAGTTTAATTTTATAATTTAATTATTGGAGCTTTAATATAAAAAATTCATTAAATAAAAAATTAGAGGTTTTTGGTAGTAGTTTACATTAGATTATATAAAACCATTTGCTCGTAAAGACTTAGTATATCTTGGCAGGTCGTGTTCAGCATTGTGTATTTATAAATTGTATTTGCGGCGTAGTTTTATGTGTACGCCTTGCAATGACGGTTTTTGTTATGTGCCGATCCTTAAATAGTTTCACTTGTTTAAATATAAAAATTCCGTTTATATATGTTTTTTTGCGCTGTTCTCTTTAAATAGTCAGTACATTTCCCTTAATTGTATAAACAAAAAAGCCTTTAGTTTTTGATGTCACTGAAACTGTGTTCGACTTTTAAATTTAAAATAGTTAAAATCTCCATTTACATAATTTAGTTAATAAAAATTATAAAAGATTTACCTAGTTACTTTTAGATTTGGTTAACTTTTTTAGTTAAGTATTTTTATGATAATTAGATAAACTTATACGAAAGATAAAAATAAGTGCTGTAATTTAAACTTTAAAAAAAATTTTATTAATTTAAAAAGAGTTTCTTTTCCTTCTTAAGACTTCACGACAAAGCTTATTTTCTACTTTTGGCGTCAAGAAACGTGGTTTTTTAAAAAAATTTATTAACAGTATACCGAATATACAAGAAAACAAAGAGGTCATCCAAACAAAAGGCAATACTTCAAATGGCGCACAAGACATATACTTTTTTCTTAAAGCAATTAACATGCTAGGCATTATTTGCACACTAGCAATGTTTAGTATTATAAACATATTTATAATACTATATTTTTCACTGTTAACTATTCTAGACCCTTCAATTTTGCTTATAGTCGAAATAGCTAAAGGCGTAGTAGCATTGCTAAGACCCAAAAAATTAGCGGTAAAAGTTAAGCAAATAGAGCCCATTAGGCTTTTGTCTTCACAGATTGATGGAAAAAAAAATTTAATTATTGGTTTAAAAATTTTGCTTATTAAATTAGTAAAATCGCTTTTTTTGGCAATATTTATTATCCCTGACCAAAAAGCCATTGTTCCTGCTATAAAAATTAGAAAATCCACACTGTTTTTAGTTCCTGTTAAAATTGCTTCACAAGTTGAATCTATTTTGCCCGTAAAAAAACTGCAAACTATGCTAAAAATTACTATTAAAGCCCACAAGTAATTTATCATCTTTTTTCCTCTAAAACACCAAATAAAATATAAACTAAGTCTATATTATTCTGACCTTTTTATATGTTTTTGTTTAAAATACATTATTGGCAAAAAACGCAAACGACACATTGCACTTTTCGTTGACTCTAAATAATTGACTTTCCTTCATTCTAAATATATAAATATAGTTATAGTTAAAAAGTAAAGGAAAATTTTTGCAAAGGGGGTTCTTAGAATTGTATGAAGGCAACTGGCATAGTTAGACCAATTGATAGTTTAGGAAGAATTGTTCTTCCCATAGAATTAAGAAAAAATTTAAATCTTGAAACTAAAGACCTTTTGGAAATATTTTTGGAAGATAATAGTATAGTTTTAAAAAAGTATCAAAAATCTTGTGTTTTTTGTAAAAACGAAAATGATTTGAAAGAAATTAATGGTAAACATATTTGCAAGAATTGTTTGTTTAAAATGAAAGAATACGCTGAATTGTAAAATTTAATATATAGCTTTTCAAAAGGCACAAAATCAAAATAAGTCTCCTTTGATGGGTTTTTACTTTTATAGAAAAATAAAATTTGCTAAGTTAAATATGGTTTTTTTTAAATTTCGTGTTCTTTTTACGTTCTAGTAATAGGCACTTTAGTTCGTGTTTGCTTTTTTTGTTTTTCTAGATTTATAGCTTTTACGTTCAGAAAAATTTGAATTTTTTTGAATTTTTTCTGTTATTTCTAAAATAAAACAGATACACGTAATTATGAAAAATATGCTAGATGGAATAAAACCAAAAGAAGACATTAAGGTTTTGCATGGGCTTTTTCTTATTATGGTCTGTGCACTATCTTTTATAAAAAGTAAAAAAAGGTAAAACAGTGCAGTAGATATTATGCTGTGAACTACTCTAAAAAAAATAAACTTAGCTTTAGAAAAATTTAAGTCTTTAAGTATATAAAAAATTTGGAGATGTACGCTTACTCCAGCCCAAGATATAGCAAAAATTAAAAAGTATATTGGAAGATGATTTTCTGCGCCCAAGCTGCATCCATTAGTCACTTCAAATAGTAAAGCAGTTATGCTCTTAATGATTTCTTTATTTATATTCATTAAATTAAAAAAGTTAGAGACTATGCTACTTTCAAGTATTTTTTGCAAAACACTAAGTATAGCCGAAAAAAATATAACAAAAGCACACATATAAAAAAGATTTTTAGAGGCTTCGTTTACTGATTCAATGAATATTTTTAATAGATCTTTTTTACTTTTTTCCTCCAATTTATTGTTTTCTTCTAAAAATGTAGTTTCTTTTTCTAAATAAAATCTAGAAATTAAGAATCCTAAAATCAAAGAAGCCAAAAACTGAGACAGAAAAATTAAAAGACCTAAAAATTTACTCCCAAAGAAAGAAACTCCAACAACGTTAATAATAAAAGCTGGGCCTGCACCAACCAGAAAAAAAATTAATTTTTCAGCTTGTTTTTGATTTATTTTTTTATTATCTAGCAAGGTCTTTACTCCAACAGCCCCGGCAGGGTAACCACCCAAAAGGCCCATAAAAATAGCAAGTGAACAACATCCCGGCAGCTTAAACAAAACGTTTGTTACTTTATTTAATAAATTAGGTGTTTTAATGTTTAGATTTAGAATAAAATTAGAAAAAACCATAAACAAAAATAAAGACGGTATTAGTAAATTAAAGCAAAAAGTAAAACCTTTCTTTATTCCTAAAAACATCGTTTTTTGAAAAACAAATAAAGAAAAGAAAAAATAAATAAAAATTATTGAAATAAAAATACTTTTGAGGTTTTTCAAATTTACTGTTTTAAACATTTTGTCCACCTAATAATAATATATATAAACTTAATAATTAAATTATTATTAAATTAGTTTTTTAATAAAAATATAACTATAGTCAATTTAGGTGGAAGCGTGTTTTTTAAAAAAAGAAGAAAAAATATAAAAAATAATTTATGTAAACTAGCTAAAAAAACTGATATCCCGCTAAATATTATTAAAGACCAAACCCACTATGAGTTTAATTCTAACAAAGAAATAATTATAGAGGGATGCAGGGGGATTTTGCAGTATGAAGAAAATATAGTTAGACTTAACATGAAAAATATGATTACTATTTTCTGTGGCAGGAAGCTTTCTATTAAATGTTTAACAGAAGATTCTTTAATAATTACAGGGTTTATTACTTCAGTGGAGTTTAGTATTTAGAAAAAGTCCCAACGCCTCTATACCTTCAAAAGAGAATTTCAGCCTTGAGGCCTTTTATGAAAGTAACAAATAAAACCAACCAGCAAAAGAAAAAAAGTAGCTACACAATCAGCACACGCATATTTTTCTATTGGCTTACAGAAGAAAACTAATAGCCATCATCGCTAGAGTATCCGTCGTCGTTGTAGTTATTATCACTGTTTTTAGCTTCTTTTACCTTTAATCCATCTAGCATACTTTGCAGCTTAGCAACATCATCTTTATTATATAAATTAAGATCTGTATTTTCAAATGATGGGAGCCAAGAATTACCATTTTTATGAAACCTAACACAGCCATCACTAGCTACACTAACTTGGCAAAATTCAGAACTAAATTTATTAACGAAAAAATAAAAGTATGCATCTGTTCCTTTGCTAAATTTAAAGCAGTGGCAGGATTCATTTTTTACAGAAATACTATTCTTTTTACAAAAATCCATAATGCAATCAATTCCATCTGAATATGCTTTTAATTTACTGAACAATTCCTTTACTTGATCGGCTGCGTCCTCGCTGTTAAAGCTAATTTCTTTTTCATCTTTTTGCCCACAAAGACGATATTTAAGCTTATCATCTTTTAATTCGAGTGTAGAAAAATAAAATGATTCAAGTTCATTTACAAGCTGAACCTTTTTTTTGAATACAATCTTTTTATCTTCATCACCTTTTTCACACTCTATACCTTCCAACTTCTCGAATTCTAATATACACTTCTTTACTTTTTTCTTAATATCAATTTTTTCTTTGTCCTGGCCTTCTTTCCGCTCCCAGCCTTTAAAGCCTTTTTCTTCAGAAAAAAGATCTTCAAGGGCAAGAAGATCGTTTAAACTTCTTGTTTCAAAATTAAAACAATTATGTTGTTGAGTAAAACAGTTTTTCTCACTTTCATAACGGAGAGTTATTTTCCCTCCATTTGTTATAGTTATTTTAGTTGCATGTAATCCATTTGGCGCGTTGCCAAGTATTAGATAACTATCTTTTACAGAAGAAAGGTCAAACGAATAAGACTTAAAACCGTCGTTACTACACTGTATTTCAGGCTTAATTTCTTTTACTTTACAAACTTCAGCTATTTTATCGACTATTCTAAGAAACCTAGCTATTCTATCCCTTATTTCTTTTAATTTATTTGCAGCATCTTTCTGTCGCAAATCTATTTTACGTATTTCTTTTTTAATATTCATTTCGTTACTATCATCAGCACTGCCAAAAACCACTTCCGATTTTTCCTTGTTTATTATTAACCTAAAAAATGGGTCTATTTTTTCTTCTGTTGCTACTATATTTTTCGGCGAAAAAGTATAAATTTTACTATCCTTACTATCCTTATAATCTTTTACAGAAGTACGCCATGGTTTTAAATCTTCGCCATTAAAGGCTTCCAATACCTTATTCACATCTAGCTCTTCATTTTTACCGTCTTTTTCTGATATTATAGCGTTATTCCACTCCCCTGCTCCCGAACCTTCAGCTGCCGTTTCACTCTTACTAGGCCAAAGCCACCAAGCAGCAAACAGTACAAAGCCTGCGAGTACTACCAACGATGCACCCCAATGGTTCTTAAAAAAACTTAAAACTCCCGCATCAGGTTTAAGTAACGAA
>Ga0256405_10002137_pt1 | contig 47712 bp, 42 predicted proteins | sample RumenRJG_02DNA_FD_189096 | JGI IMG/M metagenome (GOLD analysis project Ga0256405, IMG submission 189096) | Bovine rumen microbial communities from Lethbridge, Alberta, Canada - RJG_02 | ecosystem: Host-associated > Mammals > Digestive system > Stomach > Rumen | place: Canada: Alberta...
TGGGGTAAGGGGATGGTGGCTACATATTGATGTTGTGCTGTTGCTTTTTACTGAAAGCTGCTACTAACGACTCATAAATCTACCCTTAATCGTGTATTGGATGATAGTTGCGGATTTTAGGTCTATAGAGACTGAGGAGTTCTGGCTTGAAGAACGGCGTTGCACCATTGAGGGCAACGGCACGGAGTTGCACTACGGCGATGAGATTGAGGTTACGGTTACGCCTGACAACGGTTTCCACTTTGTGGGCTGGAGTGATGACATGGCCAACACCAATCCTGTACGCCGGTTTGTGATGACCGAGCACTTTGACTGGGATATCTACCCGGTATGCGAGAGTGACGAGACCTACACACTGGAAGTGTATGCGGATCCTGAGGAGGGCGGCACGGTTACGGTGAGCCCACAGAAGGAGGAATATCACATGGATGAGCGTGTGGATTTGGTTGCTACGCCTGCCGAAGGGTGGCGGTTTGCCGGATGGCACAGCAGATATTGGTCTGACAGCAGCCGGGAGACTAGCGTTGATATTTACCGGGATATGACGATTGAGGCTCGGTTTGTGGAGATTGAGGGAGACGGAGAATGACTCTCTTACCTTTCTTAATGATGCAGGGACGGTCTTGGTGGCCGTCCCTGCTAATATTAATTGTCATATGCTTTATTGTGGTGTCGCTGAATTTTTTCATAATTGTCTGTTGCTTATCTTCCATAAATGAATTAGTCACACCAGGTTCTGACCACCTTACCCTGACGAATTTGCCCTTCCCAAAGGAATCCGCATAATTTTAGAAGGTAGTTAGGGTGACATAGGCGTTGACAGCGGGGCTTTTGGCTTCCATACGGCTGCCCAAGCTGTACTGCTGGGCGAATGCAGACCAGGCATCAATCTGAGCTGGAGTAAGGCGCTTGAAACTGAGACCCACGCGGGCGAAGAGCGCACGCATATCTTTCTGCTGAGGGGTGACGCGGCCCGGCTGACGGGCACGGCCTGAAAGGATTGTACCGAAGCGAGTACTGCGGGCGGTTACCTCTCCCGCTGTGCCCGACATGGCATCAAATGCAAGTGATGTGCGTGTTTTCATGGTTGTTGCGTTTCATGGTACCTATCTGATGCAACGCAAATATAATACTTGGGAATGGGGTTTGCAAGTATTTTGGGAGATATTTTGCACAAAAAGTTTAGGTGTGTGCAATATTTTAGATAAAAGCGCAATAAAGGATAAATTACACAACGAAAAAAGGTGGCACTAAAGTCTCAAAGCGAACTTCTTTGTCGCTTCTGCTAACATCAGAATAGTACATATAGTTAAAAAAAACGAATTATCATCGAATAACACAAATTTCACATATTTTTGCAATACTAATAACTGTAAAATACAACACATTACGGTTTTGCAGATTTAGTGTAATTAAGACCTAAATAAACCAATAAATGAAATCATTCTTTCCTGCCATTTTAACAGCAGCTGTGCTTTCTGTATGTTCATGTACATCACATTCTGCTTTGGAACTTGCTCTTAAGAGTGCCGGCCCCAATAGAGCGGAATTAGAATCTGTTTTGTCACACTATCGTTCCACCGATAATAACCCTGATAAATTACGTGCGGCAGAGTTTCTGTTAGAGAATATGCCATATCATTACTCTTATTCCGGAGACAGAATTCATGAGTACTATGATTACGCAGCAAGCATCCTGTCCGATAAGGACTTAACCCCAGAACAACAACGTGATAGTCTTGTTGCCATAACTGATACTAAATATTCAGATTTACCTAACTGCACTGTTTCCGATGCACAGATAATTACTGCTGACTTTCTCATAGATAATATTGACAAATCTTTTTTGCTATGGACTACATGTCCATGGGCCAGCCAAATAACTTTTGAAGAATACCTTGAATGGCTATTACCTTATAAAGGGGTGGAATTACAGGAACTAGATCATTGGCGAGATACTTTGTCTGCTCATTTTGGTGACGGATTAAAAAACCCCATAAAAAATGATGTTGAGTATAACACAGCTATGGGACTTGCGGATACTATACGAAAAGAAACAAGCATAAAAATGAAACGCTATGGACTATATTCATATGCTGGACTCCCTTTACTCAGTGATTACCTCCTTCCACGCCAGACTTTTGGAGACATTCCAGATTACTCATTAATAGCAGTACTTATAATGCGTAGTTTGGGTATACCAGCTGTGCTTGATGAGACCCCTGTTGGCAGTCGTTTTACTGCTGCAACTAAATGGTATGTTATAATGTCGGACAACGGTACAGAGAAGACGTCAGAGTGGGATATATCAACCATTATTGGAGCAAGTTTTTTTCCATATGAAAGGGGACCTAAAGTGTTTAGAAATTCGTATGCTGTTAATAAGGAAAGACTTGAATATAAGCAAAAATCCAAATTACAGTATCCATTTGAACTTAACAAGAAAGATGTCACTTCTCAGTACTTTTTAACAAGTGATATTGCAATCCCTATTTCAATCAGTAAAAGGAAACAGTTAGCTGAAAAATATGTATACGTAGCTTCATCAGTTAGGGACGATGATAATCCCTGGCATGTAATTGATTTTGGTGAGATTAATAATGGAAAAGCGTGTTTTCATGATATGGGTCGTGAAGTTTTATACCAAATAATGGGGTTCAATGGAAATGAATTAATTCCTATTTCAGACCCATTCATATTACATAAAGATTGTTCTATAGAATATGTTTCCAGTGATACCATTAATTCATCATGTTTAGATAAATGGAAAAATAACGCCTTATGAGAAGATTAGTTTCATACCAATATTTTGTTTGTTTTGTTTTATTCTTTGTTACATCTTGTTCCAAGGATAATAAGTATCTTCATCAAGCTTTAAAAATGGCTGGTGATAACAAAGGACAACTAGAGTATGTATTAAAACATTATCGCAACGAAGATATTAATCCAGAAAAGTTAAAAGCAGCCAAGTTCCTTATTTCTAATATGCCAGATCATTATTCGTATTCAGATATGGCATTGGTAAATGATTATTATAGAGTTGCTTTGAGTATTTTAGGAACTGGACCCAATCCTGATTGGCAACGCGATACATTATCAGAAATAAGCGAAAGGGATTTCAATTATCTCTTACATTCACAAAATTTTGTGTCTGATGTGACCATAATGAATGCAGATTACCTTATTGATAATATTGACAAAGCATATATCTTGTGGAAAACAAAACCTTGGGCCAAACAATTGACCTTCGACGATTTTTTGGAATGGTTACTTCCTTATAAAGCAATTGAATTACAAACGTTGGATAACTGGCGAGATGTATTATCAACTCATTATAATGATAGTATAAAGACTGTTCCTATAGATGATGTCCAACGAACAAGTATTTGGGGGGCGATAGAGATTGTTCGCCAAGAGATTCATAAAAAGCAATCTGACATTGGTTTAAGAGTAATATGGGATGCTCCCGATATAATACCATTAAGAAGTGCTGATACTTGGGTGCGGATGACATTTGGAAACTGTGTTGAGTATGTTTCAATGGGTGTTTCCGTCTATCGTAGTTTGGGCTTACCTGCTATGATTGATGGCGTGCCTATTTGGGGACGCAATAGGGCTGGTCATTGTTGGTATGTTTTTCCATCAGATAGAGGTATTGAGACACAATCTCAAGAAGAAATGATAGAGCCTGCCGGCCCACCTTTCTACCCGTACGAACGTCTCCCCAAAGTATATAGGACAACTTATGCAGTTAATAGAGATATTGCTAAATACAACAAGAAAACGAAGTTTCCTCATTACTTCCCTTCTTGTAGACAAGATGTAACGGATCATTATTGTAGAACTTCCGACTTAGAAATAGAACTCTTGCCGGGAGTAAAGCCAAAGGATAAGTATCTATACATTGCCATGTTTGGTGTTGTCAGTGAAAATCAATGGGAAATATTGGATTTCGGAGAATACAAAAGAGGTAAGGCTCACTTCAAAAAGATGGGACGAGATATTCAGTATATTGTATTAGGTTATAATGGAAAACAACTAGTCCCAATGAGTCATCCATTTATCCTAGAGAAAAATGGTTCAGTAAGATATATTATTTGTGATGAGAAAATCACTCATACCGTTAAACTTAAACGAAAATATTATCAGGCTTTTCATGTTGTAGATATGAGAAGACGTATTCTCGGAGGAAAGATTCAGTGTTCTAATGATCCCTCTTTTATGACCTGTAAAACAATCTATACAATTGAATCGACTGATATTCCGGATAAAATACATCTTCAAGAATCAGGTAAATATCGATATTGGCGTTATCTCAGCCCAGATAAATCATATGGCAGCATTGCGGAGCTCGCTTTTTTTAATGATAAAGGTACAAAGATGGCCGGTCGTGGAATAGCCAATCCCGGGGCCAATCAAGGTACTATACAATTTGCATTTGATGACGATTGGTTGACAAACTTTGAAGGTGGAAAACCAAATGATAATTGGGTAGGTGTAGATTTTGGGAAAGCGTGCATCGTTAATTCTGTCCGCATAGTGCCTAGAAGTGATGATAATGATATACATCCAGGTCAAGAATATGAGTTGTGCTATCTTGATAATAGGAGTCATTGGAGATCTTTAGGTAAGAAAATCGCGGTAGATAATTGTCTACAATATGATCTTGTTCCCAAAGGAGCATTATTATGGCTGATAAATCACACTACTGGACTTGACGAAAGGCCTTTCATTTATTATGATTATGACAATATTGAGTGGAGGTAATCATTTTTTATGGGTGCCATGTTACATGCAGCGTTGATAACTGATTTAAGATTTTGAAATGAGAATAATATCTAATCGCAAACTAGGTTGTCAATTATTGTTGACGTTTTCTTTATTGGCTGTATTAGCATGTGAACGTCAGAAACCAACAATAACGAGCGAGGACTTGTCTTTGTTTGCTTTTATTATTTCTGATAATGATTTAGATGATCATACTGATTACCTTGAGAAAGATATGGTTAAAGGTTTAAAAGGTTGTCCTGTTGGAACAGAATTGTTTCTATATATAGATCGTCAAAATACTTCTCCCTCTATTCGGCATCTATTGTTGCTCGAATCCGGCAAAGTGGGAGTTAATACCATAGCTGACTATGAAGATCAGTGTTCTACGTCACCAGATATATTTCAAAATGTCCTTAATACGATGATTAGAGAATCTTCTGGAAGTCGTTATGGGCTTATTTATTGGTCACACGGCAGTGGCTGGCTACCCGGAAATAGCTCGGCAGTCACTTCTAACAAGAAAAGTCGTGCTTTAGGTGTTGACGGAAATTCCAGCATGAGCATCAATGATTTCAGTGAGATTCTTTCTAGAACAAAACCACCCTTTTTTGTGGTCTTAGATGCATGTAATATGGGATCTGTTGAAGTAGCATACGCACTCCGCAACTCAACTCATTTTTTAATTGCGAGTCCGAGTGAGACGTATGGTGTTGGATTCCCTTTCTATTTAATGCTTCCGGAACTGGTTAAAGGTACTAAAGAATCCCTTTCGTATTCACTTGATCTTTACTTAGATTTTTGTAATACTGACTTTTATGGTGATGGCGAAATATCTGGAATGGCATCTCTTATCGATTGTTCGCAGATGGATGATCTTTCCAATGAGTTTCGGCTATTGTATGAAAAGTCTCGGAAAAGTGTCGATATAAATGAATTACAAAGTTTTGATAATTCAACACCACACATATATTATGACTTTGGTGATTACGCATTTAATCTGGGAGGAACTGCATTCCCATATGAAAGATTTGAAGACCAATTGAATAAAACTGTGGTGCATAAAGTACATACACCTTTTATTTTTACTCAAAGTGGTCAAGGGTTTAATAAGTTGAAAATAAACAAATACTCAGGTTTAAGTACATATATATATGGGGCTTCGTCCCTGTTTGATATGGCGTACGAAAGAACAGATTGGTATAAGGTTTGTTATGAGAAGCAGTAAGGTTTCAAATATACTTGACAAAACGACAAAAACATTGTTCGTTATTTTGCTATTCGGGAGTATCTTTCTTGTTTCAGGTCGTTATGCAGATTTATTTGATACATATCGAAAATATTGGACTATTATTTTAAGCTTTGTTTTTTTAGCTTCTCTTTCAATAAACATTTGGTACAACAACGGGGAATATGTTTTACCTATCCATTTTTTCTTAAAGACCATATTAGTTATAGGTGTTCTTGAATCTTTATATGCTTTGGCTCAATTTGGAAAGATGATTCCCTCATACAATCCTTTTTTCACTTATTCAGGAAGTTTTGATAATCCTGCAATATTTGCAATGTACCTTTCTTTCTGTGTACCTATATCTGTATACTATGCGAATTGTGACACAACATCATCAAAAAGAAGAGTGTTTTGGTGGATTTTTTCCTTTGCGCTTTTTGTGTTTATTTGTTTTTCTGAGTCTCGTAGTGGAATCCTAGCGGCCCTTTTGTCGTCTTTCATTATTATTTTAGGGAAGTATGATTCGTTACGAGATAAGATGTTGAGTAAAAAGTTTCTATTGATCATTATACCAATTGGAATAGCCCTTTTATTACTGATGTATAAGGTAAAAGCAGATTCAGCTAATGGTCGTTTGCTGATGTGGCGAGTTTCAATGGAGATGATAAAAGATAAACCATTTTGGGGCTTTGGCCATGATGGGTTTGAAGCTCATTATATGAACTATCAGGCAGAATATTTATTGCATAATTCAGATTCAAGTTTTTCCCTCCTTGCGGACAATGTTAACCATCCTTTTAATGAATATCTCCTTTTCTTGATAAGGTATGGATTTATTAGGTTTACTCTATTAATTGCATTTTTGTTCATGCTATTTAGAAGGATAAAGGCTATAGCTACTGAATACCGATATGTAATACTAGGTTTTATTATTTCTATTATGACATGGTGTGCTTTTTCATATCCTTGTAGTGTACCATTCATTTGGATTACGACAGGCCTGATAATAATAGTCATCTGTTATGACTATTTGCTTAAATGGCAAAATATACCTGTTGCCATAATGTTGATTATCAGCACAATAGGAATATTGGTTTCAGTACGCCATTATTTGCCAGAATCAGATTGGAAAAAAATACTTCACCGCTCCTTAGCGGGAGAGACAGAGAAGGTCCTTTCTGATTACCAACGCCTTTACGAACGATTAAAGAATAACAAGCTTTTTCTGTATAACTATGGCGCAGAACTGCATCAGATAGGGCATTATGAAGAAAGCCTTTCGATTATGAACGAATGTAGTATTATTTTAAATGATTACGATGTTCAGTTAATACTTGGTGATTGTTATGAAAAAATGGGTGATGCCTATAACGCCATCAATCATTATACCCAAGCCGGTTATATGGTTCCGAATAAGTTTATTCCCCACTACTATATCATGCGCCTGTCTTTACAACAGGGTGATACATTAAAAGCAATTGATGAAGCCAATTTAATTCTTAATAAAGATATCAAAATTGATAGATCTGCTAAGGTTAGGCTTATTATACAAAAAGCCCGTGAGGTGGTTAATATGAGAATGGAAGACTAATCATTTATATTCACTTTAACTAATAATTAAAATGGAAATAAGAATTGTATCAATTTCTAAATGGTTTAGAACTATCGCATTGATGGTTTTAACATTATTCTCGTTCCTGCTTTCATCATGTGTTGATGTGGAACAGTACGAATTTTATGATGACGATCTTGACGATGCTGTTGTCGTGAGGAATAAGAAATCAAAGGATGATATCAACTTTGGTGGAAATTCAGGTCACAGGGTTTTTAATTGGACATGCTTTATAGTTGCACCAACAGCAGTTGCTAACACTGGTCTTGAGGGATACCTTCAAAATTTTGATTGGTTTGTTAGAAATAAAAGATCAGGTGATATCAATATTCCTACAGGAGGCATAAACGACAGTAATAGAGAATGGGTTGCCAATACGGTATTTGGTTCAGATGGCCCCACGCCACGTGGTGGCGCAGATAATGACGATATCAAGGCTATGCTACAATATGCTACGGGTATTAGTTATAAATTTCATGAAGAAACAAATCAAGATTCTATAAGTGCTTTTATAGCTAGAGAAGTTGCTGTTGAATATCCTGATCCTGTATGGTATAATAAGAATAGGAAAAAACACTTCAGTCCTAGTCAATATGTTATTCAAGTTAATACTGACAAAGGTTTACATGTAGCTCAGTATTCTTCTGGTGGTTCTTTAGTTAGTGAACCAGGTTGGGCTAATGCGCAGTCGTATAGTGTAACAGGTTATGTGGGCGTTTTTTACCCCACTAATTAAAAAGTTTCATTTTTTTGAAGAATTTTTGTATTAAATACAAAGAATATGCTATTTCAATTTGTTAATGTTTGTTTAAAAATGATGATATGAAGAGTTCTTCAATTCATATAAAAGTGTTTTTTTTCATTATTATAATGGTTGTATGTCAATGTACTTCACCTAGGCATAGCCTTGTTGAGTATAAACAATTTCATTTTAACCAGTTGGAAGAAGAAACGAAATACCTGTATAATAAAGGACGTTTGTCTAATAGCCTTAATGTTTTTTATTCAATTAATGCTGATACAAGTTGGATACATTTAGAATTCATATCATATAAAACAGAAACACATGATACTAGTGTTGACACTTTAGAATACATATATTCAACGACCCTTCCTGGCAACAATCATGATACAGCAAAAATAGTAAAGTCCTACACCATTGATGGGAATAAAATCAGTACTTGTCACTATCAATTAAGGAAAGGAGCATGGATTATGATTGGCCAACAACTATATGATGTTAATGGTAGATTAAAAGAAAACAAGTGGTATGATGATTTTCATGAATTGTATTTTTATGATTCGCAGGATAGATATGTTGGATACAGGCACCCCCCGACGGAAAAAGATACAGTTATTTACTCTGAAGATGGCCTTTCTGCAATAAAAATATCTGAGATTATTTTATTAGGGGACAGTACTCATATGACAAACAAAAAAGTATTGTATGAATTAGATAGAAATGGCAGAATAATTAGTCAACAAGAGGCTGAGTTAATTGACTCAATAACCAATCAATCACTAAATAACAGAACTATATATCGATATGATAAGGGAGGTCGGGTAAAAAAAGAGATTAGTTATAACCGCAATCCGAACGAATCATTAGAAAAAAGATATAAAACAATAATACGTTACAGACACGGATTGAAAAGACGTGTAATTAGGTATCAGTATGATGATGGCAAATGGGAGAAAGTAGGTTTAACTAAATTTAGGAATGACTATAAGAACAGTCTATTGTTAGAATCAGTAGAATATAATTCTAATGGTATCATTATTCAACGAAGGTTATGGTCTTATAGATAGTTGATTTGACGCTTAGTATTCCGTTTATAACAATATATAAAACATGGATGTATTAATATGAGACAGTATATGCTACTGAGAATGGAAGACTAATCATTTATATTCACTTTAACTAATAATTAAAATGGAAATAAGAATTGTATCAATTTCTAAATGGTTTAGAACTATCGCATTGATGGTTTTAACATTATTCTCGTTCCTGCTTTCATCATGTGTTGATGTGGAACAGTATGAATTGTATGATGATAATCTTGATGAGGTTGTTGTCTTAAGAAATAAAAAATCGAAGGATGATTACACTAATGGAGCGATTCCTGGACGTCGAGTGTTTGATAACACATGTTTCATGATAGCAGCTTGTAGGGCATCTAGTGGCCGTGATAATCTACAAAGTTATATAGAAGAATTGGATGATTTTATGAGAAATAAAAGGGGAGCTGATTTGCAGCAAGCACTTCCAAGTAATCAAACTTTAGGTGATAGTAACAGAGAATCAGTTGTCGCAGCAATATTTGGTACTTCAATAACTTCTCCTACGAATGGAGCTAGACATGAAGAAGTGTACGATTTGATAACCTCTTTGACAGGACATACTTATTCTTATGAAGCTTTGACATCTAAGAGTGCAATTATAGATTTTATCACGAATCATCAAAATAGTAATACTGTTCCTCGTTCTATTTTCGGGTGGGAATTTGGTCAAAAACCAAAATATTCTGAAGAAGAATATGTAATTAAAACGCTTATTTCCCCAACTGTAAGTCATGTTTTTAATTATAATAGTAAGAAAAGTGATTTGGGATTAAGAGATGACGCTTGGGGTTACCTTTTAAACGCTCCCTCTGGTTCTTATGCTGGTGTTTTCTATCCTACATATTGATATTGCATGTAGTAAAATTGTAGTCTTCATTTTACTTTACCACTTACTTATATTGCATTGTAACTTTTATGATTTGAGAGAAGCCCTTTTATAAATAACTAAGTAAGAAATACATATTCATAATATGAGACTCAATAAGAGTAATATATTTATTGTTGGTTTTATTACTTCAATAGCTTTGTGCCAATGTACTCCGTCAAAATATAATCTTATTGATTACAAGCATTATTCAAATGATATTTTGTCGGAACATATTACCTACCAATACAAAAATGCTGATTTGTATTTAAGTACTACAGAATGGTACTCACAAAACGGCGATTCAAGTAGGGTTTTTGTCTGTTTTACCGAGTATGATTCTATAATGAGTGATTCTGGAGTTGTTCATATTGAAACCTCTTATAGTACCTCACTTCCCGGCGGCAGTTGTGATACATCAAAAACATTTAAGTATCTTGATTTATATGGCGTAATTCAAAGTATTATGGTTTACACTCGCGAGAGTGGATTTTGGAAACTGAGTCATAAGGAGCAGTATGATGATAATGGTCTGTTAAGATACAAAGCAGATGAAAGACATAAAGGTTTACGATATTGGTATTCCTACGACAGTCTTGATAGATATTTGGGGATGAGGACACTGGATTACAGACTTGATTCTCTTGATTTAGAAGTAATCAGCCTTATTGTTGACACAATCATTTATTCAGATGATGGTCGTAACGCAGTATTATCTCATTTCAAGATTGAAAATTGGGACAGCATTCAGGAAATCAAGTCTCCGGAACAATTAGAATTTGATAAACACGGCAGAAAAAGGAGCCAGAAAGTTGGTGATAGTTTCAAAAAGGAGTTTAGCTATGACAAGAAAGGACGAATCAAGAACGAGACCAGTTATACACGTGTTACCGATAAATCAAAACTGAAGAAAATATATAGAACAACGTACCATTATCGCAGAGGTCTGCTCACAAAAATAAAAGATAATAATTACGATGTAAAGTATAAATATAGGAGTTATGTAACGCTGTATAAATATGACTTTAAAAACAAACTGTTATTGGAACAAGTTGGTTTAGGTCCAGATAGAAAAGTTCAAAGTCGCAAAGTATGGACTTATTCTATTGCCTGGCAAAAATAAATTCAAATCGGTTGACTAAGAAAAGACTTATAGCCACCTAGCTCTCAATTATTTCAAAGAACGTTTATAGATTTTCGTCGGACACTAATGAATTAAAAATATTAAGTGATTATGAAAATTGTAAATTACATTATATTGCTTGCTTTATTGCCTTGTAAAGCATTATCAAAAAACCTGATTGAATATAAGGAATTTAAAGGAGATGTCTTGGAGAAACAAGTAATGTATCAATATGATGAGAATGGCAATTTGTCATCAACTATAGAGAACTGGTTTACCTGGTATTTACCAGATTCAACTGGATATTATATATTTCTTCATGAATATCATGTCGATGTAAAAGAGAATTCAATTGATTCTATTGAAATATGTTATAATTTGGCTGTTCCAGAAGAATCCCGGGACACTACTGAGTATGTAAAAATTTATAATAAGAATGGAACTATCCAATCCTACAAAGAAATACAAATTCATGATGGAGTACCAGAAATTAAATACCATGTTATATACGATGAAACAGGCAGATCTCACGAAAATGTAGTAGGTTATTTTGTGGGTAATCACGGTAGTGTCTATTATGATTATGATACCAAAAACAGACTAATCAGCACCAAAAACATTCAAGAAACAGATACAGCGGTCATTATTTATGATAATTCTGTCCAATATTCTGAAGATGGCCGTCATTCAAAAAATATAAAAACCAAAAGCGTTAACGGCATTATTGTAGAGAGAGATACGTTATCGGAGATACAATATGATAGAAGAGGGAGAAAAATCATTGAAGAATATGGTAAACTCATTAATTCGAAATCTGTCTACTCTCACAGAATCAGAACGACATACCACTATGGCTTGAAGAACCGATTGAGAAAAGAACTAAGTTATCAACGGTTTTATAATACGGAGTTTAAAAAAGTAGATAAGAGTAAATACAGCTATCACCGTAGTTTATTAACAAAAAAAGTGAATATAGAGTATTCTGACAATCAAAAAAACAAAAGTAAAACTATATACAAGTATGATTTCAATAATAAGCTCTTGTTGGAAGAGACTCATTTTTGGCAGAACTATGCAGGAAAACAACAATTCAGGAAAGTATGGATTTATGATTGATTTTAATACTTCAATACAATTTAAGATAGTTGTTTAAGCTGAGAATAAAATTTCCATTTGTCAGGAATAATCTATACCTTTAAACGAATTTTTAAAAAGGACTTTATATGAAAAAGAGTATCAAAATCTGGCTTGCCGTCACCGGCATCCTGCTGTTAGTATTGGGTGTAATCTGCATCTGTAATCCCGCTGAGACACTGTTTGCCAGTGCCTGGATGATAGGAGCGCTCACCCTTGCCTCCGGAATCTTCGGTCTGGCCTTCACCCTTGAGACCCAGGCCTTCATCCCCAACAGCGGCACCCGCATGCTCTCATCGCTGCTACAGCTGTTCCTGGGAATGTTCTTCCTGTTCCACAACGTAGCCCTCACGGCATCCCTGCCCATAGTGTTCGCCTTCTGGCTCATGATTGAAGGTGTAATTCTGGCAATAGATGCCTTTGACTACAGGAAAGCAGGCTTCGGTGGCTGGTGGTTCATCTGCCTGCTGGGCATAGGGGCAGTAGTGCTTGGCTACTTTGGTCTTAAGAACCCCATCACCACAGGCAAGACCCTTTCATGGCTCATCGGCATAGGTATCATCCTAAGTGGCTGCGCCCGTATCATAGGACTCATCGGAATCAGCAAGTTCGAGAAGCTTCTCAAAGAGTTCTGACCACTCCCAAACGCAAACCGTTATAAAGTATCAGCCGGCCTCCTGAAGATTGAAGCCGGCTGTTTACTTACGGCCCGCCTATAGAGGTAGCAGCCAGTGACACAGAAGTATCAGTTCCCTGTGTCACTGGAACGACGCAAAACCATAGAACGCTGTCTGCCCATCACCATAGGTGAGGACTGCTGGTTTGGTGCCGGAGTGACCGTATGTCCGGGAGTGACCATAGGAGAGTCCCAATAAGTATGCTCTCTAACATTGATTACATCTTCATAACCGTGCCGTTAGGGAGTATGCACAGCGTCTTTTCCCGGCCCGTCATCTCCTTGTCCAGTTCAATCCGGTAATACTCTTTATTACCATCCGGAGCTGTGTGCAGATACACGTCATCTATCTGCCAACTTCCGGTATTCTGTTCAGCGATACTTTTCATAACCTCATCGGGCACCTCATTAACCGCAATCTCCTTGCGTGTACTCTTCCATATCCCTTTCTTGCTGAACTGTGCCTCCATCTCGTGACGGTCATAGATAAACTCAACATTATACCCGTTCAGATGCTTTTCCCATTCCACCTCCGTGGCACCGTCATACATCTCACTGAAAGTCCTATCAACCCCGGCAGGCGGTGTCTGGATGTCACGTTCATGCGCTATTATGCATACAGCAATCACTATAGCAGCAGCTAAGACCCTGAATGTCCAATCCCAGAAGTTAGTTTTATCTTGTCTTTTCATATACAGCAAAAATAGTCTCGTCATATTAAGAAACCGTTAAGCTGATATTAAGAAAAGATTACAATACACATCATGGCGTCACATAAAAAAAACAGGGTAGCATCTCTGCCTCACCAACCCACCGCCCAGACAAATGCCCTGGCCGTCCGCAGAGCAGGCTCTCTAAAGTGTCCGCCCACGTTCCATTCCAGGAAGCTCCTCACGTCAGAGTATTTCTTCAGCATATCATAAAGGGCTGTGATGTTGTCGGCCACCGTAGCCATCACCGGTTGCTTCGTCTTGGCCTCAGCATCCCCAAGGCTCAGATAAATCCGTCCGGCCTTTGGCTTCCGATGCCCGGCATAATCCATCCATCCCGGATACCAGACCGATGGTGATGCAGCCGCAACCGCTGTAAACAAATCGCTCTCATACCCGCACCACAACGCGAATAAACCAGCCAAAGAGTAACCTCCGATAATGATATCAGCACCTTTCAGAGTGCCAAATCGCCGCAACATCTCAGGTACCACACCATCCTCAATAACCCTATGCGTTTCTGCCGCCCCGTTACCAAACGGAACCTTTCCATACACCGGCGGAGCCACCCAAGGGGCCAGCTCCCGGTTCCAGTCCTTTACAATAAGGGCCACATATGCAAACCTCCGCTTGCATCCAGCCTTGATAGCATGCAGTTCCTCATCCAGTGCCTCCAACTCCCGCTCATCCAGCGGCTCCACCAGCAGCACTTCCGGCTCCTCATCGACAAAATACAGGCAGCGCCGTCCCTTAATCTCAAACTCCTCCAGTTTCATATCCCTGCAAATATAACAAACAGATCGCATATAATGCCGATATCCCCGTCCCAGGCTCCTTTTAGGGTGTGGTCTACCCTCAAGACCCGTATCCCGCCATACGGACTTCATGACGCAGAAGGATCAGTTCCCTCGGCCAGAAGGGACGCTTTTACCAAGCGAAGCGACTGAAAGAAACGACCCCTTTGCGTCACTAAATCAGTTTTACTATCTTTGCCAAACATCTTACATAAACTGAATAAACAATGGATATAAAAAGGACTTTTGCATGTGCAATTATAGCCATGCCGTTACTGGTAGCATGTAACAATGATGATAAGATTGGTGATGATAATCAGCCGGCGGCTGCCATTACATTACAGGATCTGGCAGGAGACTGGAACATTACACTTGTCACCCCCTCTGAAATAAGCTCTGAATCATATTTTATAAACCACGATGGTTCATACCAATACTCATACATTTATTCTCCTTATGAGAAAGAGGAAGATGAGTATAAGCCATTCTACGAGTACCGCGACGAGGGCAAATACGGTCCTTTTGTTATTGGCAATCTTATCGTAGAAGACATCACAATGGCCAGAGAACGTTATGCTTTACTTGTTGATGATATTGAGCAGGCCAGATGGGATACCATACCTGAAAACATCCTCACAGACACCACACGTATAAGCTTTCTTTGCCAAGGGTCAGTATTGTGTTTTGAATACTTCTATGATACGCCAACGCTTACATCTCAAGATGTAGAGAGAGTGTATCTCTATTTTAAGAAAGGAGCCACCAATCTGCCGTCCGATAAGTCTTTACTCCAGGGTACATGGTACTCCAAGGATAAAGATGGCGTTATAACAATGGCTTTACGCTTTAGCGGTGACAACGTTGAAATTTATGACGGTGCTCTTGTAAGACTGTACAAAGGCGCATACACTTATAAAGACGGCATAGTATCTATCGGCCAGAATGAAATGTTTGCGATCGATGGTGGGAAAAATAGCATTAATGCCGCAGATCCCTTTGACAGTCAGTGGCAGACTGCCCAATCTCTAAATGTTTATAACTATAAAGAGAAAGGAATATCATTCGCGTTCATAGCCAACGACAAGACTGCATACACCGTATTTTTTGATCAAGGTTACCTCTTCAACAAACAGTAATACGTGGTCTATTTCAATGATTACAAAAGTGACGCATTATTCGCTCGGCCCGAAGGGACGCTTTCACCAAGCGAAGCGACTGAAAGAAACGACCCCTTTGCGTCAATACAAAAAAAACCGCCGATGCTTTCCGGGCATCGGCGGTTCTCTATTGGATAGGTTAGGATTACTTCTTGAAGTCGCGAACGGTGTAGTAAACCGGCTTGCGCTGGTACTGACCGTCAAACAGCAGCGGGAAGTTGTTGGCACCCAGCCATGAATCACGGTCGCCAAGGTTCCAGAATGTTACGCATGAGAAGTTCTTCTTGTACTTGCGCAGAACCTTGAAGAGCTCATCGTACTTGGCCATCTGCAACTGAGCGATAGAGTCGGTGAGAGTCTGGCCCTCGCCGCGGCTGAACTGGAGCTGACCGCCGGCCTCGTGGTTGATACGAACATCGAACTCAGTGATTTGGATATCGTCAACCAGCTCAAGGTACATCTGGATAGCCTTCTCAAAGTCCTCGATGGTGGGGTTGTCATAGATGTTGTAGTGACCCTGCATGCCGATACCGGTGATAGGAGCACCCTCGCTCTGTAATTTCTTAACCATGTTGTAGATGTAAGTTCTCTTGGCAGGTGTCCAGGCGCTGTAGTCGTTGTAGAACAGACCGGCGTTGGGATCAGCCTCGTGAGCAAACTCAAATGCCTTCTTTATGAACTCGTCACCGCAGAGTTGGTAAGCGGTTGAACGACGGAATGACTGCTCGTAAGGAGCATCGGGGTTGTTGGCATCGCTCATAGCCTCGTTTACAACATCCCAGCAGTATACTACGTCCTTGTAACGGTTTATTACAGTGTGGATGTGAGCACGGAGTGAATCATAGAATTCCTCCTTGGTAGCCTTGGCATACTTGGGAACCTTTACAGTCTGAGGAGCCTGAGCCTGACCCTGCTGACCGGGACGCTGACCCTGACGCTGACCGCGCTGACCTGCCTGAGGAGCACCCTGGGGAGCACCCTGAGGACGCTGGCCACCGAAGCCACCGAAACCACCGAAACCACCGCCGAAGCCACCGAAGCCGCCACGAGCTGTCTGCTCTACCCAAATGGTATCGCCTTTCTCGTCACGCTCAACAACCTGATTGCCGTTCTCATCATACTTGTTGAACATCCAGTCTGCAAACTGACTGTGCCATACAAGGCAGTGACCACGCATCTTGATACCGTTGGCACGACAGAAGTTTGCAATGGCATCGGCCTGCTGGAAATTCCATACACCCGGACGCGGATGAATCTCACCTGGTTTCATGCAGTTCTCAGCTGTAATACTGTTGAACTCCTTGAGGATAATGGCTGCCTGGAGTGAATCGGTTACGTTACGCGGGGTAACTGCTACACCAATCTTGAAATAGTTCTTGTAGGCATCCTTAAGACCAGGGTCTTTCTGACCACATGCGCTCAAAGTGACAATCACGATGAGAGCGATTGTTGAAAGTTTTTTCATTTGATGATTATCTTAAAGTTGTTAAAATTATGCTTTATTTGTTTTGCGCCCCAAAATTAATCATTTTTTGTTTAATTCAACAGGGACGATATTATTTAATAGCCTCCATCAATTGTTCACAGATACTTTTCATTCCGGCAATTGAGGGGTGTCCGTTCTGCTTATCAATGTCATGGAGTTCTATAAGCTGAACACCGCAGTGCTTGCAAACCTCACGCATTGATTCATTGAATGTGTCGCGAAGCTCGGAGTTAAGGATTGAATAGAGTTGAGCCTTGGGATACTGCTTCTTGAGCATATCAATCAGGCAAGCCATTGCCGGACGGAAACTCTTGCAGTCATCCTTAGTCCAGTCTGACCACTGATACTCTCCGAGAGGGGCATTGGCCCAGGCATCGTTAGTGCCGCCAAAGATAAAGATGATATCTGGATTACCCAGCCTGTCAACACGTGATATGAAATTGTTGCGTGATGCATCCATACGGCCGTAACCGGTACCGCAAATGGTGGAGCCGCCCCATGAATCGTTCTTTTCAAGCTGATATCCCTTGGCTTTGATATAGAGGTCCCACCAGGTCTGTGATACCTCGGTTACATCATTGCGGTCATTGGGGTAGAAGGGGTTGTAACCTTCGGGGTTTACACCCTGGAATGTTGAATAAGAGTCTCCAAGAATGGAAACTTTCTTGGTCTGTGCAGTTGCCACTATTGAGGCAGCAGCCAGCAAAAGGAATGCAAATTTTCTCATAATTAATTGTATTTAAGTTATTTATACAAAAATCTACGTATTGACATCTTAGGAGTCTTCTCAAACGGGACGGCCTGAACCTCCACCTTAGCCAACTGGCTATAGACAGGCAGCTGACGGTTTGATGTCAGGCGGATATTCTCCGGTATGGCATCCTTGGCCTCAGCATCAAGCAGAGCCTTGGCAATGGCCTGCTCATCAAGATAGACCAGGGCGACAAGCTTACCGCCACGGTCCACAACCACAGACTCAATCACATAATCCTGATTGTTTACAACAGCTTCAACCTCCTCGGGGTAGATATTCTGGCCTGAGGGGCCCAGAATCATGTTCTTGCTGCGGCCGCGGATGAATATGTTGCCGTCGGCATCCATTATGCCCAGATCGCCGGTCTTGAGCCAGCCGTCATCAGTAAACGCATTGGCGGTTGCCTCAGGGTTGTTATAGTAACCTATGGTTATGTTTTCGCCACGAGCCTGAATCTCACCGACCACATGCTGGGGATCTTCTGAATCGATACGGACCTCGGCCACATCAACAGGCTTGCCGCACGATCCTGGTACGTATTTGGTCCAGTGCTCATAGGCAAGGAGCGGGCAGGCCTCGGTCATTCCGTAACCTACCAGATAGGGGAATTTGATCTTCTTGAATATGCGCTCAACCTCGGGGTTAAGAGCGGCACCACCCATGATGAACTCCTCGCAGTTGCCTCCGAAAGCAGATATTAATCCATCCTTTATCTTCTTGTAAATGATAGAGTTAACACCAGGAATATGAAGCAGAAACTTTATGAGTGGCTTATCTATCATGGGCTTGATCTTGGACTTGTAGATCTTTTCCATAACCAGCGGAACGGTTATGAGCAGATAGGGCTTTACATCGGCAAAGGCTTTCATCAGGGCTGCCGGAGTAGGGGCGGCACCCAGCCAGTAGATGGATGTGCCGTTGCTGAGCGGATAGAGGAACTCTATTACCAGTCCGTACATATGGGCCATGGGGAGCATTGAGACCATCTTATCGCCTGCGGGAACGTGACGCTGGCTGTAATCCACTATGGATGAGAAGTTACGGTAGGTAAGCATCACGCCCTTGGGATCGCCTGTTGAGCCCGATGTGTAGTTGATGGTGGAAAGGTCATCCCAATTATCGGTGGGAAACACTACATCGTCGGGGCCGAAACCGCCGGGATACTTCTTGTCAAACAGCTCGTCAAGATGGTCAAACCCGTATTGTATCTTATCATCGTTGCAGAACAGCAGTTTGAGCTCGTTTACGTCAAACACGGCACGTACATTGGGCATCTTGGCGCTGTCCATCTTTGCCCATCGGCCGGAATCGGTAAAGAGGACTATGCTCTCAGAGTGGTTGACCAGTCCCATTACGCTGTCGGGCTTGAAATCGGCCAGAATGGGCACTATAACCGTTCCGTATGTATTTACGGCAAGATAGGCGAATCCCCAGCGGGCGCCGTTCTGGGCGCATAGGGCTATATGGTCACCTTTCTTTATGCCTGCGTATTCAAATACTACGTGAAAACGTGCTATGGAACGTGCCATCTGGGCATATGTGAATGTCTCGCCTCCGATGTTGTTCAATGCCGGTTTATCCCAATACTTTCTAGTAGCTTGCTGAAGTCTCTCCAGATAGTGCGGATACTTTTCCATAAATATAATGTGTTTTATATTATTTTGCAAAAATATTATTTTTAACAGACATCACATTATCATTTTCCGTATTTTCGTAATCCAAATAGTCATAAGCCCTTTTGTCCAATGAGCAACATTCCGGTTCATTTACTCTATACCCTTCTAGGCGTTTTCAGTTTTATATGCGCACTATCCATAGCGTTGTTCAAGCAGAACAAGAACAATAGCCATTGGATTCTTATTAGCATCCAGATTGTATGGAGCCTTAAGATCCTGGTTTACGCACAACTGTTCAACCCCGAATACTGCCACATGATATGGCTCTGGCCGGTTTACATCATTGCCAGCATGGCATACGCACCGCTTTTCTATCTTTTCACCACAGAGCTGACTGACCTGAAAGGCATTACCCGTAAGGATTACATGGTGTTCATACCTATTGCCGCCATATCGACCATGTTCATGGTCATCTATCTGGGAGGAAACCCCAATACCATGCGCAGAATACATGAAGAAGTTATCCTGAACGGTAATTTTCTGGCAAACGGCCAGACCTCTTTCAATGTGGTTGAGTACCTGTGCTATCACACCGCAAGAACCGTGACATTCTGGTTTGAGGCAGGCGTACTGCTATGGTGCGGATGGTGCATGTACAAATATGAGGATACCATTAACGATTATTTCTCATCAAATTACGGAAAGTCGGTAAGCCAATCCAGACTGATTGCGATACTGACAGTGATAGCCGTACTGGTGGTGTTGCTGAGGGAGGCTTCTCCTGATTACCAGCAGGAAATAAGCTTTCGTAAAATTGTACTGATATTCATAACGTTCATATACCAACTGGCGCTTACCATAATGGCTTTCAGTATAAACTACAGCGCCGATGATATAAGACATATGCTCGATAAAGGCGATAGCCGGCAGTCCAGGCCAAGTATAACCGAAAACCGCCAGGAACTGACATTAACCGCATGCTGGAATAAACTGGAGCATCTGATGAATGACGAGAAGGTCTTTCTGGAATCAGACCTTAACCTTATAGAACTGGCACAAAGGCTGGGTACCAACCGGACGTATCTCTCACAGGCTGTACGCCAGTTCAGCGGAAAATCTTTTTCGGATTATGTCAACAATGCCAGGATCCTGTACGCGCAGGAGCTGCTGCTTAGAGGCGAACCGACCAAGAACGTAGAGTACTCTTGCGGATATATAAGCAGTTCTACATTCTACAGGCAATTCCAGAAATTTACAGGCTGTCCGCCATCCGTATGGCTCAGGAAGCAGAGAGGGCAGGATATGGAATGATTACTCAAGGAACCATTCGTTGGGCATGAGTATACCCAGGGTCACCCCGAACATGGAAGGGTTGTAGCCTGATGTAGAGAGATCCAGAAATGCATTGAATGATATCCTATGATACTGTGCCACAAATGATATTTCACTCATAAACTGCATGCCGGTAAGCGCCTTTCCGTATATGGCACGGCCTTCGGACTCCAGGATGGGGCGGGTTGGCTGGAAAAGGTATAGCTCAGACCGCAGATGGAATATGCTGTTTATTATCCAAATCGGCTTAAGGCCGGCTGCAAAGTAGGCGTTCGCGGTAAAATCAGGATCAAATATGAACTTGCTGTTTGCCGTGGGACGGAAACTGCCAGCCTGCATCAGTGTGGCCTGATAGTTGGTCGAAAAGTTTCTGGATGAATAAAATGCCTCAAACAGAGTTCCCAGAGTTATATGTGAATTCATCTTTATGTAATGCTCCAGAGTTGCCGACATCTGGAGCCAGGAGCGGTCTGTGGAGTGATACGCCGAAGAGTATTCGTTTCTGGGCCTGAATAGGTCATTCTCCGTGCCGATAAAGGCCTTCAGTACGGTTGAATGGCCGCTTGTGGCATATTGAGTGGTATTTAAGGTATTACCTATGAACGATACTGAACCACCTAATATATTGTGGCGGTTGCAGTCATATTTGAATTCACGCAGGTCAACGCTGCTGGACTGGGAGTAATAATCCTTATGATGTGCTATTCCGATAGAGAAGACCGCCTTGTAGTTATTCAGGAAAGGCCGCGACATCTTGATCTTGCCGAACAATTCTATTGACTTGTTGAGAGCCGGCATGAACTTATCGGACGAGAAGATGAACTGGCCTGACCTGAAATAGTTCATGTTGTTGTAGGCCATCTGTACCGACAATGACATCGGGATGATGGTCGCCATATCGATGCGGGCCAGGAACTGGGCGTTGTTATATGACCTGCCAAACTGTCCCTCAAGCAGATATGACTCTGATGCCTCACCGATATGGCTATATGACACTGAGCCGTACATCTGGCTGGATACCGATGTTGACAGTCCACCTCCCAAGGTAAATGTAGGATGATCATCAAGTTTTACATTCAGTTTGAGGCGGAACGTGGAGTCTTTTTCTGAGTATTCAGTACCCGGAACTATTTCGCTTATGGCATCATCCGACAGCAGTTTGAAATAGCCTTGCTTGAAATCCTCAAAGTTGAAACGGCCGTTTCTGGCATTAAGTTCCTTGACAACGTAACGCTGCTGTGCCTGATTGATTCCGCTGACCTCAATGTCACCGAAAACCAGTTCGGGAACACGCCTCTTGAATGATTCGCGCCTTTTCCGCAGTTCAAGGGTATCACAGCGGGCGGATACCCTGTCCCTGATCGAGTCAATAAGCAGCATGGTGTTTCTATATCCCATATCCGATACCTCATCCAACTTATGAAAATCAAGCAGGCCCACATTACTAAGGTCAAACTCAACCTTTACTCCCTGTTTGGGATCAAGACTGTAGTCGCTCTTCTGGATTATCATGCTCCGTACCTGTCCCATAAGATCATATTCATCCGGTATCTCTATCTCTGGAGCATCAGGCGCAACCGCAACTACGCTTCCGACAATAAAATCCGGATGAAAATCCCTTATCATAACATCTACAGGAAAGTTATCATAAATACCTCCGTCATAAGCAATTACTGAGTCAATCCTAATGGGCCGGAATACAAATGGGAATGACATCGAGGCTCGCACAGCATCACCCAGGTCACCCTTGGAAAGTATAATTGAGTTCTTATTGAACACATCCGATGCCACCGCCCTGAATGGCACAAAAAGGTTGTCAAAGTTATTGTGACATGCAGCCGAAGCCCCCGAGAACACATCAACGAAAGCCAGGTTCATCTGAAGGGGGTCCACGACACTGTTCACCATCGGACGTATTACAGTCATGGAATCACGGATGGCTATCTGGGCGGATATCAGTGATGGGGTGGGAGGATTCTGCTTGAAATAGAACTGGTATTCCATGTCTTTTGACCCCATATACCAGTTCTTGAAATCATCCGACCTTATAAGAGTCTCCATCTCATCGGGAGAGAACCCCATCGCATAGAGCGAACCTATTACGGCACCTATGGATGTGCCTGTTATATAATCAATAGGTATTCCGTTTTCCTCAAGAGCCCGTATCACACCAATATGAGCCATACCCTTGGCGCCGCCGCCGCTCAAGACCAGACCGACCTTCTGGGCTGTCATCGGAACGGAGACCGACAACAAGGTGACAATCAGTGATATAAAAAATCTTCTGAACATTTCCTGAATATGGGTATCTGCAAATATATGTAAAAAATAAGGCACTGGTATACTCTCAGCGCCTTATTTCATTCAAAAAGTGTTACTGCTCAGATAAGGTCCACGCTACGGCGTATGAATGCGGCCAAAGCCTCTCCCTTAAGCATTCCGTTCTGAAGCAAAGCCAGGTCTATAAGTTCATGAACCACTTTGTTTCCGGCTGCATACTCTGAATAGATGCCTGAAATGGCGTTTTCGGCTTGGGTTATCTTACCGTTTATATCCGTCATCTCATCCTTTTCGGCCTGAGGTACTTCATCGTCTTTCTTGCCCTCGCGTGCCTTGCGCAACTCAGACTGACGCTCCTTAAGAGCGGTCAGCTTGTCATCCTCAGGCTTGACCTTTTCGTCGCAGGCGGCAGCGGCATCCTCAAGGACACGTTTAATGAGTTTGTGGTCCTTGTTGAGTATGACAGTATACATATCGGGCATATCACCATAAAAACTCATTCCGGGCTGTATGGCAGCCATATCTTTCATACGGCGCATATACTCGCTGCAGGTCACCATGACGGGTAGGGCAGACTCTCCAAGGCTCTGCGCATCTACATGGAAATCGGCTTTCTCAACCTTGGGCATCTGACTGCTGAATATCTTGGTTATCATACGCAGCTGACCGGCCGGCAGATCCACAGCCTTGTTGTCATCCTTGGCTATGAGATTGTCTATGGAGTCGCTGTCAACTCTCTGGAAACGGCTGCTGTTTCCGAATTTCTGCTCCAGCATTCCGATTACAGGAATATCCAGCTGGTTGTCCATCAGCAACACGCTGTAGCCCTTATTCTTGGCAGCCTCTATGTAGCCGTACTGTTCCTCCCTGTTTGTGGCATAGAGATATATCAGGCTCTTGTTCTTATCAGTCTGGTTACCCTCTATGAGTTTCTTGTATTCTTCAAACGTAAAGAACTTGCCGTCAGTATCCTTGAAGAGGGCAACTTTCTCCATCCTGTTGTAGAAATCCTCCTCGGTCAGCATTCCGTAGTTGATGAACAGCTTGACGTCATCCCATTTCTGTTCAAACTCCTTGCGGTCGTTCTTGAATATCGATGTAAGACGGTCTGCCACCTTCTTGGTGATGTATCCCGATATCTTCTTGACGTTGGAGTCACTCTGCAGATATGAACGCGATACGTTAAGAGGTATGTCCGGTGAATCTATTACACCATGAAGCAGGGTAAGGAAATCAGGTACGATACCTTCGACGCTGTCGGTTACGAATACCTGGTTGCAATACAACTGTATGCGGTTCTTCTGCAAATCCAGATTGGTCTTGATCTTGGGGAAGTACAGGATACCTGTCAGGTGGAACGGGAAATCAACGTTCAGATGAATCCAGAACAGCGGCTCGTCCTGCATGGGATAGAGTTCGCGGTAGAATGCCTTGTATTCATCATCCTTAATCTCGCTGGGGGTCTTGGTCCAGAGTGGCTCCACATTATTGATTATATTATCCTGGTCTGTCTCAACCTCCTTGCCGTCTTTCCACTCCTTTTTCTTGCCGCACGCAATCTGAACGGGCAGGAACCGGCAGTATTTCTTGAGCAGACCCTGGATTGTAGTCTCCTTCAGGTACTCCTTGCTGTCATCGTCCAGGTAGAGGATTATGTCCGTACCACGGTCGGCCTTATCCGCATCGGTAAGCTGGAATTCGGGAGATCCGTCACAACTCCATTTTACGGCCTGTGCACCCTCCTGATAGGATTTGGTGATTATCTCAACTTTCTTTGAAACCATGAATGCCGAGTAGAATCCAAGTCCGAAATGACCGATGATGGCGTTGGCGTCATTCTTGTATTTCTCCAGGAAATCATTGGCGCCCGAGAAAGCTATCTGGTTGATATACTTGTCAATCTCGGCAGCGGTCATACCGATACCGCGGTCGCTCACCGTTATGGTATCCTTGCCCACGGTCACATGAACCGTCAGGTCACCCATCTCACCCTTGAAATCGCCCTTTGATGCCAGAGTCTTGAGTTTCTGGGTGGCATCGACAGCGTTTGAAACTATCTCACGGAGGAATATCTCCCTGTCACTGTAGAGAAACTGTTTGATAATGGGGAATATGTTTTCAGTCGTTACCCCGATTTTACCTTTCTGCATGATCCTATGTTGTTTTTGTTCTTTCTGACTGGTATAATACAACAAAAATGCCAGACGGGAAACCGACTGACATTTTGACCGAAAAAGGATATCCCTGGGACTCTATGTCAATTCACTTGGCCCCTACGATTACCGTAAGGTCCGTTTTTTCCGGATTGACATCAACCGTGAACAGAGATCCTTCCGTACAGTCACCGTCAATCATGACCTCTGCCAGTTTATCCTCGACATATGTCTGAATGGCACGCTTCAGTGGACGGGCACCGTATTCACGGCTATATCCCTTGTCTGCAAGGAACGCTTTTGACCGGTCGGTTACAGTCAGACCGTAACCCATGCCCTCCATCCGTTCCGACAGTTGTGCCACCTCTATATCAACTATGCGTCCCACTGCCTCACGGTCCAACTGGTTGAAAGTTATAATCTCATCTATACGGTTGATGAATTCGGGAGCGAAAGACTTGTTCAAAGCCTTGCGTATTATGTCCTGGCGGGCGATATCAGTTCCGGCATCCGACCTGTCGAATCCTATGCCGCGTCCGTATTCCTGGACCTGACGTGAGCCGAGATTTGACGTCATTATAATAATGGTGTTGCGGAAATCGACCGTACGGCTGTCGCTGTCGGTCAGACGTCCTTCGTCCATCACCTGGAGCAGTATGTTGAACACATCCTGATGAGCCTTCTCTATCTCATCCAGCAAGACGATGGAGTAGGGTTTACGGCGCACCTTCTCGGTCAGTTGTCCGCCATCCTCATAGCCTACATATCCCGGAGGTGCTCCTACCAGGCGTGAAACTGCGAATTTCTCCATAAACTCACTCATGTCAACACGTATAAGCGCGTCACTGGTACCGAACATCTGCTCGGCCAGTTCCTTTGCAAGCAGGGTCTTACCTACACCGGTTGGTCCCAGAAACAGGAACGAGCCTATCGGTTTGTTGGGATTTTTCAATCCAACCCGACTGCGTCGGATAGCCCTTGCCAGCAAATCTATAGCAGAATCCTGTGCAATGACCTTTGACTTGAGTGCAGGTGCCAGGCCTTTCAGCCTTTCGCCCTCCTCACGGGCTATTTTCTGAACCGGGATGCCGCTCATCATGGAAACCACTGTAGCGACACCCTCTTCATCGACTGTTTCACGATGACTCTTAAGTGACTGTTCCCAATCCTTGCGCATCTGTTCCAGCTCTGTCTCCAGACTCTTCTCCCGGTCGCGGAAACGGGCGGCAAGTTCAAAGTCCTGACGTGCCACAGCATCATTCTTGCCCTGACGGGTAAAGTCTATCTGATGCTCCTTGTCCTCAATCTCCTTGGGAACCGAAATATTTGAAAGATGAGTCCTGGAACCGGCTTCATCCATCACGTCTATAGCCTTGTCGGGGAATGAACGGTCTGTGATGTATCTTTGCGCAAGACTGACACATGCCTTAAGCGCATCGTCCGTATAAGTGACATTGTGGTGATCCTCATAACGGTCCTTGATGTTGCGGAGAATCAGAAGCGTCTCATCAGAAGTCGTAGGCTCAACCAGGATCTTCTGGAAACGGCGTTCCAGAGCGCCGTCTTTCTCTATTGACTTGCGGTACTCATCAACCGTAGTCGCGCCGATACACTGCACCTCGCCGCGTGACAATGCCGGCTTGAGCATATTGGCGGCATCCATCGAACCTGGTGCCGAACCTGCCCCGATAATGGTGTGTATCTCGTCAATAAACAGTATTATGTCAGGATTTTTCTTTAACTCCTGAATAATTGAACGGAGCCTCTCCTCAAACTGTCCGCGATACTTGGTTCCGGCCACGACAGCAGCCATATCCAGCGAAAGCACCCTTTTGCCGAACAGCATCCGTGAAACCTTGCGCTGTACTATCCGTTGGGAGAGTCCTTCAACTATGGCCGATTTACCGACACCGGGCTCACCTATCAGTATGGGATTGTTTTTCTTGCGGCGTGTAAGTATCTGGGCCAGACGTTCTATCTCCCTCTCACGGCCAACCACAGGATCCAGGCGACCGTCAAGAGCGGCCTGAGTCATGTCTGTGCTGAAAGTATCCAGAACCGGAGTGCCACTGCCGGACTTGGGCGACCTTACTGTCTTGCCCTGACGTGCATTGCCGGAATCTGACTGCGATGCCGAAAAATCATCCTCATCATCCTCATCCTCGGTAAGTCCCATGCCCATCTGAATCTCTGTGGCATTGCCGCTGAGACGGGCCAGCAGGCTGGGGTAGTCAACCTTGAAACCGGCCAGAATCCGGGCTGCACTGCACGAACGGTCACGTGCTATGGCGAGCAAAAGATGTTCCGGATCGGCCTCATCCTTTTTCTGCAGCCTGGCCTCAAGCATACTGATCTTAAGCAGCCTTGAAACGGCCACGGATATGGCGATACGCTCTATCGGCACCTTGACCGGATCTGTATCCGCCGGAGCCACGTTCTCAGACTCCAGGCTGATCCTGAGGTCTGTCAGGTCTACACCAAGTCCCACAAGCAGATCAACAGCCTTATTGTTGCCGTCCCTTATCATGCCCAGCAGCAAATGCTCGGCTGTAACCTCGGATTGGGTCAGACGCTCGGCCTCCTCTTTAGACAGTTCCAGTATAGAATTGAGTTTATCTGATATTCTGTATTCCATAGTTTGCAAAGATAAGCGGTTTAATTACGGTTCAATCCAATTTCTGACATAAGATATCAACAAAACACATGCCATTCCCCAAGGCATGCCATAAAGTCCGACATAGAGTGGATAAGTTTTTTTACACCTTATTAAAAAACACGCGCGTAAAGTTGCTTATGAACTATTTTTGGAGTAATTTTGAGTGCTTAAAACCGACATGCGGTTTAAGTATTGTATAAGTCTTAAAACGATATAAAATTGGAAAACCAGGACAGAATTATCAAGGTAAACATTGAGGAGGAGATGAAATCTTCATACATAGACTATTCTATGTCTGTGATTGTCGCCAGAGCTCTTCCGGATGCACGTGACGGACTGAAACCGGTACATCGCCGCATACTCTACAGTATGATGCGTGACGGAAACACATCGGATAAGGGATACCGCAAATCAGCCCGTACGGTAGGTGATGTGCTCGGACACTTCCATCCTCATGGTGACTCATCAGTATATGGTGCTCTTGTGCGTCTGGCACAGGACTGGATAATGCGTTATCCCCTTGTTGACGGACAGGGCAACTTCGGTTCGATAGACGGTGACAGCCCCGCTGCCATGCGTTATACCGAGGTCCGCCTGCGCAAGATAGGTGAGGAGATGATGCAGGACATAAACAAGAACACCGTTGACTTTGTACCCAACTATGACAACAAGGAGGAGGAGCCTACGGTTCTTCCGGCTACCATACCCAACCTGCTTGTGAACGGCTCGTCGGGCATTGCCGTAGGTATGGCCACAAACATGCCGCCCCACAACCTCACCGAGGTCCTGAACGGCTGCATGGCCATGGTGGATAATCCGGACATCACCGTTGATGAACTGATGCAGTTCATCAAGGCCCCTGATTTCCCCACGGGTGCATATATATATGGTATAAGCGGCGTACGTGAGGCATACGAGACCGGCCGCGGCCGCGTCATCATGCGTGCCAAGACAGAAATCGAGGCAGGCGAGCAGCATGACAAGATAGTAGTGACCGAGATTCCCTACGGAGTGAACAAGGCCGAACTCATCAAGTTCATAGCAGAACTCGTAACTGACAAGAAGATAGAGGGCATCAGCAACGTCAATGACGAGTCTGACCGCGAAGGCATGCGTATCGTTATTGACGTCAAGAGGGATGCCAATGCCGGTGTGGTGCTGAACAAACTCTTCAAGATGACGTCACTTCAGACATCATTCGGCGTAAATAACATTGCCCTTGTCAAGGGACGTCCCAAATGCCTTAATCTGCGTGAACTCATCAAGTGTTTCATAGAGCACCGTCATGAAGTTGTCATCCGTCGCACCAAGTTTGATCTGGAGGAAGCCAAGAAACGCGCTCATATACTTGAAGGCCTGATCATTGCATCCGATAACATAGATGAGGTTATCCAGATAATCAAGGCCGCCAAGACTCCAAACGATGCCATCCAGAACCTGATGAACCGTTTCGGACTGGACGACATCCAGGCCAAGGCTATCGTGGACATGCGTCTGCGTCAGCTTACCGGTCTGATGCAGGACCAGCTGCATGAGGAATATAATGAGGTTATGGCACGCATCCAGGAACTGCAGAGCATTCTGGATGACCCTGAAAAGTGCAAGCAGGTAATCAAGGATGAGATGCAGGCCATCATTGACAAATACGGCGACGAGCGCAAGACTGAGATTGTATACGCCAGCGAGGAGTTCAACCCCGAGGATTTCTATGCCGATGAGCCCATGATCATAACGATGTCACATCTGGGATACATCAAGCGCACAGCTCTTACAGAATACCGTCTGCAGGGCAGGGGTGGAGTAGGTTCCCGCGGAAGCGACAAGCGTGACGAGGATTTCATAGAGCATATATTCACCGCCACCACGCACAACTACATCCTGTTCTTTACTCAGAAGGGACGCTGCTACTGGCTTAAGGTTTACGATATTCCCGAGGGCGGCAAGACATCAAAGGGCCGTGCCATCCAGAACATGCTCAACATTGAGCCGGACGATGCCGTAAACGCTTACATAGCAATCAAGAACCTTAATGATGCAGAATTCACATCCAACCATTATCTGGTATTCTGCACACAGAACGGTATAATCAAGAAGACCATCCTGCAGGATTATTCCCGTCCGCGTCAGAACGGAATAAACGCCATCAACCTCAATGAGGGTGACAAGGTTATCAACGTACTACTTACCGACGGCAACAAGGAGATAATCATAGCCAACCGCAACGGCCGTGCCATCCGGTTCAATGAAAGCACCGTTCGCGGAATGGGCCGTGTATCCACCGGTGTCCGTGCCATGACTCTGGATGATGACGGCAGTGATCAGGTGGTAGGCATGATAGCTGTCGATGAGCAGCCCGAGGAGACTATTATGGTTGTCTCAGAGCAGGGCTACGGCAAGCGCTCGGAGATAGAGGATTACCGTAAGACCAACCGTGGAGGCAAGGGCGTAAAGACCCTCAACATCACAGACAAGACCGGTAAACTGGTTTCAATCCAAGCAGTTACGGATGATAACGACCTGGTAATCATCAACAAATCAGGCATCACACTGCGTGTAAGCGTATCAGATTTCCGCGTGATGGGACGCGCCACTCAGGGCGTAAGGCTCATCAATCTGGAGAAACGCAATGACCAGATAGGATCAATCTGCAAGGTAGACAGCGAGCCTATTACAGAAGCACCTGCTGATGGAGTAGAGGAGACGCCTGAGGCTCCTGCAACCGAGTAGTTTTAACAATATTTTAATTGGGATATATTAATAATGTAAAACCTATAAAAATTATTCAAAATGAAGAAGCTAATTTTTGTTTTGATCGCAGCTCTGGGAATATCATGCACATCATATGCCCAGATGACTGAGAAAGAGCTGAAGAAAGCAACCAATGCAGCTCAGAAACTTGTAAAGGATGCCAAGAAAGAGATGGAAAGAGAGGATATTCAGGACAAGGGCAATGCCAAGAAGCTCATAGACCAGGCTATCAGGAACGACCTGGTTCAGAATTGGGACCAGACTTGGCTTGTTGCCGCTGATGTATATATGCATTATTACACTCAGGAGAATATCAAGTCATACCAGACCGGATTAAAGTATGACACTGTCGGAATGTACAACTATCTCACCAAGTGGTATCGTTACGCAATCTTGTCCGACTCACTTCAGCAGATTCCCAACGACAAAGGCAAGACATCCGATGAGACCAGGAAGAAACATGCCGAGGAGATTCACAGGACAATGCCGGATCTGGTACGTGGAGGTATCTTCTATTTCAATGACCATCAGGATTATGCCAAGGCATATGAATTGTTTGACAGTTATTTCACAATTGCCGGACATCCTATGCTTAAGGATATGATTGAACAGGATGAGAATTTCCAGAAGAACAAGCCGATATTCTCATATTATCCCGCTCTGGCTGCATATAACCTTGAGCGTTGGAACGACCTGATCAAGTATGCCAAGGTTGCCACTGCCGATGAGGAGGTTGGTGAGACAGCCACAGAGATGCTTTGCGATGCATACGGAAATCTTAAGGATACAGTATCCTGGCTTGAGACTCTCAAGGAAGGACTTGTAAAATATCCCACAGTAGAGTATTACTATGGTAAGCTGCTCAATTACTACAACAACAAGAATGACCTTGCCCAGTTGGAGAAATTTGTACAGGAGATGGTTGAGCTCAATCCCGAGAAGGCTTATAACTACTATGTTCTTGGCTACATCGCTCAGCAGAACAAGGAATATGAGAAAGCCATCGGCCAGTATGAGAAAGCAATTGAGAAGGATCCTGCACTAAGTGACCCTTATTACAACCTTGGTCTTTGCATTATGCTGCAGGCTCAGGATTTCATGGATTCCAAGAGTGACCTTGACTATCGTTCAGCCGCATACAAGAAAGCTGTACAGGAGCAGAAGGATATGTACAAGAAAGCTCTTCCGTATTTCACAAAGTACAGAGAGATGGAGCCTTCATCAACCGAGAGATGGGCAATTCCTCTGCAGACCATTTACTATCAGACCAACATGTCAAAGGAACTCAATGAAGTTGAGGCCCGCATGAAGGAGAAAGGTATGATCTGATTCAGAACTTAAGTTATAATCATCACAAAAGGACCTTCGCTCTGGCGAGGGTCTTTTTGTTTACTGTATTTTCAAAAACAACACGGCAGGAGATGAGTCAGTTTTCCCTATTTAACATAATAGTTATTATGTAACTTTTGCAGTGTAGTGAATACGGACGGATTATGACAAAAAATTAAGGGCGTTAATCAAAACGCCCTTAGTCTGTGTCCTGTTGTGTAATTCTTACTTTCTGCTCTCAGCGATAATCTCAAGAGCTCTGTCCAGAACTGTCGTATCGTCCAGAACAACGCAACCGCCGTTCGGTCCGGGTTCGATATGGAATCCTACAGCTGAACCTTTCTTGTAGTCCGTGCCTCCAAAGAAATTCCTTACAGTCTCTACATCAAGATTCAGCTCATCGGCAATTCTGTGAATACTGCCCTCCGGAAGTTGCGCCTTGATCTGGCGCAGTTCGTTGAATGTGATTAATCTGGTCATAAGCATTAAAATTTAGTCTATCAATCTATTTAGTTGTAAATTCTCTATTCTCAAACCTTATTATATTATTGATTCCTTTATACAAGCTCCAATCATGATTACCGAGAATGTCCCGAAAAGCACGCACATGAACATGAACACGTCACTTCGCATAAATCCGGACTTGGTATATAACAGACCGGATCCATGTAACCTGTGTACATCGTCATTTCTGGTAACCATATGGAATATCCAATATGCAAGGCTGCCCAGCAGGCATCCGGCTAATGCGCCCACTAGTATATCGCCCACAAAATGAACACCTAAATAAGTTCTAATCAGCGAGTTAAGCGCAGCCCAAACAACCACCGAGATACTGAAAAGCTTATCCTTTACAAGCCACATGAAAAGCACCGCCAACCCGAAAGAATTGGCTGCATGCCCCGAAAAGAATCCATAAAGACCTCCACGATAACCATTTACCGTATCAATCATATCCAGCATCAAAGGATCTCTTGTGGGTCTGAGCCGCTGGAAAAGCGGCTTGAAAACGGACGATGACAACTGGTCTGTCAACACTACCGTCAGTGCCACCAGACAGAGAACCAGAATCAGTCGTTTGGGAGTTATATTTCTGATTAACAGTAAGATTGCTATTACAGCAAGCGGAATCCACACAATCACTGAAGTATACATATCGGCCACACCGTCCCAGTAAAGGGAATCGCTGCCATTTACTGACAGCGTGGCCAATCTGTCTGTCTCTATGAGACCCTGTGCTTCAGTCATTCCATACCGTTATTAAATGATTTCTATTACATCAACCGGTATCCAACCTGTATTTCCGTCCTCCAGTCTTATCTCAGCCCACTCCTTCATTGAAGAATCCAATATTCGGACCTTACGTCCCTCATGGATGATAAACAGGTCTGTACCTGCGCTGCTGGGTGTACTCTTGACCGTTACGCTGGGCGACATGATTATGCCCGTGTCGCGGTTACGGATATTTCCCATCTGCGTATTAGCGAAGATAAATGATAAAATGGACAATAGCAAGAAAAACACGCTAAAAGAGAAAGATAATTTTTTCAGACCGGTTTTTCTGGAGAACAGCATAAAGCCTGCAAGAATGATCGTAAGGGCAAACAGGATGACTGTAAGGATAGCCCATCCGTTGACATCGGTCACAGCCAGCAGTTTCTTGAACCACACTACTATGAACAACTGGTTTGTAGTATTAATCTTGTCAACCGTCTTGGTCCTGGCCAGCTCCAGATTGAAACGTATGTCCGGATCTGACGGATCTAGCAGGTATGCACGCTCATAATTCAGAATGGCTTTGGCTATCTCATCACGTTTCAGCCAGCAGTTGCCAAGATTCATATAAAGCGTTGCATTTACGCCCTGATCCCGGATTACAGACTCATAGATACTGATAGCTTTAAGGTAATCGCCCTGAATATAGGCGCTGTCTGCATCGGACAGCGTATAAATGCGGTTCATGGCTGCAGAATCAGCCACAAGACGTGTCACATTCCCCTCCTCCTGTGCATATGCTATAACAGGAACCAGTGCCAATATGATTGATAATATCTTCTTCATATGTCCGTTTTCAATTCTCCATTAACGTATTGTATTCTCAATCTGTCCGATCAAAGCTGCTGCCTGCTCATACAGGCGGTCCATCCGTCCGGTATCGTCACCGGGAGCATATCTGGCAAACTCACAGTCATCAAGCAAACCAATCACCTGTTTGACAGACTCTTCAGGAACTTTCCGTTCATGAAGCGTCTCTCCTATCCTATCCTTTGACAGTTCGGCAGTAGGGATGGCCAGCTTATCACCCAGGTAACCGGAAAGGGCACGCATCATCTCATCGTAGAATTCGTTCTTCCTACCCTCTTTCATAAGCTTGTGGGCAACTTTAAGACGCTTTGTGGCAACCGAACTGGCTTTCCTTACACGAACCTTTGCAGCATTCGCGTTGTCAGATATGCGTTTCCTGGATATGATTACCAGAACCAGCAGGATTACCGGAGGTATGACAAGGCATATCCAGAAAAGTAGCGACCCGTAGAAATGGGATTTGTCAGATTTCAGAACCGACGGTGTGGAATGGAAACGCACGTCCTGACCCACATACTTGAGATCCTCCTTGTTGACATATGCCACAGAGGTCTGTGAATCACTTCCACCCTGCCCTTTGGCAACGTTCAGGGTATACTCATCGGTCTTGACCGTCTTGTACGAACCGCTCTTGGGATCAAAATACTGGAACTCGACAGCCGGAATGGTATACTGTCCGGCATGACGCGGAACGACCAGATACTCATATACCTTGTTACCGGTCTGACGGCCCCCTTTGATTGTGTATTTGTTGTCAATCTTAGGATCGTATATGTCAAAGTCCTGCGGGAACTTAACCTCAGGCGTCTTGGTAAGTTTAAGGTTTCCGGTACCCGAAAGAATGACACGCAGGGTGACGGCATCATTGGCATTGACATCGGTCGAACTGATGGTCGAACTGATGGAGAAATCACCCACTCCGCCATAATAAGAACTTGTCTTGCCCTGCGGCAGAGGCTTTACGTTTATCTTGATGCTGCGGGTATTCAGTTCTTTCTTGACCTCCACATACCTGTCGGAGTTGAAAAACATGTCAAAGACATCATTTGAACTCCTTGCCACACGTTGGGCGACAGTTCCCTCAAAAGGTGTGACAGGAATCTCCAGTTCGCCCGAATGCTGAGGAAACAGCACATACTGCAGCCACAACATTGTCTGATAGTTACGGCCGTTATAGTGTTCCAGCTGGAACTCTTTCTGTTGGGGGAGTTCAACCTCCTGCACATGGAAATTCTTAAGGTCAGGCATCTTGCTGCTCATGCTGGTCAGGTTAACCGATGGGGCGGCATATATCTTGAACGAAAGCAGAATAGCCTCCTGTTCATATACGGTAGTCTTGTCAACAGTGGCAAGCATGAAGAGGTCATCATTGCCTACTGCCGATGTGCCCTGTGCCGCAGACTGTTGCTGTCCCGAACTGCTGCCACCCTGTCCCTGACTGCCCTGTTGCGTAGTCTTATCTGGTGGCAGGACCTTTATTGTCAGTTTATTTGAACTTATCTGTTTTCCGTTAGCCTTTATGGTAGCACCGTCCAACTGAACCTCACCCTCCTCTGTAGCGACAGCGGTATATGTGTATGTTATTGTAGTGCTGCTCTCCACCTTACCGTTCATTATGGTTGTACTGGACGACGTGGATGTGGCCGGTCCTGTGATAATCTGGATACTCTTCATGTCTGGGGCACGGAACTCTTTGACATCACGGGTATTGACCTTATATGTGATTCTGAAACGGTCACCCAGCACCACGGCCTGAGGAGCCTGCGCAGTGAACGTTATATTGTCATCCGCAAATATATGTACTCCTGTCATCAAAAGCAGGATGACCGGCAGTAACACTCTCTTTGTAATGTCTGATATATTCATGATTACCAATCTTTTTCCAACGGTTTTTGGGGTTGCACCTTAATGAGTTGCTGTACTCGCTCCTGGATATCCTTCTCATCCTGCATGGCTGCCTCCAGGATCTGCTCGGCATTCTCCTGAGACATATCCTGCTGCTCTGCCTGCTGCTGTTGCTGCTGCTGTTCCTGCTCCTGTTGCTCCTGCTGTTGTTGCTCCTGCTGTTGTTGCTCCTGCTGATCCTGTTGCTGATCCTGCTGCTGTTGCTGCTGGTTCTCCTGCTGCTGTTGCTGCTTTAGCATACGCTGGGCAAGTATCAGATTGTAACGGGTCTCATCATCCGACGGATTGTTGCGGAGTGCCTGCTTATAGGCATCAACAGCCTTATCATACTGCTCACACATGTGATATACCACACCTGTATTGTGATAGGTCATGGCCAGTTCTTCCTTGCAACGTTCCAGTTCCTTGGAGTTGGAGTCAGGATTGTCCATAAGTTCCTTCTTGCGCATTTCCAAGGCATTTGCAGTCTTACGATACTGATCTACAGCCTCATTAGGTTTCTGCTGGGCAGTATATGCATTGCCCAGGTTAAAGTTGCCCTCATACAGCTGCGGGTTCATGTCAACGGCCTTAAGATAATTCTCTTCGGCCTTGATGAACAGGCTGTCGTTGAACATACGGTTACCTTTTCGAACAAATGAACGGTCTGACCGCTGCGCATAGGCAACCGAAACAGACGCTATCATAAGGCAAAACAACAATATCCTTCTCATTTTTACTTCTCCTCATCAACTTTGAACAGACTGAAGTTCCTGAGCCGCGGGTTACGGCTCTCACAAATGAATATCTCAAACAGCATGATAACCAGTATTATCCATGCGATGATTGCAAACTGTTCGTCATACTCGGTATAGACAGTGGTCTCGACATCGGCTTTGGCCAGTTTGTCAAATTCCTTCTGCAGGGCCTTCTCTGCCGCATTTGAGTTGTCCACATAGAAATAAGCGCCTTTTCCGGCTGCGGCTATGTTACGGCACATCTCCTCATTGAGATGAGTCATTACCACATTGCCATCCTTATCCTTGCGGAATTCTCCTCTCCTTTCGCCTGGAATCGGTGTACCGGTGGGTAACCCGACACCCATCACGTATATCCGGTATCCCTTTTCGGCGGCGGCAGCAGCGGCCTCTACGGCTCCTCCCTCAAAATCCTCACCGTCAGTAATGATTATTATAGCCTTGCCGACTCCCTCATTGGGAGTAAAACTACGGGTGGCCAGTTCAATGGCAGTCTTGATATCTGTTCCCTGACGTGATATCAGTCCCGGAGATATGGCGTTCAGAAACACCTTGGCAGAGATGAAATCACTTGTGATAGGCAACTGCACGAAAGCATCACCGGCAAACACTATCAGACCCACCTTGTCATCCTGAAAGCGGTCAACCAGATTTGATATTATGCGCTTGGACTTGTCAAGACGGCTGGGAGCGACATCTTCGGCCAGCATGGAGTTTGATATATCGAGCGCTATGACTGTTTCTATTCCCTTGCGTGTTATGGTCTCCTGTTTTGAACCGAACTGAGGCCTTGCCAGCAGGAAACAGCAGAGCGTATAAGAGGCAAACAGGAGCCAGAACCTGATGTTAGGACGGACCGATGATGCATCAGGCATGAGCCTGGACAGCATTTCGGCATCACCGTATTCAGCCAGTTTTCTCCTGCGCCGTATATTGGACAGCACATGCAGGACCACCAGTACCGGAACCAGCACCAGCAGATACAGATATTCGGGATTTGCAAACTTGAACATAATACTTACTATGGCATTGACTAAGGTATTGTACGCAGAACGGTCTGCTTAAGCAGGATGGTTATGAGCAGACACAGCAGAAGCGCCAATGCCAACGGCTGATACTCCTCCTGGTTCTTGCTGAACTCCTTAACCTGCAGTTTGGTCCGTTCCAATTTGTCAATCTCTTCATAAACCTCCTTCAGTTTGCTGTTGCTAGTGGCGCGGTAATACTGTCCGTTTGCGGTCTGGGCAATCTGACGGAGTACATTCTCATCAATCTCAACAGCCACATTGATGTACTGCTTGCCGTAAGCCCCCTGTACAGGATAAGGCGCGGTTCCGTTTGTTCCCACACCTATCGTATATACCCTGATGCCGAAACTCTTGGCCATCTCGGCTGCCGTCAGGGGAGATACCTCTCCGCGGTTGTTTGATCCGTCGGTAAGCAGTATTATAACCTTTGACTTGGCCTGGCTGTCCTTCAAACGGCTTATGGCATTGGACAATCCCATACCGATGGCGGTACCATCCTCGATTATCCCGTTTGCGGCTATATCACTGCTCACATTGCGGAACATGTTGAGCAGAACCGTATGGTCCACCGTCATGGGACATTGGGTGAATGCCTCACCGGCAAATATTGTCAGGCCTATGTTATCATTGGGTCGGCCGTTTATAAACTCGGATGCAACCTGCTTGGCTGCTTCTATACGGTTTGGTTTCAGGTCTTCGGCAAGCATACTGGTGGATACATCCACACAGAGCATGATGTCTATGCCCTCTACCTCTGTATCCTGCCAGCGGTCCGTTGTCTGCGGACGCGCCAGTATCAGCGACAGTAATACTATTGACGCCATCTCAAGAATGAAAGGAACATGTATGAGATAGTATTTCCAGCTTTTGCTCATTCCTGAGTACATGGATACGGTAGGTACCGACAGTGAGGCACGTCTCTTATTGGTCCTGAGCACATACCAGAATACACATGGTATGACCAGAAGCATCAACAGAAGATATGCACTGTTTGCGAATGTCATGACTCTTGATTTTAGAAGAACAGATAATACAATTTCAGGATTGTCAGCACCAGGAACACAGCCCCGGCCAAGGCCATAAGCGAACCGGCCAGAAGTAGTGCCAGACGTGCCTCCCTGCTGCGTTTCATCTCAACTACGGTCTCTTCCTCCCTCGGCTTCAGATCCTCTTCGGATACTTCTATCCTGGTATCATTGACAAACTCCATCGCTGTGACCAGATTGCGGTCATTCTCATTCAGCATGGGTTTGAACTTGGCGAATTTCACCATGTCGGCAGTTGACAGCAGGTCACGCAGACACGATAGAGACTCCCTGTCCCTACTCTCCTCCAGTTTCTCCAGGATCTCATCCGATGTCATCTCGGTGGCATTGAATCCGAACCTGTCATTGATATATTCACGCAGTATGTCCGTAAGGCTTGTGTAATATGCCTTGGCATCCTCGGCATGCGGTCCGCCGGAATTCCGTAATGACTCGATTTCAGAAAGCGCCCTGACATGTGCAGGTACTTTGGGTTCTATCCTGATTTTACGGATAATAGGCTTGTCGTCACGGTATCTGACAAGCATATAGAACGACAGCGATATTGCCAGCGCGGCCAGAAGCCAGAACCACATCATGCCCTTTATCTCATAGAATCGGACAGGAGTCTTAAGGTTATCCTTCGGACCGAATATCTGTTTCTCCCCGCCCTCAGGTATATCATATGATATGAAAGCCATGGCAAGTCTGTTGGACCGGTACTCCATGCCGTCCACATTCACCGGGATATACGGGATATAGATTAGGGCTGAATCAAAACAGGTTACCGTATATGTACGTGTAAGCACCATACGGCGTTTGTCATTCAGATACTGTGTATCTGTCAGCACAGGCGGCAATATCTCAAGACCCTTGACTATCGTATCGCGATACAACGGGAAAGTCACGGTCTGCCCTGCATCGCACGATACCTCCACATGAATGCCGGTCTGCTGTCCTATCCACATCATCACTGAATCAGCTTCGGCCTTTACAACTACGTTCTGGGCCGATGCCCAAACAGGCATCAGTATGACAAACAGGTATATAAAGAATCTTCTCGTCATAATATTACGCAGGTTCTACGTATAAATTGTCAATAGCAACCGCCATTATCAGTTGCGCTTTGCGAATAATCCCATCAGCGCCTTTACATAATCCTGATCGGTCCTGACTGACACCGAATCAACACGGCTTCGGGTCAGGTAGTCCTGAATACGTGAGGTATTGTCGTCAAACCACTGTTTATGGGCCGAACGCACCCTGGCTGACGAAGAGTCCACATAAATATCCTGACCGCTTTCTGCGTCATGCAGCCTTAACAGGCCGATTGACGGAAGCTCCTCCATACGACGGTCATATACACGTATCGCCACGATATCATGCTTACGGTTGGCTATCGTAAGGGCGTTGCGGTAATCATGACTGTCAATGAAATCGCTGAGAAGGAATGCGGTACAGCGTTTCTTGACCGCACCGGTTATGAATTCCAACGGAACGGTTATATCGGTACCTTCACTCTGGGGCTTGAAATCAAGCAACTCACGTATCAGATAAAGTATGTGCTTACGGCCCTTCTTGGGTGGGATGAATTTCTCTATCCTGTCACTGAAAAACAGCAGTCCCACCTTATCATTGTTTTCAATGGCGGCAAATGCCAACGTGGCTGCAATCTCGGTCTGCATCTCACGCTTCATCATCACCTGAGTACCGAAATTAAGGCTGTCCGATACATCAACCATAAGCATGACCGTCAGCTCACGCTCCTCTTCAAAAACCTTTGAATAGGGCTTGTTCATGCGCGCAGTAACATTCCAGTCAATGTCGCGGGGCTCGTCACCGTACTGGTATTCACGCACCTCGCTGAATGCCATACCACGCCCCTTGAAGGCGGTATGGTACTGACCGGCAAAAATATTACTGGACAGACCCCGTGTCTTGATCTCAATTTTCCGGACCTTCGCTATCAGTTCACTTGTTTCCATACCAAACTGATTGTAAGGCTTTTAAATCAAGGTACTTCAACCTTGTTCAAGATACGGCTCACAAGTTCATCCTGAGTCACGTTGGTAGCCTCGGCTTCATATGTGAGGCCTATACGGTGGCGCAGCACATCATGTGCAATGGCACGTACATCCTCGGGAACCACATAACCGCGACGCTTGATGAATGCGTAAGAACGGGCGGCAAGAGCCAGGTTGATTGATGCACGCGGAGAACCTCCGAACGATATGAGTTCCTTTATCTCCTTGAGTCCGTATTTTTCGGGATAACGTGTAGCAAATACAATATCTGCAATATACTGCTCTATCTTTTCGTCCAGATAAACCATATCGACCACCTTGCGGGCCTCGATAATGTCTTCAGTGCTCATCACGGGCTTTACCGTACCGATCTCATGATGTATCTGCTGATGAATGATTTTCTTCTCCTCCTCAATCTTGGGATAGTCAATCACAGCCTTGAGCATGAAACGGTCCACCTGTGCCTCAGGAAGCGGGTATGTACCCTCCTGCTCTATCGGGTTCTGCGTTGCCATGACCAGGAACGGTTTGGGCAGGCTGAATGTCTCACCTCCAAGAGTGACCTGACGCTCCTGCATAGCCTCAAGCAATGCACTCTGAACCTTGGCAGGGGCACGGTTAATCTCATCTGCCAGAATGAAATTGGCAAATACCGGACCTCTCTTGGGGAGGAATGTTTCATCTTTCTGGCTGTAGATCATGGTACCTACCACGTCGGCAGGCAACAGGTCGGGAGTAAACTGTATACGGTTGAAACTTGCATCAATCAGTGATGCCAGAGTCTTGATGGCCAAAGTCTTGGCAAGGCCGGGGACACCTTCCAGCAGGATATGTCCGTCAGAAAGCAGTCCGATAAGCAACGACTCTACAAGATGCTTCTGTCCCACGATGACCTGATCCATACCGGCCATCAGGTTTGTTACGAACGCACTCTGTCTCTCTATGCGCTCATTCAGTTCCTTGATATCAATATTTTCACTCATAAGATTAATTTTTCTGGCGTCAAATATATTACTAAAAGCATGCCGTTATAGACTAAAAAGTTTTAAATAGTATTGCTTTCAGTTAGTTTTATATTGTTTTTACACTTGTTATCATACCGGAACTATCTGTTCCTGAGCACAGGAATCCTTATCCTGGCTCCCGGCTGCAGTTTACCGGCGTCTGTGATATTGTTGTACTTGACTATATACGGCCAAAGTTTCTTGCTTCCGTAATACTTAAGCGCCAGTACGGTAATGGTCTCACCGCTCTTAAGTACATGCACGGTCATATCACCGTCCATCACATAATTGACAGTATCAGCCTCTGTGAATTCAGGCAGTTCCTTGGCCTGATCGGCAGCGGTAAGTGTCAATTTGACAGGCTGTGTCACGGATTCCCTCTGTGTTGCTGGCCTGTCTGTAGGAGCGGCGGGCTGCACTGACGGCTTCTCTGCAGGTTTCTCCACAGGCTTTTCTGCGGGCTTTTCTGCGGGTTCTGTAATCTGCTCAGGTTTCTCTGCAGGTTTCACCTCGGGTTTAACTGCCGGAGCGACCTCCTTGACCGGAGCATTTACATTACCTGTACTGTCAGTGGCAACCACCTCTGTCTTTTCCTTGTCGGCGATATTACGCTCCATGATGCCAAGGACCTTATTGCCGATGACGGGCCAGAACAGATATACAGCAACGCCCAGGCCCAGAATCAGGTACAGCAATCCCAACAGGGACTTGAGCAGGAACCTTACACCCTTTTTCTGGGTGACCTCCCTGACTTCGGGTGATGGATGGTGTTGTGCCTCATTCTCTGCGGCCGGAATCTCAACCTTATTATCCACCTTATTCTTATTGTCTTCCTTGGGTTGTTCATCCTTGGGTTGTTCATCCTTAGGTTGTTCCTCCTTGGATTCTTTCATGCCTTCACCATCCATACGGATCAGTTCATCGGCCTGTTCCGGGGTTATCTCTACCGTATCAAATGCTGCAAAAGGAAGATTAATTCTCTCCTTGAGTTCTGCATCGGGAGTGAATGATATTTTCTGATGCCCCTCTATCGTAAAGCGCTGACCCGTATTGACATTAACGCTCTCTCGGTCCTCCAGTTGGACTATCTTGAATGTACCCAAGCCCTTTACCTTGACCAGACCGTCTTTGATTACATTCTCAGAGATCAGGTCAAAGAAATTCCTGACAAACTGTTCGGCCGCCGTTTTGGACATACCGCCTTTCTGGGCCAATGACTCGGCAAGCTGTGAAAGATTGATCTTGTTATCCATATGCAACCATTATTTAAGTTTATCCTTCAGTAAAGAACTGGGTTTGTATGTAAGCACAAGTTTGGGCGGAACAAGCATACGCTTTCCGGTAGTGGGATTAACCGATACACGCTCATTTTTCTTCTTGACTTCCAGAACACCGAATCCCGATAGACTGACAGAGTCACCCTCCTGCCATATCTGCTCCATCACTTCAATCAGTGTATCAACCTGACTGGATGCCTGCTCGGGCCCGATCTGGCACTTTTCAGATAATTCACTCAGAAACTGTTTGTTGTTCATATTGAGTATTGGTTAGTTTTATTGTTCATACCACTGTTCCGTACAGGTCAAAGGCATCGGCCTCGGTCACCCTGACATTTACAAAACTGCCTTCCGTAAGTTTACGGTCAGCTTTTATAAGTACTTCAGGATCCACTTCGGGTGAATCAAATTCCGTACGTCCCACATAATAGTCACCCTCCAGCCGGTCTATAACCGTCTTGAAAGTCTTGCCCACCTTTGATGCGCTTATCTCTGCCGAAATATCCTGCTGCACACGCATCAGACGTGACAGACGGGCCTGCTTTACATCCTCCGGGACATCATCCTTATAATGAATCGCGGAATATGTCCCCTCAACCTCACAGTATGCAAATGCGCCCATACGCTCAAAACGCTGCTGCCGTACAAAATCCAGCAGTCGGGCGTAATCATCATCGGTTTCACCGGGGAATCCCACCATCAGTGTGGTACGCAGATGTATGCCTGGCACCTCCTCACGGATACGTAACAGGAATTCACGTGTCTCGGCCGCCGTGATATTACGGTGCATACGTTTCAGGACAGGGTCACTTATATGCTGCAGGGCTATATCCATGTACTTGCACACATTGTCACGCTCACGCATTACAGGCAACAGGTCAAACGGGAAGTTGTTGGGGTAACCGTAATGCAGGCGCAGCCACTCTACGCCCGGTATGTCCGAAATGCGCTGCACAAGTTCGGCCAACATGGGCTTATGAGCGATATCAGTCCCGTAATAGGTCAGGTCCTGGGCTATAAGCTGGATTTCCTTAACGCCCTTGGCCACCAGTTTGCGCGCCTCATCCAGAATGTCATCCTGGCTGCGTGAACGGTATTTCCCGGTCATCAGCGGTATCGCACAATAGGCACAGCCACGGCTACAGCCTTCGGCTATCTTAAGATAGGCGTAATGGGACGGCGTGGTTATGCAGCGTTCATTGAATATCTCCCCGTGCCATTTACGACCGGTCTCCTTAAGAATCCCGTCCCAGTCAAACTTGCCGTACCATCCGTCCACCTCAGGTATCTCGGCAGTCAGTTCCTTGTGGAACTTCTGTGACAGGCAGCCCATTACATACAGTTTACTTATCTTTCCTGCTTTCTTTAGCTCAGCGCACTCCAGGATCATGTTGATTGATTCCTCCTGGGCATCGGCTATAAAACCGCATGTGTTGATTACCACAGTCTCGGCATTGACTTGTTCAGGATCATGTCTCACCTTAAGCCCGTTGGCTCTGAACTGAGCCATAAGTTTCTCAGAATCAACCAGATTCTTAGAGCAACCTAAAGTGATTATGTCAACGCTGTCCCTGCGCATATCAATCCATTTTGAACAGAGAATCTACAAACTCCGTCTTATTGAAAACCTGCAGATTGTCTATCCCCTCACCAAGTCCTACGTATTTGACCGGAACCTTGAACTGATCCGATATGCCTATCACCACACCACCCTTGGCGGTACCATCCAGTTTTGTTATGGCCAGCTGTGTAACGTGGGTTGCCAGAGTAAACTGTCTGGCCTGCTCAAAGGCGTTTTGACCGGTAGATCCGTCCAAAACAAGCAGCACGTCATCGGGAGCGCCCTCAACGACCTTGTTCATCACGTTACGTATCTTGGTAAGCTCGTTCATCAGGCCCACCTTGTTGTGCAGACGGCCTGCGGTATCAATCAGTACAACATCCACATCATTCGCCACAGCCGAACTGAGCGTATCATACGCCACCGATGCGGGATCAGATCCCATTTCCTGCCTTATGACCGGAACATCCACCCTGCGTCCCCACTCCTGCAGCTGCTCTATGGCAGCGGCGCGGAATGTATCGGCAGCACCAAGCATCACCTTAAGGCCACGCTTCTTGAACTGGTATGCCAGTTTGCCTATGGTGGTGGTTTTGCCTACTCCGTTCACTCCTACCACAAGCACCACATACGGCTTGCGTCCTGCCGGAATGCTGAAAGGCTCATTGTCATCATCAGGATTGTTTTCCACCAGCAATGCCGAAATCTCCTCGCGTAAAATGCCGTTCAATTCGGCAGTTCCCATGTATTTGTCACGTGACACTCGCTCCTGAATGCGTCTGATTATCTTGAGAGTAGTCTCTACACCTACATCGGATGTTATAAGCACCTCTTCAAGGTTATCCAGCACCTCATCGTCCACGACAGACTTTCCGGCCACGGCGCGGGCTATCTTGGAGAATACGCTGGTCTTGGTCTTTTCAAGGCCTTTGTCAAGAACTTCCTTTTTATCTTTTGAGAAGAATGAAAACAAACCCATATATTTCGGTGAATACGGCAAAAATAAATCGTACTCAAACTGCAAAAGTAATTAAATAAGGTGATAAATGCAACAGTAAACAAAAAAGAAGAGCAACCCTTAAAGGCTGCCCTTCCTTAATCCATATTTAAGTATTCAGTTACTTGAGAGCATCCTTAAGCTGCTCGTCGGTAACGATCTGCTCCGTGAACATGTAAGCACCGGTCTTGGGGCTCTTAACCATCTTAATGACCTTGGCCATTGAGACCTTACCCTGACGCAGGGTAGCAACTACTTTCTTTGCCATAGGTTATAACGTATTACTTGATCTCACGATGGATAGTCATCCTCTTGAGAATGGGGTTATACTTCTTAAGTTCCAGTCTCTCAGGAGTGTTCTTCCTGTTCTTGGTGGTGATGTAACGGGAAGTACCCGGCATACCGCTGTCCTTGTGCTCAGTGCATTCCAGGATAACCTGAACCCTGTTGCCTTTTACTTTCTTTGCCATAGTAGTATGAACTCCTTTCTGTTATTACGCAATGATTCTGATGTCTTTCCAATCGCAATAGCCATTGGCAACTGCCTCCTTGAGAGCGGCATCAAGACCTTTCTTGTTAATGATTCTCAGGCCGGCAGCACTGAGTTTGAGGCTGATCCAGCAGTTCTCCTCTACATAGAAGAACTTCTTGGTGAACAGGTTAACATCAAATGTCCTCTTGGTTCTGCGCTTTGAGTGGGACACGTTGTTGCCAACCATTGCCTTCTTTCCGGTGATCTGACAAATTCTTGACATATCTATCTGTTTTTATTCGTTTTTAGCACTGTTCTCAAAACAGGGTGCAAATTTACATGATTGTTTTTATTCTTCCAAACAAACCAGATTGTTTTTTATTTGTTTAGCATTATTTGTGGTTTACTTTTTCCATGCGGCAAGCACTCGTTGCTTCGCTACACTCGGTTTTTTGCGCTTAACGGCCTGAAAGGCCTTAAGCGTCAGGATGGGAACCCTACTGCGTATCAGAACCATTTTACCTTTTCTTAGTTTGGGGCGTGGCCGCCCCAAACCCGTTCCATTCCACTATGTTCCATTCCACTCTGCCGGCCTCCGGCCGGGTAAAACGGAACCCCGACGGGCTTCGCTGTCGGGGTTTCGTTTTACTTGGTGCAGAGGGAAACTATATCCTTGTGTTGGAATAGATTGGTACATCTATCCCGCAGAAATCCTTGTCCAGGTATTTGAAATAGCCTGTGCAGGCTATCATGGCGGCGTTATCGGTGGTGTATGAGAACGGCGGGATATAGACCTTCCAGCGGTAACGGCGCGCGTGGTCCTGGAAAGCCTCACGCAGGCCTGTATTGGCCGACACCCCACCCGCCACTGCGATGCGGTTTATGCCGGTATCCTTGGCCGCCTGACGCAGCTTTTTCATCAGTATCTCAACGATGGTACGCTCCAAGGATGCGCAAAGGTCCTCCTTGTGATGTTCGATGAAATCGGGATCCTCCTTAACCCAGTCACGCAGATTGTACAGGAAAGATGTCTTGAGTCCGCTGAAACTGTAATTGTAACCGGGGATATTGGGCTTGCTGAAAGTGTAAGCCTTGGGATTGCCCTGACGTGCCAGCCGGTCAATTATCGGCCCGCCCGGATAACCGAACCCCATCACCTTTGAGCATTTGTCCATAGCCTCGCCCGCGGCATCATCGATAGTCTGGCCCAAAATTTCCATCTTATTGTATGATTCCACCTTGACTATCTGTGAGTTACCGCCCGATACCAGCAGGCACAGGAACGGAAACTCCGGAGCATTGCCCTCCTCGCCCGGCTTGCGGATGAAATGG
>Ga0256405_10002138_pt1 | contig 47704 bp, 42 predicted proteins | sample RumenRJG_02DNA_FD_189096 | JGI IMG/M metagenome (GOLD analysis project Ga0256405, IMG submission 189096) | Bovine rumen microbial communities from Lethbridge, Alberta, Canada - RJG_02 | ecosystem: Host-associated > Mammals > Digestive system > Stomach > Rumen | place: Canada: Alberta...
TATCCTCTATACCTGACAATACTTCCATTAAGCTTAACTTCTTCATGATACACTCACCTCTTTTTTAGTGTACCATACCTTTTCTTAAAAGTTGTTAACAATTTGTTTACTCATTCAAAAACCCTGACAATCACCCGATCTTTTATTGCAATTTGTGCAAAAGCAGTATATAATAGCTTGGTAATACTGAATAAAGGAACGATACTATGAATGAATCCCCCATAAAAGACAAACGGCTTGAACGCATGGGCTCTGCGCCTGTTTTCGGGCTGATTATGAAAATGTCTCTGCCCACCATGTTTTCCATGATCGTACAGGCGCTTTACAATATTGTGGACAGTATGTTTGTTTCGCACTATGACAAAACAGCGCTGACGGCTGTTTCGCTGGCTTTTCCGATGCAGCTTCTGATGATCGGCTTCGCCGTAGGCACCGCCATCGGCGTCAATTCACTGATTGCACGGCGGCTTGGAGAGGGCAAGCCGGAAGAAGCCAACAAAGCCGCTACTTATTCCCTGATCCTTGCCGTGCTGACGTGGCTGATTTTTATGACCGTGGGAATCCTGTTCTCCTCCTCCATTATCGGCGCTTATACCGACAATCCGAAAGTACTGTCCTCCGGCACGCAGTATCTTTCCTGCGTTTATATTTTCTCCATCGGCGTTTTTGTGGAAGTCGGCATTGAAAAGACCCTGCAGGCAACCGGCAACATGATCTTCCCAATGCTTTTTCAGCTATGCGGCGCTGTTGTCAACACCATACTGGACCCGATGTTCATCTTCGGCTTCGGGTTTATCCCGTCTTTAGGCGCCCTCGGCGCCGGCATCGCCACCGTCATCGGACAGATCGCTTCGATGATCTTTGCGCTGATTGTACTGTTCAAAAGAAAAAATGCCGTTAAGATCAATTTCAATTACCTGAAAAAAATCGACTTCACGATCATAAAGAATATTTATGCCGTGGGATTTCCTGCCATTATCATGCAGAGCATCGGCTCTGTCATGCTGTTGGGGCTCAACGCCATTCTCGCCGGCATTTCCGAAACCTACGTTGACGTACTGGGTGTTTACTTCAAGCTGCAGTCCTTTGTCTTCATGCCGATTTTCGGACTGACCCACGGCGTTATGCCTATCATGGGCTATAACTACGGCGCCGGTAATAAAAAGCGCCTGACAGACGCCCTGAAATACGGCATTCTGATCGCCGTTGCGATTATGGCAGCCGGTATGCTGCTCTTCCAGCTAATCCCCGACAAGCTGCTGAATATCTTCAACGCCTATCCCGAAATGCTCGAAACCGGCATACCTGCCCTGAAAACCATCAGCCTGTGCTTTGTGCCTGCCGCCGTGGGCATTATCATATCCACGCTGTTTCAGGCTGTCGGCAGCGGAATGCGCTCTATGTTCATTTCTCTGCTGCGGCAGTTGGGCATCATTCTGCCTGCCGCCTATATTCTCTCTCAGATCAGCAGCCATCTGGTATGGTGGTCATTTCCCATCGCCGAAGGTGTTGCACTGATTACCGCACTGATCCTGTTCATCACACTTTACCGCAAGCAGATCAAAAGCCTGTCAAAGCCTGCATAAAGTCATCTTCTCCCCACAAAACGGATTGCCGCACCCTTCGGGCGCATAAGCATTACCATACCTTTTGTGTGGGAGGAGTTTTTTTATGATGCCGGAACAAAACGTCCGTGCCTTTCCGGAAGAAGAGTATGAGCCTGTCGGCGAGGTAAACAAGCCGCAAGAGGAAAGCCGCAAACAGATTAATGCCCTGTCAAAGCCTGTCAAAATCCGCATAAAGTCATCTTCTCCCCACAAAACGGAATGCCGCACTCTTCGGGCGCATAAGCATTACCATACCTTTTGTGTGGGAGGAGTTTTTTTATGATGCCGGAACAAAACGTCCGTGCCTTTCCGGAAGAAGAGTATGAGCCTGTCGGCGAGGCGGAAGAGGAAACCGAAAACAAACGCCCCTCTTTTCTCCGCAGTCAGCTCATGACCGTTACGCAGGTAAGCCTGTGTGTGCTGATCATCGTCTTTGCCGTGATCGTGAAAAGCATAGGAGGGTCTTTTTACGCAACTGCTGCCACATGGTATTTTGACTGTGTGAACAATTCGATATTTACCGGAACCGCCGCTCCTTCGCAGGAGGTGACCGACGGAACGACGATCACCGAAACCAGCCTGACGACTGCCGATGAGCGCCGGACGTCACCGGAGCCTGTGTTGCCGCTGTCATCGGGAACCATTACCTCTCCCTACGGTCAGCGGGAATACAACGGACAGCAGCAGTTTCATAAAGGGATTGACATTGCCGCCGACAAAAACACAGAGATTCACGCTCTGTGGAGCGGCACCGTCATCACAGCGGAAAAAGACAGCTCCTACGGCAATTATATCGTTCTCCGGCACGACAACAACAGCGAAACCCTTTATGCACACTGTGAAAGGCTCATGGTCAGAAAAGGCGACAAGGTCAGCGCCGGCAGCGTCATCGGACTGGTAGGAGAAACAGGAGACGCCGGCGGTCCTCATCTGCACCTTGAGTATCGGAAAGACGGAAAGCAGGCTGATCCCGGCGTATTACTGGGCAACGCTTATTCATGAACCTGCGCCTTGGCAAGATAACCCTGTCGCTGAGCTATCCGCTGGTGGGCATTATGACGGCGGTGCTGCTGCTGGATACGTCCATGAATATGCTGATCTGCTTTGCGGCAGCCGTCATGCACGAATGCGGACATCTTGCGGCGCTGTGGCATTATGGAACACCGCCCGAAGCAATACGCCTGACACTGTTTCATATTGCCATTGTGGACAGCAAAAAACACCTGCACCCCTTTTCTCACGAGCTGGTAATCGTTTTAGCAGGAGTTTTTATCAATTTTACGGCGGCAATTGGCGGCTTTATTCTGTATCAGGTCACACAGCAGCCCTTGTGGCAGACCTTTTCCTGCGCTCATCTGACGCTGGGCGCCTTCAATTCTCTGCCGGCAGAATCACTGGACGGCGGACAGGCTCTGATGCTTCTGCTGACAAGGCGCTTTTCGCCGGATACTGCCGAGCGACTGCTGACCGTGATTTGCGTTCTGATCCTGATTCCCACAGCGTGTCTGGGGTTCTATATTCTGCTGCTCACAAAGTATCATTTCACACTTCTGCTGTGCGCCATGTATCTGACAGCCGTTCTGCTGCTGAAAAAATAAGCGCAGTCACCGTATCTTGCTGCAAGACACAGTCACTGCGCTGAGAATATGCCGTTTATTTTTTCACACAAAGAAACCCACGCCAAAGGCGGATAAAGACGCTGCCAGCGCCACAACGATCAGCGGCAGCCGAAAATATGCCAACGCCAGCGCCACAACCGTTCCGACGGCGGCAGTAATGAAATTGCCCGTACTGTAAAAGATTGCCGGAATTGTCATGGCAGCTAAAACAGCATAGGGAATGTAATACAAAAAGCTGCGAAGGGTCACGGATCTGATCTTCTTGGTAAAAAATGCAAAAGGAAGCATTCGGATCAGGTAAGTAACTCCTGCCATTACGATAATATACAGTGCCGTCATCATGCAGCCTTCGCCTCCTCTTTTACCGGAAACAGCAGCGCTCCTATCAGTGAAGCGGCAATTCCGCACAGGATAACCGCAAAGCCCCCTGACAGCGACGGCAGAAGATAGCGGCAGACGCAGCTCAGCCCTGCGGCAATAATCACTACCAGCAAAACGCTTTTCTTTTCCGCAGCAGGCGGAATGATGATGGCAATGAACATTCCGTACAGCATGATGCCCAAGGCAGAGATCAGCTCCGCCGGAAGGATTTCTCCCGCAACAGCACCCAACAACGTGCCGAAGGTCCAGCCAAAGGACGAAACCACAATGATTCCGTACATATAGGCAGGCGTGACAGGCGTTTTTCGGGTGGAACACAACGCAAAAATCTCGTCCGTGATCCCGTAGGCGGCAATAAAGCGGTGACGCAGCGTAAAGCTCTTGTCCAGATTCTGCGACAGAGAAATTGCCATCAGCGCATAACGCAGATTGATGACCAACTGTACAATCGCCATTTCTGCGAGCGTGCCGCCGGAAGCCATAATCTCCACGCCCTGCGCCTGACCTGCCGAGGTCAGGTTTGTCAGAGAGATGATAACGGCGCTGAGTGCCGAAATGCCCAGTCTGACGGCAGTGATGCCGAAGCCGAAGGATACCGACAGATAGCCCAGCGCAATGGGAATGCCGGCGGTCATGCCGCTGATAAACTCGGAGTTTTTTCTCATTTGATAACCCCCAGAGAACCAAGCAGCAGCGCCACTAAAAGAATCGGCGCAATAAACTTGATCATGACAACGTAAAGTCCCCTTCTGCGGAACTTTTCGCCGTTTTTGGTTGCTTCGCTGATAATGGTTTCGGGCTTGACCAGCCAGCCGACCAGAATACAGGTGCCGATGGCGACAACAGGCATAAAGATATTGTTGCTGAGATAGTCAAACAGGTCAAGGAGCTGACCGGTCTTGCCGCCGGGAAGCGGACAATCAAAGTAGAACACGTTGTAGCCAAGGCAGATAATGACGCCAAGAACCAGCGCAACTACCGTCTCAAGGATAGTGGATTTCTTTCTTGTCCAGTGCATTTTGTCCATGATAGACGACACAACCGCCTCCAGAATGGAGATGGCGCTGGTCAGAGCCGCAAAGAATACCATAACAAAGAAGACGGCACCCACCACGTTGCCCACAGGACCCATTGCCTGAAATACCTTTGGCAGCGCAACAAACATCAGTCCGGGACCGGCGTTTTGCAGACCCTCGTCGCCCAGAAAGGCAAACACGGCAGGAATGATCATAATACCTGCCAGAAAAGCCACAACGGTGTCAAAGATTTCGATCTGATTGACAGACTTGTTCAGATTGCTTTCGTCCTTGAAATAAGAGCCGTAAGCAACCATGATGCCCATGGCAACGCTGATGCTGTAAAATAACTGACCCATGGCGTCCAGCACGACGGTAAAAATATCACCGAAGGATTTACCCTCAAAGTTTGGTATCAGATAGATTTTAAGACCGTCAATACCCGTTCTGCCCTCTGCGCCCTTGACGGTGAGCGAGAAGATGGCAATTGCGATAACAAACAGCAGCAGAATCGGCATCAGAACTTTGGAAAGGTTTTCAATTCCCTTATTAACGCCGATATAAACCACCACGGCGACAGCCGCAAGGAAAATCACCGTATAAATAATCGGCTCATGATATCCGGTGATAAACGTGGTGAAATAGCTGCTTTCTGCCGCAGCGCCGCCCTGTCCTGTAATAAAGGCAATGCAGTATTTCAGCACCCAGCCGCCGATGATGCAGTAATACGGCAGGATCAAAAAGGGAACGAGGGTAGCAAAGCCGCCGAGCCAGCCGAATTTTTTGTGCAGTTTACCGTAGGCTGTCAGAGCGCTCTGTTTTGTTTTTCTGCCGATGGCCACCTCCGTAATCAGCATGGTAAAGCCAAAGGTCAGTGCCAGTATGATGTACACTACCAGAAACAGACCTCCGCCGTCTTTTGCGGCAAGATACGGAAATCTCCAGATATTGCCCAGTCCTACCGCACTGCCGGCAGCCGCCAGCACAAAGCCGATAGAACTGGAAAAGGAATTCCGCTTTCCGATTGCATTCTCTTTCATAGCTTCTCCTTCCATTTATATAAGTATATTTCAAATAAATAACATTCTACCACTAACGACAGAAATAGTCAAACATTTTATCTGTTTTCGATATATTTGTTAATATCACCAAGTATCCTGCCGTAAAATTGTCACGAAAATCATTTTTTTCTGACAAACAAGCACCTATTCATGCTGTCTTCCGGATATCGCACCGTCATTTTCATTCACGGCATGGTCAGCGGTATGAGAAACGCAGGCATGGAAAAAACATTTTTCCGCCGGAAAAGAGTTTCCTCCATGCCACTGTACCGGCAGGACGGATTTCCGTATCCAACGGATCAAACGGCGGTTTTGTCTTGACAACCCCATAAAAATATGATAGTATTCTATTGTTAAAGCCGCCGGTATGGCGAAATAGGCAGACGCAAGGGACTTAAAATCCCTCGGAGTAACATCCGTACCGGTTCAAGTCCGGTTACCGGCAGAAGTGCGTGACCGCACGGGACGATTCGCAGATTCGCTCCCTGCGGTCGCTTTTTTTTCAGGAGTACAAGTCTCGTTCTGCGCCATAAAATATTTCTTTTTCAGCACCTGTAGAAACCTCACTTTATTCGGGGACTGAGAATACCGAATAGTGAATAGTTGATAGTGATGCTCCGTGGGGCGTTTCTGTACTATTCTCTATTCACTATTCTCTTTTCTCTATTCACTAAAGAAAAGAGAAATTGTATGATGTATAACCAATCACCGATGTCCCCCGCCACTTAGGCGGCGGGGGACATTCGGACTTTCAGTGGGGGTTATAATCCCCCACTGAAACCCCGAGGAGCTAAAGCTCCTGCGGTGAGGTTGGATCAATGCAGCCGATGTTAAGCGAGCTTACATCGGGCTTTGCTCCGAGTTAAACGAAAGCCCGTTGTTGGAGAAATCATTAAAATTTGCTGCAAGAATCGTCAAGCTATATCAATATCTTGTGAAAGAGAAAAAAGAATCCATCATTTCAAGGCAAATCATACGAAGCGCAACCTCTATCGGAGCTAATGCAAATGAGGCTCAGAATCAGCCGGGCGGACAAGGCGCCGTTGCCGGCAATCAACTAAAGCATTTTTGTGCTATCCTCCGGTTGTCCGCCTTGTTGATACAAGAGTCAGCCATGAGCGTGGGTCAGCCGGACAGAAGCTGTAAATTGTGAATAAGCAATACTGCAATTTTGTAAAAATTGCCGCTATTTTCATCATTTACACCCCAGATTATTATGCAATGATACAAAAACAACACAATAATTTTTTCAGCATCTGAAATAATGCCTAATTTTGCCGTCACTCTTTTATTAAAATAACCAAATAATCTTTTTCGCCCACGGCATTTTAGCCGTTTTACCGGATTATATTCCATTCTTTTGTCGAAAATAATACATTTTTATGACAATATCGTCATTTTCCTGTAACAAATTCAAAGAAATACTCTTGATTTTTCCCTTCAAACATAGTATAATAGCACTATCGAAGCATATTCAGGTATGTTTCAATAACTTTTAGGAGGAAATACGAAAATGAAAAAGTCAAAGATTCTCAGCATTGCTCTCGTAGCTGCAATGGCTGCTTCTATGGCAGTTGTAAGCGTATCCGCTCTGGAGTCTGCAGACATTAAGAGCCACACCGTAGGTGTTACAGGTTCTTTCAACAACTGGGGCAACAACGGTGAAGCTGATGTTGCGCTGACCGATGATGACGGTGACGGCGTTTACGAAGGCACCATCGAGATCGCAGAAGTAACTGCTGACATGATCAGCGAAGCAATGACCGATAAAGGCCCGAATGGCGGCGGTGCTCAGTCCAGAGGCTTCAACGCTATTCAGTTCAAGGTTCGTCTTGACGGCACATGGGACAATAGCTGGGGCGATTATGAGGAAGCTTTTGTTCGTACCGAGAACAGCCAGACAAACTGCGCTGTTAAGGAGTCCGACGTTGAGGTTGGCAAGCCCCTGAACATTCATGTTAAGTTCGATACCACAGCAAGCGCTAACGAGGATGAGTTCCCGCTGGACGATCCTGACGTTTACATGGTATGGCCTGTAACCTACACTGCTGAAATTCCTGCTGAGGAGTCCAAGGAAGAGTCCAAGGAAGAATCCAAGGAAGAATCCAAGGAAGAATCCAAGGAAGAAGCTCCTGCTGAGGAATCCAAGGAAGAAGCTCCTGCTGAGGAATCCAAGAAGGATACTCCTGCTGAGGAGTCCAAGGAAGCGTCTGCTGTTCCTACAGGTGACACAACATCTGCTGTTGCTCTGGTAGCAGTTGTTATCGCTTCTCTGGGTGCTGCTGTAGTTATGACAAAGAAGGCTTCTTCTAAGGAGTAATTCTGAACAGAACTGCATAACCCAAAAAGTTCATTAGAATTTTTGAGCCGTCTGCATCAGCAGGCGGCTTTTTTGTGCTGACGGCATTGATACAGGCATCTTTTGCCGCCTGCTTTGTAACGGTGGATTATATCATCATCTATTGCAGATACTTTTTTAGAAGCAGCTTTTTGCTGACGGTTCCGTACCGTCAGGTCTTTTTCAGACTTTTCCTGCAGCATGATACAGTTAGCCGGTAACCGCAGTTTTTCACATGGGCTGGTATAACCGGCTTTTTCAAACCACTTGTAATGACACCGCCGAAAGGCAAAACCGGCAAAAAAAGAGCAGGTACACGGTCTTTTGGCAAAGACGGTGTACCTGCTGTTCGTTTTCAGATGTTTGTGAAGACAGACGGACTCTACGGCAGCCGCATAAACATCAGCGCAAAGACTAACAGCAGTGGAATCAGGCAGAACAAAACGGATAACGAACCAAAACTGTTGGTCAGAAAAACGCTGATAATGGCGCCGATGAGAAAAAAGACGTTCACAAGATAATATTTCAGTCCGTCCTTCAGCTCCTGTTTATTGCCGGAGGAACGGTAACGCACCAGAAGGTCCGTTCCGCTGCGCAGATTTCCGGTACACATAGTAGTCGCACAGGTAATGCCGTGAACCTTGCGGAAGGTCTGAACCTGCAGCGAACAAACATAGGAGATAATCACGTTGGCAAGCATATTGGTGGAATAGTGCTTCTCCGCAGAGGTAGGCAGAAACGCAACGATGACAACCGTTATCATCTCCAGCGCAATAATAATCTGCCGCCAGTGCAGAGGGGTCTTTTTTTCGGTTTTGTGTATCAGCTCGGCGGTGAAGATTCCCAGTACAAATGCGATAACCGGAATAAAGTAGGAAAGCGCTTTCCACAAATTGCCCTCGGCAAGACTAATGCCGCACAACACAATATTACCTGTCTGTGCATTGGCAAAAACCCCTCCACGGGCAATATAGGTATATGCATCGTAATAACCTCCGACAATCGTCAGCATTGCTCCTACCAGGAATGTTTCTGACATCGGCCGCTTCAACTGATAGCCCTTCATACCAATCCCCTCCTGCGGATTATTGTATCACACAATCAGGTATTCTTCAAGCATCAGTGTGTTTGTACTGTATAAAATGCTCTGCAAAAACTCCCTTTTATCCGAAAATTCAAAAAGCAGAGCCTCCCCATCAGAATGCTTCCTATGGAAATGCTCTGCTTTTTGGTATGCGATATCTTACTGCACATAATAACTTACTGTGAAGTATATCATACTGCATATTATTTCTTACTGTATATTATTTCTTACGGCACATATTTACATATACAGCATCTATATCATCAACAATATCGGCAGCATCAGCAGCGTTTACAGCATATACAGCCGGATATACTCATAAAAAAAACATCCGTTACGATGCGCTGATCATCACAGCTTCTTAGCAAATACAACACGCAGATGTTAAAAAGTCCCCCGTACAAGCACACTGCCTGCCAAACGGCAGAACACAGCACAGCGCCCTTCTGTTTCGGTATGCTCTCAGCGGAAACCAAGTGTTAATCCTCCGGTTGATTCTCCGGTTAATCCTCCATCTGCTTACCCAGAAAGCTTGCCGCCGTCTGCAACAGTTTGGTTTCCGTATCGGTGGGCGGTGTTTTGTCCTCTGCGTACAGCATCATAATCGCTCCTGTCACGTCTCCGGAAGATATGATGGGATACATCAGCGCCGCACTTCTGGCAAGACCTTCAACCGGCTGAAACACGCCGTATCCCTCCTGTGAAGCATGAAAGGGTTTTCTGCCCTCCATATACTCCTCCAGCATCGGGGAAATGCGTCTTTCCAGCATTTCTTTTTTCGAAATACCCGCTGCGGCAACAATATGGTCACTGTCGCTGATCAGCACCGGCTTTTTGATGGCTTTGGCAAGCACTTCCGCATACTGTTCCGCAAAGCCGGACAACTCTCCGATCGGCGAGTATTTTTTGAAGATCACTTCGCCGTTGGAATCGGTAAAAATCTCCAGCGGGTCGCCCTCTCTGATTCTCAGTGTCCGGCGAATCTCCTTCGGGATAACGACTCTGCCGAGATCGTCTATTCTTCTGACAATACCTGTAGCTTTCATGGTATATTCTCCTTTGATACAAATTTTCGTTATTAGTATTTGTGTTTTCAGGGGGAATATACCGAAAAATAAAAAGCTTAACAATAAACAAATGGAATTGTCAGGTCTTTTCAGTATTTAGTTGAATTATTATTAGTTCAAAGGTCTTTCTTTTAAGGCATCACGTGCATATTTATAGTTATTATAACAATTAGTACACATTCCAGTCCATCTGATTGACTTGGCGTTTTCTGAATCACTCTGAAATGTTCTATTACAGATGGGGCACGTTTCTGTATCACCAGAGTGTGAAGAATGGCTTGAACTTCCGCATGAAATACAAGATCCAAACATCCAACACAGAAAAACAACTATTATACAAACAAAGCCTATGACACATCCTGATTCTGCGCCGGTTTTATTATTTTTCGGTTTTTCCATTACAATTTCTCCAATCTCTTAACTCATTCGTTATAGCTGTTTGTTATTCTTCAGCATTATGACTTCGATGATCATACAAACGCCTGCCATAGCTAAAAAAAATTCAAAAAGAATAGGCACTGCTGCAATCACACCATTGTTTTTTCCTCCATTTGCCATGACATATCCCTCCTTATTCTCATTCAAACGCTACTAATAGTGTGTGAGATATCACTATTAATATCTATAGTGTATCACAAGTGTAAAACAATATCAATAGTCTGTGCAAAAATATTTTCAATATTTATATACTATATATTAAGTATTGAAAGGACGGTGCTTCATATTGAGTAATCTGTCTGTAGAAATCGGAAAACGAATAAGAAACTATCGGATAGGACAAAAAATGAGTCAGGAAGAGCTTGCAGAAAAATGCGGACTTCACCCCACCTATATCGGACAAGTTGAGCGTGGCGAAAAAAATGCTACTATCGAAAGCATATACAAAATAACCGCCGGTCTATCCGTTTCAATGAGTACGCTTTTTGAAAAAATAGATCACCATGATGATGGAAATAATAAAACCAATTCCCCTTTTATCGCCTATGATCTTGTACAGTCTGTCCCAAAGGAGACTCAGAAAAAACTGGTTTCGATACTGCGTGATATTATTGATATGATATAACCAATCACCGATGTCCCCCGGGTCTCGCCTGCCGGCTCGGTCGGTGCTTCTGCTTCGCAGAGGTGTCCACTGGACACCCGCACCCTCTTAGGCGGCGGGTGCCATTCGGACTTTCAGTGGGGGGTTATAATCCCCCACTGAAACCCCGAGGAGCTAAAGCTCCTGCGGTGAGGTTGGATCAATGCAGCCGATGTTAAGCGAACTTACATCGGGCTTTGCTCCGAGTTAAATCTGTTCTGAAAATGAAAGAAATAATAATCAGCCGCACTTCCGCTCAAAAAAGCAGTAAGTGCGGCTGTTTCATTTCATCAAATAATGCGTCATATATGCAGCCTCTCCATTGCCGTTATGCCGCTGCGTTACTTTTTCAATGTCATTTACTATTGCTTCGTATGACAGACTTTCACCGTCTTTGCCGACCGGCAGACAAAGATCGCACGAAATCCATGCTGTCATTTTGGTTATTTCCGTTACTTTTGGTTTTTCGTCAGCTTACAGACCCTGTTGCGCTCGGCGAGGATTCCCTTTGCCTTTTTGCAAATGGTCAGAGCGGATGCTTCATCTTCATCAACAACCGCTTTTTGCAGTTCTTCGATGTGAAAATATAATTCCTGCTCGATCGTTTCTGTCGCTTTGCTGCTGACAGGATCGCTGAATCGGATCTCTTCTGTTAGTGCAGACAGTGACGCTTTCAGTTCTCCCCTGCACTCTGTCTGTGATAACAGCAAGTTCATTTTTGACTGCAAATTTCTCATCATCGAAACTTCTTTTTCCGTTTTTATATCCTGTTCTTCGATCGTGTCACGCACTGCATCTGCTGCGATCAGCCCTGCCACACCCGCTGAAAGCATCAGGATGAACACACACAAAGGAATCCAAAACGGCACATACTTCGACAGTGCCATAGCGGTGACGGACAGCAGTATCTGACAGATTCCGTAAACGATGCCGATGCGTGCGACAGGAAAACCGTAGAATCTGCTGCGAACGCTTTCTTTTCCTTTGAAAGCGACCCTCATCACCACAAGCTGCAAAGCGATCGCCAGCATTCCAAACAGATAGCTTACCCAGAATGTGCCGTTTTTCGGTACGGGTATCACAAAAGCGATCACATTGAAACAGATCAGCGCAATAACAGCAAACAGCAATACTCTGACTGCATTTTTACTAAGCCCTTTCATCTCACTCACCCTTTCTCTTTCCGCAGTTGCTGCAGAAGTTTCCTGTTATCCCTTTGTTGCCGCAAGTGCAGTCCCATGTATCTTCTGTGGGTCTTTTTTTGCCGCACATATTGCAGAATTTGCCGATTATACCTTTGTTGCCGCAGATACAGTCCCAGGTATCATTCTTCATTTCCTCGGGACGGGGTGAACCACACATATTACAGAACTTGCCGATAATGCCCTTGTTTCCGCAGGCACAGTCCCAGACACCGTCCGGCTTCGGCTGCGGCTTCTGGGCGCCGCACATATTGCAGAAAATACCCTTTATTCCCTTGTTTCCGCACCGGCAGTCCCATGTATCCGATGCGGCAGAAACTGCGCCCTGACCTATCTGCTGAGTTGTATCGAGCATAGGCGCCATTGCCTCCCTGGTCATATTCATCACACCGCCCATTGCGCCGAGCGTAACGCCTAAGCCTGCGATCTCTCCAAGTCCACCCGAAGCACTGCCGTATCCGCTGCCCGTAATGCCGTTTTTCATCGCTTCCAGACCGACCTGTCGGGCGCTTTCCTGCTGGTAAGTGTATCCTTTCATTTTCATTTCCATCGCTTCAGCTTCCGCCCGCATACGGTATGCATCTGCTTCTCCCTGTGCCTTGATTCTGGTACTTTCCGCATCACCCTGTGCGCCGATCATTTTGAGCCGTGCTTCCGTCTGCGCTTCTACGAACCTGCGTTCTGCTGCTGCTTCGGCTTCTTTGCGTCTGATTTCTTCTTCGCGTACTTTCAGATATTGATCGGCATATTGCTGTTTCATACGCTGAAAATTCTTATCATCATCGGGTGTCATAACGGTCGTTACATAAAATCCCGTCATCATCAGCCCATATTCGTCAATATCCGCATTGATACGCTCTCTCAGGCTGTCGGAAAGTTCCTGCAGGCGATAGTCTATTTCCAGTATGTTATATCCTTTATCCTTGATGACCTGCGCCAGATATGTCTTGACCCTTGTCATGATCAACGAGCGGAAAAAGCCCTTGCTGTTTTTACCGCCGAAAATATCCTCATTCTTCATTCCGTCTGCTGTTCCTACCAACTTCAGAAGCAGCTTTCGGGAATTGGTAACACGTATGCTAAACTCGCCGCTGGCACCAATCTCGATATACATTCCTGAAGCAGGGTCAAACAATCTCACCTTGCTGTCGGTACCCCATTTGATGCCCATCTGTGTGGTAAGATTGATAAAGTACACCTCTGAATGAAACGTACCGTCCGTATTGGTGGGCAGATGATACAATTTTTCCAGGATCGGGAGCTGCTGCGTTTCAAGGGTATAGCGACCTGCGCCGAACAGGTCGAGCGCCTGACCGTCCCGAAAGAAAATTGCTTCCTGACTTTCATGTACAATAAGCTGAGAACCGAGGTTGAAATCCTCGATCGGGTGCTTCCATAATAGCGTTTCGTTGTCTCCCTCATACTTGATGATACTGGCAAGCCCGTCATGTTTGATATGTTCCTGCATGAGCTGCTTCTGCACATCGTTCACGCAGTCGCAGACGGGGCAGGTATATGTTTTTGCATTCTTGGCAGCAATAAGCTTTACTCCGCACTGGGCACATGAAAACTCCTCAACCTTTGTCTTGTCGGACAGCTCGTTTATCAGCTCATGGCAGACAGGACACCTTGCCTTATCGCCTCTTGACTGGTCAAACACCACATCATTACCGCAGTGTGCGCATTTGCGGCTGGTGAGCTTATCCGTCCTTACATTTATCACAAAGCCACAGGCGCAGTCAATTCTCTTTCGGGCAAAAAATCCCGTTTTTGCCTCTGCAAACTTTCCGCAGTTCGGACACTCAATTACAAACTTACTCATCTTTGTTCCCTCCGGTTATTCAAAAGTAACTTCCATGTTTTTCAGTGCATATTCAAGGCACATCTGCATGATTTCATTTCTCGTTCTTCCGGTCACCTTCGCCACCTTGTCAATGTCGGCAATCATATCCTTCGGCAGGCGGGCAGAAATCACAGAAGTTTCTCCCGTATAGGTTTTCGGAGTTATTTTCAGTTTTGGTTTTTCGTGTTCAGACATAGGCACCACCCTATTATAAATAGTTCCCTCGAATAGAGGAAATTTGATTTATTCAATCTGGTATTTTTCACATAGTTTGCATCTATTTAGTTTTACTACAAGCTGATTATCAAGAAAACGCCATAAGTTTTTGGATTCCTTTGCAATAGTCTCTATTTCAGTTTCAAAGGTTTTGCCAACTTGTTTTTCGAGCAAACCGTGAATAATTTTGTTGCGACTATTTATCCATGTATTTATATCATCCAAGACGATAAGTGTTGTTGTTTTGTCTATACAGCTCTCGTCAATGTCCATGTAAAGTCCCTGCAAATAGCCATTCATTCTGTCCGTTTTGTATTCCTCAGCATAACGTTTTTCAAGCAATTCCGATTCAATGTAGCTCATTTGCAAAATACGCCTGACAATTCTGATTTTTGTGGATATTTTATGCAGATCAGGACGCTTTTCGTTCAAAAGGTAGCAAATAAATGGGCGTACACATAATCAATTCATTTGAAGCACCATATCCATTTAATTTTTCAAGAATAGCAATCGCTTCTTCGTACTTTCCACTGCTTATCAGTGACTCTGCTTGTTCATGTTTTGCTTGTAAAAGTAACTCATTAGTGTTACTATTTCCATTTAATTTTTCAAGAATAGCAATCGCTTCTTCGTACTTTCCACTGCTTATCAGTGACTTTGCTTGTTCATGTTTTGCTTGTAAAAGTAACTCATTAGCGTCACTATATCCATTCAATTTTTCAAAAATAGGGATTGCTTCTTCATACTCTCCATTATCAAAAAGAGATTTTGCATTATTATACTGAACGGTCGGAATGATGACAAACACAAGTAAACTTCCCAGAATAATTCCTACCACTAGTACGCAAATTACTGCCACTACTATTTTTCTTTTCCTTGCTTTTGCCGCTTTTACCGCTCTTGCACGCTGTTCTAATGCGATTCTTTCTTCAAGCTGAGGTTTTGCCTGACGGCATTGTTCGATCAACTGTTCGCACTCCTGCTTCTTTTGCGGCATATCGGAAAAGTCCGTATACTCATCAAACTGCGACGCAAGTTTTTCGGCTTCCTTAATAATGGCATCACATTTCTCCGGGTGTTGTACTGCCTCATATTGTGTTTTGGCATCGTTTAGTGCATGACATATTACTTTATACGAATCTTTTCGATCCAATGCTCGAATCCGTTCGTCACACCGGCTGATATATGATTTTGCATCCTTATATTCTCCAAGCTGTAAAAAGATACTTTTAGCCCTTTTCAGACCGTCCTGCACTACATTTCGAGAATCAAACAAACGCTTTGCCTTATTATATGTATTTTGCAGGTATGTCTGCCTGTTTTGTTCATTGATATATGTGATACACTCCTGCATCTCCGCTTTCAGACCGTCACCGCCGAAACGCATGATCTTCTGATAATTTGCGCTTTGGTCAAACGACTTTGGCTGATGCTTTAAGTCGTCACGCTTTTTGACGTGTAACTCCGCCATCAGCTTGCCAAGATAAGCCTCTCCGTTTTCGGGGTCGAGGTCAAGCACCTTTTCGCAGTATTCGTCCGCGCTTTTAAAGTCGCCGTCCTCCAAGAAAATGAACACTCGTTTCATCAAAGACGCAACGCCTGCGGTGGCAGCAGCAGAATCAGGTATTTGTTTTGACACAGCAGATGTTTTCACTGCTTTCTTGTCAACGACTTTTTTGATTCCTCGCACGATATCATTGATAAAGCCGATCTTGCCCATATCCTGCGCCTGCAGGTGCGCAAATTCTTCGGGCAGCTCATAAGCGTCCATATCTTTATAGCAGGGGATCAGCAGCTTTGAGCGGTCTGTTTTCATTATTTTCAAATAACGACCCCACTCATTCCTGACCCATACCGCATTGAAATATTCGGGCTTTGTGCCGATGGCAAGCATGACCTTTGCGCTGTTCAAAGCGGCAAAAATACACGGTTCATAGGCAGAGCCCAGTTTATCTTCCAGCGAGATGGCGGCATAAAACACCTTGAAACCCTCGTTTGTCAATTGATGATAGATCTCATTTCCGATCACGCTGTCGGGTGTACGGCTGCCGTTATCGCTTTCTTTGTAGCATATAAACACATCATAGGGTTCTTCTTTGGCAGACAACGCCAGTATTTCCTTTTGCAGTCTGTCGATCTCCTTTGCCTCACGCTCATAAATAGCCCGCTGAACAGGATCGGCACAGCGCAAGGCTTCTTTATAATCCTCATCCGAAATGATCGAATCAAAGGAAGTACGGTGACAGGTGGGAATGCGCTTGAAAGTAGCAGGGTCTTCCACATATTCGATGCCATATTTGCACAGGATCAGTCCCCAGTGAGCCTCCGGTTCATCCGGCGCATTCTGGATGATCTTTTCATAGATCTGCTCCGCCTTGTCAAATTCACTTTTCATACGCAGAATATTGGCGCGGTTAAAAAGTGCCTGTAAATTTTCATCCTGTTGGCTTGGCACTGTCTGCATGGTTCCGCAGTATTCACATTCACAGATCTTTATCCCCTCAGCGATCTCCAACGATCCGCCGCACATCTTACACTTAAAAACGCTCATCACGATACCTCCATGTTCACTAAATAAAAATCACTTTCTTTAAGTGTACTACAAATGTATTCTGAACACAAGTATTTTCGACATTTTTCTCAAAAAAACAGAAAAGCCGCCCGGACTCCTACCCGGACGGCTTTTCTCATGCCCCGATATGTAACCTCTCCGCAATCTCTTTGATCGCCATAATAAAGCTGTGTTCCTGTGTCAATGTTATCCGCGAGGGGTCGCCCTCTCTGATTCTCAGTGTCCGGCGAATCTCCTTCGGGATAACGACTCTGCCGATGAAAGTCTTCTGTCGATGAAAGTTTTCTGCCGATGAAAGTCTTCTGCCGACGAAAATCTTCTGCCGAGGAAAGTCTTCTGCCGAGGAAAGTCTTCTGCCGAGGAAGGGCTTTTACAGATTGGCAAAGATCTGATACAGCAGTTTCATCGACTCCTTGCTTTCAATATATTCATGCTCATGATTGGTTCCTGTCTGAACGAGCCTCCCTTTGTCATACGCCAGAAGCCTTGTAAACGGTACCGGCTGCCATGCTTCGTCGCTGAGGGGTACGGTGGCAAACAGGATACTGTTTGGTTTGCTGAGATAATACAGCGTTCCCCGACAGTTGGTATGCACATACAGACATTTACCGTCCGAAAAAAGCAGATTCAGTTTATTGCTCGGCGACATGCAAGCAACCAGCGAATCGAATAAGGCAAAGCGTTCTTCAAAATTCAGTGCGCCGCCCTTTTCGTTCTGCGCCTGATTCAGCTTGTCGATAAGATACAACAGTATTCTCTCGCTGTCCGTATCGCCCTGCTGTTTTCTGAAATATTCACTCAGCTCCGGACAGTCGAAAATTGTCCCGTTATGCACCAGCGTCCATTGCCTGCCGGAATTATCCGCTGCCGCAAAAGGGTGACAGTTCCTGTATTCGACGTTTCCGATCGTTGCATAACGGATATGGGCAAGCAGTAATGCCGCACAAACCGGCTGGGACAATCTTTCTTTCAGATAATGGCTGTCCACCGCCCTGACGCTTTCTTTTTCAATCAGCATACCGCAGCGGTCAGCAAACGCCAATCCCCACCCGTGAGGGTGCTGCCGGCTGTGACTGAAAAAAAGCCGCAGATAGTCATTGACAACAGCGGCATTTTTTGATGACACTCCGAATAATTCACACATAGCCTATGCGCTCCCTGTATGCTTTGGCAAGCTCCATTCCCTTTTTCATATAATCATCAGCAAAGCGGGCGCTGACTATTTCGGCATAGCTGCAGCCCTTTTCTGTCTTTGAAAGCTGATAATCCACCGTATCCGTCCATTCGGGGAAATACTGCCCGACAAAATCTCTGATCTCCGCCAGCGTTTCGACTGCCCTCGTTCTGATGGCTTCGCTGCCGAAAACAGCCGCATCTTTCACGTCGCTGACCGCCTTCATCTGATCAGAGCTGCTGTACATCTGTTGACTTAAAGAGGCAAGATACAGCATCAATATATGGACAAAGCGGATATCCTCATTAAAAATACCCGTCTCGGAAAGCGGATTGACGTCCGTCACACGAAGCTCTATATGATTGATTCCCTTTTGGGCAAGCTCCTGCAGGCTGTTGGCGCCCTTCGGCTTTAGTCTGACAGGATAATACAGCTCAGAAGCAGACCGCAGGTGTCCGTTGTCAATATATCTCTGAATGCTCCTGACGTAGCTTTGCAGATCCGTATAGTCAAAAACCGGCGTGAAGTAGTTCCAGTAACCAAGCTCCGAACAGCGGACAGAGGAATATATATTGCTGTTTGTTCCGACACTGTTGTCCGCCACGGGACTTGCCGCTGTCAGATATACCACCAGCCACGCATACTTTGCCAGCCTTGCGCCAAGCTCCAGATAGATCCGGTTTTTATAGTCATCAAAACTTTTTTCGCCGCTTTGCTCAAAGCCTTCCCTCAGCAGCGCTTCTGTGAAGGAAAAGTTCAGGTGAATGCCGGACAGCAGCATTTTGCGCTTTCCGTATTTTTTCGCAAGATACTCACGGTATACCGACTTGCTTTTCATACTGCCGCTGTACTGCGCTATCGGTATTTCCGCCTCTGCGCTGACCCTCGGCGGGTTGGAAAACGGCCATAGATATTCGTCTTGTTCCCTCAGCGTACGGTTCACTGTTTTTTGCAAAGAAACTAACTGTGCATTGACCTCTTCCGGCGACTGAAACACATCGCTGATCAGCTCAATCTGATTTTCACAGAAATCACGGTCAATGTTCTTATGCTCTGCGAAAGGGTGAGGCGTCCTTGAAAGGCTGCCGTCACTGCAAACACGCAGACTTTCCCGTTCTATTCCGAATTCCGCCTGCTTCAGATACTCCCTGACGGCAGGCTGCTGCATATTAAAAAGCATCGTATCATCTCACTTTTATTTAATTCATAGCAATTTGATAGGTATTGAAGGTAGAATACCTATCTGTTTGGTAGGTTATTATATCATAAATCATCAGGGTTGTCAATGCTTGTAAAAACAACTATCCTCCACCGCCGAGCCGCCTGTGTACAGATATCCAAAACATACTGTCACAAAAAACGCAGAGGCTTTCCCCTGCGTTCGGCTGTATTGGTTCCTGTGTTCTGTTTTCTGTTTTCTGACAGCGACTCCTTCCGGCAGACTTGCCGCTCAGAAGACAAAAGCACTGTCACGGTTCCATATCACACGCCTGTTATTTATGCCTGCTTCTGATAGAAAGGAGCAGCCGATTGTACCGCACGGCGTCCGATATCACTGTTGTAATCCACAAAGTTAAAGCCAACGCCTCCCGTCAGAGGGCCCACCTGCTGCGCCATCTGTTGGAACACCGCAGGAGCAGTTCCGCTGAAATTGACAACACAAACATATACAAAGCCGCCGGCACTCTTCATACATCTGAGATACGCTGCCAGAATGCCCGATTCGCTCTGCATCAGTTGCTGCAGGCGCTGCATCATGGCTTCGGGAACGCTCTGCGGCTCAAAAAACGGCGATGAATGATTAATCTGCGGCTGAACGGCATTTGGCTGCGGCTGAGCGGCAGGCTTTGATTCAAAGCGGCGCCTGATACCCTGTACCGTGTTGCGGTCCATCAGCATATTGAAGCCCAGAGGATTGATGTTGATAAACTGACCGTGAGCGCAGAACTGTTCTATATCGCTGAAGCTGATGACGTTTCCTGCACAGGTTTTATCTTTGTCCAGCTTGCTGAATTCTACCCAGTCCGTAAAGACGGGAATATAACAGCCTCCGTTGGCTTTGGGAATCACGGCAAGCTCCAGAGAAACTCCGCCAAAGCTCACCTGACGGACAGCCGTTCCTTTCGGCGGCTTGCCGTCCATAACCAGCGGCAGCAGATAGTCGGCTTCTGACAGTGCCTTCATAAAGGCTGTCTGCACTTCCGGATCTTTAACGCCGGTGTATTGGTTCAGAAAAAACCTGTTGGCATATTCCATCAGCTTCGCATTCATCACCGGACGCTGCTGCGGCGGCAACGATGAAAAATCAGGCTCATTGAGAATCTCTGACAGCTTGATTCTGATAAACGTCTGACCGTTGTCGATAATCAACTGCTGAATGCCGTTACGGTAGAAATCGCTGAAAAGTGAAACTCTGTAGGATTTTTCACACTCCATCGTGTCAATGGCTATTTTTTTGCCGGCAAGATACTCTTTGAATGCAGTGCAGAATTCAGGCTCCGAAAAAATAAAGGCAGTGACAAGACCGTTTTGCATCTCGGTATAATGATTCCTGACAGCAGGATAATAGGCTGTCCAGAGCAGGTCACGCTGCTGCAGCTCGTCAATCAGCGCAAGCATGACCGAATTATCTTGTGTTTCGGCATATTGTTTGATAAGCGCCTGAATATTGTTCATAATGTCCTCCGATCATCAACGACAGATAGTAATTTTATAGTATTATTATAATATTCCTCTGTCGGCTTGTCAACACGGAACCGGCGACTTCTGACAAAACAGCCACACGGAAGCCCTCGCAGGAACGCTTTTTGACCGACAGCCACACGGAAGTCCTCGCTGGAACGCTTTTTGACCGACAGCCACACGCAAGCCCTCGCAGGAACGCTTTTTTGACTGACAGGCTCACGGAAGTCCTCGCAGGAACGCTTTTTGACCGGCAGGCACACGGAAGCCCTCGCAGGAACGCTTTCTGACCGGCAGCCACACGAAAGTCCTCGCAGGAACGCTTTTTGACCGACAGCCACACGGAAGTCCTCGCACTCCTTTTCTGAAACCGCCGACTTTCCGAATCGCTGACTTTCCAAACCGCCGTCGTTCATACATAGCTGCCCTTTGCCCGGCACGAAAACGGAAATTGCTTTCCGGAATACGACAGAAAAAAAGCGGAAATCAATACGCCGCAAAAGATGATGACAGCATTCAAAAGCGCCGGAGCAAGCCCGCAAGCTGTCAAACAAATCGTCCGGCAGGGTGTGAAAGAGAAAAAATGAAAAAAAGAGAAATTATCGGTTGAATATCCCCGATAATTTGGTATAATAGAAGGATAGGAAAAGTCAGGAAAGATGAAGATTTTTTCCGTAAGCTAATAATAAAAGGATGGATCAAGAATGTCAAAGACAGTCAGAACACGATTTGCCCCCAGTCCCACCGGCTTTATGCACGTGGGTAACCTGAGAACGGCATTGTATGAATATCTCGTAGCCAAATCCATGGGCGGCACCTTTGTGCTGCGAATTGAAGATACCGATCAGGAACGCAAGGTAGAGGGCGCTGTTGATATTATCTACAAGACCATGAAAAGAGCCGGACTGATCCATGACGAAGGACCGGATATCGGCGGAGAATACGGTCCTTATGTACAAAGCGAACGCAAGGATATGTATATGCCGTACGCTAAAAAGCTGATCGAAATGGGCAAAGCATATTACTGCTTCTGCAGCAAGGAACGGCTGGATATGCTGCGTGAAAATGCGGACGAGCCCGGCGCAGGCTATGACAGACATTGCCGCAGCCTTTCAGATGAAGAAATACAGCAAAAGCTGAAGGACGGCGTTCCCTATGTCATTCGTCAGAAAATGCCGCTGGAGGGTACTACTACCTTTACCGACGCTGTTTATGGCACTATCACGGTAGACAACAGCGAGCTGCAGGATCAGATTCTGATGAAGGCGGACGGCTTCCCCACTTATAACTTTGCCAACGTCATTGACGACCACACCATGAACATTACCCACGTTGTCAGAGGCAGCGAGTATCTGTCCTCTACGCCGAAGTATAATCTATTATATGAGGCATTCGGCTGGGAGATTCCTACCTATATCCATCTGCCGCTGATTATGGGCAAGAATGACGACGGCTCCATTTCAAAGCTTTCAAAAAGACACGGCGCTACCAGCTTTGAGGATCTGACAAAGGCAGGCTATCTGCCCGAAGCAATCATCAACTATATTGCTCTGCTGGGCTGGTGTCCGAAGGATAATCGGGAAATATTCTCCTTGCAGGAGCTGACGCAGAATTTTTCCATAGACGGTATCAGCAAATCTCCTGCTGTCTTTGATTACGACAAATTAGAATGGTTCAACGGTGAATATATCAAAGCAATGACCGTTGAGGAATTTGCCAAGGTTTGTGAACCTTATTTCAAAAAGGCATTGGGAGATCAGCCCTTTGACTATATCAAGTTAGCAGGTATTTTGCAGCAGCGCACCACCAAACTGACAGATATTCCCGAAAAGATCGCATTTTTCGCACAGCAGCCGGATTATGACAAAGACCTGTTTGTCAACAAAAAGAGCAAAACTACACTGGAAAACACGCCTTCGCTGCTGAAAGCAGGCATTCATGCGCTGGAGTCACTGTCCGAATGGAATCACGACAGCATACACGACTGTCTGATCAATCTCGCAGCAGAGCTTGGCGTCAAGAACGGCACAGCTATGTGGCCGGTTCGTATCGCTGCTTCCGGTATGGCTGTAACACCGGGCGGCGCAGTGGAGATACTGGACATTCTCGGAAGAGAAGAAGCGCTGAAAAGATTGTATGCCGGTCTTGCCAAACTGGAAACAGTCTGATTTCTCCGGAAACAAGCTTAATCCTTCGAAACAAGCTTAATCCTCCGAAAAACGATCTTAATTCTTCGGAAACAAGCTTAATCCTCCGGAAAACAAGCTTAATCCTCCGGAAAACAAGCTTAATCCTCCGGAAACAAGCTTAATCCTCCGGAAAACGATCTTAATTCTCCGAAAACAAGCTTAATCCTCCGGAAACAAACTTAATCCTCCGGAAACAAGCTTAATCCTCCGGAAACAAGCTTAATCCTCCGGAAACAAGCTTAATCCTCCGGCTATGTTGAAAGCCCGCACAGCTCCTGCACTCAGCGGCTTTCATCAGCAATCTAATATGATGGAAAGGCAGTTCAGGAAACAATGCTTTTCAAAGATCAGCTACCATGAGTAATATCCCACCGAAAAGGAGAGAAAATAATGGCAGAAGAAATCAAGGCGGCAGAAAATGCCGCAGGTAATTTTATCAGCGATTTTATCAAAGAAGATATTGCACCGGGCGGACAGTATGAGGGCAAAACGGTGCATACCCGTTTCCCACCCGAGCCGAACGGTTATCTGCATATCGGTCACGCCAAAGCAATTTGTGTAGACTTCGGTATGGCAGAAAAATTCGGCGGCATCTGTAACCTGCGTATGGACGATACCAACCCCACAAAAGAAGACGTTGAATACGTTGACGCTATCAAAGAAGATATCTCTTGGCTGGGCTATCATTGGGACGACAGATTTTATTATGCGTCCGATTATTTTGATCAGATGTATGAATATGCGGTAGAGCTGATCAAAAAAGGTCTTGCCTATGTTTGCGAGCTGACCCCCGATGAAATGAGAGCCAACCGCGGCGATCTTTCCAACCCTGCTGTCAGCCCTTACCGTGACAGACCTGTAGAAGAAAGCCTTGCCCTGTTTGAAAAGATGAAGAACGGCGAAATCGAAAACGGCAAAATGACGCTTCGTGCAAAAATTGATCTGTCAAGCGGCAACTTTAATATGCGTGACCCGGTCATCTATCGTATGAATCGTCTGCATCATCACAGAACAGGTGACAAATGGTGCATTTACCCCATGTATGACTTTGCACACCCGATTGAAGACGCTCTCGAGGGAATCACCCACTCACTCTGTACGCTTGAATTTGAAGACCACAGACCGCTGTATGACTGGGTCATCAAAAATACTTCCGTACCCGCTGTTCCCCGCCAGATTGAGTTTGCCCGACTTGGTATCAACAATACCGTCATGAGCAAAAGAAAGCTTCGCCAGTTAGTGGAAGAAAACTACGTTGCCGGCTGGGACGACCCCCGTATGCCTACCCTGTGCGGACTGAGAAGACGAGGCTATACCCCCGCTTCTATCAGAAATTTCTGCGAGAAAATCGGTGTTTCCAAAACCAACAGCGTAGTAGAATACAGCTTTTTGGAGCATTGCCTGAGAGAAGACCTGAATCTTCATGCGCAGCGTGTTATGGTCGTCATCAACCCGATCAAGCTCATCATCACCAACTACCCCGAAGGTCAAAGCGAAAGCTTTGAGATTGAAAACAATCCGAACAATCCCGAGGACGGCGTCCGTACTGTCACCTTCAGCCGTGAATGCTATATTGAAGCAGAGGATTTTCTCGAGGAAAAAATCAAAGGCTACAACCGCCTGTATCCCGGCAATGAAGTGCGGCTGAAATCCGCCTATATCGTGAAATGCACCGGCTGTAAAAAAGACGAAAACGGTAACGTAACCGAGGTGTATGCGGAATATGATCCGGCTACCAGAGGCGGCGACACCCCCGACGGCAGAAAGGTGCGGGGTACGATTCACTGGGTAGACGCCGAAAACTACGTTGACGCTGAGGTTCGTCTGTATGACAATCTCTTTACCGATCCTGAGCCGGATACCGGAGATAAGAACTTTCTGGATTACATCAATCCCGAAAGTCTGTCAGTTCGTCTGAACTGCAAGGCGGAATGTTCCGTAGCAAAAGCAGACGCCGCTTCCCGTTATCAATTCATGCGTCTGGGATACTTCTGTGCTGACAAAGATAGTTCTCCGGAACATCTGATCTTTAACCGGAGTGTTTCTTTGAAAGACGGCTTCAAAAAGAAATCGTAACCCCCTGACACACCTGAATGCTATGGCATTAACCCACCAAAAAAGTGTATGCTGTTTGTCTACAGACAGCATACACTTTTTTCTGTTACCCCCGAAAACGTTGTTTGAAGAATCTTTGTAACATTATACATAGTAGGCACGGTGAAGTGAGTGCGTGAAATGAATATGCGATTTCAGAGAAATCAGCCACAAGCAAGCCCTTTAGGGGATGCGACGGCGGAATGCGTGATTGGCAGCGGCGGATTGCCGCTGCCCGTGCCGAATGCCTGCGGAATTGAAGTTGTGAATCAGTATGATGTGAGTGAGCGTTAGCGAACGTCAGCGGACTCGTCCTGTGCGGTCACGCACCCCGAAAACGTTGATGAAAGACTTTAAGCACATAGCAGGCACGGTGAAGTGGGTGCGTGAAACGAATCTTCGATTTCAGATGAAACAGCCACAAGCAGCCCTTTAGGGGCTGCGACGGCGGAATGCGAAAATAGCAGCGGCGGATTGCCGCTGCCCGTGCCGGTTGGCTGCGGAATAGAATGAACAGATTTGTATGAAGTGAGTGAGCATCAGCGAACGACAGCGGAATTGACAGCGGAGGCACTCCGCCGGTCACGCACCGAGAGCAGAGGCACTCCGCCAAGGGGACGCCCTCTCTTGCAGGGCGTCCCCTCTCAAAAAACAGTCCACCGGACTGTTTTTTGATTCACCCCTTGCCGTGCGCCTGTCGTTAGAGTGTTTCGCTGCCTGCGGGCAGCGAGTCAGTGGGGCTTTTGCGTAAAAGCCCCCCCGACACCCCCGAAAACGTTGTTTGAAGAATCTTTGTGACATCTATACACGGCAGGCACGGTGAAGTGAGTGCGTGAAATGAATATGCGATTTCAGATGTCAACTCTTTGTTCATTTCGTCATGTTTGTAAAGTACAGTATAGGTTCAGGTCCCAAGCAGGTATGTGCGGGTGCTGACGAATGTAAAAGCTGTAGTCCGGCACTAAGGAGTGCAGCAGCAGAGGAATGCTGAAGATATCTTCGCTGCGGTGATAAAGCGCTATGTTCAGTTTCGGCTTGTCACGCACAATAACAGCCTTTCCGCCTGTGATTGCTTTTTCCTCCGCTCCTTCGACATCCATCTTGATGTAACTCACCTTTCGTTTGCGATAGAGCGTGTCTATCGTTGTAACAGGCAAAGATTCGCTGCCGCTTGATGCAATAGATGAGCCTCTGCCCTGCGATGCGTTGAATTTCAGGTCGGTATCATGATCCCAGATTCCCATATTAAAAAGCTGCCGTTCAGTAAGCCATGCCGTATGCTCCTTCAGTTTCAGAAACGTTTTCCTGTCCGGCTCCAGAGCGGTTATGTGCTGATAATGACCGTCTGTGTAATGCAGCAGTTCGTCAATCGTGTCGCCACGATATGCGCCAAGGTCAAGATAACTTTCGTGGTCGTTCAACTTCATCAGATTGATAAAAGCCTCATCTTTTGCGCTGAAACTCTCTGTCAGATAATGCAGCTCGCCTGTCAGCTTAAATCGAATGACGTTACAATAGGTCTGCCGTGACAACTCATCGCTGAGCAAGTGATACGCCTGCCGAAGCTCTGATAGATGCTCGAGGCAGAAACGTCTGTTGAAAATATGATCTCCGTACACCGGCACGTCGGCACACAAAACGGTGTGTTTCTCCGCTATGGACAGAATCTGCGACATAACTTCCCTGCGCTGTGTGCCAAAAGCTATGAGAATGATCGGATTGGGATACTGCTGCCCAACTTCCGACAGCTTTTGAACGGTATATCCACGAAAACGCTGCCCTCTGACAAAATCATCGCTTGCCATGACGCCATGCACCCTTACGTTCAGCCGATCCAGCTCATTCAGAACTTTGTCCGCACCGTTGCCCGTTCCGTAAATAATCACGGCTCGCTGCGTTTTTTGCAGGCGCTGCCAGATATCTTCCCTGCTCAGCACTGTATCAAAAAAATCATGTTCCTCCAAGTTATTATTTACACCAATATCGTTTTCCGGCAAGTTTTCTCCACTCCTTAAATAATCTCCTGATATAAGCTTCCGTAATGATCTCCTGTCATAATCTCCTGAAAAAATGCGGATACTGAAACAGTATCCGCATTACCTGATGATCGTTACGCTTTATTCCTCATCACTATTCTTTTTCTTTTTGCCTAACACAACCAGCAGTACAACCGCTACCAGTGATACGCCAACTACAACACCGATGACGATATATTTACCGATGCTGTCACCGGTTACCGTTCCTTCACTGGGCTGACTGGGGATTTCCGGCTCGCTGGACTCCGGCGGCGGTGGCGGAACAGATTCCTCAACAGGCTTGTTCTCAAAGTTCAGAACAACAACCTCTCCTTCATCTGCCACATAAATACCGTTTTCCTGCTTCAGCGTACCTGCTGTCTTAATCTCAAACTCCTGCGGGGTAGAATCCAATACATAACCGTCAGGCGCCTTTGTTTCGATAAAGCGATAGGTGCCAAGGGGCAGATTATCAACGGCAATCTGACCGTTTTTGTCGGTAACAAGCGTTTCAACGACCAACTGCCAGAAATAAGTGCCTTTTTCGTCCTGCTCAAACGACTCACTTTCGGATTCCGGTACCGAACCGTCAAGATAAATCTTCTCCTCAAAACGGAACTCAGCTCCGGCAAGCTTATTCTTCTTCAGGTCTGTTTTATTCAGGATCACAGCGCCCTTTTCGGGAATAATTCTGACATCTTCATATTTTGCATTAAGCTTGACGTCTGTCAGGGCTTCACCCTCTAAATTAACATAGGGCATCGTCACCAGCATAGGGCTGACTTTCACAACCTCGGTGTTGTCAATCTGATAGATCACATAGAGGGTATTTTCCACTTTCAGATCAGAGAACTTCACCTTGCCGTCGGCATCTGTTTTAGAAACAACAGCAACCTGTTTTTCGGCAGCCGCTGCAGCCAGCTTATTGGCAGCCTCCTGTGCCTGAGACGCCTCTGTCAGACCGGTGATTACAACGCCAGTATCAGCAAACGCTTCATTCACTTCATAACGACCGTTATTCAGTCCGCCAACCTCGGCAATCGCCATGGCTGTGTTCTCAGCAAACGGAGCAATCGTGATCTCCACGGAACCCTTTACCTCAGTTTCACCCTCCGCCTGCACGACCACGGCATTTGCCATAATCAGCGTACACAGCATTACAAGCAGGGACAGAATCTTAAAACCTGTTTTCTTCTTCATAATTGCTCATTCCTCCTGATCGTTTGTAACTGAACGATTATCGTGTTGGTTTTCTATATGATCGCCGCTCTGCGGTGCAGAGGCGGTATCTTTCTTCTTCTTTTTCTTCTTCCTGCCTAAGCCCGGAAATACCAAAATAACCACTATACCCACTATGACGAACAGCACCAGTCCTGCTGCAGCATACCAGAGGATCGTTCTCGCCGGAACCTTGGGCGGTTCACGGTGATACAGCGTCAGCGGCTGTTCTGATTGACTGCCGGAAGAATCCATATTCACGCCGGAGCGATGACTGTCTGAACCATTGCTGTCATCCGTCTGTCCGCCGGCATTATCGCCAAAGGATACACGGCTGCCTCTCACCAGCAGACGATGATCATTGATTCCATAGGGCGTGCAGGTCACCAGCGTCACATAGTCCTTACCCTTTTCGATCCGGATAAAGTCCGACTCAGCAGGCAGCACGACCCTGATCTGATCCACACGGTAGCAAAGCACCTGATCCAGCACATGAATATAAAACTCGTCGCCGACCTGCATGGTATCCAGATCGGTAAACAGCTTGGTACTGGGCAGACCGGTATGTCCCGCCAAAACACTGTGCGTACTTTCGCCGCCGATCGGCAGACTGGTTCCCTCCATGTGTCCGATGCCCTTTTGCAGCACCTCGTCAGACAATCCGTGATAGATAGGATAATACACTCCCAGGACCGGAATGTCAATATAGCCGATAGAATCGGTGACAGCAAGAATGCTGTCGTAATTCAGCAAAGAAGCCTTTTCCCTTTCATTATTGGCAAGGGCTTCATTATACTCTCTCGCTTTTTCGGCATATTGCTTCAGCGCGTCATTACCCATTTTCTGTACCGCTTCATCATACGCCTTGATCGTCGCCTGAGCGGAATATTCCATATACCAGTTGCCGATGATGGGGTACATAAAAAAGCAAAGACCGGTTATCAGCAGAATAAAAATAGCCACTAAAGGCAAGCGCCTTCTGAGCTTACTCTTCTGTTTTTTCATGAGCTTCCTCCGAAGGCTTTTTTCGGGCATATTTTGCCCTGTGCTTCAGGATCCGTCCGAGCCAGATGCAAGCTGCCGCAAAAACCACGACGGCGATTGCCACAATGATAAGAATTACCCGCATATCATGATCTATGACCTTTTGCAGTCTGTCGTCCACACGCATGGCAGCCTGAGCGGTTGTTTCAGCGCCGTCGACGTCTGCCGAAGACAAGGACGACTGACTCTGTCCTGACGGCTCCTCTTCCGGAAAAATCCGTTTGCCACGCACCAGCAGGCGTTTATCGTTAATGCCGTAGGGGGTGCAGGTGACCAGCGTCACATAATCCTCGTCCGGCTCCACCAGCAGATGCTTGGTATCATTCGGCGACACCGTATTGATGTTATCCACCTGATAAACGAGCAGTCTGTCAAGAACGTGGATATAAAAAACGTCACCAAGCTTTGCCTGATCGAGTTTTGTAAACATCTCGGCATTCGGCAGACCTGTATGACCGGAAATCGAAGCGTGGGTACTTTTGCCGCCGACGGGAAGAGATGTTTTCTCGATCCAGCCGCAGCCCTTTTCCAACACCTCGTCCGAGGTTCCGTAATACACCGGCAGATAAATGTCCTGTGCCGGAATATCCACATAGCAGATCAGACCGTCCGCATTGTTCAAAGCCGTATCGTCGCCTTCCAGATAAGTTCCCTTCGCCACATTCTCATTATATTTCTGCGCTTCGGCAAGCTTCTTCTCTATTTCATCATCAGACATATTCTCTACCGTCTTGACATAATTCTGTATGGTTGTCTTAGAAGAATTTGTCATATAGGCGTCGCCGATAATGGGGTAGATGATAGCGGCAACACCGACAAAATAGATAATGCCGATGAGCAGCAGAATCAGAACGTGTTTTTTTCGGGATATCTTCAAAATAACAATCCTTTCAACGGCTTTCCGAAGGGCTTGAGGGCTGACGCCTGATCAAGCCCTTTGGAAAACCTGCTCCCGGTTTATCGGGAGCAGATAATAATTTTTTCAGAACGGATCAGAGAATTATTCCTCTGTCTTTCTCTTCTTCATGTAGATAACGAACATAACGCCAGCCATCAGAACAACAGCAGCGCCGCCGATGGTGAAGAGGTATGTGCCGATGCCGCCTGTTGCAGGAAGTGTATCAGCCGGAGGATCGGTTACAGTGATCTGAGCCTTGCCGTTATTGCCTGTCAGAGTCATTTCAACCTCAGAGGACTGGGTTGCTTCTTCTACTTCAAAAGTAGTGAACTCGGTTGAACCGGTAGCCTTGTTGGTTACGGTGAACTGGTAAGTAGAGCCGATTGTCTGATAGCCTGTAGGAGCGGCTGTTTCAGTCAGTGTATAAGTACCGGCAGGCAGATAACCAAAGTCAATCTTACCGTTAGCGTTTGTGGTCAGACCGGTCTTGGTTGCGTAGTTAGTACCTTCAAGAGTAAATACAGCGCCCTGGAGGTTTTCAACTGTACCTGTCTTATTGCCCTGCTTGAGCAGTGTAACAGCGCCGACATAAGTTGTTACGGTGCTCTTCTTCTCTACAGGGGGCTCTTCGGGCTCGTCGGGATTATCAGGATCGTCAGGATCAGCATAGCCGCCGGTTGCGAAGTTATTACCCCATGTCAGCTTAGCGGTGTTGGGGTTACCTGTCTTGCCCTGATGAGCTGTCTGATAGTCGGAAACAGTGCCTGCGCCTGTAACGGCAGCTTCTGTGATAGTAGCCTTGAAGGTAATGGTAACGTCAGCGCCCATGTTAGCCTTAACGAGATCGCCGCCGACAGTAACCTTGAAGCCGTCGCCTTCCTTAGCGATGGTAACAGCGTCTGTCTTGTCCTGTGTGCCGATCATAACAACTACGTTAGAGCCGTTAGCGCCGAACTCGTCGTTGTTGATCTTGATGCCTGCGGAAGGATCATCCGTGATGACGTAGGGCTTGATCTTGTTGGCAGCTACGTTGGAAGCATATTCCGGAAGCTGAGAGGTGATCTTGTATTCTACTGTAGAACCTACGATACCAACGCTGGTGTCGCTGTCGCCGGACTGAGATTTTTCACCTGCATTGGTAGCGGTGATCTTCTTGACCAGGGGCAGAGGATTAGCCTTGGGCTTAACATTGGTGAAAGCCTCGCCTGTTGAGTCGATGGGCATCAGAGTAGGCTGAACAACGGTTTCGTTGTCACTTACGGTAGGAACGATCAGATAATAGCCCTGACCGGTTACGTCTGCGCCGCCTGTTACGGAAGCGAGTGTTACCTGATAGCCTTCTGCCGTATCGGTAGCGGAGCCGCTGACAACTGTCTTAGCAAGAGCCTCAGCCTTGGTGCTGTCGTTGGTAACAGCCTTCAGGGACTTAGCCAGAGCGTTGAGCTGGGTAGCGTCCATGGTGTTGAGAGAAGCAAAGGTTGTGCTGTTGGTGAAGGGAGCGTTCCATGCCCACTTACCGGTAGTGTTGTTGAACTTGGCAACCTGATAAACGGTTACGCCGGTGACAGCAACCTTCGTTGTGCCGCAGTTAACGTCGCTGACCTTAACGGTGAGGGCGTCGCCTGCTGTAGCGTTGACAGGCAGAGCCATAGCGCCCATGGATACGAGCAGTGCCATTGTCAGAACGGCAGCTCCTGTTTTTTTGATCATTTTCTTGCTCATTTGAATACCTCCAGTTTTAATTTGTTGCCGTGCAGATCTGCTGTAATATGGCAGGCGCTCCGCACGACTGTCGTACTGCCATATTGAATACTATTTACTCGCCTTTATACCTCCCTTTTTCTTCGGTATAAAGTGTTTCGGACTGCAGTTTTCTTTTATAGATGACCAGTGCGGCAACTGCAAGTCCGAGTGCAAGCACACCGATCACTGAAAAGTCAATCAGGAAAGGCGTTCCGCCTGTTTCCGGCATGACTATTTCAATCTGAGTATTCTCCGCTCTGACGGTCTTGGTAGAACCTCTGGCGCCTGTTGTTACCTCCAGCGGAGCTGAAAGTCCGACATGGCCGTCCGGCACAACGGTTTCTGCAATATAGTAGGTGGTATTCGGGGTCAGTTTTTCGAAGGTAAATACCGTACCTTCCGCATTTTTGCTGTAAACGGCACCCGGTACCGTGTTATTGTTCTTCGCTACAGCGTCTGCTCTTGAAGCGTAGATTTTGAATTCTGCGCCTGCCAGCGGACTGTTGTAATTGTTGAACTTCTGAATGACAATTGTCGCAATCTCCGGCGCATTCTTGGTGTTGGTGATAGCAGCGGTATCACTTGCGCCGTTTTTGTCAATGATCTTGTTATTGTCGCCCCATGAAACGCTCATGGTATAATCGCCGCTCTCTTCGGAAACGTTATAGGTTGTTCCGTAGGGGATATTGGTGACGGTAACAGAAGAATTATTGGTAACGGTAAAGCTGATCACTGCACGGCGGTCGCTCGGGAACGAAAGTGAAAGACCTGTCGTATTGTTTGACATGGTGATATAGTCTTCCGTGATATAATCAGCCAACGTTACGCCTTCAGAAGCATTCAGCTCAATGCTGGCGGCAAAGGTGTCTGACGTATCGGCGCCCGTACCGGTAATGGTTTTGCTTACGGTAAGAGAACCGGTTTTTCTTACGTTCAGCGCATTGGCACGATTGACGGACGTTGCCGTGTTGCCGATGATGGTGCCGGTAATATCGCCGGTAGGATTATAAGTATAGGTACCTTCCGTAATTCTGCCGTTGTATCCGCTTAAGTAGGACAAAAAATAGTTGTCATCGTTCCGCTCTGATACGGTATACATGGTATCAACTGGAATTTGCTTGATAACGGCAATTTCGCCGCCTTTGATTTTGATGCCGGAAGCCACTCTGCCCGAACGGTATGGAGTGCCGTAGTAGTTGGTAGTCCCCTTTGGGAAAACCTCATACTCCAGCGTACTGATATCAACTGTCATACCGCTGGTGTCGCCGTAAAGAGCGCTGAGGGCAACGTCAAAAGTAAAGAGCTGATCCGTTTCGCCATTCACTGCCAGTTCCTTACCGATGACAAGATCGCCGACCTTGACCACATTGACAAATGTCTGCTTGATGTGAATAGACTTATTAGAACTTGTATCGTTGTTATTGAACCGGTAATTGATTCCGGCAGGCTGATTGTTGCGGTATTCCTCGATTCTTTTATTGCTGTCGTTGACATCAACGGCATAAACAAAGGTATCGTAGTATTTGGAAACGGTTCTGCTGGATGCCACGATGTCCAGGTGATGATACTTGTCCGGATTGTTAACCGAGGTGGTATCCATGGGAGCGCCGCTGTTCTTTTTCAGACCGCTCGCCTGTACTACGCTCATGGTACTGTCTTTTGAGAACTGAGACTTAAAGTTGGCATATTCTCCGTAGAAAAGGTTAAACTGTCCGCTTGTGTTCGTAATACCTGTCACTTTCGTCGATGCAAACGGATCTGTCAGGTTATAAGCGATTCTTGAAAGCGGGGTCATGGACGTTCCGCCTGTAAACAGGTCGCCGAAGGTAACCGGAACATTCTCTGTCGTTGTAGTGGTAACGGTATATTGGTAAGTACTGTTGCTTCCGAAGTTTGCTGTGCCGACTTTCTGACCGCTGGCGCCCCAGCCTGTGGGAACGCAGTAGTAGTTATTGGCGCTGATGGTCAGGTTCGGCGTCTGGTTCCAGCAGTTATTAAAATTATTCGTTGTTGTTGAGCCGTTCATTCTGCAGAAGATCACGTTCGGATATCCGCCCGGATCCTCGCAGCGGTAGATATTGTTGCCGATATGTTCGAGATTGACCCATTTTGAGCTGCCGGTGGAATTGTTGAAGAAATAAGCGGCAAAACGGGGATTCCCTGTTGTCCAGTCGATACTTCCCTTCGGCTGGAGGTAAAGATAATTAGTTGAAGTAACAGTTTGCTTCTGAACTGTTTTCTGATTGCTGACAGCAAGAGTTGTAGAAGGATTGCCGTATGCGTCCGTATTGACTCTGTTTACATTTGCATAGGTCGGGAAGGTAATGCCGCTGTTGGCTACGTCAAGCGGATCGGTATTCTGATTCTTGATGGTATAATTGAACACGTCTTTATCCGCTACCGTTCTGGTCTGCCTGAGGAGTGCCGGGTTGACACGGTTGAAGAGGGTTTGCTCTCCCACCGTAAGCTGATGTCTGTTGACGGGCGCAAAGTTAAAGGAAATGCTCAGGTTCGACTCAAACATACCTCTTTCCATATAGAAGACTGTGAGAGTATGTTCGGTTGCGGGGTTATAGAATTCGCTTTCGTTAAAGGTTACGCCGGCAGCCTGATACATCTGCGGTATAGACTTGTAGCTCCTGCCGGTGCCGCTCGCACGGTTTTGTCTGTTGAGTCCTGAATTGAAGGTGTAAGCGTCGCTGACTTCAATCGTTCTGCCGGTGCTCTGCTTGCTTCTGTTAAAGTTGATGTCGCCGCTGACCTTGGCGTGGTCGCCGCCGAGGTCAAGTACCAGAACGTCATCAACGAATACCCATACGTCGTCGTCGCCGGAGAAGTTGAACACGGTATCAATTTTTGTCGTACCGTCCGTACCGGTCAGCATACCATCTTCGCTGAGGTTAAAGGGAATGCTTACCTTCATACCGAAGCCGTAGTTAACGTTTGTTCTGCCGACAACCATTGCCGTGATGTTGGACTCATTAAAGGGGAAGAATCCGTAGTCACCGCCTGTAACGGTTTTCTGGTCGCTTCGCCAGTTAACCGTACCGATGGGGTGACTGGTTTCGGTTCCCACACGAATCTGTCCGTTGCTGTAGTAGCGCTTGTGATCCACTGAAGAATCGAAGCTGTAGGTTTTAATGCCGTGGGAATCGGTATAGATATTGAACGGAAAACCGTTGCCGGTAGAATACTTATGCATCAGAGCGCTGCTGTTGATAAAAGAATCAGAGAACTGCGGCAGCTCGAATGCGCCGTTCTGCTGAGTAATAGTACCGTTCTTCAGCTTTTTGTCGACAAGGTCCTGAACCGCCACATTACCTGAGTTGGTTTTGGGGGAGTTGTTGGCGCTCTGCCAGTAGTTATTATAGGCTTCGCTGTAATCGAAGTCACCGGCAAGACCGGGCTTATAGGTTTTCTGATAAGGTGTCTGCCCTTCTCCGTTGCCTCTGGGGTCGGTGATGTCGTTAGCAGTTCCGTAGAAGTTACCGAAATACAGCGCCGGAGCGGATTTGCCGCTGTAAAAGGCGGAAATCTGACGGTTCAGTGTTTCATAAGGCACCTGAAGACCTGTCATCCAGCGGTCGCCGTTGCGAAGGTTGTGGCACTGATTCCAGTTGTAGTAAACAGGCACACTGGGATTGTTAAAAGCATTCTGGTGATCGTTATTATACACGAATGCAGACGAGTCGTAATCATAGTCATAGAGATAAGTTTCGGCATAATAATAACCGTCGCTGCTTTCTCCGTATGCCTCAACCTTCGGAGTCGTCACCGAGCCGCCGGGCATGGCGCTCAGCATCAGCATCAGGGTCACAGTCAGCGCAAGCCCCGCTTTCAGTCCCCGTTTTTTTGTCAGGATCATATCTATCGCCCTCCGTTTTTTAATAACATATTACATATCTCCGGTCAGTCCGGCGGCCGCAGCAAAAGCATTCTCCGGTAGTGGCTGTTTACAAACAAATATGTATGAACATTTTCAGTCTTTTTTTATTCATACAAACACTGTATGTACTATACCATATTTTCTTCTGCGTGTCAACCTTTTTATGTGTATTTTCAATAATTCCAAGTGGCTATTCTAATGCAAATTCTACAAGCAGGTGCAAAGCAGGTGCAAAAAGTGACTTCCGGATATAGAATAATATGAGACAATTCTATACCATGCTGTCAGATAACAGCTTTTCCTGCCGATCAAACCGATCAGAACAGACGCTTAGAATTGATTGAGCATTGTGGGTAACAATCGACCGTTTCGCCGGTCTGTGATAAGACTGTTTTCGTTCTGTTGATGGCGGCAGCGCTCAGGTGATCGCCCTTCGTCTGTCGCTTTGTCCGTTGCTTTGGTTATCGCTTCGTTCGTTGCTTCGGCTGTCGCTTCGTTCGCTGTTTTGGCTGTCGCTTCGCTCGTTGCTTCGGCTGTCGCTTCGTTCGCTGCTTCGACTGTCGCTTCGTCCACAGCAGCATGGCGCCTGCCGTTTCACGGTTCACGGTTTTACGGTTTTACGGTTTTACAGCTTCGCTGTCGGTCATATTCAGACGTTCATGGTAATCCGTCAGAACAGCCCATCACACAGTTGGTTATTTTCACTGTTTTTATAAGCATTTTTTACACTTGTTTCTAAAATTTTTCAAAGACTTCTTTCAAAAGCATATTTCAAAGACTTCTTTCAAAAACATATTTCATAGACCTGTTGCAAAAGCATATTTCAAAGACTTGAAATTGCTTCGGTCAGTTATGTTTGATTCTGTTTTTCAAGTAATAGTTGTAAATCAGTTGTCGGATTGGATTCATCATTTGTTCTGTTAATAAGCTTTGACAATTTACTCTGCTAAAGAAATCTGTCCAAAAAAATCTGACAGCTCTCTTTGATAAAAAAGCTTTGACAGTTGGCTGTGTGAAGAACCGTTCCGGAAGAATAATCTGCCTGCCGGACTGTTCCTGATGAGAGAAACCTCCGCTGTAAAAGATCATGAAAAGTTCTGACTGATAACGAATATTGCTGAAGCTCTGTATTGTGTATCAATTGATGGTTAAACTTTTCTCCGTAAAAAACTGTTCTTATCTTATCATATTATTTTGCAGGTGTCAAGGCTTTTTGTTAACTTTTTATAATAAATTCATTCACAATCTTGAGAAACTATGTAAAAAAGGCCATTTTCAACAACTATACACAGCCATACTCAGCCGCATTTTATCTGTTGGCGGTATGCTTATGCTGATACAAGCCCTTTGAGAGCTGCCCTTTGAAAGATGACTGATGTAAAATCGTCCCCCCAAAGCAGGTGTTTTCCGAGAAGGAGCAATAGAAAGGCTTATGTATCTTGCCTCCCCCCAAAAACATAGGTTTCCCGTTTCATATATCTGTCCAAAAAGTATGTGTCTCCAAAACGCCCCCCCTCTGTGTCCGAATTTAGTATATCACTTCATCATGTTCCGGACTGCTGCTTCAAAAAAGCGCTGCACATCATCTCAGCAATTTCAGGAAAGGGGAGCTTCCGCCGGACAAGGGCTTGACCCATGCGCCTCTCTGCCAAAAGTGATTTCCGGGTTTTTGTCGAAAAGCTCTTTACATTATTTGCGTAAAATAGTAAAATAAAAACAGATATCAAGAACAGGAAGTGATTGCCTTGTCTAAGAAGCTCCGCCTTTTCTGCGTGATGATGATCGCTGCGTTTTCGCTGCTGCTGTTGCCGGCCTGCCGTCAGGCTGCTCCGGAAAAGGCTGATATACAAACCACCCTCACCGTTGACAACTCCTTTTCCGGAAAACGCATTATCGTCCTGACCTTCCCACAAAGCCTCATTCAGACAGGCTCCGAAACCGAAACCAATCTTGAAAAAATCGTGCAGAAATACTGCCCCAATACCATGACGCCCTCCAAGGGCTACGTTGACGGCAAGGTACAGTACAGCTTTGAGCTGGATTTTCAGTCTGCACATGAATACACCGCCATCACAAGCGACATCGTCGGCAAGACGACGACGCTCAGCTTTTCCAACCCCGACAACGTGATGACTTCCGGCTGGAAGCTGGAAGAAAATTTCAGCAGCGACGAGCTGCTGCTGGGCTGGATTAGAAAAGGCGCCGCCGAGGAAGGCTGCAGCGGACTCGACTTTGAAACGGAAGAATCCTCCACCACCGTTTCGCTCAACGACGACCTGCAAAGCTCCGAGCCCGTCATCTCCGTCAACTGTCTGGACGGTCACCCGATCCAGCGGATCCATCTTGACACCGTCAAGCAAAAGGGCGTTTATGACAGAACCCTGATCTTCACCATCGCACAGTCCACCTTTGACGAAGTGCCGACAGACATCAAGAACTATTTCAGCTCCGTCACCGACAAGGCAGCCGCCTCTGCCGAATGGCTTCTGAACAGCAATAATTCCTATGACTATACGGTAAAATTCAACGACGTGACGCTGCAGGAGCTGGAAGGCTATACCAACAAGCTGCTCAACACCGTTTACGGCAGCATTGACTATCTGGACAAAACCGGCGGCAGCACTGTTTTAGCTGAACAGAATTCCTTCAGCGAAACCCTTGATTTTTCCGGTTATATCGGCAACAACGGCACCAACGTGCCTGTGGAATACACTTACTCCGTTTCCGGTACTACCGAGCTGAGCGAATGCCAGCTTTACGAAAACGGCGAATGGCATATCGCCACCGATCATCTCGACAACAATCAGTACGGCAGACTTGCCGCTGTTCGCTATAACGGCTCTCTGATGAAGCTCCGGATCAACGACGGCAAGCAATATACCGCCTCTTCCATCGTCATTGATTCCATTCCCCTGGAAGACGACAAGCTCCAGAAAACCATCACCTTCCATTTTGACCGCAGCGCCGGCGGCGACGAAGCCTCCGATTACGCACAGTCCTATATCGAAAGTCTGGGATTCGGCGCCACACAGTCCGTCATTGACAATGACTGCACCTGTACCTACACTACCAGCGGAACGCCGGATTCTCTGAACGAAATTTTTACACAGATTCTCTCCGGCAAGAATACCGCCAACTGCACCAGCGAAGGGCAGTTGATGACACTGCGTACCATGAAGCACTATCATGACAAGCTGGATCTGTCGGCGATCATCATCGGCAAAAACGCCAAAACCCCTGTCTATTACCGTATCCGCACACAAAACGGCGACCTGCTGAAAAGCTTTGGCTACAGTGCTCTTGAATCCTTCGAAAAATCCGACTTATCTCCGTCCGAGGACGGTTACGTTGCCATGCCCCTCACAGGAACGGATATTGAAGTCAGCTTTGACGTCACTTCTCCGAATATTCCGGATATCATCTTCTGCACCGTCATTTCCGTCATTCTCGTGCTGGGTGCTGTGACAGGTATCTTTATTCTCCGTTCCCGAAAGCCCTCCTCCCCCGGTCTCGGCAGCGGCAGCACGCATTCCGGACTGCCCGGCAGCAAAAACAACCATCTCACTGTCAGGAAGAACCGGGGCGTCAATCTGAAAAAATAACGAAAGCACCCGATGCTTTCCGGCATCGGGCGCTGTGACAGGCATCTTTATTCTCCGCTCCCGAAAGCCCTCCTCCCCCGGTCTCGGCAGCGGCAGCACGCATTCCGGACTGCCCGGCAGCAAAAACAACCATCTCACTGTCAGGAAGAACCGGAGCGTCAATCTGAAGAAATAACGAAAGCACCCGATGCTTTCCGGCATCGGGCGCTGTGACAGGCATCTTTATTCTCCGCTCCCGAAAGCCCTCCTTCCCCGGTCCCGGCAGCGGCAGCACGCATTCCGGACTGCCCGGCAGCAAAAGCAACCATCTCACTGTCAGGAAGAACCGGAGCATCAATCTGAAGAAATAACGAAAGCACCCGATGCTTTCCGGCATCGGGCGCTGTGACCGGCATCTTTATTCTCCGTTCCCGAAAGCCCTCCTCCACCGGTCTCGGCAGCGGCAGCACGCATTCCGGACTGCCCGGCAGCAAAAACAACAATCTCACTGTCAAAAGGAACCGGAGCGTCAATCTGAAGAAATAACGAAAGGAATCTCTATGACTAAGCTTTGTATTTTTGATCTGGACGGCACACTCATCAACTCCCTGCAGGATCTTGCCGAAGCGATGAACTTTGCCCTGCAGAACAGCGGTTTTCCGACACACCCCACCGAAGACTACCGTCAGCTTGTCGGCAGCGGCGTATCTGTACTGGCAGACAGAGCTGTCGGTGAGTGTCAACCCTATACCGCCGCCGTCAAGGAACGCATATTGTCTGATTTCAGCGACTACTACACGGTTCACTGTCTTGACCATACCCGTCCCTATCCGGGAATTGACCTTCTGTTGCAGCAGCTCCGTCAAAGCGGCATTCTGTGCGCCGTCAATTCCAACAAACCGGACGCTTTTACCAAAGCCATCGTTGACCGGCTGTTCCCGTCAAAGCCCTTTGCGGCGATACGGGGAAAGGTCGACGGCTGTGAACGAAAGCCTTCTCCGGAAGGCGCATTGGCGATCATGAAGCTGGCAGACTGCACGCCGGAGAACACCGTCTATATCGGCGACAGCAACGTAGACGGTCAGACCGCCGCCAATGCGGGTGTGCGCTTTTACGGCGTAAGCTGGGGGTTCCGCTCTGTGCAGGAACTTCTGCAAAGCGGCGCTGCCGCTGTGGCAGAATCTCCGGAAGAGCTGCTGAGGTGCGTGATCTCATGATACAGCAAACGCCAAAAATCAATTATCAGCTCATGCTGGACAAAACGCTGCAGGAGCTGAGTGACCGTCACATTCGTCCGAGGCTGTTGCTGCACGCCTGCTGTGCGCCCTGCAGCAGCTATGTACTGGAATATCTGACGCAGTATTTTGACATAACCGTCTTTTACTATAATCCCAACATTTCCCCCGAAGCGGAATATCGGCGCCGTGTTGATGAGATTCAGCGCCTGATCCGTGAATTTTGTCCTTCTGTTTCGTTCATGGAAGGCCCATACGAACCGGAAAAATTCCGTGAGATGGCGCGCGGGCTGGAAAACGAACCGGAGCGTGGCATTCGCTGTCACAAATGCTATCGGCTGCGGCTTTGTGAAAGCGCCGCCGCTGCCGTACAGGGCGGCTTTGACTATTTCACCACCACCCTTTCCATCAGTCCGCAGAAGGACAGCGCCGTTCTGAATGCTATCGGCAGAGAAGTCAGTGAAGCATACGACGTTCCCTACCTATATTCCGACTTCAAAAAAAGAGGCGGCTACAAGCGTTCCGTTGAGCTTTCCGCACAGTTTTCCCTATACCGTCAGAATTTCTGCGGCTGTGTCTATTCCAGACGGGACTCACGACAGAACACTCCCGACGATTAAAAAAACATTCCGCCCTTATCCAAACCCTTTTTGCTTTCACCGAACACAAAGAATTCAATCAGGAATAAGGAATGATTGCTCCGGAGCCTTCCTTCTCCGACAGGAGCATAATCATCAGGAGTGAGGAATGATTGTTCCGGAGCCTTCCTTCTCCGACAGGAGCATAATCATCAGGAGTGAGGAATGATTGCTCCGGAGCCTTCCTTCTCCGACAGGAGCATAATCATCAGGAGTGAGGAATGATTGTTCCGGAGCCTTCCTTTTCCGACAGGAGCATAATCATCAGGAGTGAGGAATGATTGCTCCGGAGCCTTCCTTCTCTGACAGGAGAATAATAATGAGGAATTAAGAATTAAAGTTCCTTCTTTCGCTAATGATGAAAAAATTATGAATCAATAATCAAAGTTCCTTCTTACGCTGATGGAGAAGGGACTTTTTATCACGCAAAGGCAAGTAAGAGAATCCTTTTTGTCGCACAAAAGCAAGCGAGAGAATGCTCTTTGTCGCACAAAGGCAAGTAAGAGAATCCTTTTTGCCGTGCAAAGGCAAGCAAGAATCCTTTTTGTCGCACAAAGGCAAGTGCGAGAATGCTTTTTGTCGCACAAAAGCAAGCGAGAGAATGTTTTTTTCCGTGCAAAGGCAAGTAAGAGAATCCTTTTTGATTGATCAGGCGCCGCTGAGCATGACAATCGGGTCAATCAGCTTATCGCCGGACAGAAGCTCCAGATGCAGGTGCGGTTCGTCCGACTGCTCACACGGAACAACACCCACATAACCGATCGGACTGCCTGCGCTGACAGCATCTCCCTGTCTGACCAGAGAGCGGTCTGTCAATCCGCAGTAACGGGCTGTATAACCGTCATGCTCAATGACAATGGTTTCACCGTAAAGTGCGTCACGATACAATCCCGTAACCCTTCCGTCCGCAATTGCCAGCACTGCGCTGCCCTGATTTGTAACAAAGTCCGCACCCCTATGGGTACGCCAGTCATTCGTTGTTTTAGAGAACACCAGCTTTGTCATACTGAAAGTCTTGCCCGGCTGAGCGTTTTTCAGCGGATAGCATATCACAGACTTTTCAGGCGCCTTTTCCTTCTGTTGGGCTGCTTCTGACGACGAATCCTTCTCTTCCCTGCCGCTCTGCTCCTGACCGGCTTTCTGAGCAGTGCCTTCGTTTACGTTGCTGTCTTTACTGTCGCTGCTGACTTTACTGTCGCTGCTGACTTTACTGTCTTTACTGTCGCTGCCGACTATGCTGTCTTTACTGTTTTCGCTGTCGTTACTGTCTTTATTATTTTTGCTTTCGCTGTTCATCATGTTGCCGGCGCCGCTTTCCCTGCCGTCTGTTCCGTCCGACTGCGTCGACGCATCATGCGCTGCCGACAGCTCATAGGGTTCTCCGCTGACCTCATGATCCACTCCCATATCAGGCGATTCTCCCTTTTCTGTCACCCTGCCGTAAGTAGTCCATGCAGCAGCCGCAACCGTTGCGATACAAACCCCCAGAGCAATATAAAATCCGATGTTCTTTTTGGCACTCTTTACATTTTTACTTTGAAACATCTCCAACACCTCCGTGATTAGTATGAGCACAAACCTGTTTTGTTATGCAGGAAAAAGCGGCGCATTTTCTGCTTTTACCGAAAAATGCACCGTGCAGTCTTGCCGGAAGGCTGAAGGGCGATGAAAGAAATTTATTTTTTTGTTGAGATTATGATAAAAATATGATATACTTTATACTAATATTTGATAAGAAGCTTTCAACAGATTTGAGTACAAAATCCCGCAGAGCAAGGCGAAAGCCGCAGGAAGCCCCTATATATTTCGAGGACTGCGTGCAAAGTTATGCGGAATTTCACGAAATAACAGAAGATTTTATTAATGATTTGTATCATGCAATGAATTTTTTCAGAAACGGAGGAGATGTCATGCCGGATGCATCGGTTACCAAAAAGGTTATAGCAGAGGGATTCAAAGCCGTAATGAAAAAAAAGAGCTTTGACAAGGTGACAATTTCTGACATTACGGATCAATGCGGTCTGAACCGACAGACCTTTTACTATCATTTTCAGGACAAGTATGAGCTTTTGAACTGGATTTTATATACCGAGGTCATCAATCCGTTTACCGAAGATATCACCATTGAAAACTGGAGTGAGAAGCTGCTGCAGATTCTCAGAGTGGTACAAAAGGACTCTCGGTTTTATTCCAACGCATTCAACACGGCACACGGCAACGAATTTCGCCAATATCTGTTTGAAGTGATCACGCAGGTTTTATTAAGTGTCATTGACCAGATCGCCGAGGGACAGGAAGTCAGTCCGGACGACAAGCTGTTCATAGCTGAATTTTTATCCTACGGTGTATCCGGATCTGTTACAAAATGGGTCAGAACCGGCATGAAAACCACTCCGGAAGCGACCGTCAAATATATTCAGGAAATTATCAGCGGCTTCAAGCAGTTTGCCGAAAACCGCTATTTCAAATAGTTCATGAGTGCGTGACCGGCGGAGTGCCTCCGCTGTCAATTCCGCTGCCGGTGCGTGACCGCACAGGACGAGTCCGCTGACGTTCGCTGTCGCTCACTCACTTATTGGTAATTTGTTTCTTCTATTCCGCAGGCGTCCGGCACGGGCAGCGGCAATCCGCCGCTGCTATTTTCGCATTCCGCCGTCACAAGCCTGACGGCTTGCTTGTGGCTGTTTCCTCTGAAATCGAAGATTCATTTCACGAACTCACTTCACCGTGCCTGTTTTGTGTATTGAGAAATAATGTCACAATGATTCTTTAATCAACGTTTTCGGGGGTGTCGGGGGGGCTTTTACGCAAAAGCCCCACTGACTCGCTGCCCGCAGGCAGCGAAACACTCTAACGACAGGCGCACGGCAAGGGGTGAATCAAAAAACAGTCCGGTGGACTGTTTTTTGAGAGGGGACGCCCTGCAAGAGAGGGCGTCCCCTTGGCGGAGTGCGTGACCGGCGGAGTGCCTCCGCTGTCAATTCCGCTGTTACTTAATGCAGATTTGTCACTTCAATTCCGCTGCCGGTAAGACATTCCGCTGTCACAAGCCTGCTGTGTATAATGTTACAAAGATTCTTCAAACAACGTTTTCGGGGGTGTCGGGGGGACTTTTTCGCAAAAGTCCAAAAAAAGATGAAAGAAAAGAAAGTATTGAATGCAAACAAAAGCTTTGCATTACACTGAATGCGTCAACAACGTTTTCGGGGGTGTCGGGGGACTTTTTCGCAAAAGTCCTCGTTTAGAAAACGAAAAAAGAGAGTGATGGCAGCAAACAAAAGCTTTGCATTACACTGAATGCGTCAACAACGTTTTCGGGGGTGTCGGGGGGACTTTTTCGCAAAAGTCCAAAAAAAAGATGAAAGAAAAGAAAGTATTGAATGCAAACAGAAGGTTTGTATCCTACTGAATGCGTCATCAACGTTTTCGGGGGTGTCGGGGGGACTTTTTCGCAAAAGTCCAAAAAAGATGAAAGAAAAGAAAGCGTTGACAGCAAACAGAATGTGAGATTAACACTGAATGCGTCATCAACGTTTTCGGGGGTGTCGGGGGGACTTTTTCGCAAAAGCCCCCCCGACCTTTGCTGAGGATCTGATGGAACGACAAAAAACCGGTGAATGAATACATTCACCGGTAAGTAATGCTGATGATGGATAATGGATAAAGCGGCTGTTAATTCTCAACAAGAAGGAACTTTCTGCCTTCCTGCTGTAAAGAATAGGTCTTGTTGCCATTGACGGTGCCTTCCTCACTCTGTACAGTGGTAGCACGAACACCGGCATCCATTGCCTTTTTGGAATTGGAAATGAAGATAAACTTCGGATCGGTATATTCTACACCGCTTGAAGTGGCGATCTTGGAAATAACAGCGTAGTATTTGCCGTCGTTGCCCAAGGTCATTTCCTGACCGTTTTTGCCGTTCTCGTTTTTATCGGAATCCCACACTCTGATCGTGAGTGTATTTTCGTCCCAATCCTCCGGCTTTTCAAGCTTGATAACCGCCAGAGTATTTTCATCTGTCTGAATTTCGTCATCGCCTGCAGGAGTTTCTGCGGAAGACTCATCAGCTACAGGAGCTTCTTCGGAGGACTCATCAGCTACAGGAGCTTCTTCGGAGGACTCATCAGCTACGGGAGTTTCTTCGGAGGACTCGTCAGCTACGGGAGTTTCTTCGGAGGACTCGTCAGCAGCGGGAGTTTCTTCGGAGGACTCGTCAGCAGCGGGAGTTTCGGTTGTTTCAGAAGCAGCGGAAGTAGTTGACGCCTGATTCTGAGCATTTTTGTCGGCTATTTCCGACACAACCTTATATCTTGTACCGTCTCTTTCGCTGAGATAAGACTTACCTGCACAGCCGGTCATCAGTGCAGCGGAACCTGCTGCCAATGCCAGTGCGGCAAAAATGGATATAATCTGTTTGCTTTTCATAACAATACCTCCGTTATATACAAACCTCTCCGGTTCTTTTTATGCTATATACAATTATACACTTTGCGAAAAAATTTTCAATATCTTTTTTTTAATTATTTTAATTATTGTGCAAATTAACGATAAATTTTGTCAAGGTTTTCCCAAAAGAACAAAAAAACAAGAATTCAACGCTGCAATATCGACCATAAATACTATTGACGATGAAAGAATTTTCTCTTAAAATTATACTGTATACCTATATGAAATCACACGATTCAGTTTTGGATACTGCGTTTTTGCCTGACGGTTTATTCATCAGACCGAAAGCGCTGTTCGTCACAATTTTTGATCACAAAGAGGTGTTTTTAGTGTCCGGACTTTCCATAGATCCCACCATTTATCACGAAAGACCCGCCGATCATAACCGCTCGCCTGTTGAAACTGCGTGTTATGACCTGTTGGAAAAGCTTTCGGTTGCTTTTGACAGAGTAGACCATGTTGCCACGCCGTCCATGGAAGACTGCATTGCCATCGGAGAGCTGCTTCATGCCGAAATATGCAAAAATCTTTTTTTATGCAACCGTCAAAAAACGAAATTCTATTTATTGCTGATGCCGGGCAACAAAGAGTTCCGCACCAAAGACCTGTCCGCTCAGATCAACAGTGCCAGACTGTCCTTTGCAGACGCACAAACGATGGAAAAAATGCTGGGGACAACGCCGGGCTCTGCCAGCGTACTGGGGCTGATGCAGGACAAGGAAGGAGAAGTCACGCTGCTGATCGACCGTGACGTTGTGCAGCAACCGTATTTTGCGTGTCACCCATGTGTCAACACCGGCAGTATCCGTTTCAGTACGGAAGATTTGCTTAAAAAAGTCTTGCCTGCCCTGAAGCATGAGCCTGTCTTTGTCACGTTATAAAGAGCCTGTATGTAGAATCCGTATGTAGATTCCGTATCGTATATAGACTCCGTATGTAGAATCTGTATACTTATCCGTAATCGCACAAAATCTCTCAAAAGGAAGAATCACACGATGGAACCCAACGATTTTGATCATCTGCTGCGTGTTGTCCTGCAGCAGGCAGCCTTGGTGAAAATACCCTATTCTCCTGCTATTGACCCCCATGTCAGAATCAATACCAGAGCCAAAAAGCGTTTTGGTTTGTGTATCTGTAAAGACGGCTGCTATACCATTGAACTTTCTGCCATGCTGTTGAATGCTCCAGAAAAATCCTGCTGTCAAACGCTGGCTCATGAGTTGATTCATACCTGCAGAGGCTGCAACAATCACGGTGACCTGTTCCGTTATTATGCCGCTGTGATGAACGAAGCTTACGGCTACCATATCAAGAGAACCAATTCTCCGCAGGAGCTGGGCATTACGATAGAATCTGCTGACGAGAAAAAAACCGCAGTTTATATTGTCAAATGTCTGACCTGCGGTAAAGAGTATTCTCGCCAGCGGCTTTGCGCTGTCATCTCTCACCCGTCACGATATCGCTGCCGCTGTGGCGGCAGACTCAAGCGGATCAGATAACGGCATCGCTTTCAGGAAAAAAACGACCGTTTTCCTGAAAGCCGGAACAACCTGTTGACCGTTTACCGGAAAGAAGTCCTTAATAACCATGATGTGTACGATAAGCCGTTAAAAGCCGGCGATGAAATGCCGGAAACCGGTGTGAATGAAGGAGCCGATATAATGAATGAACGAATCCGTCTGATCTGTCCTGTCTGCGGCAGCCCTCTTTTGAGCGAAGACAAAAGCTATGTATGTTCGCAGCGCCACCGCTTTGACAGGGCAAGACAAGGATA
>Ga0256405_10002139_pt1 | contig 47681 bp, 24 predicted proteins | sample RumenRJG_02DNA_FD_189096 | JGI IMG/M metagenome (GOLD analysis project Ga0256405, IMG submission 189096) | Bovine rumen microbial communities from Lethbridge, Alberta, Canada - RJG_02 | ecosystem: Host-associated > Mammals > Digestive system > Stomach > Rumen | place: Canada: Alberta...
CTGCATATCTTTTCTTAGCTAATGATCTCTTGACGCTAAACAAGCGACAGCTTCTTTGCTATCGCTTGTTCCATTCTTCTTTTCTGTTTTAATTCGGATTTACCCCAACTATTGACAAAGAGCCAAAACAAATTACCAATAAGTGAGTGAGCGTCAGCGAACGAGAGCGGATTAGAGAGCGGAGGCACTCCGCCGGTCACGCACCCGGACGCCTGCGGAACTGAAGTTGTGAATTTGTATGAAGTGAGTGAGCGTCAGCGAACGAGGGCAGACTCGTCCTGTGCGGTCACGCACCGACGGCGGAATGCGAAAAAGGCAGCGACGGTGCAGCACCTGATTGCAGCGGAATAGAAGTTGCAAATCCGCATTAAGTAACAGCGGAGGCACTCCGCCAAGGGGACGCCCTCTCTTGCAGGGCGTCCCCTCTCAAAAAACAGTCCACCGGACTGTTTTTTGATTCACCCCTTGCCGTGCGCCTGTCGTTGGAGCGTTTCGCTGCCTGCGGGCAGCGAGTCAGTGGGGCTTTTGCGTAAAAGCCCCCCCGACACCCCCGAAAACGTTGATTGAAGAATCTTTGTAACATCAACACACAATATACATAGCAGGCACGGTGAAGCTGATGCGTGAATTGAACCTGCATTTTCAGATACAGCAGCCATAAGCAGCCCTTTAGGGGCTGCGACGGCGGTGTGCGAAAAAGGCAGCGACTAATCGTCGCTGCCCGTGCCGGACGCCTGCGGAATAGAAGTTGTGAATTTGTATGAAGTGAGTGAGCGTCAGCGAACGAGAGCGGACTCGTCCTGTGCGGTCACGCACCGGTCATGCACTCGTCCTGTGAGGCACTTTTCATTCTGAATGAAATGCTGTTGATCAATCCAGAAAATCTCTGAGCTTTTTGCTTCTGCTGGGGTGACGCAGCTTGCGAAGCGCTTTCGCTTCAATCTGGCGGATTCTCTCACGGGTAACATTGAACTTCTCGCCAACCTCTTCCAACGTTCTGGAACGGCCGTCCTCCAGTCCGAAACGCAGACGAAGCACACGCTCCTCTCTGGGAGTCAGGGTAGAAAGTACCTCTGAAAGCTGTTCCTTCAGCAAGGTGTGTGAAGCAGCATCCTGCGGAGCAGGCGCATCATCATCGGGTATGAAATCGCCGAGATGGCTGTCTTCTTCCTCACCGATAGGCGTTTCCAGCGAAACAGGTTCCTGCGCTACCCGCATAATCTCACGAACCTTGTCCGTCGGCATTCCGATTACCTCTGAAATCTCTTCAGCAGTAGGCTCATGACCTGTCTGGTGCAAAAGCTGACTGGAAACCTTCTTTACCTTGTTGATCGTTTCTACCATGTGTACGGGTATGCGAATCGTCCTTGCCTGATCGGCAATTGCTCTCGTAATTGCCTGACGGATCCACCATGTAGCATAGGTTGAGAACTTGAAGCCTTTTGTATAGTCAAACTTTTCTACCGCCTTGATCAGACCGAGATTTCCCTCCTGAATCAGATCCAGAAACTGCATACCTCTGCCGAGATACCGCTTGGCGATACTGACAACCAGTCGCAGGTTCGCCTCTGACAAACGCTTCTTGGCGGCCACGTCGCCGTTGGATATCCTAACAGCCAGTTCCAGTTCTTCTTCCGGCGTCAGCAGCGGCACTCTGCCGATCTCTTTGAGGTAAATTTTTACCGGATCATCAATGGTGATGCTCTCCGCAGCGGGCTCGCTGTCGTCTTCTTCCAGCACGTCGCCTTCTTCCGTAATGGAGGTCAGCGCCACGTCGTCCAGCATGATGTCGTCCATTGTTTCAACGATCTCTATACCCATCTGCTCCAGTGTATCATAGAATTTTTCAAGCTGTTCCGGATCAATATCCATTTCACCGATGGCGTCCAGTATCTCTTTATTCGTGATCTGTCCCTTTTGTTTTCCCATTTCCATCAGGTCTTTCAGCACTGTTTTTTTATCAGGTTGTGTTCCAAGCATTGATCATACCTCCAATGATTTCTTGTTCCTTTGCTTTTGAAAAAAATATATATATAACAGGTTGCAGTCTGAGCCGCTTCCTGTATAACCGACTACTGCTTTTTATCTCTGAGTTTTCTCAACTGTTCCATCATCGTTTCGGCATCAGCAGAAGCAATCTGTTCCGGCGTCAGCTTGTCGGCTTCTTCCTGCAGGATACCGATATAATCCTTTGCCGCCGCTCTGGGGTCTTCTTCACGGGGATGCGTTGTCAGAATGCGTGACAGTCTGTTCAGCTCCATGTCGGTAAATGAATCCGAAACGTCTGTCAGTGAAAAATCGTACCCACGGGATTCTCGTTCCTTCAGAATGTCAAACACCCGTCTGTGAAAATCCGTAACCAGCAATTTGCTGTCCACCTTTTTGAAAAGCTCAGACGCTATATCAGGATTGGTAAACAGCAGGGCGATCAGTGCTTCTTCTGTGCTTGCCGTCCGAAGATTATAACTCTCCGCCGCAAAACCTGCCTCCGGTGCAGCGGTCAGGGTTCGTCTGATTTCTCTTTGTTCGTTTTTGGCAGCCTGTTTTTGCTGATACCGCAGGTTCTTGTCTACCTGCTGGCGAATCGCCGCCTTTTCTACCCCCAGTTCTTCAGAGAGTGATGAGATATAAACATCTCGCTCGATACTGTTATCCAGTCCGGCAACAAGACGGCACGCCTCTGTCAGAAAATCCACTCGCTGACGCGTAATCTCCAGATTATATCTTCCCCGCAGCTTTTGCAGGCGATAATCCATATCATTGCCGCTTTTTTCAAGCAGCATACGAAATCTTCCCGGACCCTGATCACCGTGAGATTTCATAAACTCATCCGGATCCTTTCCGTCAGGCACGGTCAGCACCCTGATATTCAGTCCCAACGGACGCATGATCTCTATGGCTCTCGCCGTTGCCTGCTGTCCGGCGTTATCGGCATCATAGCAGATCACTACTTCATCACAGTATCGTTTGATGATCAGTGCCTGTTCTCTGGTCAGCGCCGTTCCCAGCGTTGCCACGGCGTTTTCAAAGCCTGCCTGATGCAGTGCGACAACGTCCATATAGCCCTCTACCAGAATCAACTGTCCGTGCGCCTGGTTTTTGGCAAACTGCAGTGCAAAAAGATTTCTGCTCTTGCTGAACACAGGCGTATCAGAGGTATTCAGGTATTTGGGCTTGATATCTGACATGATCCTTCCTCCAAAACCGATTACCCTTTTTTGCAGGTCTATGATCGGAAACATCACTCTGTCGGTAAAGCGGTCATACGCATGACCCTTCTGTGACCGGTTGGCAAGATTTGCCTGTACCAGCTCGGTTTCCGAGAAGCCCTTTCCTTTCATATAATTGACAAGCGCAAAACGGGATTTCGGTGAATAACCAAGCCCGAAATGAGTAATGGTCTTCGGCAAAAGCTGCCGTTTCAGAAGATAATCCAGCGCTTCCTTCCCGTCGGGAGTATAAAGCTGACGAACATAAAACTTTGCCGCCTCACGATTGGCTTCGAAAATCCGCTGCCGCAGGTTAGACGCAGCTCTGTCTTCTCCGTCCTCCGGCACTGTCATACCTGCCTTCTGTGCCAGCCACTTGACAGCGTCCACATAGTCCAGATTCTCTATTTTGCGGACAAACTGTATAACGTCTCCGCCTTCGTGACAGCCAAAGCAATGATATACACCCAACTCCGGTGACACGCTGAAAGAGGGGGTTTTTTCACCGTGAAAGGGACACAGCCCCATCAGTCCTCTCCCTGATTTTTTCAGCTTGACATACTGACCGATCACATCGGCAATATTCAGCCTGCTTTTCAGTTCTTGCTTGAATTCCTCGGTTATTGCCATTCCATTCTCCTTTTTTTGCGGTTTTATAATATAACCAATCACCGATGTTCCCCGAGTCTCGCCTGCCGGGTGCGTGACCGCACCGGACGAATATGTTCCGGTAACGATCTCTACATAGTCGCTTAATATGCTTCAAAAACGAAATCGACAGCGGAGGCACTCCGCCGGTGCTTCTGCTTCGCAGAGGTGTCCACTGGACACCGGCACCCTCTTAGGCGGCGGGGGACATTCGGACTTTCAGTGGGGGTTATAATCCCCCACTGAAACCCCGAGGAGCTAAAGCTCCTGCGGTGAGGTTGGATCAATGCAGCCGATGTTAAGCGAGCTTACATCGGGCTTTGCTCCGAGTTAAACATAAATCATAATCTTATCGTTTAGCACGCCGCCTTATGACAAGGTGATATCACAAACTTTTTATTGAGCCTGTATCTGATATTCTTATATGCATCAGGCAACAATGCGAATAAAAATTCAGCTATTGACAATGATTGCCCGTCCGCTCTTGCAGAACTGCTGCCGCTTTTTGAAACGGTCCGGACAAATATTTTGATGTTTCATCAATCCAGAATCTATTTATTCAGACATATACCATTCCTGATACAAAACTCGGTTTAGCCAATTCGGTTTGTATCTATACGAAATTGCCAATATCTGAAAACAGACACTCTTAGTAACTTCCCCGTAAACTCCGGGATATCCGGATCATTCATCGTTCGTTTCTTTCTTTTCCCGCTCTTCCCGTTTTTTTCGTCTCTGCTCACGATTGTTTTTTTCAGACTCAAATATTTCAACTGCCGCATCGGTCAGCCCGTCCGGCCAAACCTTGCCGGATTGTATCACCTTTGCCCACGGGCAAAGCTTTTCATAGTCATCGTCGAAAACGATCGTATACGGCGGTCCGCATCGGTCATCAACCGCCATATACAGATGCCGTCCTTCATACATGATCTTGCAGGCGTCTCCTTCGCTCATTTTTTTATCAAGCGCATCGTACTGCTCTTTTGTCAGCTCGTACAGATTATACGACTGGATTCCGCCATACTCGCCGAAATAGCGTCCCATTTCTTCGTCATAACAGGCTTTCCAGCCGTTTCCTATTTTAAAAGTCATAAAGATTTCCTCCACAAACGAGAATTGAGTGATCTGAAAGCCCGCAACTCTTCCTGACAGTCAAGTCAAGAAGATGGACTGTACAACAAACTGCGATTTACCAACCTTATAATAGTTGTTTCATATAGTCTGCATTCTTCCGTTCATACGGTACTGAGATATAGTCCTTCATTTAGTGTTACAAGCAACATACAGCCAGACACGAAACCTTATGACATAGCTATATCACAAACTATTTCTTGAATCATTATCTTATAGTCTCAGCACGAAACCGTATAACACAGCCCTGTCAGAAAGTATTGGCATACAACATCTGACAGGCTCGTCAAAAAGCCTGAACAGCAGGGCTTACGTCCATGCGTCGGGAACATACAGCGCCTTGAATTTTTCGGTAGCATAGTGGTCTGTCATACCGGAAATATAGTCACAGACTGCTCTTTGACTGCCCTCCTGCTCTGCCACAGCCTGCAGTTCCGGCGGCAGCAGCTCCAAATGCTTCGTAAAATATGTAAACAACATTTCAATAAGCGTCGGCACCTTTTTTTCTTCATGTTTCGCATGATCATTACAGTACACGTTCTCAAACATAAACCGATGCAGTCTGTCAAAAACCTCCTGTACCTCCGGCGCCATTTTCAGTTGACTGCCCTGCGTATGATCTATCACAGAGCTTACCATCGTATTGATACGGGAGCTGGTCGTTTCTCCCAACACCCGGGTAATTTCCCGGGGGATATCCTGCGGACTCATTACTCCTGCACGGATCGCATCGTCAATATCATGATTCATATAGGCAATTCTGTCCGCTATCCTGACAATTCTGCCTTCCATGGTATCCGCCTGCTGTCCTTTGGTATGGCACAGAATGCCGTTTCGTGTTTCGTAACACAGGTTCAGTCCCTGACCTTCTTTCTCCAGCACGTCCACCACCCGCAGGCTTTGTTCATAGTGCCGGAACCCACCCTCCATCAGATCGTTCAGTGCTCTTTCTCCTGCATGACCAAAGGGAGTGTGTCCCAGATCGTGTCCCAGAGAAATGGCTTCTGTCAGATCCTCGTTCAGACGCAAGGCTCTGGCAATGGTTCGGGCAATTTGCGCTACTTCTAAGGTATGGGTCAGCCGTGTGCGGTAATGATCTCCTTCCGGCGATAAAAACACCTGCGTCTTATGCTTCAGCCTTCGGAAAGCTTTGCAGTGAACGATTCTGTCCCTGTCACGCTGAAATGCCGTTCTTAATCGGCAGGGTTCTTCCTGACGGTTTCTGCCGGCACTGTTCGCCGACAAAGCGGCATAAGGCGACAGCATCTCCTGCTCTGTTTGTTCAATCCGTTCCCGAATCGTCATCAGACTCACCTCCGCTTTACCTTATACTTTATATATACGCAGCAAAAAACGCATTACCTTTATTTATATGAAAATAAATTGCAAAAAATAACCGGAATTTCTTAAAAATATCTCTATTGGCTGTTATGACTGTTTTTTAGCAAAAAATCCGGTATCCGTTACGTCTGTTGTAACGCTTCCGCAGGTGATATCCGCAAGCTGCTTCTGAAACGCACCGAACGCTTCTTCTTTGATATGATACCGTATCCGGACGCTGTCTGTAAAAACTGTATCGTCAATCACCCCTCCGCAGGAAGGAATCAGCCCCGACAGCCTGCCGTACTGATTATAGTCGCACAACAGTTCTCCTATGGCACAGCTCTCCATGGTAACGATGGTGCCTGCCTCCAGCGCCATTCTGGCGCCTTTGGTATAAGCTCTGACCAGTCCGCCTGTCCCCAGCAGAATGCCGCCGAAGTATCTTGTCACAACCACCACAACATCGGTGACTCCTGATTTGACAATCACATCAAGTGTTGGCACACCTGCTGTACCGTGGGGTTCGCCGTCGTCACTGTAACGCTTCAGTTGTCCGTCCCTGAGCACATAGGCATATACGTTATGCGTAGCGTCCCAGTATTCCCGACGCTTGTCGTTGATAAAATCCAGTGCCTCCTGTTCAGTTGTAACAGGCTTCACAAACCCGATAAACCGTGAACGCTGTTCGATAAATTCTGCCGAGGCTTCTTTGGCAACCGTCTGATAGCTTTGCATGCCGCCTTCCTCCTTTATCTGCATCAATAAGGAAAAGGGACGACACAGTCCATAGCTGTGCCGTCCCTGATCGGATTACTCCGATAATTACTTACCCATACCGTAGCGCTTTTTGAACTTGTCAACACGACCGCCGGTGTCAACTAACTTCTGTCTGCCTGTGAAGAACGGGTGACACTTAGAGCAGATTTCAACACGGATATTGCTCTTAGTAGAACCGGTTTCAATAACATTACCGCAAGCACAAGTGATGGTTGTCTGCTGATAGTTAGGATGAATGTTCTCCTTCATTATCTCTCACCTCTTTCGTTTCTCCATAGATAACATACGAATTATAACATACCATCTCGAAAATTGCAAGGATTTTTTTAGATTTTTCTTGTAAAGTTTCCGTTATCGGACAAAGTGTTTGTTTTCACCGCTATTTCTCATCTTTTCTATTTGATCTGTACATTTTCAATCCCATATTCCAGCATCAGGTTGATAATCTCGTTTCTGGAATAATTACTTTCTTTTGAAATTCTGTCCAATTCGTCCAGAACCTCCTGACGAATACGAAGTGATATGATTTTTGTACCATCGTCACCTCGTTTTTTAATAATCAGCGGCTTGTCATTCATAAAATACTCCCCCATCTTTTTGTATCTATTTTATGTTGACAGAAGAATAAATAGTATGCTACAATACAGATACTATATAGTATTTATTTGTAATACATCTATATATCATTTTATATCTTTGAGGAGGATTTTTATGAAAGGTAAGTTAATGAAAAAAATCTGTACAATATCATTATCAGCCCTGATGCTCGCCGCCCCAATGCTCACAGATACAGGAATAATTGTTTCAGCAAGTCTTCCGGTTTATGCCGCAACAGCAGAAACACCTGCAAGCAGTTTTAAGTATTCTGTCAATAAAGACAGTACGGTTACGATTACAGGATATACCGGTTCTGAAACCGATATTATTATTCCGGGTAGAATTGAAGGGAAAAAGGTAACATCAATTGGCAATCGTTCGTTTTATGAAAAAAAATCACTAACAGGTGTTACTATACCAGATAGTGTGACATCAATTGGAAATTTTGCCTTTACAAACTGTACAAACATGACAAGTGTTACAATACCAAACAGTGTGATATCAATTGGAGAATATGCTTTTCAGAATTCCGCTCTAACAAGCGTCACCATTCCAAACAGTGTGACTTCTATCGAGAAGCAAGTCTTTTATGAATGTCGAAAACTATCAAAAGTTATGATCGGTGACGGTGTGAAATCAATCGGAAGCAGCGCTTTTGAATCTTGCGTCGGTTTGACAAATCTGACACTTGGCAATAATATTCAGCTCATCGGCACTGATGCCTTCTACGGCTGTGAAAAACTAAAAAGTGTTACCATTCCGGCAAGCACAAAAGAAATAGGATACAGAGCGTTTTCTTCTTGTGAAAGTATGACATCAGCATATATTGAAAATGGCACGATTGGAGCATCTGCTTTTTCTGAATGTAGCGATCTGGCAAGCGTTACTATGGGAAACGGGGTTAAAACAATAGGAAACAACGCATTTTCTAATTGTTATGAATTAAAAAAGATTCGCGGCAACAAAGGCAGTTTCGCAGAAACCTATGCAAATAATAATCATTACAAATTTGTTGCGGTTGAATTTGCCAATCAGAGCACACTTTCCACAGATTTTCTGCGGTTTGGAAAGCAGGTTGCTATCAACTGCAAAGCAACATTAGGTACATTGCCCTATACATATGCTGTTTATTACAGAAAAGTAGGAGAATCCGCTTGGTCAATCCTGCAGGGCTATAAAGCAGTTGATACAGTAATGTTCAAACCGAAAGAAGCTGCTCCTTACGAAATAAGAGTAAATGCCAAGGATAAAAATGATAAGGTTATCAGAAAGGATTTCACACTGAGTGTTATGGCAAACCTCTCAAAACTCGGTGCCGAAAGTATCAATCTGGGAGATAAGGTTAAGGTTCGTTGCTTTGCAAAAGGCGGTGCAGGCGACTATCAATATGCTGTTTACTACAAAAAGTCAACCTCGTCCCACTGGTCAAAGATTCGTGACTATGGCACAAACAATATCATTATGCTAACACCTAAAGCCGCTGTCAGATATGATGTCCGTGTTGACATCAAAGACAAGAGCGGTAATGTGGTTAGCAAGACTCTCACACTCACCGTAACAAAATAACACCGTACTTTTATACAAGCACAGCCGTCCGGATTCGGGCGGCTGTTTTTGACTGGTTTGTTCAATGCTTTTCTCTTCCCTTGCAAGATGACGCAATCTATATTATAATAACAGTAGTCAAGAAGTAAAGAAAAGAGGAATATCACATGGCTTTTACAAAATACTCCCTCATCTTTTCGGGTATACTTTATCTGAAAGTGTGTTGACGAATTACTTTAACATTTGCTATAATACTCACATAAGCTGATATATGAATTGTATGATGGCACAATGATGCCATTCAGGACTTTGAAAGACTGTTGAAAGGTGACTTATGACACGATGAAACAAATTGTATGTGAAATGTGCGGGAACAACAATCTCCTGAAACAAGACGGTATGTATGTTTGCTTGTATTGTGGTACAAAATACACGGTCGAAGAAGCAAAGAAGTTGATGATAGAGGGGACTGTTAATGTACAAGGTACGGTTCAGATCGACAATCGTTCCTTTGTAGAAAAATATCTTGCCAATGCAAGGAGAGCCAGAGATAAACAGGATTGGGAAGAAGTCGAAAAATATTATAATTTAGTCGAGCAGAATGAACCCAATAACATTGAAGCTGTTTTTTACAGTGCCTTTGGCAAAACGAAAATGGCTATGATAGACAAGGATATTTTCAGGAGAGAGCAAATCTGCGGTGTATTGTGCAGAAGCATTTCCGTGATTGATGATTATTATGATACTGACAAGTCTTCTGAGAATCAAAGCTTGATTATTCAGATGCACTGTGATTTGATGAATATGTATCAATCAGATTTTGTTTTTAACCAAAAAGTCAATGCACATGGGATAGCTTTATCCAATGACAAGAACTTAACCTATTATCAGTTTGCCTTGATAGCAAACGGATTCATAGAAAGTCTTGAAAACATCATCAAAAAGGATAATCAGCCTGTGTATTGGAGACTTATCTTTGAGCAGGAAAGGTATCTTATCACCAATGAGGGCATCAGCTACGAAGATAAAGCTCTTCACAGAGAGAGGGCTGTCTATTATGAGGAACAAATCAAACAGATGAATCCCTCTTTCCAGGGAAATTTACCACCACTGGAAGGTGGCTGCTACGTCGCCACTTGTGTGTACGGCTCGTATGACTGCCCGCCGGTGTGGACCCTTCGCCGCTATCGTGACTACACCTTAGCCAAAACATGGTATGGTCGTGCGTTCATCCGTACCTATTATGCCATCAGCCCGACTCTTGTCAGATGGTTTGGCAAAACAAAGTGGTTCAGGAATACGTGGAAACCCAGACTCGACCGCATGGTAAAACGCCTGAATGACGAAGGCGTGGAGGATACACCCTATCATGACAGGCAGTGGTAAATCACCCTTTTTGCACCACAGCAGCAAAATGCCCTTATCAGCACAGTTATCTGTAACAGGATAGCTGTGCCTTTTTTATTCTCTCTTGCAAGAAGGCGAGAAATATACTATAATGGTAGCACAACTCAGTGAGAAGGAAAGAGGTTGTTGGGTATGGCATATACAAAACGAGGCTATACGACCGTAGCGATCACCAAAAAAGCAGAGGCTTCCGTTATTGCGGGTCACCCGTGGGTATTTGACGGCGAGCTGACGGACACAGACGGTACGCTGACAGACGGCGGTTTGGTGGACGTGCTGTCGCACAAGGGCAGCTATCTCGGTACGGGCTTCTACAATAGCCACAGCAAAATCAAGATACGGCTCATCAGCCGTAATGCGAATGACCGCTTTGATGAGGCATTCTTTGAGCGCCGCCTGCGCTATGCGTGGGATTACCGCAAAACAGTCATGGGGGACGATCTGAACTGCTGCCGCATTATCTTTGGCGAGGCAGATACTTTTCCCGGACTGACTGTCGATAAATTCAACGATATTCTGGTAACGCAGACTTTGTCGCTGGGGATTGAGATGCGAAAGGATATTATTTTTCCGCTGCTGTTCCGCATACTCAACGAGGACGGTCAGAACATCAAAGCCATTTATGAAAGAAATGACGTTGCCATCCGAGAATTGGAAGGGATGACACAGAATAAAGGGTACTATCCCCTGACAGACGCTTCTGTGCCGGCAACTAACACAACTATTATCACCGAAAACGGCATTAAGTACCATGTGGACTACGAAAACGGTCAAAAAACAGGTTTCTTTCTCGACCAGAAATATAACCGCCTTGCGGTGTCAAAGCTGGCAAAGGGCAAAAGAGTTCTCGATTGCTTTACGCATACCGGTTCTTTTGCGCTGAATGCCGCTGCGGGCGGCGCCGAACACGTCTGCGCCGTTGATATTTCGGAGGACGCTGTTAATATGGCAAAAAGCAATGCACAGCTTAACGGACTGGAGGATAAAATGTCCTTTCGGTGCGCCGATGTGTTCGATTTGCTGCCGCAGCTATCCAAAAGTGAAGGCTTTGATTTCATCATTCTGGATCCCCCTGCCTTTACAAAATCAAGAGCAACCGTTCAAAACGCTGCAAAAGGCTATAAAGAGATCAATCTGCGTGCTATGAAGCTGTTGCCCAGAGGCGGTTATCTTGCCACCTGTTCCTGCTCCCATTTCATGAAAGACGACCTTTTCCGCTCTATGCTGAACAGTGCCGCTCATGACGCACACGTTTCTCTGCGGCAGATTGAAGCCCGTCAACAGGGTCCCGATCATCCGATTCTCTGGAACGTTCCCGAAACCGATTACTTGAAATTCTATCTGTTTCAGGTTGTATAACCAATCACCGATGTCCCCCGGGTCTCGCCTGCCGGGTGCGGCAGCGTGACGCTGCACCCGTGTCCGCCTTTGGGGTAGTTTTCTGCCTGCGATAGTCACATTAACGGCGGGTTCAGAGTTTTGCAGAGAGTCTGGTACGCGGACTGAGCTTTTTGGTTGTAGAAATCAAGGGAGCGTTAGCGGACGTCCCTGCGAATCGTCCAGTGCGGTCACGCACCGGAGGCACTCCGCCGGTGCTTCTGCTTCGCAGAGGTGTCCACTGGACACCCGCACCCTCTTAGGCGGCGGGTGCCATTCGGACTTTCAGTGGGGGGTTATAATCCCCCACTGAAACCCCGTGGAGCTAAGCTCCTGCGGTGAGGTTGGATCAATGCAGCCGATGTTAAGCGAGCTTACATCGGGCTTTGCTCCGAGTTAAAAACTTTGTAAGCGGCTTCCGTGTCTTCACGCTGATCGTCCGGCTTGTCTGTTCCGGCTCATCAAAGCAGCAAGCCGATTGCGAGCCTTGTAGGACACAATTATCTGTTATATTACTTACGAATTTCTAATACTGTTATCATATAAATAGAAGAGCCTGACTAAGCATTTCGACAGCCGATGCAAAGGCTGCGCCTTCCACTTCTATGCTTAGCAGTTGGTTGTATCCTTTATCAAGCTTTGTTTTCCGGAGTATCGGTGGCTTTGCCCTGCCTTTCATTGCTTCATGTGAAAATGTCCGTTACTGATTTGAGAATCGTATGAGCCCCGACGCTATGTCGGGGTTTTCTGTTAAAAAAGGCACACTCCCGACCATATCGGTTCAGGAGTGTGCCTGCTTGTTATTGCATTTTACCTGTCAGCATCTCGGAATCATTATGTAGCCGTTACCGTAAAGTCCTTGTTTTCTACCGTACCGACAGAATCCTTGACCTTTACACGAAGTGTATACTTGCCTTTGTCAGACAATGTAATACTTCTGGTGGCAGATGTACCATAGGCGCTTGCCAGCGTATAGGCGCTCTTGCCCGGCTTCATGTAATACACACAATATTCGTAGGATCCTACACCGCCGCTGCCTGCACAGTTGACAGTTACAGCTTTTCCGGCTGCTACAGAGGTTGTGTTGACACTGGATTTGTTAAACAGCTCTACCCTTGTGACAACCGTATAGAAATCCTTGTTAATGATTTTGCCGCCTGCATCCTTAACTTTTACTCTGAAATAAAACTTGCCGGAAGCTGTTGGCTTAAAGGTAACTGACGTTGTAGAGGAATAATCCTTGATTTTTGAAAAATTCGTCTGATTCTGCGGTCTGTACCAGTATGCATACTGATACGATGACGAACCGCCCGATGCCACGCCTTTCAGTGTGATCGTCTGACCGAGTGTAATGGAAGACGATGAAATCGTGGACTGGTTTACCATTGTCGTATTCACATTCAGGTCAAAGTATTTTTTCTGAACGGCAGTTCCTGCGTCCTTGACCTTGATGCAGATATTATACTTTGTGGCAACCGTCGGTTTGAGCGTAGCGGTTGTGGACAAGGAATAATCCTTGATGGTATGCCATGTATTGGTGCTTGCCTTTTTATAGTAGTAAGCATAGGTATAAGGCGTTGCTCCTCCGCTGCCGGAACCGTTCAGGGTAATGGAATCGCCCAGATTGATGCTGGTAGCAGAAACACTGGACTTGTTCACCAGATTGGACGCAATCACCTTCACGTTCAGATACTGCTTAGAAATATCTCCTGCCTTTGTTTTGCATTTGACACAGAACTGATAAGTGCCTGCTGCTGCCGGATGATAATTGGCAGTGGTTTCTGAACCGTAGCTTTTAATCGTCTTCCATGCTGAAGAAGAAGGCGGCATGACTAAGAATGCATACTGCAGAGGTCTTGCACCGCCCGTTGCCGATGTGGACAGTGTAATGGTACCGCCGACGGCAGGCTTTTCCGGTGAAGCGCTTGCCTTGAAGCTAAGAGGATTGCTTGCCGTAATGGAAGCGGTCTGTGAAGAAGTAAGACCATTGGCGTCTACAGCGCTTACCTTTACGCTGTACATCTTGGCGGCTGTGGGCTTGAAATAGCACGAAGCATTAGACGAGTTTGACGCAAGTGTTACCCAGTTTGAGCTGCCATATTCAGTATAAGCGAAGGAATATTTGATCGGTGCCGTACCTCCGCTGATCAGAGCCGTCATCTTAATGGTATCGCCTACAGTCGGATATGCGTTGGACGCTTTGGCGGTTACCTTGATATACTTTGTCGAATCACCGCCGCCGTTAACGATATTAAAATAGAGTTTGACATTCTGAAGCTCATAATAACCCTTACCATGAATCGTGACGGACGCTCTGCCGACGTTGACGTTATTGGCATACTCCACCGTATAGTCTTTCCCTTTAATAAGCAGCGTACCGGATGAATCTTTTACAGTGACATCGGGACAGATTGCACTGCCGGTATAAATCTGATCGGGAATATCCGAAAACTTGCAGTCTCCCAAAGATTTACCGGTGGCGATCACCTTGCAGGCAACGGAATATAAGCTGGAATTAGCGTATGTAATCCTCATCGTACATTCGCCCGGACTGATAGCCATAATTGTTTGATCTTGTGCGCTGTAACGGAACACACTGGTGTCCGAAAGGGATACTGTTGCATTATCAGGTGAAATATTGACCGATACAGTGGGGTACAGCTTATTGGTCACCCTGGTATAGACGGGTATGGCACCTCCGCAGAGAATGCTTGCATTGTACGGATAGGGCGCCGCCATATTTGACAGAATGTCAAGTTTTGTTTCAATCTCCTGATTGATGCTGACCGTCGTCTGGGCAAGCACCGTATCCGCTACCGGGGTGGGGTTTTTGGTAGAGACCAGTACACACACAAACTTATAGCCGTTGACCGAAATAATGCCGATACCGGCTGACTTATAATTGCTGTTCAGTATCAGGCTGTTGGAGATAGCATTCTGCTGAAAGTCATTCAGCACTGCCAGCATACTGCGAACGTCATAACCGATAATCTGTCCGCCGTCGGAAGCTCCCTTGATATATTCCGTACCGTTCTTTCCGTTAGGAGAGTAAGAGGAAGCATACAGTGAAAGCTCTGCCGCTCTGATCATTGCGCCCTCCAGATAGGCTGTATCCATCGCCAGTGCGTTCTTTCCGTTCTCGGCACGGTATGAATTGATCATATCCAGAAAGCTCTTCGCCTCCGCATAGCGTCTTGTAACAGACAGAATCTTTACGTTAATCGTCGTTGTGGCTGCGTTCGCAGTGACACCTCCTGCTGCTGACATACCAAAGATAAGCAGCAAGGTCAGTAATATACTGATAATCCGATGTGTTCTCGTTTTTGTTTTCGTGTTCATCTTAACACACTCCTTTCCTACTTTATATTTTATCACAACAATTCTGCTTTTTCAATATTTTAGCTACTAAATTTATACATTTTATGGAATTATTGTGACTTCCGACAGTTTTTCCCGCTCTTTTTTCTCTTTTATCTCTATAACCAATCACCGATGTCCCCCGCCTCTTAGGCGGCGGGTGCCATTCGGACTTTCAGTGGGGGTTATAATCCCCCACTGAAACCCCGAGGAGCTAAAGCTCCTGCGGTGAGGTTGCCTCGTCGCAGCCGATGTTAAGCGAGCTTACATCGGGCTTTGCTCCGAGTTAAATCATTTCCTTGAAAAAGCCGGTTATCGGCGGTTGCGTTTTAGCTCTGTTTCGGCTCTCACTGTTTCTGCAATTCTCAGGCGCCGATACCCGACTCATGCTTTTCTCTCGGCATACACGACTTTCAGAGCCGATCCGGCATTCCGGGCTTTTCAAGATAAAAATCTGCTGTTCATAAAACAGGACGGTACAGTTTGAACCGTACCGTCCTGAATGAGCCTGTTCACTCAGTTTCGATTGTTTATTTCGTTACCTTGATCGTGAAGTCTTTGTTGATAACCTTATTAGCAGCGTCCTTCACCTTCACACGGATATTATAGGTAGTTGCCGCAGCAGGAGTTACCGTCATAGTTGCGGTTAAAGCAAAATCTCTGATCTTCGTGTAGCTGGTTGAAGAAGCTTTCTTGTAATAGGCTGCATACTTGTAAGGAGATGTGCCGCCGGTTGCCTTGCCTGTGATCGTTATCTTTCTGCCCAGTTTAATGCTGATGGCAGATACGGTAGAAGTATTGGCAAGACCCGCAGCCGTTACCTTTACTTTAAAGTCTTTGTTGACAACCTTATTGGAAGCGTCCTTTACCTTCACACGGATATCATAGGTGGTTGCCGCAGCAGGAGTTACCGTCATGGTTGCGGTTTTGCCGTAATCTCTGATCTTCGTGTAGCTGGTTGAAGAAGCCTTCTTGTAATAGGCTGCATACTTGTAAGGAGATGTACCGCCGGTTGCCTTGCCTGTGATCGTTACCTTGCTGCCCAGTTTAATGCTGGTGGCAGATACGGTAGAAGTATTGGCAAGAGCGCCTGCAGTAGCCTTGACAGTGATATCCTTATTGACAACTGCATTCTTAGCGTCCTTTACCTTCACACGCAGAACATAGGTTGCTGCTGTTGTAGGCTTAAAGGTCATTGTAGCCGTCTTGCTATAATCTCTGATCTTTGTAAAGCTGCTGGTGGTAGACTTTCTGTAATAAGCTGCGTAGTAATAAGGCGTTGTACCGCCGGTTGCTGCACCGGTGATGGTAATCGTGCTGCCTGCAGCCACGCTTGTTGCGCTGACTTTTGAGGTATTCTTCAGGGCGGTGGTAACAGCGCCGGTCACTGTCAGGTTAAAGTCAGTCGTCTTGACAGTGCCCTTAGCGTCCTTAACCTTGACACGGATATCATATACGGTAGCGGCAGCAGGCTTGATGGTAACAGTCTTGTTTGTGCTGTAAGCCTGAGCTGTGGTATATTTTGTAGAAGTGCTCTTCTTGTAATAAACGCCATACTGGTAAGGTGTTGTACCGCCGGTTGCAGCACAGGTAACGGTAATACTATTGCCCAGCGCTATCTTGGTAGCAGAAAGCTTGGAAGTATTGCTCAGAGCAGTTGTAGTACCCGTAACCTGAAGGGTAAATGTCTTTTCCTTAACAGTATTGCTGCTGTCCTTAACTTTAATTTTGATGTTATAGGCAGTTGCAGCAGCAGGAGTAAAGGTTGCGGTTGATGCGGTGCTGTAAGCCTTCAGAGTGCTGTAGCTGGAAGCACTGCTCTTCTTGACAAAGTAAGCATACTGATAGGGAGTGGTGCCACCTGTAGCTGCGCCTGTCAGCGTGACACTCTTACCCAATGTAATGCTTGTTGCGGAAATCTTGGAATTATTGACGAGTGTTACAGGAACATCCTCACCCTCGGCAGTAAAGGTTTTTGATACTGTTGCAGAAGCGCCCTTAGCGTCTGTAATCACACACTTGATTGTGTGCTGTTTTGCAGTGGCGGGTGTCCATGAATAGGTTGCAGTTGCCGAAGCTGCCTGAACCAGTGAGCCGTCTACATAGAAGGCGTACTTATAGGGAGCTGTTCCGCCCATGCCGATACCCTTCAGTGTCAGCTTTGTGGTAGTAAGCTGAGGAGCAGATCTGTCTGCACCGAAGTTAACCTGCAGAGGTGTTGTAGGATCGGGATCGGGATCAGGATCGGGATCGGGATCAGGGGTCGATCCTGCCTTACCTACTGATGCCAGAGCAACCGTAATCTTATCAGCGTCAGACTTTTCTCCGGAGGTGGAATCGTCCTTTGTATAAGGCTCTGTAGCATTATCCAGCATAACCGTATCATGAGGCAGACAGCCGATACCGCTTTCGCCGTAGGTAGCAACTGCCATCAGACCGATACCCTTGCTGGAAATATCAGAAGCAGATACGCCAAGATATTTCAGCGGCATGGTAATGATGCAGAAAGTATCCTGCTCAACGCTGTGACCTGTCGTCAGGAAATCTATCCATGATGCAGAAGAGCTTTCCAGATCAGAGGGCTTATATCCTTCATAACCGTTAGCCTTGATACCGTCCATCTTCGTTGCGAAGAAACCGTCCTCCCATGTTATGGAAGCGCCGGGAAGGGGCTTCTGATAGCCGGGAGAAACTGCGTTATCATAGTCGATCTTGCCGTTTGTTACAGGGAATACTGAGTAATTGTTGATTCCCTCTTTCGGGGAATACATGATAACCTTATCTACCTTAGTGTTGCCGCCGAATGTAATGTTGGTATTCCATACGGTACTCTGTGCGGCACTATTGGTGGAACCGTCCGTATAATTGCCGGACTTCAGATCGAACAGAAGCATCTGCGGAATGTCGGCGTCTGCGCCGTTAGGCTTGCCTCTGCCTGTCTGGGGTGCTTCCTGTGCAGGGTCAACAACGTCGATAACGTTGGTGTACTGGATACCGATATACATATTTTCGCTGTCCCATGCAGCATAAAGGGCATACATATCAAATTTGGGGGCTTCATGTGTACCTCTGAAAGCCGCAGGGTCGTCATTGGCAACGCCCTTTGCAATCAGTGTATCGGATGTAAAATCTTTGGCACTATTGATCGTCTTATTAGCGCCCACATTGCCGCCCGGGTTGGTTGCATACTTGCTGGAAGCAGGTTTTGCAGAAGAAGCTGTTGTCTTTACGGTATATTTCTTCTGATAAGTAAAGGTATATGTTTTCTTTGTTCCGTCTGTACCGGTAGCGGTTGTCACAACCGTTACGGTAGAATCGCCGATTTTGCCTTCGCCGATGGTAACGGATTTGGAACCGGTAAAGCTCTTGACAGGTCCGTTGTCAACGGCGTATGTACCGCTGGCTGCATTGCTGAGCGTCAGGGTAACGTTCATTGTTTCTGTTGAGAAAGATGTGCCGCTTGCCTTATCGGCAGTGACAGTCGGTACTTTCGGATCCGGAACAGGATTCGTGTAGGCTTTCCAACTGTGGCTTGCACCGAAAATCATGGAAGTGCCGCCAATGGACAGTCCGGGCTCCATATCCGCAGGATAGCGGTTGGTGGCAGAGCCTGTGCCGTCATTGAAGATAGCTCTTCCGTTTTCAAAGCCGGTTACGTCAAGTACATAATAGCCTGTGGCAGAATCCTTTGTCATAGCCTTGCCGGGCCAATCCGCCATCGACTTGGCAGATTCTCCGTCACCGGTATATACATAAGCATAGACATTGCTCCAGTTGTAGGAAGCGTTATCAAAATAGATGCGTACTGCCGCATTGTGATCCTTCTTGGTGTAAGTTCCCTTGGCAGTTGTGGAAGTGCCGTCCTTCTTGGTGCCGGTTACTGTAACAGTCACCGTACCGCCAACAGCAGTTTTGCTGCCGACAGTGATTGTCTTGCTGCCGCTGAAGGAACCGGAATCACCCTCGGAGGTGGTGTAAGAAGCGTTTGTGACGTTGGAAGCTGTCAGAGTAACGCTCATGGAATCCGTAAAGCTGCCGCTTGTAGGAGATACCGATACGCTGCCGTCGGGAGAAGGTGTTGAGCCGCCGTTATAGAATACGGCAATACCTGTGCTGCCGATGGTACCGGTCATAGTGGAGGAAGTAACCGTCCATGTGCCGCCGCCTACCTTGTCGGTATAAGTACCGGCAGGAACGATGCCGCCGCCGTTGGGAACGGTAACCTGTTTTCCGCCGCCGCCTGCATTGACGACAACTGCGCCGCCGCCTCGGCAGATAACGTAGCAGTTGTCACCGGTTGTCAGATATTCGCCCTTGCCAACCATGGCATTCTTGAACTTGTTGACTTCGGCTACCTGCTTGGATGTAAAGTGTGTGGAGCCCTTGACGCCATACATGATGCTTTCATGCTCTTTTGCAAAGGGTCTTGAAAGATACAGCGACTGAGAATTGGCTCTTGCCGCAAGAACCGCATAGGATCTGTCCATAATGTCCTCGCTCAGACCGTTTGTCCAGCCGTTGTTGCAGTAAGTGTCATGGCTTTCAGCCCAATAGACAAGATTCTTCGGATTAACGCCGCGGTTAGCCCACTTGCCGGTGTTAGTGGTAACAGAGCCGTCTCTGATAGAGCCGGTGATCTCACCGCAGTAGTTATCGTCTGTTACGTTGATATACTTGGTATATTCTACCATCAGAGCGTCTCCGCCGGAATTGATGGGTCCGTCAAGGATTTCACCATAGTTATACAGACCGGACGCCGTAACTGCCGGCCAGAAATTACAGCTCTCGGAAGGAAGACCGATATGCTTGGCAGCGTCCCAGCGAATACCGTCAACACCGCAGTTTTTCAGGTCATTGATATAGTTGGCAACAACCTGCTGTACATAAGAATGTTCCGAATTCAGGTCAGGCATACCGATGTTGCAGTGCGTAACCTGCCAGCGGTTGCCCCAGTCTACATTTTTATCGTCCGTGTTATACTGTGTGTTGTGGAAATACTGATCCTGATTGAGGTCACTCTGAATCGTACTTTTTCTCTCACCTCTGGCATATCCCGCAAGGTGATTGGCAACAACGTCGACAATGACCTTGATGCCGTATTTTTCCGCCTCGCTGCACAGATTTTTCAAATCCTGAGCAGAACCGTTGTCGTTTCCGATAGAAAAGCCGAGGGGCTGATAAAGCCAGTACCATGTACCGGAAGCGTCGTGAGGCTGCACAGGGGAAACCTGTACACTGCCAAAGCCTGCTTCGGCGATCTCGGGCAGGGCAGCGGTAACGTCGCTGAGCTTCCAGTCGAAGCAGTGAAGGATATTGCCGTCACTGATACTGGCCGGAAGTCCGTAATCTCCTGCAGCACTGACCTCAGGCGCCACCACGGTTGATACCAGAGCACTGCCAAGACCTGTAAAGCTGGTTGCCAGGAGCGCAGCAGACAGCATTACGCCGACTATCTTGCTGCCGATACGAAAACGACTTCTGTTAGTTGTATTGTTCACTAATATCACTCTCCTTAATTCTCTAATAAAAACTGTTTTTTACCTGTAAAATGCCGCAGCATATCCCTTCTGCAGTGTGTGCCTCACTCCATTAAAAACACCCATCTGCCTATGCCGAGACCTTTTCTTTACATTATTGTAACATTTTATTCATGATTTTGTAAACCAATTATGATTCACTTTTTCGAAAATCTTCTTGCTTCTTGGTGTTAATTTTTTAAGAATTTTTTAATTTTTTGGAATGAATAACAATATTCTTCTCCCTGATTATTGCATTATAACGAATATATATCTATTCATTAAACATTTTACACAATCCGTCAACCGTTCATTTGGCAATATCTGACAGTTTTTTATTTTAGCAACTTGCACAAATTATTTCGTTCGACAGATAGAATTCCGCACATTTTGCCATGCATTTTTTTCACAAATTCACTTTTTTCTCTGTGCCTGATCTTACGGTTGTATGCTGTACCTGTATTTTTCGGTGATTTATTTTTTCTCCGGTCAAAAAAGCGGTTCTCATCCGGCGCCATACAGGTGCTTGTCATTTTCCGGTTTTTGTAGTACAATACACTAAACATGATCGAAGGAGTTTTAATGATATGAGAAAAACAAAAATCATCTGTACCCTCGGACCTGCAACCGAAGATAAAGCCGTTTTATGTGAACTCATCAAAAACGGAATGGACGTCGCCAGAATCAATATGTCCCATGGCACCTATGAAGAACATCAGAAAAAAATAGACGCCGTTAAAGAGCTTCGACAGAAGCTTGACAAGCCTGTGGCAATTCTGCTGGATACCAAGGGTCCCGAAATCCGCACAGGAAACTTTCCGGAAAAGGTTCTGCTGCAGGCAGGCGACCACTTCACACTCACTACTACAGAATGTGATGGCAGCAGCGAAGGCTGTTCCATTACATTCAAAGGGCTGCCTAAAGACGTGGAAATCGGAACAAGGATCCTGATTGATGACGGTCTGATCGAACTGAAGGTTCTGCACAAAACCGATACGGATATTGAATGTATTGTACTGAACGGAGGTCCGGTGTCATCGCACAAGGGCATTAATGTCCCCGGCGTTTTTCTGTCGCTGCCGTTCATGAGCGAACAGGATAAAGCTGATCTCCAATTCGGTGTGGAACAGGGCATTGACTTTGTCGCCGCCTCTTTTACCAGAAACGCCAATGACATTAACGAGATGAAAGCCATGCTGGACTCCTTCGGCGGAAGTGATATCCGCATTATTGCAAAGATCGAAAACAAAGACGGCGTTGACAACATTGATGAAATCCTGCGTGTTGCCGACGGCGTCATGGTGGCAAGAGGCGATCTCGGCGTTGAAATTCCGATTGCAGAGGTTCCCATTATTCAGAAAAGAATTATCCGCAAAACCCGCAATTCCGACAAGCCTGTTATCACAGCCACTCAGATGCTGGACTCCATGATCAAGAATCCACGACCCACAAGAGCCGAAACCACCGATGTTGCCAATGCCATTTATGACGGCACCAGCGTCATTATGCTCTCCGGTGAAACTGCCGCCGGCGCATTTCCGGTTGAGGCTGTAAAAACCATGGCTAACATCGCAGAAATTACCGAAGCACACATCAATTATATTGACCGCTTTAACAAGCTGGATATGCACGAACGCCCTGACGTCACCTCTGCCATTTCTCACGCTGCCTGCACCACTGCTCACGACCTCGGCGCTTCGGCTATTATCACTGTTTCAAAATCCGGCAAAACTTCCCGTATGCTCTCAAAGTACCGTCCTTCCTGCCCTATCATCAGCGGAACCCCCAGCGAACGTGTATGGCGGCAGACCAATATGTCCTGGGGTGTTGTTCCGATTATGGTGGAGGAAAAAAACAATACTGATGAACTGATTGATCACGTTATCAACGTCGCTCAGCAAAAAGGACTGCTCAGCAACGGCGACCTTGTGGTACTCACTGCCGGTGTTCCCCTTGGTGTTTCCGGTACAACCAACCTGATGAAAGTTCATCTTGTCGGCAATATTCTCTGCAGCGGCAACACGATTGTTAACGATCTGTCCTCTCACGGACATCTTTTCGTCGCCCATTCTGACGAGGAAGCTCTGGAAGGGTTTAATGAAGGCGAAATACTGGTCATTCACGAAACCAACAATGACCTGCTGCCGATTATGAAAAAAGCAGCCGGTATCATCACCGAGGTGGACGGTATCAATTCCCACGCCGCCATTGTCGGACTGGCACTGAACAAGCCTGTTATTGTCGGCGCACAAAACGCTACTCTCCTGCTGAAAACCGGTACCAACTGCAACATCTATGCCGGCAAAAGTGTTGTCACAACCGCTACCACAAAATTCTGATTGATTGTTAGTGCTGTCTTGCCTCTTTCGGATTTATTGTTTTGTGATCCCTTTGTATCAAACGCCCGACCTGACACTCCTGCGGATTGTCAGATCGGGCGTTTTCTGTGATCTCCCTCAGCACACTTTCAAAGCACGAAACAACAGCTTTTTTCCTGCCCTTGCGTCCTTTATACAGCTTTGCATATCTTTTTCAACACACCCTCTCCCCTTCTGACGATACATATACCATCAAAATCAGAACAGTTGATCCGTGGAGTCTGACAAACCGCCTGTCACAGCATATTGCTCCAAAACAACAAAGGCTGACGAATCGGTGATAGGTTCGTCAGCCTTTTGACAACAGTTATCCGCTGCTTTCAGAAAACTTACTCTTGTTCAGTTGTTTCTTCGGGAATATTAAAATATGCATTCATGATTTTTTTAGCCACGCCAATCGCCGTAAAACTTTTGGCACCGTGTTCCACCATAACGCCAATCGCAATCTTAGGATTGTCAAGCGGCGCATAACAAATAAAGTTAGCATGGTCAGAACCGCTGTTTTCGGCAGTACCGGTTTTTCCTGCCACTTTGATGGGATAATCCTGCAGCAGACTGTAATTAGACGCTGCCAGATACATACCGTGCTGCACAGCTTTCAGATTAGCTTCGCTCACACCCATATCGTCCACCTGCTGTGCTTCGCTCTGAAACACAACTTCATCAGAGCCATATTTGACTACCTTGTCAACGACATGGGTCTTCAGACGTTTGCCGCCATTGGCAAGCGTTGCGGCATAGGTGGCAAGCTGCAGCGGTGTAAACTGATTATCCGACTGTCCGATCGCTGCCGGCGATACAAAGCTGGAATACCATTCGGAACCCATCAGCTCACTGAATTCCGGACCTGCCAGGGTTCCGGCACTTTCTGTCACTTCGACGCCTGTCTTGACACCCAGACCGCAGCGTCTGGCATAACGGTCCAGATTGTCTATTCCCAACAGTCTGCCCGTTTCGGCGAAGAAGACGTTACACGAGTTCATCAGCGCATGATCCAGATCCTGATCCTGATGATAACCCATACACCACAGCTTTAATCCGCCTGTGGTATATACCCCGCCGCAGTTGATGGTCGTATGCGTTGTAATCTTTTTTTCCTGCAGGGCTGCAGACGCTACCAGCGGTTTATACGTTGAGCCGGGCGTCAATGCACCCATAAAGGCTCTGTCAAATAACGGGATATTTTTGTCTGACGCCAGCTTTTCATACTTCTCGTAAAATTCAGACAAATCATAACTGGGATAGTTGGCTGCACACAACACAGAAAAGTCCTCAATATTCAGTACAACCACTGCAGCACTGTGACAATCGGCACCCATCTCTTTGTCGTCAACCTCTTTGGCATAATCATTTGCTTCCTTTACGGCGTCCTTCAATGCAGACTGCGCCACTTTTTGAAGCTTTGCGTCAATCGTCAGATATACAGAGTGTCCCGGCGCCGTGTCCTCAGTGCTGACCAGCTCCACATGGTTCTGATCGTCTATCTCATACGTGCGGCTGCCTGCCGTTCCCCGGAGTTCATTCTCATAAGCCGCTTCTATGCCGCTTTTGCCAAGTCTGTCCGTATAGGAATAGCCTTTTGAGCGCAGCTCTGCATATTCCTCCTGCGAGATCAGTCCTGTAATGCCGACAATATGGGGGGCTACCGTACCGTTCTGATAAGTACGCACCGCCGCAGCGTCTATGGTCACACCCGGTATGTCATTCATTCTCTCGGATATAACGGACATCGCCTTTTCGGTTATGCCCTGTGCAAACACATACGGCTGAGAGCGGGAATAACCGGTTTTGGTCATATTATACCGAACGCTGACGATCTTGCGCTGTAAATCGGGCGCATATTTTTCGCATTCATATCGTTCTGCCAGCCGCACCATGCATTCCTGCGCCGTAGAATACGGATTCATGTTCAGATAGTCCCTGCTTTTCAACACACTGATCTCACTTTGCTTTTCTTCGTCAAACGTATATTTTCCGTTGTCCGACAGCAGAATCGGCAATTCGTCCGTCCATTTTTCTCCGCACTGCTCTGTAATATCTATCAGCCGTGCAATGACGTCATTCAGATCTTTTTCTTGAATAAACAGCTTGTTCAGCACGATTTTGTAGCCTGTCAGATTGACTGCCAGCGGTTCACCGTGTACGTCGAAAATTTCTCCCCTGACAGCATCTCCGGTAATGGTAACCGTATCTTTATAGCCTGCAATGCTGTTATACATATCGGACTGTATCATCTGCCACTGTATCAGCCTTGCCAGAAACAATGCCACAACGATCAGAACAACTGTCAGCAGAAAAACATACCGTCTTCTGTGACTTTTAGATTCCACTGTCTTCACCTCCCTGCGTCAGACTGTTTTAGTTTTTTTGGCAATCAAGCGGTTCACACCGTAGCAGACCGGCACCAGCGCCACTGTATAAATGATACGGGAAAGATAATGATGTACAAATACATATCCTCCGTCAGAATATCCTGCAAATACGTAGTAAAATAAAAACTGAAGCGTCAGCGTCAGCGGAATGACCGTCAGCGACACCAGCATCACCGTCAGCAGCGTTTTCCGCACATAATTCTGATACAGAAGACTGATAAAATAACAGGCGATCATCAGCACGATCGTATAAAAGCCAATAGGCCCGCTAAAGGCACAGTCTGTCAACAAACCGCAAACCAGCGCCAGCACCATTGCCGGTATTTCATTTTCAAACACTGCCATACTCAGGGCTGCCGGAAGCAGCAGGATTGCTTTTCCGCCAAACACCTCAGGCAGCAGATAGGGCGTTACCTGTACCAGATATAAAATCAGAATCTCTAACGCAAAAAGTATATATCGGATCACTCGTTTATTCACGCTGTTTCCTCCAGACCTCTGCCTCTTCGTCCTCTGTATTTGTCGTCTAAAAGTTCTCTCCGTCCTGCGGACAAATCATCGAAAGATGTCTTCGGCTTTGCGCAGCAACGATGGAATACTCTCTCCGCTTTGCAAAGCAATAAGCTATAGATTCTCTCCGTCCTGCAGGTTATCTCCCTGAAAGTTCTCTCCGCCCTGCAGGCTATCTCCCTGAAAGTTCTCTCCGCCCTGCAGGCTATCTCCCTGAAAGTTCTCTCCGCCCTGCAGGCTATCTCCCTGAAAGTTCTCTGCGTCCTGCTGCAGCTCTTCGGAAGATGACCCGGACGGTGAAGCTGATAATTCATCGTTATCACCCTGCGATGAGGCTGCTGACGAATGCTGTAAACCTTCTGCAGCAGAACTGTCTGAACCGGAGCTTTCTGAAGCAGAGTTTTCGGCTGAGGTATCTTGTTTTTCTGAGGACGCTTTTTTGTCGGCTGCCTGCTGCTGTGCCTTTTTCTGTTTTTCTTCCTCCGCTTTTTTCAGCTCTTCCGCCGTAGGTTTTCTCACAGCCTGCTCGTCAATCTCTCCCTTGCTGCCAAAATCCGTAACAATCACTGCCGCAGTAACATTCCGGATATCCTCAAAAGGCTCTATGACAGCCGTAGGCATACCTGTATAGTCGTCCAGTGTAATTTCCTTCAGTTTCCCGATCTTGATATCTTTCGGGAAAACGCCTCCGTAACCTGACGTAACAATCATATCGTCTTTTTGCATGGTGTGCTGTGCCGACAGATTGATCAGCCTTGTCAGACCGTTGTCTGCCAGCAGTGCAGAGCCTGTAATGATGCCGCCTTCATTGGTGCGCTTGTCAAGGGCGCCGATCCCCGCATCGGGCGATAAAATCGTCGTCACCTTACAGGATTTGGGAGCAAGCTCGGAAACCCAGCCCACCAGTCCGTTTTCTGTCATGACAGCATCATTCATCTTTACACCGTCAGAGCTGCCTCTGTCCAGTGTAAAACCGTAAAAGTTTTCGTTAGCGTCACGCCCGATCACAGTTGCTGTCAGCACAGTGAAATCACGGTTTTCCCTTTTGATATTATAAAACTTTTCCAGTTCTTCATTCTCACGCCGTATGTCATAGTAATTAACCAGCATATCATTCAGCCGACGATTCTCTTCCATCAGCCTGCTGTTTTCTTCTTCCAGTTCTTCACGGCTTTTGGGCGGCGTAAGGGCTTTTCCGGCAGAATCCGTTCCTGCCGTTGTCAGCCGCTGAACAGGCGTCAGAAGATAGCTTGTTAAGAAATTATTCACAAAGCTGTTGCCGGCAGATATCAGCGCAACGATCAGAAAAAATGTCACCAATACAATCATCACCTTAAAGCTGCGTGATGCCAATATCTTCTTCAACTCAATCACCTCCTGACACTTTTTACTTTTGAAGCAGTATGGTTTTGTTTTCTCCCGGTACCGACGGTCGCCTGTATCCTCTGCCTTATCTTCAGCAAGGCTGTTCCGCACTTATTTACCGCCTATTTCGGCACGGCAGCTTTTCAAGGCTTTCTGCCTGACGAATGCTGCGCCGAACCGGTGACGGTCTGTCCGTCCTGCCGCTGAATCAATCTGCTTTTTTCTTGCTGCTAAAAAAGGAGACACCCTCATTTTTCCGGGCGTCCCCTTTGTAACGGGTGCATCGTAAAAAGAGCTTTACGATCAGGCTGATATATCTATCATTTGATTCAGACCCTGCGTTCATCAGAGCCGCAAGGGGTCATGATTTGTCAGGCTCTTCTTTTTCTGCCGCTTTTCGCCAGTCTGTCCAACCGTCTGCCGGCGCCGTCTACAACGCAGTCCAGCGGTCTCTCGGCAGTATGTACAGGCATTCCCGTTTCCTGAGCGACCAGAAGATCCAGACCTCTCAGCAAAGCGCCTCCTCCGGTCAGCATAATGCCGTTGTCTATAATATCTGCCGAAAGCTCCGGCGGCGACTGTTCCAGTGTGGTCTTGATTGCCTCGATGATGACCGAAAGCGGATCCGCTAAAGCGTCACGCACCTCTGCGGCAGAAATCACCACGTCATTCGGCAAGCCGTCGATCAGGTTGCGTCCTTTAATCTGAAGGCTGCCCTCTCCCTCATAAGGATAAGCCGATCCGATACGGATTTTGATATCCTCGGCAGTTCTCTCACCGATCAGCAGATTATATTTCTTCTTGACATACTGCATGATGGATTCGTCAAACTTGTCGCCTGCAACACGCACAGAGCAGGCTGTCACGATATCGTCCAGAGAGATTACCGCTACTTCAGAGGTTCCTCCGCCGATATCCACTACCATACTGCCCGTAGGCTGTTCAACAGGGAGCCCTGCGCCGATCGCAGCTGCCATAGGCTCTTCTATCAGTTCTACCTGCTTGGAGCCTGCCTGACGCACAGCGTCCTCTACCGCTCTTCTTTCCACCTCGGTGCAGCCGGACGGTATACACACTACCACTCTCGGCTTGCTGAAAGCAGAAGAACGCACAACTCTGCGGATAAAGCGGTTCAGCATCGTAGCCGTAATGTCAAAATCTGCGATTACGCCGTCCTTCAGCGGACGAACTGCCACGATAGAGCCGGGTGTTCTGCCGATCATCTCTTTCGCTTCGGTTCCGACAGCCAAAACGCTTTCGGAGCGAACATCTACCGCAACAACGGAAGGCTCCCGCATGACGATTCCTTTATTCTTCATATATACCAGCGTATTCGCTGTACCAAGGTCAATGCCGATATCCCTTGAAAACATCTGTATGCCCCTTTCAAAGTTTCAGGTCGGGCAGCTATCTGACCCGACGAAACAGCTCGTCCTTTTTCCTTTTTCTCTATACAGTTACCAAAGAATATTATAACCTCAAAAAATGGTAATCTCAACAAAAAAATTGTCATATTTCTGACTTCTACTTTAGCATTAAAAAAACAAAGGGCATAAAGTGTTTTTTTGTTGATTTGTATGAAAACTTACGACACGCTTCGGCACTCCTCACAGCTTTCCGCTGGAGCCGAATCCGCCTTCTCCCCGCTCTGTATCGGAAAGTGCCTCTGTCTCGACAAAATCAGCCGCCAGCACAGGCATCAAAACCATCTGTGCGACTCTTTCCTGCGGATGGATCGTATAGGGTTCATTTGAAACATTACAAAGCCCAACGCAGATTTCGCCACGATAATCACTGTCCACCACGCCTACGCTGTTGGCAAGGGTTATGCCATGCTTAACGCCCAGACCGCTTCTGGCAAACAAAAAAGCTGCACAATTTCTGTCTGCAGGTTCTATGGCTATCCCCGTCGGAATTTTTACAAGCTCGCCCGGGGCGATTGTCAGCGGCTCGTCAATGCACGCATACAGGTCTGCCCCCGCCGAATCTTCGGTTGCTCTTTTGGGAAGAACTGCATTCTCTCTCAGTTTTTTTACTTTTACAAGCATCTTATTTTCCATTTTGATCGACTCCTTTATCCACTGTCTTTTGATATCAATGCTGACAAACTGTTGCCGGATATCATTCATTCTTTTTCGTTCAAAAGCATACAAAAAGAGCTTTCAACATATTTCAACCGTTCCTATCAACACTCTCAACTATTCCACACCCCGATAGTATAGCCCACGCGTAATCGGTGGTTTTCGACTGATTTCGCTGTTGAAAACGCTAAAGATTTCCCCCGTTTCCACCGAGTTTTCAACACTGAACCGTAATACGCAAAAATCCACCCCGTGTATTTCGCTGCGGCGGTCAGACAGCGTCAGCGGCACGCTGTTCAGAATCTCCGTGGCACTGCCGATGGTCTGCATCGGAAAACCGATTCCCTTTCGGTCTGTCAGCAGCATCTCTCTGTCAGACTTCGGCGCATTGTCCGCCGGACAATTCCTGCACAGCATCAGCGGAAGTCTGCCTTCTGCGATAATACCCATCGGCAGCCTTCCGCCGATGGCGGCAATCTGCTCCAGCGTCAGCTCAAAGGATATTTCAAAATCCATCAGTCCCAGTTTTTCGGCAGCTTCTGCGGCGGCGGTATTGGTAATATTCAGTCCAAAGCCCCCGTGAATATCCATATCCAGTTCTTTTGCAACGGCTACGGCGCCTATGTTTGACGCCAGCACCTCGTTGATGCCCAGCTTCTGTATTTCCTGCAGCCTGCGGTATATCGTACCCTCTATTCCGAAAGCGCCTCTCGGAATCTCGACGGCAACGGCAAATCCACGATCCATCAAGCCGTTCAGTTGCTGATCCGACAGGCTCATCGGAACATAGATCAGCTCACAGTCCAGAAATGCGTCAGGTATTTCTCCGTTGGTAAATCTGGCACGGGTATTCTTTGCCCTTGCTGTCTCCCGGGTATTCGCCTGCGGCAGCACCACAGGCGAACAGGCAACCGGCTGCCTTTGCCGGCGCTGCAAGAGCAAGCCTTCCGTTGCCTGCCGGCGCAGATCATTCATCACGGACGCCGGAAGTGACAGTCCTTCGTCCAGATCGGTATGCAGTTCACGGATATAAAAGGGTGTTCCGCCTGTTTTGCGAATATACCCCTCGCATTTTTCCTTTGTCAGCGCCACCTTCAGCGCTGCTTCCGGCACTGCTCCGCTGACTGTAACACCATGCTGCCCGTCATCCTTCAGCGTCAACACCGCAGGAGCGTCTTTTTTGATGCTCAGCGCTGCATCTACCGGAATGCTTTGCCGCTCGTCCTTGTACATGGTATGCAGCGAATGATAGACTTTATTCGTTGCGGACAGCACGTCTTCCTTAGAGCGCACTCCGAACATTTCTCTGCCCCGGTGGTCGGTATAATAGCCGTCTGTAAATCCCGAACGGGAAAAAACCGCTTCCAGCTTCTGCAGCAGATCAGCATCGGTTTTGCCGGAATCCAGACTCTGACGGCAGGCAGCCACAGCAGCCGCCACATATTCCGGACGCTTCATTCTGCCCTCGATTTTGGCAGAATCCACGCCGAGCGCTTCAAGCTCCCTGAGATACGGTAAAAGAGAATTGTCTTTCAGACTCAGGTCGTGTCCGGTTCCTCCTCTCACAGAAAAAGGCAGACGGCACGGCTGAGCGCAGGCGCCTCTGTTACCGCTTCTGCCGCCGAGAACGGCGCTGAAATAGCATTGTCCGGATACGCTCATGCAAAGAGCGCCGTGTACAAATACCTCTAATTCGATCGGACAGGCTTTTCTGATTTCGGCAATTTCCTGCCGGGTGAGTTCTCTGGACAACACGACTCGTTTAATGCCCTGACGATACAGCAGTTCCGCACCCTTCGGCGTATGAACGGACATCTGTGTAGAAGCGTGGATCCGCATATCAGGAGCTGACTGCCTCACTAAAGAGATCAGTCCGATATCCTGCATAATCAGCGCATCTACCGGTATGCTGCAGGCATATTCGATCAGTTTCATTGCTTTTGGCAGTTCGTTATCACGCACCAGCGTGTTGCAGGCAAGATAAACCCGAACGCCTCTTTCGTGACAGTATGCTACCGCCTGTTTCAGTTCCTCACGGGTAAAGTTTTTGGCAGAGGCTCTTGCACTGAGGATATCCGCTCCCAGATAGATGGCGTCTGCGCCGGTTCTGACCGCCGGAGCGATTGTATCAAAGCCTCCTGCCGGTGCCAGTATTTCCATTTTGTTTCACTCCCTATTGTTTTTGCCTGCTGTTTACTATTAAGTAAGTCAGTTCAAAGTCACTTGTTCTGATCGTATTTCCATCCGCAGACCGTCCGTCCGTGAAGAATCATTGCTTTTTTTTGATCAGCACAACTGAAAATATGCTTCAACAACATAATTATTTGTATTATAACACAGTTCAGCTTCTTTCGCAACTGAGGATGCTCCGCTGCCGGCTCATAAACAGTCCCCCATAAACAGCCACTCCCCGAATAACAGCACCTGGGCTGATATCCGGGGAGGTATCAATTATTGATTTTTCTGCTTTCTGCGGTTTACAAACCAATAAAGTGCCGCACACAGGGCCAGTCCGCTGAAGCTCAGCAGTAAAAACAATCTTATATCTCCTGTACCTGCTGCCGGCAGGACGTAATCCGATGCCGCAAACATATTGGTAAACAATACCTGAACATCAAGATCTGTCTGGTCTACCGTTTCAAGCTCCGTGGAAAGAGCCGTTTTGGTGGTTGATGCCGATTCACTGCTTTTTGCAATAACAGCTCCGTCATTACCTGTGATGCGATATGCCGGAATATAGAATGCGGCGCTCTTCTCTGTTATGGTATACGACGCATGAACCGGCAGATTTTTGAATACGGCTGTCTGACCGTGCTGCAAACGAAAGCGGTATACTGCTTCTCCGGCGTCGTTGGCGCTGAAGCTCTCCTTTGATAGCACACCGGTTGCCGACCGTGCCTGATACTGCACCTGATAGACAGCTTCCGGCTGCAGCCCTACAAATGACGCTTCAAACACAAACTGTTCCTTGCTGTATTCGGCAGGCAGCTTATTACCGTAGGTCATGTCAATTTCCTTCGTCACGCTGACATCATGCTGTACCTTGGTGTTGGTATAAATAACCTGTACCTTCTCACCCTGGTTGACAGTTTCCCATTCCGTGGAGAGAGATGCATTCGTTCCGGCGTTGCCGTTTGACACACGGCTGATCTTATCCATTCCCTGAGTGTCACGAATCACATAAGACGCCGTATAATCCGAAGCCTGCTCCGTGATCCGATACTGTGCCTTCACAGGCAGCGCATTAAACGTCACAGATTCGCCTGCGTGTAAAAACAGTTCTGTCGTCAGTCTGCCTGCGTCGTCTGCTCTGAAACGCCCCATACTGTCGGTGGCAATCAATTCACGCTGCGCCAGTCCGGTAATCTCCACCGTGAAGGAGAAGACTTCATTGGAAGCGGCATCTGCGTTCTGGACCATCTTTTGCAGCGTAAGCGGCTGTCGCAGATCCACAGTATTGGTAAAGGTCACAAGAACATCTTCGCCCGAATCAACTGTTTCCAATGCTGTCGCAAGCGGCTGGTTCTTCGTCGTATTCATACCGCTGCTCTGGGAAATTTCACCTTCTTCGGCATCGTTTTTGATGCTGAAGGAAGAAAGATAATCTCCTGCCAGCTCTGAAATGCGGTATTTTGTTCCGATCGGAACATTCTGCACTGTCAGTTCCTCTCCGTTCACCAGTGAAACACCGACCGTAGCATTGCCGGAAGCATCTGCCGTAAAGGACGTACCGTCTGACAGATAGTAGGTCTGTTCACTGCGCAGTCTGCTGAGTCTGAGTACAAATTCGTAAGAAGTATCGTTCAGCTCAAAATTACCCTTCACGACTTTTTTCAGACGGAAGGAGTTATTTTCCTCTTCCGTATAGATTTTGGTATTGGTAAAGCTCACCTGTGCTGTTTCGTCGGCTGCAATAATCCCCTGAGGCGCATTAACAGTCGCTTCAAACCCATCGGCGGCCACCTCGGTTACGGCATAGTGATATCCTGTCGGAATATCCGGAATCACAAGACTTTCACCGTCAGAAAGCCTGACTGAAGCCACACCGCTGCGAAATGCCGTTGAGCCGAATATCACCGTATCCTTCAGCGGTTCATCATTTTCATCGGTCAGCGTCACTGTAAAGAGGAACGCTCTGCTTCTGTCGTCTTCTGTCAGTTCTTCACCGCTGATCCGCTTGCTGATGCTCAGGCTGCCAAAGGTAGGATCCGGCGGCGGATTGTCTTCCGAGCGGTTTGTAATCGTAACAATACCGTCCAGCGTAACGGCATAATTATCCTTCGGGTTGGTTGTGACGTACCCTTCATACTCTTCTTCCCAGACATAATAGGGAATATTCGGATCGAGTCCTGTAAAGGTGAACACCCACGTATCATCGTCACGGATTTCCACCTCGCAGTTATCGCTGTCAGTCGTATAGGTTACTTTATCCTTGCGTATACTCTTATCCGTCAGATAACCGATTTGTCCTTCCTTGTCAATCAACGCTCTGGTGCCATCTGCAACAGTTTCGTCAAATGCCGTACCGTTGCCGCCTTTCAGCACCGTATCTCCTGCAAACATATCCTCTGATTCTGTCAGAGAAACCGTACTCCACAGATCGGAAGCATAGATTGTTGTAAGCGACGGACAATCGGCAAACATACGGCTCATGTTTTCAGCGGAGGAGGTATCAAATTTGCTCAGATCAAGCACCTTCAGTTCGTCGCAGCCGCTGAACATTCCCGACATATCCTGTACGGCTGTCACATTAAAGCCGCTGACGCTCAGGGTGGTCATGCTCTTGCAGTCACGGAACATTCCGCTCATATCCGTGACGCTTTCTGTGTTGAACGAACCAAGATTCAGGCTTGTCATGCTTTCGCAGCCTGCAAACATGTTGCTCATATTCTGCACATTTTCGGTATTGAACTTGCCCGTATCAACACTCGTCAGCTTCTTACAGCCGTTAAACATATTGCTCATATCGACAGCCGCTGTTGTTCTGAACAAAGAATTTGAAATACTTTCCAGATTCGTGCAGCCGCTGTACAGTCCGCTCATGTCTGTAACGGCAGAAGTGTTGATAATATAATTCAGATTTGTTAAAGACGAGCATTCTGCAAACATATATGCCATCTTTTCAAGGGCAGTAACCTTAAAATAACTCATATCCAGATTTTCCAGAGCTGAACAGCCATTAAACATATAGCTTGTATCTGTCAAGTTCATTGAATTGATGTTCCTTAAAGACAGATCTGTCAAAGAACTGCATCCCTCAAACAAATGACTTGCATTTGTCAGAAAAGAAGAATTAATTTCGTCAAGACTGATACTCTCACATTCCGAAAGTCCTCTCCACAGACAGTGCGCCTGATCGGTCAGATAGACATTCTTTGCCTCAGACCACCAGTACATAGTGCCGTCATCATCAAGCCATGCATAAATCGGATAATGATAGTCGGTATAATCATCCACCCGAACTGCCTTGCCGCTGTCAATGAGAGCAGCAATGCTGTCTGCATCGCCTTCATAATGACAAAAGGCTTTGATTTCCGACAAATCACATACCCTGCTAAGCACCGATGTCATCTCATCATCAGCGCCAAAACTGGTATAGTTTGCCATCTTCGGCTCGTAAGGTGTATAACTTGGCGTTTTATAGGTAAGATAACCGGGATCATCAATGCTGTCTATATGGGCGTAGCTTTCATCGATATGACTTCCGGTATAACTTGTTCCGGCGCCGCCCTCCAGCGAAGGCATATTATAGAACATGATGTAGCACTGACCTGCGGGTACATGAGAAATATCCCAGAGTTCGGAAACGTAAATTGTCGTCAGTGAGGTGCTGAAGCGGAACATACCTTGGGCATCGGTGACTTTGTCCATAATGAAACCGGAGCAGTCCAGTTCCCGCAGGGGTGTACAGAAAGCAAACATACCTCTTGTTCTCGTAAGCTTCGGTGTATAGAAGCTGCTGACGTCCAGTTCTTCCAGCCCTGTGCATGACTGGAACATACAGTACATATCCGTTACATTGGAGGTATCAAAACTGCTCAGGTCGAGCGTTTTTAACGCATAGCAGGTATTGAACATCCAGCCCATGTCCGTGACATTGTGAGTATCGAAACTGCTCAGATCAACTTCCTGCAAAGCGTTGCAGGCATTAAACATTGCGTTCATCGTTGTTACATTTGATGTATCAAAGTTTGAAACATCAATACTTTTTAACCCTGTACAGCCGCTGAACATATTCCTCATACTTGTTACATTTGATGTATCAAAGTTTGAAGTATCAAGTGTTTTTAGAGACGAACAGTTCTGAAACATATATTGCATATTCAATACATTTTGTGTATTAAATCCAGATACATCAAGCTCTTGCAAAGCAAGGCAACTATTAAACATATATCTCATTTCGGTTGCTTTAGATGTATCAAAACCAGAAATATCAAGGCTTTCAAGTGATTCACATCTTTGAAACATCGTTCGGAAGGTAGTGACATTGCTTGTATCAAAATGACTCAGATCAAGGGTCTTCAGACTTGTACAAAAATTGAACATTCTATTCATAAATACTGCATTTGATGTATCCATTGTACTGACATCTACTGTAACCAAGGAAGTACAATACTCAAACATACTTGTCATATTTGTCACGTGTGATGTGTTAAAATTTGTCAGATTGATGGATTTAAGCGCCGTACAGTTGCAGAGCATATTATCAACTGTCATATTATTCACAGTATCCAGATCACTCAGATCAAGGGTTTCCAACGCCGTACATTCTCTGAAGGTTTCGTGCATATTGGTAACATTTGACAAGTCTAATCCAGAAAGTACCATTGATTTTAATGCCTTACAACCATAAAAAGTTCTGTCAAGACTTGTATTTTTGGACAGATCGAGCCCGGAAAGATCAATTTCTCGAATTGACGAACAATTTTCAAACATTGAGAAAATATCCGTTACCTGAGACATATTGAACTGTGAAATATCAATTTCTGTCAATTTAGAGCACTCCTGGAACATTCTGCTCATGTCTTTGACCTTGGCAGTATGAAAGGAACTAAGATCCAACTGCTCCAGCATAGAACACTGCTGGAACATCGAAACCATAGTGGTAACATTGGAAGTATCAAACTCGGTAATATCCAGACTTGTCAGTGCGGAATCCCCCATGAACATACGGCTCATGTCAGTCACTCGTGTGGTTTTGATGCCTCCCGCATCAATCGTTTTGCACTGGGTAAGCCCATTCCACAAAAAGCGGGAATCATCTGTCAGATAAACCACTCTGGCATCTGTCCACCAATAAAGAGCGCCCGTACTGCTGTCAAGCCATGCGTAAATATGATAAGCCGTTGTGCCGTCATCAATTCTGACCGCCGTTCCGTTTTCAATCAGTTCCTGCGCCTCTGCATCAGACCCGAGGTAGCGTCCAAAGGATTTGATGTTGCTCAGGGCTGTCACCTTTGTCAGAATCGACTGCTGATTACCGCCGTCAAATACGGCGTATGCCGTAGGTACCTCTGAGCTGACAACGATCCCCGGCAGCTTCGGCGTTTTGCCGTCTGCGGACGACGGAGTATCCGTCAGCGGTGCTTTGGGCGCAGTGTTGATGCCGAACAGTTGATGATGCACCATCTCCAGTGTTCTTTTGGCAATGTTTCTCTGTGTTTGCTGCTGCTCCTCTTCATAGCGTCCGCTGCTGTCGGAATCCAGCCATTTTTTGATAACGGTGATGGTGCCTGCCTCTTTATTGGTAACAATAAATCCGCCCTGTTCGTCCTGCTCAAGACCGTCAATGGTCACCACGCCGTGTTTGTCAATAACCACAGCACGGGGCGTATCGTCAAGCTGATATCCGTCGGGAGCTGACGTTTCACGAAGCGTATAGACACCCGATTCCAGTGAAGTAAAGGTCAGTACACCGCCGGACGAGGTAGTGCCTGTCTGACTGACCTCTGTTCCGTAGTCGGACACGCCCGTTAACTCAAATACCGCACCTTCAATGGGCATTCCGAAAGTAAGTCCCTGCTTGACAAGCGTGAAGGAATGCAGCCGTTCATTAAAGATGGTATATACGCCTCTGCTGTCCATAGACAGTGTATCGGCGTCCTTCTTACCCTGTGTGTTATCCACACGGATCACAAAGGTCCCGGATTCGTCTACCTTTACCTGATAAACCGTGCCGTTGGGAATATAATTAGGCGCCGGCGTTGTTTCTGTCAGACGGTATGTTCCCTGCTCTACATTGTAGAAGATAACCTTGCCGCCTGATGATTCTTCATACATGGTGACGTCGTTGCCGTAAGCCGACTGACCTGTCAGCTCAAACACGGCGCCGTTAATCAATCTGCCGCTGCCGGTAAAATCACGCTTATAAAAGAATACGTCGGTATGCGCTCTGGGATTGTCCGAAATGACATACGAAACACCGTCTTCTACCTGCTGACCGTCGATAAACACCTTGCCGCTGCCGTCGATCACCACCGTCAGTGAACCGATATTCCGCTGATAATCATCATTTCCCTGTGTTTCTGTCAGGGTGTAGCTGCCCTTTTCAATCCCGCTGAAGACAGCCTTGCCGTAACGGTCTGTCAAAAGCGACTGGCTGACAACGGTTCCATAGTCCGACTCACCCTCAAGCGTAAACTGCACACCCTTGATATAGGTATCTTCCTGCAGGGCGTCTGCCTTCAGGATTCTGACGTCTGACCGTACCCGATAGTTAACGGCGGTGTAGTTATGGTTGATATAGAAGTCCTCTATGTCTTCTCCTTCTTCAACAATCGTGTCGGAAAGGTATACTTCATTATATGCCATCGGCTCTGCTTTGCCGGTAAGATCCTCCGGCGGTGCTTTCATATTGATGATAGCCACTACTGATTTTGTGGAACCGAGAACAAAATCATCGCCTGACTCATTTTTGGTAACATCTATGGCAATTGCTCTGGCTTTTGACAAATCGCCAAACTCGGCTTCTGTTTTCCATAATCTTTCGCCGTTCTTTACCTCGTTCAGATCCGGCTGCGTGGTCAGATCCGGCGCTTCGGCACAATAATACACTACCGGCGCTGCGCCGTGCTGAAGCATCTGCTGAACGTCTACGCTCTGCAGCGTACCGTGAAAATCACTTGACAAGCCGGAGCCGGTATAGTTTTCAAGGGAATCATACAGAATGATGTTCTTTGCATTCTTTTCCAGCTCGGTGGCATATCTCAGACGGTACGAATAGCTGCCGTTCTGCGAAACGGTCGCTTCTGTGTTATAAAACTGGTCTTCTGTCGCTTTGACTCTCTTGGTCAGTCCGAAATTGGCAGAACGTGCTACGTCAACAACAGCCTGATGCTCTGCATACTGAAAACGGTTGCCCTCTGAAGAGCTGTCCAGTTCCTTCATCAGGTCGGCTTCCACCAGCTTGCCGCCGTCGTCCGGAAAACCGCCCGTCATGAACTCATTGCCTGTTTCATAAGCAATGGAGTTCAGCAGCAGCATACCGTAGTCTATGATATTCTCCCATGTATAGGTCGTGGAATAGGTAAGGATCGCTTTATTAAACCGTTCTTTGATAAAGACAGCCATCAATGTTCTGCCGGTCTGATGGTAATTCGGCGTCAGACTGATTTCTATTTCAGAATCATCAAGATACTTTTCGTCACACATGACCGATATACTGTCTTTGACCGCTTCACAGCCAAGCGGCAGCAGGTCGTAGAAGGCTCCGGAATCCTGCTGAACGTAATCCAGTCCTTCCGAGGTGATAAATTCCTCTTCAATTGACGTCTTCCAGTTGATGGTAGCGGACTGCATGGCTGTACTGTTCTGAATGCCCGTTACAGTCTTGTTCATTCTTGACATCTTCTGAAAACCTGCAATATAGTCACGGGCAATGATATCCTTGGCATAGCATTCTCTGCCGTAAGCGTCCGTTACCAGATAATCCGCCTTGTTGGTCAGCCAGATTTTTTCCCTGTCTCCCATTCGCTCTACTACAAGCGGTGAACGCTTCAGCATACAGTAAGGATAGATTTCCATCTGTGTACGATAATGAGGATTCGACGTCCGCACACGATAGCCTGTACAATTCGGCCGGAAAGTCACTCTGCCCTTTACAATACTCTGCACATAATCCTGCTGCATGGTGCCGCTGTTGCTGTAAAGGTTCCATGTTGCAACATCTTCTATCCAGTCATCGCTGCCGTTGAATTTTGCGTCAAAGTGCAGTATATCCTCCGGCAGATAGGATCCTGCCGTCATGATAAAACGCTGGGTACGCTCATTGAACTCTGCGTCGTTGATTCTGACGCTGAAACGCAGGTATTCAATTTCATATTCATCAGGACCCACCGGATCCGTATCCTCGGGAATGGTTATTTCCTCCAACTTGGTGGTGATGTCGTCCATGAAATAGAATTCATCGTCCGTGATCGTATAGTTCAGGCTCTTTTTACCGTAATTATGCCAATCATCCATATCGGCATTTTCTTCCAGCGTTCTCGGATAAGGCATACCGATGGTATAGATACAGTATTTCAGATCACCGTCAATATACTGAATATCTCCGCTGCGAAACTCCGGCAGACGATAGTCTGCAATATTCCATTCATAATGAAAATGCTCCTGCCATGACGTTGTACCATATTCCCATGAGTTCCAGTTGCCAAAAGGATAGACAAACACAGGCGTGTCATAGATATACTCAGCCTTCGATTTTTCCGAGTTGGCAGCATCTCTTCCGTCCCTTGGTATAACCGTTGCTGCTGCATTGCCGTACAGCGTATACTGTTCCTGCGGCTCATAGGTCATCTTCAGGTGTCTGGTAAGTATTTTATCAAAGCGATAGCCTGTCTTTCGCAGGTTGGTCACACTCCGTACATTGGAGTAACCTGTCGTTCCTTCTAACTGATAGCCGACGACAGAAACCGACGGATCTACAGGTTCAAGCTGCGTCGGTACAAAGGTCGGGTCAGCAATGCTCCCGTCGAGGGTAAAGTTGTAGGGCTGGGTTGCGTTGATATAACTGGACACTGTCCATTCCAGATAATAATAATCGTCTGCATCTTCCGGTTTGTCACCCCAGTCATTATTCCATCGCTGATAGAATCTGTCAGGCGATACATTGTGGCAAAAAGAAACAAACGCCGTTGTATTGATCCCGACGCTGAGCGCACTGCTCTCAGCAGATACAGAGCCGTTGTCACGGCTGATACTGATTTGTGCCTGACAGATATCAGACATTTCCATATCGTTATAATCAAAGGTTGTTTTAGTGGTGGCATACGACAGTTCAAAATAGCCGTTTTCGGCTGCGGATATCTGTCTGGTATTGGTCACAATGATCTTATCGTTTGAATAGCGGTAACCAAACTCGTTGCGTGAAGACGCTTCGTTCACATGAGGCAGCGATAACTCCACCTGATCGGCAAATCTGCCGCTGCGGTCACGCAGAATTCTCCTTGGCAGCGTAATCTGTACACTGCCCGCCTTCAGCGAGCCTGTACCCGAAAAAGAATATACCACTCTGAACAAAAAACGATGTCCGGCACTGCTGTCATAAGACGTCCAGATATAACCGTCCTCTGTTTCTTCCCCACCGCTGATGAGCTGCAATGAAAACCGGTTGATCTGCACTCCGATGTCGTCCCCATCTGCCGCTTTTGTTCTCAGTGTGAATATGCCGACCACACTGGTCAGCAGCAGCATAACCACCGTTATGACAGATAGTATTCGATAATTCATCTTCTTTACCCTTACTGACATAAAATCATCTCCTGAGTTTTTAGTTTATTATAATAGTATTTTTGTTCAGAGTCTGTCGTTACGTCGTCATATCAGATAATAAGTATTTTCACAAACGATAGCTTTAGACTACTTTTGTTATGTTTGTTTTCTTTTCTCTAAGCTTTATATAAAGTTTTGTATATATTGTGTCACTTCTTGATTGATAATGCAATGGTATTTTTATCCACAAAAAGTATATTCCCAAACAGGCTAAATAGAAATAAAGTATTTCTGCTGTGATTTACACCTGTCACTGTTGGTCGAACATTGTTGAATCAGATTGACAATATACGCAGGAAATTCACACAACACAACTCCAAACACGAAAACGCACGCATCGCCTGCACCGAATAATTGGTATTACTGCCTCAGCTCTGCAAGTACAGCGCTGTACTTTCGGATCATCGAATCTGACGGTTACTGACAAAGCTTTATCTGATAGATGATAACAGATTCGTACGAAGTCTGAAACAGCGGTAGAAAACTTTTGTTCACAGCAACTGTCAGCAGCAGGAATAGCCTGCGCCTCAGAAATAATCATTTCATCTTAATCACAGTATCACACGCCTGTAAGGGATATCCTCTTCTATGGGGAATTGGTATCAGTTCGTTTATCAGCATCGCACACCTGCGAGAGAAATCCTGTGATGAAAACTGCAGGAATGATTGTGTTAAACAATATTTTTTACTGCAAAGCAGTTTTATGGTAACTGAATGACTCTCAGTAAAACAGGATATGATAGATTTTTCTCTCATCGGCAGACCTGATTATTACGTCATGCCGCAGCGCACGACAAAAACCCCCGCTGTCTTTTAGACAGCGGGGGCAATGATCAAAGTATGATAACTGACTCTGCTAAGAGCAGATATTATTTCTTGTCAGCGATAGCAGCCTGAGCAGCAGCCAGACGAGCAATCGGTACTCTGAAGGGAGAGCAGGATACATAGTCAAGACCAATCTTATGGCAGAACTCAACAGAAGACGGGTCGCCGCCGTGCTCACCGCAGATACCGCAGTGGAGTGTGGGACGCTCAGCTTTACCGAGCTCAATAGCCATCTTCATCAGCTTGCCAACACCTGTCTGATCCAGCTTAGCAAACGGATCATTCTCGAAGATCTTAGCGTCATAGTAAGCGTTCAGGAACTTACCGGAGTCATCACGGCTGAAGCCGAATGTCATCTGAGTCAGGTCGTTAGTACCGAAGCAGAAGAACTCAGCTTCCTTAGCGATTTCGTCTGCTGTCAGAGCAGCTCTCGGAATCTCGATCATGGTACCTACTTCGTACTTCAGGTCTACGCCTGCAGCAGCGATCTCAGCGTCAGCAGTTTCTACAACTACCTTCTTAACGTACTTGAGCTCCTTCACGTCGCCTACCAGCGGAATCATGATCTCGGGCTCAACCTTCCAATCAGGATGCTTCTTCTGAACGTTGATTGCTGCACGGATGACAGCAGCAGTCTGCATCTTTGCGATTTCGGGATATGTAACAGCCAGACGGCAGCCACGGTGACCCATCATCGGGTTGAACTCATGCAGAGAATCAATGATAGCCTTGATCTGCTCAACGGTCTTGCCCTGAGCGTCAGCCAGCTTCTTAATATCTTCTTCCTCTGTGGGAACGAACTCATGCAGCGGAGGATCCAGGAAACGAATGGTTACCGGATTGCCTTCCAGTGCCTCATACAGAGCCTCAAAGTCGCCCTGCTGTACAGGAAGGATCTTAGCAAGAGCTGCTTCTCTCTCTTCTACTGTATCAGCGCAGATCATCTCTCTGAATGCGTCGATTCTGTCGCCCTCGAAGAACATATGCTCTGTACGGCACAGACCAATACCTTCCGCACCCAGCTCACGAGCCTTCTTAGCGTCAGCAGGTGTATCAGCGTTAGTTCTGACCTTGAGCTTTCTGTACTTGTCAGCCCAAGCCATTACTCTGCCGAACTCACCGGCGATTTGAGCGTCTACTGTGGGGATAATACCGTCGTAGATGTTACCGGTAGAACCGTCGATAGAAATGAAGTCGCCTTCAACGAACTCTTTGCCGCCGAGTGTGAACTTCTTGTTAGCCTCGTCCATAACGATCTCGGAGCAGCCGGATACGCAGCAGGAACCCATACCACGAGCAACTACGGCTGCGTGAGAGGTCATACCGCCACGAACTGTCAGGATACCCTGAGAAGCCTTCATACCTGTGATATCTTCAGGGGAGGTTTCCAGTCTTACCAGAACAACCTTCTTGCCTGCAGCGTTCCAAGCTTCAGCGTCTTCTGCTGTAAATACGATCTGTCCGCAAGCAGCGCCGGGAGATGCACCCAGACCCTTGCCGATCGGTGTAGCAGCCTTCAGTGCCTTTGCGTCAAACTGCGGGTGGAGAAGTGTATCCAGGTTTCTCGGGTCGATCATTGCTACAGCTTCTTCTTCTGTTCTCATACCCTCGTCTACGAGGTCACAAGCGATCTTCAGAGCAGCCTTAGCAGTTCTCTTACCGTTTCTTGTCTGGAGCATATAGAGCTTGCCGTGTTCTACGGTGAACTCCATATCCTGCATATCTCTGTAGTGATTTTCAAGTGTAGCGCAAACTTCCTCGAACTGCTTGAATGCCTCGGGGAACTTGTCTGCCATTTCCTGTATCTTCATAGGAGTACGAACGCCTGCAACAACGTCCTCGCCCTGTGCATTTGTCAGGAACTCACCGAACAGACCCTTTTCGCCTGTTGCGGGGTCACGGGTAAAGGCAACGCCTGTACCGCAATCGTCACCCATGTTGCCGAATGCCATGGACTGTACGTTTACTGCAGTACCCCATGAATAAGGAATATCGTTGTCACGACGATATACGTTTGCTCTCGGGTTATCCCATGAACGGAATACGGCCTTGATAGCCTCCATGAGCTGTACTTTAGGATCGGACGGGAAGTCAGAGCCGATCTTTGCTTTATATTCAGCCTTGAACTGACCTGCCAGTTCCTTCAGGTCGTCTGCTGTCAGCTCAACGTCCTGTGTAACGCCCTTCTTCTCCTTCATTTCGTCGATAAGCTGCTCAAAGTACTTCTTACCAACTTCCATTACAACGTCGGAGAACATCTGGATAAATCTTCTGTAGCAGTCCCAAGCCCAACGGGGATTACCGGACTGAGCAGCGATTACCTCTACAACCTCTTCGTTAAGACCGAGGTTCAGAATTGTATCCATCATACCGGGCATAGAAGCTCTTGCACCCGAACGAACGGATACGAGAAGCGGATTTGTCTTATCTCCGAACTTCTTGCCTGTAATTTCTTCCATCTTGGTGATGTATTCCATGATCTGAGCCTGGATCTCATCATTGATCTTTCTGCCGTCCTCATAATACTGAGTACAAGCCTCTGTTGAAATTGTAAAGCCCTGCGGAACAGGAAGACCGATCTTGGTCATTTCTGCAAGGTTGGCGCCCTTACCACCGAGAAGCTCACGCATATTTGCGTCGCCCTCACTAAAAAGATACACCCATTTTTTAGCCATTGGAATTACCTCCTGAATTTTTATTTCGTCTAAGACGCTACAAGTATTATAACACAGCTTTATGCAAATTTCTATTGTTTTTAGGAAAAAAATCTTAAAATTCAAAAAAAATTTACAAAGAAATTATACAACTCCATGAAAAGCGGCTGTTTATCTCTCTTTTCGGTTCTTTTCCTCAGCGCTTCATGACAGACGTTCATATTATCGTGTCATCACATCGCTTTTATCATTCCGAACTTTTGTATCTTCTCAGCGCTTCCTTTGCCCATGCCTGATTAATATTCAAAAAGCCTTTTTTACGGTCAATCGTGCTGAAATATTCCCGGACGATTGCCATCGACCGTTTGTAGACGTCGTAGCGTGTTGTCTGCAAAAATGAATTACGGTTTCCTCCGAGGAAAAACTGAAAAGTGATCGTATTCTCCGCCTTGTCTATTTCGGTGCAGTAGCCTTCGTGAACTGTCTGTCCGGTGCTTTTTGCCACTACCTCGGACACAGCCAGTTTACTCAGTTCCACGGCGAGATCATTGTATTTCCCTTCAAAGAGAACAATCTTTTCCTTCATGGCATTGATACTCGGCACAATCCGCTTTTTAATGTCCGAAAGCTCTGCGTATTCTCTTTCCAGCTTTTCATCAACAATATGGCTTCGTTCCACATTTGGGATATAATACACCATAAAACCGTTCTTCAGGTCGCTGTACAGCAGCGGATGCATCATTTTCGCACTGAATCCGCATTTGATGCACTTCCACCGGAAAAAGCTCTCGTCAAATACAGCCTCTCTTTTTTTCAGATCGTCCACAGTATTCATACTGCAGATGATCTCGGTCATGCTTTTTTCTCCGCATCGTGGGCAGGTAACATATTTATTGATTATTTCTGCCATGATATTTCCTCCTCGTAGATTGTGATACTGCTATAATATGTTTTCTTCCCGCATACCTCATGCCGGAAGGATATCATTCATCAAATACTGTACAGGGGCTTGTCATTGCGCCCTTATTTTTTGATCTTTTCTATCAGCTTTCTGAAAAGCTGCGACTGATCAGGTTTTGTCAAACGAACTTCCCTGATTCTCGCAACAACGCTTTTATTCATTCGGTTCATACTGCGGTACAAAACATCTACCCGCTCTGAAATGTGTTCATGTATGTTTTCATCTATCTGCAGCACTTTGTTCAGCACGTCTGTCAGAGATATCACCGTCATCGTCATATCCGAAGCTATCATCACGGCAAACAGCAGCGCTGCCGCCTCCACATATTCTCCGGGAATCAGGGAAAACACCTGATTGCAGAAGGGATAGAGAACATACGCTACCAACAGTCCTGCTGCGGCAAAGCCCAGCGATGCCGGCAGACAGATTCGCCCCTGTATATTCAGCGGCATTTTGCTGTAATCCCACCAACAGGCATGAAACAGCTTTTCCAGTGCAAGCGACGTACAAAACTCAAGCACTGCGCTTCCGAAAAAGCCGATCAGAAAAATGGCCCACCACGCAGGAACAGGCTGTCCGTTCAGCTTGAGAATATCAAGAAATGCAAAACCTCCCAAGGCACCTACACCATAGATCGGACAAACGGGGCCAAACAAAAATCCTCTGCTCTCCCAGCGGCCATTACAGATCGTGCAATAAACCGACTCCCAGATCCAGCCTAAAAAGCTGAAAATAACCAACTCAACAACATACCGGCTGATCCACATACTATCACCTGCCAAACACTGTTTCAACCGCAGCGCAATATTTATCGCATAAGCAAACAAGCCACGCAATCCGGTTTTTAGGGATCTTTGTCAGATTCAGCGGCCACATATGACTTTCTATTGCTTCATACTCTGTTTTGCTCAGCCCGAAATAATATAAGGCGTTATCGGCTGCCTTTTTGGCGTGTGAAAAGCCGTGCAAACGGTGTTCAGCAGAAGGCTCGTGCCAGTCATACAGATAAAAATCATGTAAAAAGGCTGCTTTCACCAGACTTTTATCATCAACGCCGAGTTTCAGCCTTCTGTTAAGGATATAGCTTGTTCTGGCAACCGAAAAGCAATGGGAAAAAGTGGAGATGCTGCCGTGCTGAATAAACGCTTTCATTCTCTTAACCTCTTCATGACGGGCATATTCATTGATGAGGCGCAAAAAGGCTTTCCTCTCGCTTTTTGTTAATTTCATATCGTTATCACCTTAATTAGAAATGATACGCTATATTATAGCACATTTTTGGATTTTGTCATAGTGTTTTTTAATTTTATTCTGTTCAAAGCAACCACTAAATGACTATATACCTCCGTACCGTTCCGCCAACACCGAGTCAGCCCTTACAGAGCCGGATACTGCCGGTGATTTCCTGATCATCACGCCGTCTGCCGTAACGAATCATTTTTTACCGATTCTCTTCTGTCACCTGCATATCACAAAGCCTGTTTTATCCGGATTCAATCCAACTATTGACAAAGCGCCGGAATTGCATACGGTTACAGTAATTTTTACCGGATTCAGAAATCGTATGCTGCATATCTTTTCTTAGTTAACGATCTCTTAACGCCGGACAAGCGACAGCTTCTTTGCCATCGCCTGTTCCATTCTTCTTTTCTGTTTTAATTCGGATTTATTCAAACTATTGAAAAAGATATACAAAGAGCGCCAACAAAAGCACTGACAAATGCCATTACAAAAAAGCACAACAAAAAGACACAACAAAAAGACACAACAAAAAGACACAACAAAAAGACACAACAAAAAGACACAACAAAAAGACACAACAAAAAGACACAACAAAAAGACACAACAAAAAGACACAACAAAAAGACACAACAAAAAG